>Ga0272441_10010607_pt1 | contig 13883 bp, 13 predicted proteins | sample SSMProp6N_FD_193582 | JGI IMG/M metagenome (GOLD analysis project Ga0272441, IMG submission 193582) | Marine sediment archaeal communities from Little Sippewissett salt marsh, Falmouth, MA, United States - SSM-Prop-6N | ecosystem: Environmental > Aquatic > Marine > Wetlands > Sediment ... | reverse complement strand
TGGATTGGGTGACTCGTTCCAGGTAAGCCTCCTGTCCCTGAACACCCTTCTTAATTTCATTGGGAAGCTTCCAGTCATAGGGGGCGATGATTTCATTCTGGAGCATAATGGCAGCTAAAGACGGATGAAGGTGGGGTTCAATAAATCCCGGGATCAGTGTTTGCCCCTTCAGGTCAATCGTTTTCGCCTCGCCAAAAGCCGCTTGAGCTGATTTCCGATCACCTGCAAAGACTATCGATCCGTCCTGTTCCACTACGGATTCCACATACTGTGGTGCTGGTCCTTCCATGGTGATGATATCCCCATTGAAATACAGGGTTGGCGGTTGGGAAGCCTCCGGGATTTTACCTTCCTCGGTCCGGCAGGAATATGACACCCATAGAAGAAGGCAGGAACCGAAAAGACTTATGAACTTCATGTTACATTCATTTAGTACTAGATTCGGATCATTTCGGGAACAGAAGCGTAATCCCCGCCCGGATCCCCCAGGAGGAATTATTTCCATTTCCATACGGAATTCGAGGGCCTATAAACAACTGACTTAACTGGTTCCCGAATTTCAATACCCTGGAACCCACAAGATTTATGGTTCCATTGGTCGCATCGCCATCCCAAACCTGAAGCAATTCCGTGTTCAGGGAAATTGCATAGCCGCCAGGGAAGTTTTTCGCAAGAAAAGGTTGGAAAAACGTGGCATTCACATCTGCCCGGTCGGAATCCCCAAAGAGGGACCAAGTGTGATTTATTAGTGCTCCGAATGTAATCCCGCCTTTTTGTACGAGCGCAACTGCTGAAGGACCTAATGAAAACTGCCCGCTGCCAAGGAGCTCATCAGTGGCCGTCGGAAATGAGATTGCAGGTCCTATCCCCCAGACCATGCCGCCGGGAGTCGGTGCCTTTGGCGAAAAAAATCCTGTAACCAAAGCATCCCCAATCCCCGTTTGATTCCCGCTCTCCCCAAAAATATCCTGTTGGGAAATCACCGGCAGGATGACCCTTCCGATCAGGTTCCAGTCCTCGCTGATTGACATCGGGATCACAGGCTGCACGTTCATCAACCATCGGGAACCATTTGCAGGGTCGAATCCAAAATCGAAGTTGCTCTGGAAGGGTACACTGACTAGGCTGGCCAGGGGGTTTTGCAACTCTTTGGCAAGCTCATCTGCCTGGCTTCCCTGTAATGTGGCCTCCTGTCCCAGTGCCGCAAGCGGCACTAGAAGCAGCAGTAAAATATGTCTTGCGATCTTCATAAGGTATTGTCTATTCCCGGTACACGGTTTCCCCTTCCTTAATGGTTTCCACCACCTGTATGTCCTTAATGGTTGCGGGTTCCACCTTCAGCGGGTTATTGTCCAGGATGACCAGGTCTGCCAGTTTCCCGGGGGTAAGTGTTCCTTTTTGGTCTTCTTCAAAGTGCTGGTAAGCAGACCAAATGGTAATGGCTTTCAGGGCTTCATAAGGAGTCAGCCGCTCTGCTTCCCCGATTACGGCACCAGATCGGGAGGTACGCTCCACGGCTGTCCACACTACACGCATCAGGTTGGGCAGGGCTACCGGTGCATCCGTATGTATGGTAAGCTTCAATCCTTTTTCCAGGGCCGTACGGGTAGGACTGATTCTATTGCCCAGGGAATCCCCGATGATTTGCTTGTGCCAGTCCCCCCAGTAAAAAGTGTGCAGCGGAAACAGGGAAGCGATTACATCGAGTTCCTTGAAGGCATCCAACTGGTCCTCTCTTATATACTGTCCGTGGATCAGGGTATTTCGCCTGTCGTCATTGCCATATTTCTCTATGTTGGGTCGCAGAGTGCGGATCATCTGGTCCATAGCGGCATCCCCATTGCCGTGAACCAGGATCTGCCAGTTGTTTTGGAAGCCTTTCTCGAAAATGGCCTGTACCACAGAGTCACTGGGAATAGCCGGGTAACCGGCATATTCTGGTCCCTGTCCGTCCGGCGGGATCAGGTAGGGTTGAGTTCGCCAGGCCGTACGGCCCTGGGGGGAGCCATCCAGGGTAACCTTCATGCCCCCAATGCGGTAGTGGTTCGTATATTCCCTGCTGTTCCATTCGGAATCCATATACTGGTCTACAAACATATAGTCTATGTAACTTACCACGTCCAGTTTTAGCTGACCTGCCTCGGCGTTGGCGGTCAGCAATTCGTGGTTCTGCATGGCGCGGCCTTCCTGGGCTGTGGTGTAGCCGAAGGAAAGGGCCATGTCCTGCCCTGCCTGAAAGAAGCGGTCAGCTCCCTGTTGATCCTTTGGCATCAGGGCCTGCAGCATGTAGGGAATGGCCGCCAGTTCCTCCAAAACCCCGTTAGGAGTCTTGCCATCGGCTTCCCGCCGGATGATCCCACCTTCAGGGTCCGGGGTGTCCGTGGTGAAGCCCAATACCTCTAGGCCTTTGCTGTTGACTACAGCAAAATGACCTGAGATATGGGTAATCATTATGGGATACTCCGTACTGGCCTGGTCAAGGTCGTGCCTGGTGGGGAATCGCTTTTCCTCCAGTACCGAATCGTCAAAACCGGTACCGAAGATCCAGCCGGTAAGGGCCCTGTTTTCAGGGGTATTCCAATCCTTGAGCAGCTGGATAAGGGTTGGGATATCCTTGCATGTGGCATCCGGAGGTGCAAGAAGCTGTGCCCCTACGGCCTGCAGGCCGAAGTTCCCAAAATGGGCATGTCCGTCAATAAAGCCCGGAAGCAGGGTCTTGCCTTGCAGGTCCAACATTTTATGGCCTGCCCCGGCAACCCCCATAGCCTCTGCGGAGACCCCGACGAATTCGATTTTTCCTTCCCGGACCACCAGGGCTTCTGCGTATTGAGGCGAATCCCCTTCCATGGTCAGAATGTCCCCCCCATAATAAACGGTTGCTTGCGGTCGGGGTGCTTCGGGCTCTTTGCATCCCATCATCAGCACCAGTCCCAGCAAAAGGGGCATGCAGAATTTTAAGTGAAATTTCATAGTAGTTAAATTATTAAGGGAAACCTTGGTATTAAGGCTCCCCTTGATTACTTTCTTTAAAAGCATTCGTAATTACAGTTTCCCTTCCTTGGCGTCGGCAACCATTTCATCGTTGGCATAGATGGCCAGTTCCACCCGGCGATTCTTGGCCCTGTTGGCCTCATCGTTGGGATACTTCGGCTGGTCCTCTCCATACCATTTTGCCGTGAGACGTGAGGCATCCACACCTTTAGAGATCAGGTAATCCCGAACGGCTTTGGCCCGTTTTTCGGACAACGACATATTGTATTCCGCAGACCCCGTATCATCAGTGTGGCCTTCGATCAGGATATTGGTATCCTCGTAGCTCTGGAATACCGAGGCAGCTGCATCCAGGTCCTTTTTATAGCTATCGCTGATCGCTGCGGAATTGATCTTAAAGGCCAGGCTGGCGTCGAAGGTCATGTTAATTCCTTCTCCAACCCGATTAACTTCAGCGGTGGGTACGGCCTGGGTGAGCTCCCTGGCCTGTTTGTCCATATTTTTTCCAATCAGGTTTCCTGCAACCCCACCAACGGCTGCTCCCGCCAGGATGCCCCAGATACTGCCTCCGGAGACCGCCGCTCCCAGCAGGGCTCCCCCGGCCGCTCCTGCGGTAGTCCCTTGTTGTTGTTTATTCATGCCTTGCCAGGTGGAGCAGCTTGCGAGCAGGCCAAGTACCAGGAAGATGGATAGTGTTTTTCTCATGGTTTTCATAGTGTTCTTTTTTTTAAAATTAATTACAAACTAATGCTTTAAACATTTCTTTATTCATGTCTTTCCAGCCCAACTCGAAAGCTTTGGCAAGGTCGCCACAAATGGCCGTTTTCTCTGCAGGGGTCATTACTTCCCGAAGCTCCTGTGCCTTGGTGGTTCCATATTTCTTTTCCATTTGCCACAGTCCGGCATTGACCTTGGAGACATAGACTTCGGCAGAGCCGGGGTCCATCTGGGCCGCCTCATCGTATTTGGCATATGCAGCTTCATAATCCTCATGGACCAGGTACATGTCCCCTTCCTGCAGGAGGTATTTCACATTGCCAGGGTCCAATTCCTTAGCTTTGTCCAGATATACCAGAGCTGAATCCGTCTGGCCCATCTGCCGGTCGTACATGGCCGCCATCAATGCATAGTTGGAGGCCTTCTGGGCGGTGTTCTGGTTGTTTTCGGTGAGTTCCATGATCTTTTGCAGTTCCATTTTTGAACCCTCCACATCGCCCAGCGCATTCAGGGCGACCCCTTTTTGGAAGTGCCCGCTGAGGCTCCGGTCCTTGGTGACTTTCAGGGCCGCATCTGCCTGGGCGATGGCTTCCTCGTGCATGCCGAGGCCGTTATAGGCTTCAGCCATGCCAATGGCGGCCTGCTCCTTGGCGTCCTTGGTCTTGCAGTCTCCCGCAAACGCCTGGTAGGAAGCCAGGGCATCCTGGTAGGATTTGTTTTCCAGGGCTGCCTGGGCAGCGTATAGCTTATCCCGGCATTTCTTCCCCATGGTAAAGGTTTGGGCATAGCCAAAGCTCGTCGAGATCAGCACGGCCAATGATAGTAGTGTTCTTGTTTTCATATGCTAAAAAATTCTAATGGTTGTATTAAAGTATTGAATTTCATTAAAGCCCATAGGCAATCCCAAAGCCCAGGTTCCAATTGTCATAGGCATTGAATTTTACGTCGTAACTCAGATTGAGTACCAGTTCGATTCTGCTGGATAATCTCAGGAAAGGCTCCAAACCAAATCGGACCAATCCGAAAGATGCCGATTTGTCAAATTCGAGTCCTCCCCCCAGTTGAACAGCCAAATGGTCTATGACCTTGTAACTGGCAGCACCGACCAAGCTGATGGGATATTCCCGTTCCAGCAACTCCTCCTCGCCCTCCGAACCATCAGCTTCAACTTCGAATGACTCCACGATGATATCCCCGTGCAATCCCAAGGCCCATCGTTCACCCAGGCTGTAATTATAGGCGACCATCCAGGAAGGTCTGTTGATACCCCGTATTCCGCTATTCTCGAACCCGTTCAGGATGTGTACGTGGGAGAGCAAAATACTTAAACTGTGCTTGTGGTGTTCCCGTACGCGCTCTCCGGGACGGTGCGTATCTGCGGATTTGGGATGTGTTTCTTCTTCCTGACCCAATGCGTTGGCCACTCCTGCAATCAGCAGGAACATCAGGATTGCTGATTTCAAATTATTCATAAGTGCCCATTGTATTTAGACCATTGCCGTTATCCGACCTAGTTACCCAATTCCTTTTTGATCTCCTCCTGAATGTTTTGGAAGCGCTCGTTCAATTCAGAGGAAATTTTTTGGGGCAGCCCTTTCAGTTTTCTTAGCTTCAGCGAAAGATAGATGCTGAAGATCCCGGCAGTTACCAGCGCCAGGCCCACCCAAAAAACAATGGTCATGCCCGCAAATCCGGGATTCCATAACAACAGAAAGGAAAAAAGGACTCCCAGGATCCCGAATACAAGCAGGGTTCCCCACCCGGAGTTGTCCGAGTAGTTTTTCAGGTCCAGGGCAAAGCTTATGGCGCCAATGGAACGAAACAATATCAGGAACCCCAGGCTGAAGGCCAGGGTAATCATGGTGATTTCCGGACGGGCAAGCAGCAACATCCCTACCAGAAAGGTAAGGATGCCGAAGATGAGCGTCCATCCCCAGTTTTCCAGCTCTTCCCTGTTGGAGATGGAAAATACGATTTCAATGGCCCCTGAGATCAGGAAAGACCACCCAAACATCAATGCCAGGGCCAGAAAAGATCCGGCCGGGGAGACAAAACAGTAAATGCCGGTACCCAGGAAGATAAGCCCGACAATTAATAAGATATACCAGTTTTTAACGGAATTGCGAACGGTTTTTAGTGAATTCATGTGTTTTGTTTTTAGGTTGAATTGTATCCCGATCCGGAAAACCAATGTGTCAATCGGAAGGGATGGGTTTAGTTATTCATTATTGATTGCTTGATCAGCTATTGATCCGACGTTCTTCTTCCAGCCGGCTCAGTTCCTCCCGGATCTCCTGCCTTACACTGTAATATTTGGCCAGCAGTTCATCCGATAAATGGTTGGAAACCCCTTTGAGCTTTCGAAGGCGGAGTCCAATGAACACGTTGTAAACCCCTACCGTTAGTAAGGATAGACCAGTCCATTCATTAATCATATCCTTCATCAGCAGGTGGCTCATGATCAGGGCGAAGGAGAAAAATATTCCGATTATGGCCAAGAGCATATAAACCCACCAGTATTTGCCGCCCAGCAGCCGGACATCCATAGAAAAGGACACCGCCGCAATAGAGCGGAAGACGACCAGCAATCCCAGTGCGAGGGTCATGACAAGTACCGTGAATTCCGGGACGCCAATGAAAAAGATCCCCACAAGGGCAGTCAGGATCCCAAAGACCAACGGCCAGGTCCATCGGGTCATCGCAGTGCGATTCGCAAAGGCAAAATAGATCTCAATAATCCCGGCAAAAAGGAAGGCTATGCCCAGTAGTGTGGCCAGGGCGACCATGGCTTCATGAGGCCGGATCAGGATCAGCAATCCGGCGGCCAGGAAAACCAGGCCTACCGTAAAGACGATATACCAGTGGCTGATGGAATCCTTGATCGTACTGATTTCAGGTACGTACATAGCACTAAGGCTGGAGTTTGAAATACTTGATTATTCACCATGCTTACTTCATCATCAACCTAGGGTTCAAAATACGAAATAAAAATGAAAAGATGCCACCCGAATATTGCTGTTAATGGTAACATAATCTTCCATCCTGGTTTGGAAATCAAATCCGGGTAAGAGGATTCACAGGATTCAGAAAGCAGTAAGACCATTAACGTCAACGGACATCTCTGATCTCGAGTTCCTCGGGCACATTGGGCAAGGGTATGATTTGCCGCCATTCCAGGTCGAAATTGGTCAGGACCACCCCGCCTTCTGCGGCTCCATTCCCGCGAACGTAGATCAATGCGATCGTTCCGGTGGTAAGGTCGGAAGCGAAGTTTCCAAAAAGCACCCGGTCCCCGGTTTCCTGCTCGATCCTTGCCTGCAATTCCGGGAGGTAGGGCTCACTGCCTTCGGTAAGGGCACCCTGATCAAAATCATAGACTGCCGGTTGGGCAAAAAACAGACTGGGCTGTTGGTAAATATAACGGACCTGCAGTTGGTTTCCGGTGAATCTGGAATCGAACATTCCCGGGCCCTGGGCCGGCAGGCCCGGGGCAGTTCCATTCCTAATGAAATTCCCGGATTGGGTGTTGTAAATAAGATAGGATTCGTCCCGATTGAAGATCCACAGCTCGGATCCCCGGAAGGTCGCTGCCTGGAAGTTTTCCTGCAGGATAAGGGTTTCTTCTATGGTCCCCGTGCTCAGGTCTATCAGGGTGATCAAGGGATCACCACTTCCCGCCTCGAGGTAATACAGGCCAAGAAGATTCCCTTCAATACTGTAATTTTCAATGCCGGAGGCCTGAATCCCCGTAACCTGCAAGTCCCTGCACTGGCCCGTTGCCTTTTCGAGGATGCGAAGCGCAAATTCAGCAGGGCTTCCCTCGGGAAATTCCGCATAGGGCATGACCACATAGGATTCATTCCCGCTTACCCTTCGTATCACGCGCTCCGGGATGTTTTCGGTACTGAAATCACAAACGTCATCGACCAGGGAAAGCGCTTCTGAATCAAGGTCTTTATAGCGGGCACTGGACCGCTGGTCCTGCCAGAAGTAATACCCTACAGAGGCATTGTCGACATCCCGCCGGAAGAAGGGAAGGTCAACCAATCCCAACTCCTCGCTAAGACTTGTGATGCGCGGGTTCTCCTCCATGGAGTTGACATCCATTTGTATTTCTTCAAAGCCCGTATTGCCGAAAGCGGTAAAATTCACTTCAGGGATCAGGGGAGCCGGTTCCGGCTCATCTTCAGAGCACCCTGCAAGCACCCAAAATACAAGCAGCATTCTGAAAAACATCGGGAGCCGGAGTCTGAATAATTCGATAAGCATGGTGCGAAGGTACGAAAAGGGTGACTTAGCAAAATGCTGCCTGAACCTCGTTGTTCTCACATTTTTTGGGGTCTGCCCTGAATTAAGTACTTTGTCCATGCCTACGCTGTCTATGCCAGGGAGCCGATAATGAGAAAAACGATACTCATACTTTTGATTCTTTTTCCAATGTTCATTCTTTCACAGAATGATACGATAGTAGCCCAAAACGGGGATATGCTAGTGGGTAAGGTCAAGGGAATTGCTTCGGGAATCGTGACCATGAAAACCATGTACAGCAATAAGGATTTCCTGATAGACTATGAAGATGTCAAAAGATTGTCCCTGGAATATGAGTGTTTGGTGTTGTTGGATGGCGGCAGGCGTATCAGTGGCTATTTGAGATCTGAGAATGACGACAGGGTTACCATTTTCTCGGAAGAAGGTACCATTCCGGATCTGAATCTGGAGAAGATCTCCTATGTGGATATCATCCGGGAAAGCATTTGGAACCGCTTCAGGGCCTATATCGATATCGGGTTCAACCTTACCCGGGCCAACAACAACCGTCAGCTAAATGTCAATGGTGGGGTTGCCTATACGGACTATAAATGGCTTATGAACACTACCATTTCTTCCCTGATTTCTGCCCGAAACGATGTGGAACCCACAGAGCGCACCAGTGTGGATGCAGATTTGCAGCGTGTCCTTAGTACTAAATGGTTCCTGACCGGATCCCTGGCCTTTCTGTCTATTTCGGAACAAGCCCTTAGGGGCCGTTATAGTGCCAGACTCGGAGCAGGTCGGTTTCTCGCTTCAACCAACCATCTATACCTTGGGATCAGTACCGGGCTGAACTTCAATATTGAAAATTACGATGACGAGCAAAAGCCTGATCAGGAATCTACAGAGCTCTTTGTGTCTGCCTGGATGCGGATTTTTGAATCCAAAGGCTTTAACCTGAACACCACCCTTAACTTCTTCCCCAGTTTGACGAGGAAGGATCGAATTCGTGTGGATTACCTCCTGGACATCAAATACGATCTCCCTCTGGACTTCTATGTAAAACTGGGTTATCAGTTCAACTATGACAACCAACCCCCTCAATTCGCCAACGAGTTCGATTATATTTTAAATACAGGCGTGGGGTGGAAATTCAATTGATCCTCGGTTTGGATTTACCCCTGGTTATAACAGGGGAAAAGTTTGAAGTTGCCCAGGAATCATAGCCTGTCACCTACCATTTCATTTTGGTTTGATGGGCGAAATACGTACTTTGAGACTCCCCTTGAAAAAGCACCAACCTGACCCGATGAAATCGATCTTCCTTGGTTTGCTGTGCATCCTGCCCCTGGGGCTCACTGCACAAAAAGACACATTGTGGCTAAAGAACACCAATGTGCTGTATGGTGAGGTCAAGTCCCTGAACTCCGGGATTCTTACCATGAAAACCCCTTACAGCGATGATGATTTCACCATCGACTACGACGAAGTGGATAAAATCTATATTGAGCGTCAGTGTTTGATCATTGCCACCGGAGGGATTCGGATGCTGGGGTATATCAGGAGTGAAGAATCCGGCCGGGTAACCATCAACGAACCAGGCAAGGAAACAGCTGTTTACAGCCTTAAATATATTACCGCCATTGAAACCATAGAAGCCAAATTCCTGCAACGGTTTGACGCTAATATCGATTTGGGACTAAACCTGACGAAAGCCAACAACCTGAGACAGCTGAATATTGGCGGGGGGTTGCATTACCGGGGGTTCAAATGGTTTTCTGATCTGGATATCTCCTCCCTGGTAGCCAATCAGGATGATGTGGAGGAGACCCAGCGTACGAATATCAACCTCGCCATGACACGAATGTTGAGTAAGAAATGGTTTATACGCGGAACGGGATCATTTCTATCAAACACAGAGCAAAATCTGGTAGGACGGTACAGCGCCCGATTGGGAGCAGGTAGACTCCTGGCCAACACCTCAAAGCTCTTATTTGCCGTGCTGGGAGGATTAAACTACAATATAGAGAATTATCAGGATTCCAGCCTGAATAAGGAATCCACGGAATTATATTTGAGTTCGACCCTGAACATGTTCAATTACAAGGATTTCAGCCTGTATACCCGACTGGACTTTTTTCCCAGCCTCTCAGAACGTGGCCGGATACGGGTTGACTATATCCTGAATCTTAAATACGATCTTCCTTATGATTTCTATATCAAGGGAGAATTGCAGTTTAATTACGATAACCAGCCTGTAGAAGGGGCCTCGGACTTAGACTACGTCCTGAATACCGGAATCGGCTGGGAATTTTAAAGGATATCCGAGACCCATTCTTTGATTCCGGGGTAATGATCTCTCCATCCATTTACCTTGTAGCAAAGCTGAAAAGTCCCGACAGGGACCCCTGATCCCCTTGCTGGTTCTTATGGGTAAATTCGTTGGTGTGCGGATTGTAGGTGTAATCCTGTTTCCAGTGGTCGAAATGCTGGGCCAGTTCCCGAATGGCCTTGCAGATAGAATCCACCTCTGCATCCGTCTGGGTCGGGTGCAGGGACATACGGATCCACCCGGGTTTATGTGAGAGATCACCCTCATCGATCTCACAGGTGATGGTCCGGGATAGCTCTTCATCCACATGGAGCAGATGGTGCCCATAAGTGCCGGCACAGGAGCAGCCACCCCGGGTTTGTATCCCGAAACGGTCATTTAGCAATTTTACCCCCAGATTGAAATGCAGGCCTTCAATATAGAAGGAAAAAACCCCAAGGCGATGTTGCTGGTTGGGGGCCAGGATCTTGACAGCGGGAAGATCCGACAACTGATCAAACACACGCCGGACCAATTCATGTTCCCTTTTGAGGATGTTTTCCACGCCCATGGTTTCCTTCAGCCCTATGGCCAGGGCGATGCGAATGGTCTGCAGGAAAGCCGGTGTACCCCCATCCTCACGGGTTTCAATGTCATCGATGTATTTATGGTTGCCCCAGGGATTGGTCCAGGACACGGTACCCCCTCCGGGATTGTCGGGCACCTGGTTTTTATAGAGGTTGTTGTTGAAGATCAGGACTCCGCTGGTCCCGGGTCCGCCCAGGAATTTGTGGGGTGAAAAGAAAATGGCATCCAGGCGCTCTGCCGGATCTTCCGGGTGCATGTTTATCTCCACATAGGGTGCTGAACAGGCAAAATCCACAAAGCACAATCCATTATAGCGGTGGATCAGCCTTGCGATGTCGTGATAGGGCGTCTGGATCCCGGTTACATTGGAGGCAGCGGTAACTGCCGCGATCTTTATGGGGGTATCCCGGTACTCCCGAATGGTATTCTCAAATGCCTCCAGGCAGACCAGTCCTTCTGCATTGGGCGGGACGACAACCACCTTTGCAATGGTTTCCAGCCAGGTGGTCTGGTTGGAATGGTGTTCCATGTGGGTGACAAACACCACGGGGATTTCCGCTTCGGGGATGTGCGTATGCGGCTTCAGGTTTTCAGGTACCTTCAGCCCGAGGATGCGTTGGAATTTGTTGACCACCCCGGTCATCCCGGATCCTTCAGTGATCAGGACGTCATCGGCATGTGCATTGACGTGTTGTTTGATCCTGCGCCGCGCCTCGGAATAGGCCTGGGTCATTGTAGTGCCTGTAACAGTCGTTTCAGTATGGGTATTGGCCACGAAGGGTCCGAATCCACTTTGGATCTTCTCTTCGATGGGGCCGTAGAGCCTGCCGCTGGCCGTCCAGTCCGCATAAAGGATCTTCCGGGGTCCGTATGGGCTGGGAAAGGTTTGATCGATCCCAATAATGTTTTTCCGGAATTTTTCGAAATAAGCCTCCAGGGAAGTTGCCTCCACTGTGCTTTTAGGGTTATGCCCGCTATCGGTTTCCATTTCTGCCATTCTGTCGATGGGCCTGTTTCTTCCTTCTGCCCTCCAGGCCTTTTCCTGAATAACATTGAAGAATGCCGAAAAATACGGAATTCCCTTCTTATTTTTGAACTAAGAGCACATACCGGATCCCAATTTCAACCTCAAACCGATTGATAGAACAAATTTAACGTATCGTAAAACTGTATTTAGGATTCGTAACAAAGTTATGGTTATATGGCACTGCGTCCATCCTGGGGCGGGGTTCCCTTAAATTTGTGGCTATGTCCAGTCGTCCTGTTTTAGGTTTGATCTTTGGTTTCATTTTCCTCGCGGCCTCCGGAGGTTACGCACAAGACCCTGACACTTCCCCGGAGGTGGTAAAACTCGCGGGTCTTAAATTCCATGCTGGTTCGGTGTTGATTCACAGTCGTGACCTGAGACCCATCGAGGATTCCTATCCCCTGGGGGTGGAATTGGACTTTGCCTGGCACAAAATATCCCAAAAGGCTTGGGAATCCTGTATGTGTTATCCTAGGTTGGGAATTGCCCTGACTTATTGGGATTATGACAATCCGGAAGTGCTCGGGCAGGGGGTTACCGGACTATTTTATATCGAACCTGTATTCAACACCCAGGGCTGGGTGAACTATTCGGTGCGGATGGGTCTGGGACTGTCTTATCAAAACAAACCCTATGACCCTGTAGAGAACCCCAATAACCTTAGCTACAGCACTTATCTGGCATTCCCCTTGCAGCTGGGAGGCAGTGCGCATTTCAGGGTGCATCCCCGGTGGATGCTGAATACCACCCTGGTGTACAACCATTTTTCAAACGGAGGCGTCCGCCAGCCCAACAAAGGGATCAACTGGCCTTCCATTGGGGTTGGGATGGCCTATTACCTGCAGGAGTTCGAATTCAGACAACGGGCCGAGGTCGAGTGGAGAAAGCTGGGACCACCTCAGAAAAGACTGGATTTCACCTTCTTTTTGTCCTATGAGGAACCCCGACAGAACCTCTTCCTGATCTCACCGGGCCTGGAAGTGAAATGGAGCCGTCAGTTTGCGCGGTTAAACGCCTATACCCTGGGTGGTGAGGTCATGTATGACAATGGTACCGGATACGTGCTGGAGCAAGAAGATGACAATTCCACTCCCATTAAAGCAGGCCTTGCCGCCGGCCATGAATTTTTACTGGGAAAGTTTTTGTTCAGCCAGCAGTTTGGGGTGTATCTCAGCAATCCAAACCCCGAACACCCGGCGGTATACCAGCGATACGGGCTGGTGTTCCGAATCAATGAGCGGTTCAGCACAGGGATCAGTCTGAAGGCCCACGGGCATGTGGCCAATTTTCTGGATGCAAGGGTAGGGATATCCCTTTAGTTGTTTGCAGAAACCCATTGAGATGAAAAAACATCTGAGATAGCCGGACAAAGCTGTCCAGTTGCACGGTGTCCCACCTCAAACAGACGTTCCCCGGCCCATTTTACTTTGAATACGTGCCACCATTGTCCCACCATTTACGGGCAATACGAAAGACTTTCTCAAACGCTTCTTCTTTCTCAAATCCATGGACATCGATCAGCCCGTTGGCAAGCAGGAACACTTTTTTTCTTACCTCTTTTTTTTCCTGGCCTAGCCTTTCTTTGATTTCTTTTTTGGTAAACTTTTCCAAAGCGGGGGATTTTTAAACTGACTGCAAAGTTAATTTAACGTAAGGAAATTGTAATGTTAAGTTTTTTATGACCGGTAAGATTTAACATTGGGATTTCTTAGAAAGTGTTGATTTGGAAGGATATGCAGCAATATCATGCGCTGGCTTTCGAATCCCGGAGGCGACCGAACGGCCAAAAAAGCTCCGCCGGAGCTTTTTTAGTGCGACATTGCGCAAGCCATGGGCGGGCTGTAGGGGCTGCAGCCGGTGCGGAGGCCATATGATAGCAACCGCCATTATGAATTGTTTACACTGCACAGAATAGGAGTGGAGCCGGAGACGGCCGAGCGGGAATAGAAGGTCCGGTGGACCTTCTATAGCGAGGAGCGAGCTGGTGCGCTGGCTTTC
>Ga0272441_10010605_pt1 | contig 13886 bp, 14 predicted proteins | sample SSMProp6N_FD_193582 | JGI IMG/M metagenome (GOLD analysis project Ga0272441, IMG submission 193582) | Marine sediment archaeal communities from Little Sippewissett salt marsh, Falmouth, MA, United States - SSM-Prop-6N | ecosystem: Environmental > Aquatic > Marine > Wetlands > Sediment ... | reverse complement strand
GGTGTTCGGCTCATAGGCTGTGCTCCTTTTCTTTTGTGTTTCTCTTTATAAGAAGGACGAAAGGGTGAAGAATGCTTCAGCTTTTGAGGTGTTTTTTGAAAAAAAAAGTACCTTCTTGGGGACACTATAAAAAAACAACCCCTTTTTTGTGTATCCTATTTCCTCTATAATGCGGTGGTGTCCTACATGATTGTTTCAGGAATAGCTTTCGGCCTCAGTTTCGACGCGTTTGCTGTATCTCTTTCAAGCGGTTGTGCCCTGCGCAGGCCGTCTCTCAATCAGGCCCTGATAGTGGGTTTGTGGTTTGGATTGTTTCAGGGCATCATGCCCATCCTTGGATGGCTCAGCAGTCATTTCTTTATAGATACCCTTAAGGAATGGGAACACTGGATTGCCTTCGGTCTTCTTTTTCTTATCGGGACAAAAATGATTTACGATGGCTATAGGACTTCAAAGGGCTGCGATCCGCCTGGCGAAGGTGAGATTCTTCATCCTCTGCGTCTTTGCCTGCTTGCGATAGCCACCAGCATTGATGCGTTTGCAGTAGGTTTCAGTTTTGCCTTTATTGACTACAATATCTTTCCCTCTGCCGTAATAATTTGCATCATCACTTTTATATTGAGTACCATCGGTATACTGGCAGGTGAAAAACTCTATATGCTCCTTGAAGACAAGGTGGAATACGCTGGTGGATTGATCCTGATTGCTATCGGTGTGAAGATACTGATTGATCATATGTAATCTGTATTCAGTGATAACATGAAACTGCACCCGCACAATTACCCAAGTTCTTCATTGGATAAAAAAAATTCCCTTATTGCCCATACTGCTGCTTTCATTGACGATAACCGGTTTATCAGCTCAATCCTGAAGGAATCAGTGTGTGGTCGGGTGCCATTTGAGGGACACTATCCACTTTCATCCGGACACCATCTACTGATTCGTGCCGCGAAGAATGGATTCAATAGTCCCCGCTGCCTGGGAAGGTGTACCCTGGCAGATCCACATCCCCAGATGCTCGAAACCGCCTGTTTCCTGGGTAAATGGCAGAAATTCAAAATAGATCCCAGCTCCGGGTCCATTATGGACAAGCATATTATAGGCCGTTTCCTTCCCTATTTTCGGCATAATCTCCCTGATAAGCCTGATGGCGTCTCCTATTCCCTCTGCAGCCGCCTCGATTTCGCCCTTTCCGAGCTCGGACAGATACTGTTTCCCAACATCATGCATGATGAGCATCATGTTGAAAGGGCGCTTCATGAAATAGGGAACCAGAAGTACTGCTTCTCCGTAATCTTTTATTTTTAATTCCGGGGGATTACATTGGAGAAGATAGCTGCTGAAGAATTGCCGGTGTCTGGTGAAAAATCGCCAGTTGTTGTAAAAGCTTCGGGGCATAATATTGCTCCAGGATATCTGCTGATGCCCATGCTCGAGAGATCCGCCTACCGGGGCCCCGTAGTTTTTTATGATGGATACAAAACCGCAGGTTTCTTTCTGGCTTCTCCACTGAGAACTCGGGGGCATATATCCCTCCGTATTGTAGAGCAGTTTCTTTTCCAGGGCAGCCAGGCGTTCCAGTACAATACGAAGGTCCTCCAGGGGCATGTTGTGCCAGTCGCGATCATGAAAGGTAGAGGTCCACTGAAGGAAATGCATTCCGTACGATACCCTTCCATGATGACTCGGGTCCGGATACAAGGGCTCAACCAGCCAGACGGGATTGACCTCAGGAGGGGGGAAAAGGACCGGGAAGAGATTCTTATTGATAAAAGTGTACCCCTTCGACAAATTTGCCACATCAACAATACCGGTGGTGCTGCCTTCACATACTGGACAGACCTTTTTTTTCTCCTGCTTCCCTCTATTTTCGCCGGGAAGTTCATTGTCATGAGGACGTCTGGCACGTTGAGAGTTGTAGACAACCAGGGCTCCGTCTCGCGGATCGATTTGACATACCGCATCGGGCGCATGAGAAGGCAGATCATCATCATTTCGAAAAAGGTCGAATAGACGGTCAATATCGATTTCAGAGATGTCGCGGTTTTCGATCAGTTTCTCAAGATCACCGGGAGAGAGGTAACAGGGTTCAGCCATTGTCTCCAGCCTCTATCGTATCCAGCATTCTTCTCGTCATCTGCTCCCAGGTAAAATAGGGTACCGTGATATCCAGAGCCCTGAGTCCCATAGCCCTTCTTAATTCTTCTTCTTCGAGAAGGTAGTTCAATGCCTGGGTAAAGCCTTCCACAGAATCGGAAGGCACCACAATTCCCCCTGCTCCCACCTTTAATACTGATTCGCTCTGGTGCTGTGAATCAATATTTCTGATCGGGATCTCCTGTACCTCCCCATCCAGGAGATATTCCTCGACGAAAGGTATTTTGTCACTCCCGACGATTGGGACCGCTGTTGCGGCGGCCTCCTGCACCGCCATACCGAATCCTTCCATCACGGAGGGTGAACAGTATACAGAGGTAAGTGCGTAAAGATACGGCAGGCGGGCCGATTCATGACCGAGAAGGATCACCGAATCCCGGACTTTCAGTTCATCCATCAGGGAAGTCAATTCTCGGAAAAGCTTCTCCTCGCTTTTCTCGATGCTCACGAGGAGCATGGTTTCCGGATGTTTTTTTTTCACTTCGGCAAAGGCTTTTATCAGTACATCCTTTCGCTTCGTCTGGTCCGTACGGCTGATTTCAGTGATGAATCGGGTCCTGCGGAGACTTTCCTTCGATGTAGCCGAAGATCCGGCCAGAAAGTCCCAGATTTCATGGTCCGCTGAAATATTTCTGGGGTAAAACCGCTGTGGATCAACACAGGGAGGAAGAAAGAGACACATTTCCCGGCCGTAATCATTCTGAAGAGATTCACGAATCAGGGAACTGGTGGCTGCAATATAATCGAGATCATTGATGAACTCTTTCTCGGTTGAAATCCTTTCATCTACACGAAGACTTTCCCAGGTCTCCGGCGGCATGTTCCTTTTCTTTATGGCCCCGAGGGAATGGGGTACCCACAGGTGAGGAACTGAGAAGGTAAATTTCTTATTCAGAAGTACTCCCATCAAGCCTGCGTCCCAATAATGGCTCATGATCATATCTACCGGCATCTGTTCATCATTGAAACTGCGGTACAAAGCGGCAGCGAGTTCCGGGATATGCTCCTTCATATCTTCCTTGCGTACAAATTCCTGGGTATTGTCCTCCACATAGTAAATACGCTGACAGGAATTCTTGTAGCGGTACCCCCTCCTTATCTCCCCCGTCTGAGGATGAGGATAGCCGCCCCGGTTTACAACCGTGATTTTATACCCGAAATCTTTCAGAACGTCCGTCAACTGGTTGACGTACACATTCTGTCCTCCGGTATCCGGCAGGCTGGTTATGACGTCCCACTGATGTATGCCGTGATTGGTTATCATGAGAATGTGCTTTCGGTCAGAATTCAGAAAATTTCCTTTCATTCTCCTGTATTTTTCATCGTTTTCCATCATTCTTCTTCATAATTATCCTATTGATAATTCATTCGTTTCACCAAGTACTTGAAAATATACGAGGCCATCCCTGACACCCGATGCATATTCTCTATCTGAAAAATAAAATTCAGAAATGGGATGCTCTTTCTTCAGGGCTAAAAGTTCCGTCTGAGCATTGGCCACTACTATACCGCACTGGAATTCGTCGAACATGGAACGGTCGTTTCCGCTGTCTCCGGCGACGATAACTCTATCCGCATCCAGCTTCTGCAGGTTCATCACGAAGCGTATTGCATTGCCCTTTCCCGCAGCTGCAGGGATCAAATCAAGATCACGGCCGCTGGACCAGACAACCTGGCACAATCCGTCACACTGATATTCAGCCCGCCTTCGGATTTCCGCTGCAGCCGCTTCGGGATCTTCAGCCTTGTTCAAATAACAGCTTATCTTCAGCGGAGTGTTGAATTTCCCAGGCTGCATCTCAAGCCCCTCAATGCCGTCGATAATCTTCATCGCTTTTTCACGGGAAAAATCCTCCATCAGGATATCCCGCCAGACATGCAGAGGATCCATACCCCGTTCAAACGGAGGCAGATATATCTCCGTTCCCACCTGGGACACCACCGCGTCGGCAGGGGGGATTCCCTCTTCTTCGAAGCCGTCCAACACCTGATCGAGCCTGCGTCCTGTAGATAATATAAGGAAAAGATCTCCCGAAGCTCTCAGGTTTTGGATTTCGATCCTCAGTTTATCCAGGGCGCTTCTGTCTCCGGTAAGGGTATTATCGATATCCGATGCCAGAATCCACTTCATACTCATCCTGTCCTCCCCCGGGTTTATCTCCTTTAAAAAACACAGGGGCTCCGACTGCAGCATGTGTGCGAATCGAAACCCCTGTGCCTTGAGTACAAAACCCATTACTGCAAGGATAATAAGAAATCGTTACGATTTCAAGCCGGCCAGAGAGTACCGAACAAGAGGCCTGCCGAAGTGGAGAGCAGAATCACAAGTCCCGCATAGACGGAAGTCTTCCGCCACCCCAGCTCTCCTCCGATCACCATCAGGGACGGAAGCGAAAGGGATGGTCCGGCCAGCAGAAGAGCGAGCGCCGGACCGTGGCCCATACCTGATCCGAGCAGCCCCTCCATGATAGGTACTTCGGTCAGTGTCGCGAAATACATCAGAGCGCCGGCAGCACTGGCCGCGAGATTGGCGCCGAGAGAATTTCCGCCGACCAGACCGGCAATCCAGTCTTCCGGTATCAGTGCCATGTGCCCCGGCCTTCCCAGCAGAAATCCTGCTATCAGCACCCCGCCGAATAGCAGCGGGAGGATCTGCACCGCAAAATCACGGCTTGCTGCCGTCCATGTTTTCAATTCATCCGTCGTGAACCATTTCACCAGAGCGAAAAGAAGAACCAGGGCAAATAATCCGGAGATGTAATATTTACCTCGGAAAAGCAGGTCCCAGACAGCTGAAGAACCGTTCGATGGGGCCCAGTTGATGAAAACCAGGATACCGATCATCGACAGCATATAAACCGCTGTCTGTCCAAGGCTCCTTTCCCTGCCTGTGGAGCTGTAGTTGAACATGCCTGCATTGGTTAGCCGTTCTGCATCCTCCCGGCGGTAAATGAGGTGCATCAGGATACCGAGAACCACGGAGAAAAGAACCGCTCCAACGGCCCGGGCTATACCGAACTTCAAGCCCAGAACCTTGGCCGTCAATACAATGGCCAGAACATTAATAGCTGGACCCGAATAGAGGAAGGCAACCGCCGGACCTATACCGGCACCCTTCCGGTAAATCCCTTTGAAAAGGGGCAGTACGGTACAGGAACAGACCGCCAGGATAGTACCGGAAACCGATGCAACTCCATAAGCCAGGGGTTTCGGTGCATCCGGTCCAAGATATCGGATTACCGACTGCTGATTGAGAAATACCATCACCGCACCAGCTATGAAAAATGCGGGTACCAGACAGAGAAGCACATGCTCACGGGCGTATTCCCCCAGCATCAGAAAAGCTTCCAGCATCGCCGAGGATATCCTGGGAATCTCGAAGGGAATGAAATAGAAACCGAGGAAAACCGCCGTCAGAAACAGAAGGCGGCGGTTCTTCGGTGCTGACCAGATGTTTCGAAGCAGAGAAACTTCAGTCTTCTCTGTCATCATTTCCGCAGAACCTCAGCGACTTCATCCGAAGACAGTACTTTCCCGGAACTCTTGACTTCCCCGTCCACCGCCAGGGCAGGAGTCATCATTACACCCATCTCCATTATTTCGTTGCCGTCGGTGATTTTCACAATCTCCGCTTCGACCCCGAGTTCCTTCAACGCCTTTCGGGCGTTCTCTTCCAGCTGCTTGCAGTTCGTGCATCCGCCGCCGAGAATTTGAATCTTCATCATATTTCACCTCGCTTTGTATATCCGCACTATCCGAATTTCATTTAGCTGACAAAATGGATAATGTTTCTTTTATTGGTTATTTTACCAAATATACAAATAATGTCAAGAGAAGAGATTGACTAAATCTTCATTTTTGCACAAAGTATCCCCATGAACACTCAGGAAAAAATCCGCTGTGAAGCCCGGGCTGCCGTTTTCAAGTCCCTGGGACATCCTACCCGTCTCTATATCATGGAGCGTCTGCGTGAGCATCCCCATTGCGTCTGCGAGCTTACCGATCTGGTCGGTGCCGATACGTCGACAGTTTCGAAACACCTGAGTATCCTGAAAAACGTAGGACTTGTAAGCACCAGGAAGGAAGGAACCACAGTCTACTACAGTCTCACCTGTTCCTGTCTTCTTCAGTTCCTGGAAGGGGCTGAGTCCCTCCTCAAGATCAAAGCAGAAGCCGATCGGGCAGCCCTCGGAGAATAAACACCCTGTACCGCAACACCGCGGGGCAAAGCAGTTCTCATAATTTCCTAACCAGATTATGACATTAAAATAACCTGGTTGATAAAGATTAAATCAATACTAGACATTTCCCGAAGGAGATCCGTATGGAAGAAAAAATCCGGGTGCTGTTCGTCTGTACCCATAACAGCGCACGCAGTCAAATGGCCGAAGAGTATCTGCGAAAATTCGCCGGCGACCTTTTTGAAGTCGAAAGCGCGGGTCTTGAAGCCGGGGTACTCAATCCCTTTGTTATCAAAGTACTCAAAGAAGAAGGCATCGATATCGAAGGAAAAGCAACGAGGAAGGTCATCGACCTATACAAGGCCGGAAACAAATACGGATATGTATTTACCGTCTGCAGCCGGGAGGCGGAGGAGAGCTGCCCTGTATTCCCCGGTACTGTCCACCGAGTCAACTGGCCTTTTCCCGATCCCTCGAAATTCACCGGTACGGATGAGGAAATACTGAACAGGACACGAGAAGTTCGCGACGTGATCCGGGAGATGGTCCTTCAGTTCATCGAAGCGTACAAGAAGAAACAGGTTCCGCCTCAGTACAGGTAGTTCCAATAGCTGGTTCAGGTTTCCATCGATTATGTCCCCGGAGGGAAGAATACCCCCAGGTCTTAACTTCCCTCTCGGCCATACGCAAAAAGCCCGTGCTCTCGTTGAGAACACGGGCATATGAAAAGAGTTGAACAGGATTCTTAGTCAGTTACAACCGGATAGCCCTTGTTCGACCAGCCGATCGGTGCATTGGCACCCACACCCATACCACCGTTCAGGGAAACGGCATCATATCCGAGCATTCTGAGACCGGCAGTGGTCTGTCCGGCAGTCTGCCCAGAATAACAGTAGACTACGATTTTTTTGTCCGCAGGCAGAGAATCAAACTGCTTCTCCATGCCTGCACCCCAGGGGATGAGTTCCGCGCCCTGGATATGGCCGGCATTGTAATCTTTCTCCTGCCGGACGGACAGGATGTATACGTTGTCATCCATCGCATCCACAATCTTCTTCAGATCATCCTCAGAGATCTTGTAGTTCTTGTACATGGTATCCGCAACATCGGCGAGACCGGCATAGTAAGCCTCAAAGGCCTCTCTGATAATCGGATCTATTTCTATACCGCTCTTACCTTCAAAACTGCTTGCATCGGTTACGATAACATCATCAACTCCTTCGACCTTGGAAATGCCGAAGTTGTAACCGAGATTTACCGAACGGGCGGGAACGCCGGCAAAATTGAGCATAGCCACGGTCTGACCGGCTGTCTGGCCTGAGTAGCAGTATACCATCACCGGTTTATCGGCAGGCAGGAAATCCAGGCTCTTGGGAAGGTCCGCGCCCCAGGGGGCGTTTACGGCGCCTTTTACATGACCTTTATCGTAATCAGCGGCCTGACGGATATCGAGAACAACCATTTCTTCGCCGGCACGCACCATATCCACAAACTCTTTCTGGCTGATCTTGTAGATGTGATCAGGCATATTGGCAAAATAGGAATCCACCGTTTCTTTGAGCACTTCAACTTTGGAGACCGTCTCCTCAGCCTTGGGTGCTGCCTCAGCGGCTTTTGATTCTTCCTGTCCGCAGGAAACAACAAACATGAGTGCAATAAGTAGTAAGATACTCACCACTGCTTTTTTCATATACTAATACCTCCGAAATATTTTCTAACGGTTCCACGAACCGTGAAGACACATTATTCTGGACATTGTGTAATACGTTTCCTAGGACCCGTCCTGCATGGTCGGTACCGGTCCCTGACCCTGTTCCGGTTTCTGTACTGGAAGACTGGGTTTGCTTGCCCATTCAACCCATGCTCCGTCATAGAGTTTCAGGTTTCGATATCCCGCGTTGTACATTGCAAGATAGGTCTGGGCTCCCCGGATTGAGGTTTTGCAGAACATTATCGCCGTTTCATCAGGTTCTATTCCCAGCTCCAGGTAGTTGATCTTTATCTGATCGGCGGGTTTGTAGGTTCCGTCGCTGAAGTTGTTATTCTCAAAGTTGTAATGAATCGAACCGGGAATGGTGCCTTCCTGATACTCCTCGATAGTGCGTGTATCGATAATGCATGTATCTTCGGCAGGCGTGTTTACCTGACTTTTTACATCATCCAGGCCGGCCATCATGGCCTCATTGAAATTATCCGCACTGTATGACACGGGATCCGGTTTTACGGGGTCGTTTCCAATGGATGCTCCGGCAGCCCGCAGAGCGTTCAGACCGCCGCTGACAACCTTGATCTTAGCTTCGTCATGACCGTATGCCAGCATTGTCCACCACAGCCGCGCCGCATCCATATTTTTATTGTTATCGTACACTACAACCGTGGTGTCATTGGAGATACCGTTTCGTCCAAGGACCTCCTCGATCTGTGCTTTTGTCCCAACCAGGTTAGGATAAGGCTCCATTACGACAATATCAGCTCTGCCGATATTTACTGCCCCGTCCACGTGTTCCATTTGGTAAAAATTCGCCTTCTGCGTATCTACCAGGACTACATTTCCACCGGCAGACATTGTAAGCGCCTCTTTCGCATCGATGATTGAATTGCTCTTTTCCGCAAAATCAGGACCGCACGCGGTAAGCATCAATATAGACGCTACCAGTACAATTCCGATGAAGTTTCGCAGCACTTTCATTTTTCACCTCCAGATATTTCAAATGCGTTAAAAATAACCGAAATTTTATATTTACACTTTTCTTTTTATAGATGGTATTATATATATAATAGTGATGAATTTACAGAGGAAATCTCACTTTTTTAGTAATTTTTTCATTTTTTTTAGTTATTTTGTCGTAAATACGCTTTTCTTATCACAATACCCGTTTATTCATAGCGACGAAAGCTGGTTGAGTGGTTTAACACGGGCCGTAATTGAATATAAAACCTTCGGAGTAACGGAACCTTTCTTTGATCTGCTCCCGAGATATCCCCATGCCATAAAAATCCTGTTTCATATCCTGCAGGTCCCCTTCATCCTGCTGGGCGGGTACAGCCCGTTTGCGGTTCGACTCCTGTCTATCACGGCAGGCACCGTCTCCCTGTTCCTGTTCCACCATCTCTATAAAAGCTGGTTTCCTTCCGCCGCCGCAGTGATAATACTGCTTCTTGCCTTCGACATCCAGTTTATCTACGCATCACATATGGCCCGGCAGGAGATTCTGCTGGTCCTTTGTCTCGCTCTGGCCTTTTTTTTCTATCGCCGGGGACAACTGACGAATAATCCCCGGGAATACCGGCTCGCGTCCATTGTTATTGGTATCAGTATCGGGATTCATCCGAACAGTTTCCTGATTTCGCTTCCCATCGCCGCTTTTCTCATGATAGATGTTCTGGACGCCTTTTCAGCGGGGAAGCAGAAAATGCTGATCTTAAAAACTCCGGCGTTCCGGCACAGTATCCGGAGACTGATCGAATACATCCTTATTATTTCTCTGTTCGCCGCCTTCTTTATCGGTTTGAGCTATCTTCTCGATTCCCGCTTTCTCCTGCACTACAGCTCCTTCGGAGACAGTGTCGGAGTCGGAGAAGCCTTCTACATGAAAATATTCAGTTTTCCGGATTTTTATGCCAAACTTTTCTACCGTATCAGCGGCACCTACTATACTCCGGCCATCAAGCTTCAGTTCATCCTCTTCGGTGCAGCCCTTGCAGCCTCCCCGGTATTTATGTATTTCCATCCCTCGGTCCGGAGTTTTCTGATCAGAGTACTGACAGCCCTCCTTTTTCTCAACATCGGGACTCTTATTCTCGGAAAGTTCAGTCAACCCAGTATCATTCTCCACTTTCCCCTGTATTACCTGATTATCGGGGCGGAGCTTCACTGTGTTTTTGAAGGCCGGGGCAGGGAGAGGAAGGGCCGGAAGTTTCCGGCCGTACTCACAGCCGCCGTGCTGTGCATGGGTACACTCATCAACACCGGATGGAATCTGGGAGAGGAGTTTCATCTGATCGGCCGTAAAAGTACAACGACCTACGAGAGGTATACGGAATATGAGAAAAATATCTCCGCTTTTGTTCCGCCGGATGCAAAGGTTCTGGCGAACCTGAACAGCGAGTATTACTTCGATTTCGGCGTACTGAAGGACTATCGCAACCTCAGTTATCTGGGAAAAGCGGGATTATCGTTTCGGGATTATATTTCAAGCCGGGGTATTGAATACATCCTGTATCCGCAGGAAATGGACCTGATTTTTGAACGCCGGCCGGTTTGGAACATTCTGTACGGGAACGTCTATGAATACTACCCTGAGATGCAGCACTTTTTAACAGAGAATTGCAGATATCTGGGGGAGTTCACCTCTCCGGTCTACGGAATGCGCATCACCAGGTACAGCGGTACGGAGGAATGGAAGGTCCGGGTGTATGAAGTCATTCATGACTGACCGGGGTCTTCGGAACCGAGCTTTGAGAACACCTGATTGTAGCAGCGATTAAAGTCCTCACTGCGGACATCCCGTGGTCTGGGAAGCTCCAGGTCCATCAACGTAAAGTTCCCCCCGAAAACAGCCGATTCCATCACCAGGATCCGGTCCGCCAGGAGAAGGGCCTCAGTGATATCGTGGGTTACGAAGACTACCGAGAAATCATGTTCTCTCCACATCCTGAGGAGCAGGCTCTGTAATTCTTCCCTCTTCTGAGCATCGAGGCTTCCGAAGGGTTCATCCATCAGCAGCACCGGAGGCCTGCTGACCAGGGCCCTCGCAAGAGCGGCCCGCTGTTTCATTCCTCCGGATAATTGATGAGGGAAGTAGCTGCGGTAGTCAAACAGACCGACCTCCCGCAAAATCTCCTCCACCCGACGCTGTTTTTCAGATTCATCCAAACCGGACAAGCCTGATTTTCCGCCTGCCTTCAACGGAAAGGCGGTATTTTCCCATACTCTTTTCCAGGGGAAAAGCTGATCGAATTCCTGAAAAATCATAACCGCCTCCGGTGACGGGCTGTTGATCCTGGAACCATTTCGATTCACATAGCCTGCAGACGGTTGAAGAAAACCGCCCAGTATCTTCAGCAGAGAGGTCTTTCCGCAGCCGGATGGCCCGACCACAGCCAGAAATTCACCGTTTCTCAGAATGAGATCGAGGGAGGTGAACACCGTCTTCCCCGAGCCGTATTTCAGATCGATCCCCCGGGCTTCGATTGGCGGGAAAGGGCTCATCTGCTGGTACCCCACTTACGGATAGTGACCCGTTCCAGAAGATTGAAGAAATAAGTCTCGAAGAGAATACCGATGATCATTATGAGCAGAAGACCGGCAAACAAACCCCGGGTATCCATAAATACCCGTTTCTGAAAGATGTACCAGCCTATACCTCCTTTCCCCCCCGCTGCACCGAATACCATTTCCGCGGCAATCAGGGCTCTCCAGGATCTGGCCCATCCGATTCTCATCCCCGTAATCATATGAGGGAAAATACCCGGAAGGATCAGATGGAAGACCGTCTGCAGAGGATTCAGTCGAAAATTGCGGCTGACATCATAGAGGTGCTGAGGAATCGTCCGTATTCCGGCGGTGATACTGGTCGTCAGAGGCCACAGTACCGAATGTACGATGATCAGAAGAACTGCCGTACGGCCGGTACCCGCCCAGAGGATGACTATCGGCAGAAGAGCTATGCCCGGCAGAGGATGCATGCAGGCGACAATAGTATCAATCATTCCCGCCGCGCGGGAACTGAGATGACCGGTGAAACCGAGCACCAGCGCTCCGGCAATTCCCAGCCCGAGCCCTTCGGCTATAACAACGAGGGAATACCCGAGACGTCCTGGAAGGGTACCTGCCGAGAGGTCCGTGAACAGTGTTTGCAGAACCGCCGACAAAGGGGGAAAAAGCAGAGGTGATACTCCGCTCAGCCGGGCGGACATCTCCCAGATAAGCATCAGAAAAAGAATGACCAGGATTCGCTGGCCCTGCTTTCTTCTGCCGGCGATATATTCTCCTATCCTTTTCATTCCGGTGTGTAGACAACCTCCTCCATCCGATACTCCGTCTTTATATACTCCTGGGTAAACATAAAATGAATAAAAGACTCTATTCCCGCCAGGTTTCTGCTGTACCGCAGACCTTCCCATCCCAGATATTCCGCCGTCTTTTCCGGAGATATTCCGTACTCCTCCGCCAGGATAGATGCGGCATCGAAGGGCTGCTCCCGGAGAAAGCCTTCGGCTCTCTGTAAAGCCCGGATGATTCCTGCCGGAGCATCCGGATGGGAGTGATACAGTTCTTCGTTCGCCACACCGACAATGAAGGTGAATTCCCCGCCCATCGCTTCCCTGCCTGACAGGATCATTCTCATATCCGGTTCAGACAGCTCCTCCATCAGATAGGGGGGACTGGTAAAATGCGCGCTTATTTCCCGGCGGTTCAGAAGTGCCTGCATACCATCCGGATGATTGGCGGTGATCAGGATATCATCCAGGATGTCAGCACGGCCCAGCTCCCGTTCACAGGCCATGGACAATAGTATATGCTGGATGCTCCCCGGTTGGGGCAGAGCGATCCGGTCCTCCGGTCCGAAGTCCTCAATTCCCCGGATATCGCTTTTCCATGTGACCAGTCCGAGAGGTGCCTCGGAGAGCCCGGTAAAAATCTTCCAGCCCATTCCCCGGTCATACCCGATAAGAAAGGGAGGGATCCCCATGAAGCCGATATCGGTGCGTCCGGCAAGCATCGCCTCGCGGATAGCCGCGGTATTCCCCAGCCTCTGCCAGGAGATTTCAAGATCCGGGAGTTCCTCCTCCAGATACCCCTTTCTCCGCATGATCTGCAGCGGAGCGTATGCCAGGCCGTACTGCTCGGCAATTCTCAGTCGGGAGAATGTTTTGCCGACCTCTTTTTCATTTCCGGATTCCGTCTGCTTCCCGCTTTTTCCGCATGAGATGACCAGCCCGGTCAGAAGAACAAGCACCAGACATAATGACGAAACAGCTGCGCTGAAACGGCCGAACCTCCCGATTTTCAGGCCTCTTCCCTGAACTGCAGCTTTACCGGAAAAAATATCCTTCATAAACATCTACTCCAGAAGACTCTCAGAGGTAAAATCCAGAATACGGTTGTTTCCCTCGGTGTCCAATACCCTGAATCGTCTATACACTTCCCTGATCGAAGCATTTACCTTCTCCGGGGAACTCCCTCTAATGATAGTATACCCCGCCCTTCCCGTCGAATTACGCATTGGATCGATCCGCCTGCCGAAAGTCAGCAGGTACCCGGTACTTTCTACTCCAGGAATTCCCAGGAGCTCCTCCTTCTTCCCGATTGCTCCGACCCGCATGGGCTCGGTGAAATGGAGAAGGACCGCGGCATACTCCCGGGCCGGGTAGCTGAAGGAATCGAGATCCGGGGAGGCAAAGGCAAAAGAAACATCGGAAGCTCCGGGGGAAAACGCGGAAGTATTCTCCGTGGGATCCGGATGAGTCGACCCGGGCAGAACACCCAGGGCTTCGGAAAAAAGCAGTACGTCCATGTCCACTCCGGTCAGAAGGGGAATAAGC
>Ga0272441_10010603_pt1 | contig 13890 bp, 4 predicted proteins | sample SSMProp6N_FD_193582 | JGI IMG/M metagenome (GOLD analysis project Ga0272441, IMG submission 193582) | Marine sediment archaeal communities from Little Sippewissett salt marsh, Falmouth, MA, United States - SSM-Prop-6N | ecosystem: Environmental > Aquatic > Marine > Wetlands > Sediment ... | reverse complement strand
TAAAAGAAATGCAGCCGGCCGTCCCGAACCAGGCGGACTGTATCATCCTGATTATGAACATGACAGCTGTGGAATAGGTATTGTCGCAACACTTGACGGTGTGCCACAGCATGCGCTTGTAAAGAATGGAATAAAGATACTTGTCAATCTGGAGCACCGTGGAGCGGTTGGCGGTGATAAATCCACAGGCGATGGTGCGGGACTCTTGATTCAGATTCCCGATGCATTCCTGCGAAGCACCTGTTCACAAATAAAATTTCCTGCTGCCGGAAAATATGCAGCCGGTATGGTGTTTCTGCCGAAGAACAAATCACTGGCGGAACGATGTATACGTGCGGTTGAGAATAATATTGAAAATGAGGGGTTGGAACTACTGGGATGGCGAAACGTACCTGTCACAAACAGCGGACTGGGGCAACTGGCACTTTCCACAGAACCTGTCGTACGCCAGCTGTTTGTCGGCCGGGGCCGTATTCCTGAAAAACGATTTGAACAGAAATTATATGTGGTCCGCCGGCTGATTGAGAAAGAAGTACAAAACTGGAAGGAAGATACCAGTCAATTTTATGTGGTCAGTTTATCCAGCAGAACGGTTGTTTATAAAGGATTGTTAACCGGCACCCAACTTCCTCAGTTTTATCCCGATCTCAAACAAAAAGAATTGATCAGTGCATTTGCGCTGGTTCACCAGCGTTTTAGTACAAATACACTGCCAAGCTGGAATCTCGCACAGCCATTCAGATACCTGGCTCACAATGGTGAAATAAACACATTAAGGGGCAATATTAATCGAATGAAAGCCCGTGAATCATCCATGTCCTCCTCCATATTCGGACAGGATATAGAAAAGATAAAACCGGTGATTGTGGAGGACGGAAGTGATTCTGCCATATTTGACAATGTACTTGAGTTGCTGGTACTCGCAGGACGGTCTTTACCACACGCCATGATGATGATGGTACCGGAGGCCTATGGACCCAAAGTGCAGATGAGTGAAGATAAACGGGCCTTTTATGAATTTCATTCATCTATCATGGAACCGTGGGATGGACCTGCGGCCCTGGTTTTTACTGATGGCCGGTATATTGGCGGTACCCTTGACCGAAATGGCCTGCGCCCCTGTCGCTACACCATTACGAAGGACGGATTTATCGTCATGGCTTCAGAAACCGGTGTCCTTGAATTCCCGGGGGATCAGATCAGGAGCCGCGGCCGGCTGCAGCCGGGACGTATGTTTCTGGTGGATTTCACACAAAACAGGATTGTCCCTGACAATGAAATCAAGGCCAAAATTTCCAGACAGAGTTCATATCGACGCTGGATTCATGACAAGAGAATCGAGCTAAGGGGTCTGTTTATGCCGTCCCATATTCCCAGGTTTGAGCCTGAGGAGTTGCTTGTAAAACAGCATGTGTTCAGCTTTACAGATGAAGATTTGAAGATGATTATCAGCCCCATGGCCTCGAGAGGTCAGGAAGCCATTGGATCCATGGGCAACGATACCTCCCTGGCGGTTTTGTCAGACCGTCCCCAGCTGCTTTTTGCCTATTTTAAACAGCTTTTTGCACAGGTCACCAATCCACCCATTGATCCCTTGAGGGAGGAACTTGTCATGTCTCTCGAAAGTTTTCTGGGCCAGGAAAATAATTTTTTGGAAGAAACACCCAATCAGTACCGTGGATTGAAACTGGCACATCCCATCCTTACCATTCGTGATATGGTACGTATGAGAGAAGCCAAACATGCGGAAATCGAGGCTGTCAATCTGGATATGGTTTTTTCCGCTCAGGATCTAAAGGGTTTGCTGAACCGGGCGATGGCCAATCTGTTCTATGAGGCTGAAAAGGCCATTTCCAAAGGCGCGACATTACTTATTCTGACCGATAAAAATGTGGATCCCAATCATGCACCGATACCCAGTTTGCTCGCCACGGCCGGATTGCATCATCATCTGATCCGGAAGGGTCTCCGAAATGCTGTGGGTATTATTGTAGAAACCGGTGAAGTCAGAGAAGTAATGCATTTCGCGCTTCTTCTCGGTTACGGTGCGGACGCGGTTTGTCCTTATTTAACACTTTACGCGATTCGCAGTATGGCGGAGGCAGAATTGCTGGAAAAGTCGATTCTGCCTGACCACGCTCTGGACAATTACATTACAGCTGTTAAAAAGGGATTGTTAAAGACATTCAGCCGCATGGGAATATCAACAGTTCACAGTTTTTTTGCATCACAGATATTTGAAGCCGTTGGATTGGATAAAAAACTGGTGGAACGGTATTTTACGGGGACCGCATCACGAATCGGCGGAATGGACCTTGATGATGTGGCAAGGGAAGTTCTGTTAAGGCATGAACGCGGTTACCCGAAGGCCGGAAAACCGGAAAATCTGCTGGATGTGGGAGGATCCTATCATACCCGCACACAGGGGGAAAAGCATTTCTGGACACCGGAAGTCATTTACAAGCTTCAGCTTGCGACACGAACCGACAATTATCGTATTTTTAAGGAATATACCGGTCTTATTAATGATCGATCTGAAAGACTTTCTACCCTGCGAAGCCTGATCAAATTCAGGTCATGTCAATCGATTCCCATTAAAGAGGTTGAACCGGTTAAAAGTATTGTACAGCGCTTTGTTTCTGCGGCCATGTCTTTTGGCTCAATCAGCCGGGAAGCGCATGAAACCATAGCAATCGCGATGAACAGGTTGAAGGCCAAGAGCAATTCGGGTGAAGGAGGAGAGGATCCAGCACGCTATATTTTGATGCCCAATGGCGACAGCAAAAGATCCAGTATCAAACAAATTGCATCCGGGCGATTTGGTGTTACCACCGAATACCTCGTGAATGCGGATGAATTACAGATTAAAATGGCCCAGGGTGCCAAACCGGGTGAAGGTGGCCAGCTGCCCGGACACAAGGTCAGCCGGGAAATTGCATCCGTAAGGCATACAACACCCGGTGTTACACTAATTTCACCTCCTCCACATCATGATATTTACTCAATCGAGGATCTGGCCCAGCTTATATATGATTTGAAGACAGTGAGCTCAAAGGCCAGGATTTCAGTAAAACTGGTTTCCGAAGTGGGAGTCGGTACCATTGCTTCAGGCGTGGCCAAAGCCAAAGCGGATATGGTTTTAATATCGGGACAGGACGGCGGAACAGGAGCGTCTCCCTTAACGGCCATCAAGCATGCAGGTTTGCCCTGGGAACTGGGTCTGGCGGAAACGCAGCAGTCGCTTATCGGCAATCAGCTGAGGGACCGTATACGGGTGCAGGTGGATGGTCAGTTAAAGACGGGAAGGGATTTAGCGATTGCAGCTCTGCTCGGCGCCGAAGAATTTGGATTTGGCACATCCATTTTAATTACCCTGGGATGTGTGATGATGCGTAAGTGCCATTTGAATACTTGTCCGGTCGGTGTGGCCACCCAGGATCCCAAGTTAAGATCCAGATTTACAGGTAAACCTGAGTATATTGAACGGTTCTTACGTTTTATTGCACAGGAACTGAGAGAATACATGGCTCAGCTCGGTTTCCGTACACTGGATGAAATGATCGGACACATGGAAGTGCTTGATTTTGAACCCGCACTGGATCACTGGAAAGCCAGCCATCTTGATTTCAGCGCCATCCTTAACGCCTCCTGTTTGGACAGGGAAACAGTCAGTCATTGCATTAGGAAGCAGGATCCGAATGATGTCAGCGAACTTGAAACCTGCATAATGGATCAGTGCAAACCGGCTCTGGATAAACAAGTTCCCGTTCAACTGGAATTTCCCATTCGAAATGTACATCGAACCATAGGGGCCCGTTTAAGCAGTCAGATTGTCCGTAAATACGGTTCCAACGGGCTGCCTGATGATACCATTCAAATTATCCTGAATGGCTCAGCGGGTCAGAGCTTTGGTGCTTTTCTGGCGCCGGGCATTACTCTGAAACTTGTGGGCGATGTGAATGATTATGTGGGAAAGGGTATGTCGGGCGGTCGATTGATCGTGGTTCCTCCCAGCAATGCATCTTTTGTGCCGCATGAAAATATTATTTGCGGCAATGTGGTATTATATGGCGCCACAAATGGAGAGGTTTATATTAATGGTGTGGCCGGTGAACGGTTTTGTGTAAGAAACAGCGGTGCTTTGGCAGTGGTTGAAGGTGTCGGGGATCACGGTTGTGAGTACATGACCGGAGGAATCGTTGCGGTATTGGGATCGACAGGGAAAAATTTTGCTGCCGGGATGAGCGGTGGCGTGGCCTATGTATACGATCCAACTGAATTGTTTGATACCCGGTGCAATCTGGATATGGTGAATCTGGAAACCGTATGGAGCAAAGAAGATCAACAGACATTAAGGGGAATGCTTGAAAAACATGTTCAATATACCAACAGCAGTATCGCACAGATGATATTGAATAACTGGGAAGCCCATTTCCCGCTGTTTGTTAAAGTGATGCCTATCGACTATAAACAGGTTCTGGAACGGATGAAGATGCAGGAACATATGGAAACTGAAACGGTATCAGCTACAGAAGAAGTGTATGACACATAAACGGAGAGTATAAAATCAATGGCAAAGCCCACTGGATTTCTCGAACATTCAAGGAAAGATCCCCCAAAACGGGCGGTGAAGAGCCGGATAAAAGATTTCAGAGAATTTGAAAGCCCGCTGACTCAGGATGTGCTTCGTGAACAGGCGGCGCGGTGTATGGATTGCGGTGTACCGGGCTGTCATGCCTATGGATGTCCATTGGAGAATCGGATACCTGACTGGAACGATATGATTTATAAAGGGCAATGGAAAATTGCACTTGATCTCCTTCATGCCACCAACAATTTTCCCGAGGTTACGGGCCGTATATGCCCGGCTCCCTGTGAAGCATCCTGTACGCTGTCTATTAATGAAAAACCGGTAACCATAAGACACATTGAGCTTCAAATTGTAGAACGCGGATGGAAGGAAGGCTGGATCCAGCCGGAACTTCCGGAACAAAAGAGTGGAAAACGTGTCGCTGTCGTGGGATCCGGTCCCGCCGGGCTTGCCGCAGCGCAACAGCTTGCCCGTTCGGGTCATAAAGTGGTCGTTTTTGAAAAATCCGATCGCGTCGGTGGTTTGCTTCGATATGGTATACCGGATTATAAACTGGAAAAACACATCATTGACCGTCGTCTGGATCAAATGCAGAACGAAGGGGTTATTTTCGAAAAGGAAGTAAACGCAGGGACAGATATATCAGCCGGATATATGAAACGGTCTTTTGATGCCATTCTTCTGGCAGCGGGATCAACCGTACCCAGGGATTTGAATGTGAAGGGACGTGATTTATCCGGTGTTCACTTTGCTATGTCTTTCCTGAAACAACAGAACCGGATTTGTGCGGGTGATAAAATCGCGAAGAAGGAATTGATCTCCGCCAGGGGAAAACATGTGGTGGTTATTGGCGGGGGCGATACAGGCGCTGATTGTGTCGGTACGGCCCGTCGTCAGGGAGCCCGTAAAATTACCCAGATTGAACTGCTGCCCAAGCCTCCTGATGAAAGGCTTCCGGAAAATCCGTGGCCCGTATGGCCAAATGTCCTTCGAACATCCTCGTCACACGAGGAGGGATGCGACCGGTTATGGAGCATTTCAACCAAACGTTTTGAAGGGGAAGCGGGTGCGATAAAAACCCTGCACGGGATTCGGCTGGACTGGTCCTCTCCGGATCAGAACGGCAGAAAGAAGTTTAAGGAAATCGCGGGATCCGATATTGAATTAAAAGCCGACCTGGTTCTGCTTGCAGCAGGATTTGTTCATACCGATCACGGCGCGTTTCTTGATGATTTATCGTTGAAATGCGATAAGGCAGGAAATATTGTTGTGAATGATCAGATGATGACATCGGAACCCGGTGTGTTTGCAGCCGGTGATTGCGTTGAAGGCGCGTCACTCGTGGTGACGGCAATTATGTCCGGCCGCCGTATGGCAAAGCATGTCAATCAATATCTTCTTCAGCAGCAGTGAGCCTGATACGGTCATAATCAGTCAAGGGATCCTGTCTGTGATTTTGAATGATTGCGGTCCTGAAAAAATAGAATTGACTGGTTTTTTACCACCCCATATTTTTATTCATTTATTTCTCCGTTTTCAGCCAATACAATCACTTCTGTAAATATTTGTTAAATATATATTAAAATAATCAAACCACAGATCCTGATTTTACTCTTTTTCCGAAATATTCATGGTATAGTATTTGCCGATTATTCAGACAGTATAAAATTTTCGCCTTAGGAGGAAATCATGTTTCAAAAGTATGTAACTTTTGGGAACAAGACAACTGCATTCCGTCTTTATTTATTCAAATTTTTATTACCTATTTTATTTATTTTGATTCATATCAGTGCCGCTTATTCTATTGGTGTTGATGCTCTGTATGCATTCAAGGAAAAGGAATTATCATCGGATGGATACAGTGCGGATCTTGCCCTTCATCCCCATGACGGTTCACTGCATGTGGTCTGGGTCAACCGTTACGAAAATATTGAGTACGCCATACGGACATCGGATGGTTTCTGGAGTCAGAAAATGATCATCCCGGAAGACCGGGAGGTTCAGGGACAGGAAGAGGACGGTGTGCCCCGAAAATGTCTGGGCATCACCTTTGACCGCCAGGGTGTGCTTCATCTGGTTTTTTCGGATAACAACGGTGATATCTACTATATGAATAATGGTTTGAATAATGTATGGACGACTCCCGAGCTTATTGTTACGAAAAATGCCTATCCCCCCAATTTTACGCTGGGACATTATTACATCTACCTTGATATTGTAGCCAGCGCAGGCAACCTGTATGTTGCTTATGAAGATGCCAATTTGGATCAGGTTTATACCATTATTAATTCGCATGGGATATGGGGAGGACCCATATTTATGTCCATGGGCGAATATCCTTCACTGGAAGTGGGGACAGGCGGGAGGGTATATTTTATATGCCGGCAGCTGGGTTACAATCACAATGTGATGTTTGCCAGTCTGATTCCCGATGTGACGGACTGGCAGTTTAATTCAGAAGTTACAGACGCCGCCAGGCGATGCGGACAGGGGCCGGGCATGTGTGTGGGGGACGGAAATATCTATCTGGCATGGAACAACAGTACCGGTATAGATGGACCCACGAAAGGTGAACTTTTTTGTGCCATGGCAGATGAACCGGGAACCGACTGGAATCCGCGTCTGGGCGGCAACAGTCCCCTTGTTTACGAAAATACGGGCGATACGCATCCCCGGGTTCAAATGTATTCTGATCATACGTTGTTGTATATCGTCGGCTGCAGAAATGAGCGGTATTTTGTACGTTCCAATGATACATGGAGCGCCAAACGTATTGCGCCCTGGAATGATAATGCTCTGTATTCTCCCAAAGTTATACCGCAGGTCGCCTGTGACGGTAAAAATGTCTGGGTTGTAACATCCCTTGCCGGATCTTCGTTAGGTGATGTGCTGGTCAGCTGTATCACCAATCCTCATGCGGATTACGCGGATCCTGAATATAATGAGGATGTGGATGTCCTTGAGCTCATTACCAAAAGAGATCTTGAATATTCCGGATTCAGTGCGGATGTGGCTGTCAATCCTGTGGATGGATCGGTCCGTGTAGCCTGGGTGAGAGGCGGAGATATAAAATATCGTATTCGTGAAGTCAGCGGCGATTGGCTCAGCGGGGAAATTATTGATGATGGAGGTCTGAATATTTACGGTCAAGAGGGTGGAGGGAACCCGCGTATGTGTATGGGAATGGATATCGCTGAAGACGGGGATACCCATATTGTTTTTGCCGATGATCAGGGGGATCTCTATTACACACAGGGCCTGCCGGGTAACTGGTCAATACCGGAGCGAATTGTTGAAAAAAGTGGGTATACCATCTATCCGGATATTGAAGTCATAGACAACACAATCTGTGTCGTCTATGAAGATGCGGATGAAAATCAGATTTATTCTATCCTGTCAATAAACGGGATCTGGGGCATCCCTTCACTGATCGGTGACGGGGATTATCCGTCGATAGCTTCGGGTGATAACGGGATGGTTTATCTGTCCTATCGTGGAACGGATCAGTCCAGAAATGTAAATTTTGGTTACATGGTGCCGGGATTTACAGACTGGCGGTTCACGGAAAATGTAACCAACGCGTATGATCAGGTCGGCGGCGGACCGGGCATGGCTGTTTATGATGATAAAATTTATATGGCCTGGAACAACAATACGGGTGCTTATGACACGACAAAGTCGGAAATGTATTGTGCTTTTGCTGAAGCACCCGGGAAGGTTTGGGGATCGAAGTTTGGTGCGGCTTATCCGATTTATTACGAGGATACCGGAGATCCGCATCCACGCGTGGGCGTTTATTCAGATGGTAAAGTTCTTTATTTGAACGGAAAACGATGGAAGAAACGTTTTATGGTATGGAACGGTTTGTTCTGGACCGATACACGGACAGCACCCTGGAATGATGGTATTCCCAAAACGGCGTCTGATGGCAGGACGATATGGGTGGTTGTCTCTTCTACATCCAGCCAAGAGGATACGGTATCCTGTACCGGCATACGTTCCAATGCTGATTTTATGGATTTGCTGAATTCAGCACCTGATATTGCTTCCCAGCCCAATCAAACAGCCAACGAAAATACACCCTGGCAGTATACAGCCCAGGCAACCGATAATGATGCAGATATTTTGACCTGGTCCTTAACTCTGAAGCCGGAAGGGATGGACATTGATGGACCCACGGGCCAGATATCCTGGACACCCACACATATCGATTACGAAGATGATCCATGGGGTGAGGGACAGGGCAAACACCTGGTTGGCGTCAGGGTCAGGGACGGAAACGGCGGGGCGGATGTGCAGTATTTCTGGCTCCAGGTTGAAAGGGCCAATCATAATCCGGAAATTACATTCATCGCCGATGATGAAACGTATGAGGACAGTCTGTATACCTATCAGGTGACAGCCACTGATGCGGATGGCGATCCACTGACCTATGAATTGACAGTATTCCCCGCTGGAATGACCATCGGTTCGCAAACCGGATTGATTACCTGGACACCATCAGCGGCTGATATTGGATCGCATGATATAACGGTTCGGGTTCAGGACAACATGGGAGGCGAGACATTACAGAGCTATACGCTTACTGTTCTGGATGTGCCGGAACCCCCGCCTGTGCCTGATTTTGTGGCTAATGTTACTTCAGGATTTGCACCTCTATCAGTCACATTCACAGATCAGTCCACTGGAGAAATTATTTCACGGGAATGGGATTTCGGGGATCAAGCAAAAAGTACACAAATAAGCCCAATGCATACCTATCTGGCTGCCGGCACCTATACGGTCAGTCTGACTGCGACAGGTCCCGGTGGTACCGTCACAGAAACCAAAACAGATTATATAGCGGTCTCTCAAAAGCCATTGACAGCCTGGTTCGGGGCAGATATCAGAGCGGGTATAAAGCCATTAACGGTTCAGTTTACGGATTCATCGTTCGGAGAAGCGACATCCTGGTTGTGGGATTTCGGAGACGGGGGCTCCAGTACGGAACAACATCCGGAGCATACTTATAATCAAGCGGGTGTATTTTCAGTTCAGCTAATTGCTTCCGGTCCGGTTGGAACCGATACGCTCATGCGTGATGATTATATTACAGTGAATGAGCTGGCGCCGGTCGCCCGGTTTGGAGCCGATATCAGGCAGGGGACAGTTCCGCTTACGGTGCAGTTTACGGATTCATCCACAGGTGTGGTAACCGACTGGCTGTGGAAATTCGGGGACGGTTCGACCAGTACGGATCAGCATCCGGAGCATGTTTATACATCAGCAGGGCTGTATACAGTCAAGTTGACGGTTTCCGGTTCAGGAGGTGTAGACAGTTTGAGCAGAGCCGATTTTATCACGGCACAAAATGAACCGCCTGTGGCTGCTTTTGGCGCGGATCCGAAAGATGGAACCGTACCGCTTCTGGTTCTGTTCTCTGATTCATCAGCCGGGGATGTCAACACCTGGCTATGGGATTTTGGAGACGGCAACTACAGTACAGAGCAGGATCCTTATAATCTGTATACAGAAGCCGGAAAGTATACCGTCATGTTGATTGTAACAGGCCCCGGTGGCAGTGCTTCTGTTACAAAAGATACCCTCATTACCGTATCAGAAACCTCGGATGTCAGTGACAATGGCTTGATACCGCATGAATACTGTCTGCATCCGAATTTCCCGAATCCATTCAATCCAAGCACCACACTTCAGTATGATTTGCCCAAAGCCGGGATGGTCTACGCGGCTGTTTTTGACATGATGGGTAAACGGGTTTCGGTGTTGGAAAACGCAAGGAAGAATGCGGGAATACATTATTTGAAATGGACCGGAAGAGATAATGAAGGACGGCTGTTGCCTTCCGGCGTCTATGTGATCCGGCTGAAGGCAAATGAATTCGAAGCCAATCAAAAAATGTTGTTTATGAAATAAATTTTGATCACACCACAACAAGACACGGTGGAAAATTGAATACCGGGTGTTGGGGGACACCCGGTATTCATGAATGTACATTCACTCTGGCGGGAAATGTGCAAAAGCCCCGGCCTGTATGGGTCGGGGCTTTTATAATGATAGTTCATTAAAATAATTTACAATCTCGAATCTTTCTTTTTTGGGAAGGTAAGAGATCTTAAAAACTGTCTGGCTACAAGATTTCTCGGTCGTTTCACTCCCTCGATATGACAGGATAGTGTGTTTTGTCATTTCGAACCCACTAAATGACAAATGATTCATTAATACTTATATATTTTTATAGACATTTCACCGTCCATATCAATATACCCTCTGTACATACCCGATGTATTAAAAGATATGGCAATATGGCCATTGTTATCAATAGCAATGATCCCTCCTGTCCCGCCCAGGTCCGTCAGTTTTTCCATGATCACGCGGTCCGCAGCATTCTGTAAAGACATTTTCCTGTAGTCCATTAATGCGGAAATATCATAAGCAATTACAGAACGGATAAAGTATTCCCCCTCTCCGGTTGCAGAGACCGCACAGGTTTGGTTGTTTGCATAGGTTCCGGCTCCAATAATCGGGACATCGCCAACCCGTCCAAATCGCTTGTTGGTTAATCCCCCTGTGGATGTGCCTGCTGCCAGGTTGCCTTCCTGATCCAGAGCGACACATCCAACCGTTCCAAATAAATGGTTCGCCGACTCTGTATTGATGTTTTGTTGCATCAGGTCGCTGACTGATTTATCTTGTTGCTCTTTCAGCTGCTGCAACTGTTCCCACCTCTGTTCGGTAAAAAAATAATCCGGTGAAATCAGTTCAATACCATTTTCTTCTGCAAATGCTTCCGCTCCTTCACCGGTCAGCAAAACATGCGGCGATTTTTCCATGACCAGGCGCGCCAGGTAAAGTGGATTCTTAATTCTTTTTACACCCGCCACAGCTCCCGCATTCAGTGTTTTGCCGTCCATAATAGCAGCATCCAGTTCATTTGTACCGGCATTTGTAAACACAGCGCCTTTCCCGGCATTGAACAGAGGAGAATCCTCCAGAATGGTAATGGCAGCCTGTATCGCATCCAGACTGCTGCCCTGATTTTCAAGGACAGTGTATCCGGCATGCAGTGATTCTTTCAGTTTTTCAATGTATTCTGATTCAAGTTCTTCAGACATGTTTTTCTTGAGAATGGTTCCGGCTCCGCCGTGAATGACGAGACCAAACGGTTTGTTGGATGATATGTGTTGTTTGTTCTGACATCCTGAAATCAGCAGAATTCCGATAAGTATGCTGATATGAATTGTACGACATTGATGAATAGCCATTTTTGGCTCCTTGGAAAAGATTGACGCATTATGATTCTTTAAAATTTACAGTTCAGATCTTTGAATATCATCGCTTTTTACATTCTATGTTCGGCAAGGAACATGTTTTAAAAAATCCAGGATAATTTGGTAAAAAATGTCCGACCTCTTCCTTCTTCCTCCGTATACCGGGTGGTTCCCTCCTGACAGGCCAGCTGCAGGGAACCAAAGGGTGGTAAAAAACGCCAGATCAGTGAAATCTGCAATGTTTTTCTCAACATGTCAAAATCAGGTTCTCTCCAGAATCGGCGCACTTCGTATTTTGTCTGGTAAAAGAGTTTTATATAGAGATCGGTGTTGATGTAATAACTCGAACGGATATAATGGATCCAGCTGTTGTCGTCCGGTTCCCCGTGCTGCAGCCATGTCTTCTCAAATTGATAGTTAATGTCCCATGGTTCGATAATTTTTAATTCCAGTCCGCCTTCAATCACTTCCATATCACTGTCAAAGTTCCTGCCCCGTTTATATTCAAGGTTTGCAGAAAAGCCGCTGTTGTTGTCAAATCCCGCGTCCAGCCCCCATTCGTGATTATGAAAATCCTTTTCAAAATATGGATCATATTCAGCTTTAAAGTCTGAATTGTATCCCAGTTCCAGGCTGAACATTTTCAGAAAATCCACTTCTAATTCTGCTTCCACTGCCCGGCTTCGCAGATAACCGGACTGGCTCCAGTACTGATTGTAATTGACCATTGGACGAATAAAATCAAAGCCATATTTATTGATCCAGAATATGTGCTGAATATTCGTGTCAAATTCCTTGCGGTCATCATGGGAGATGAATCCAATTGTATTCATATTTTCACGCACACCTGTGCCGTAATGGGAATAACGAATATGAAAATGGCTGATCTGTGTATCATAGGCCGGACGAACAAAATAGGTCCAGGTGCCCTTATTTGCCGGACCATGGGATTTAATGAGTTGTGAAGTCATACCCAGAACATCGTTGAAGAAGAGTGTTGTTGTCAATCCCATTGATCCGCTGTTTTTGTCACGACAGGTGCGGTTGGCTCCAATAAGCCCGATATTGGAGCCGTTGGCAAATTCACTGTTTATGCGGAACACTGAATAAAGCGCTTTTTTACCTGGTTCCTCATCCGCACCGGCTGTTGAGGGATCGGAAGCTGTAATTAAACCGTTCAGCTTCCATCTGCCCATTTTTCCGTTCACTTTCATGCCCCAGGGAATTTCACCAATACGGCGTGAGTAGAATTGTGTTATTCGTGTAGAGTAGTTTTCAGCGCCCTCCAGAAAAAACGGACGTTTCTCCGGGTAACTTATTTCAAACCGGGACAGGTTGACCTGCTCCACATCACCTTCAACTGTGGCAAAGTCGGGATTGACCGTTCCGGATAATCCGATATGACTAACCGGATTAAAACGTATATCCATACCCATATTTCGAACAGGCGTGCTTCCATCTTCAAATTCTCCCTGAATATAGGGAATGATTGAATATTTTTTTACTGCAAGATTTTTTAAATTCAGACCGGTTACTAATCCGTATTGTGATATCCGTTCAATATAAGTCAGGTTTTTTATGAAAAAATGCAGTTCTTTATGTCTGGCAATCCATCGGCCTGCATTGAATCCCCAGGATGATATGTTGGGATTATATTTTAATGATCTAAAGGGGATCCCGATTTCACAGCGCCAGCCTCCTTCATAAACGCGGGTGGCCGCATACCAGGTCTCATCCCAGTTATAATCGCTGGTTTTTCCATTATCTGCGAACCTTCCATCCTGTTGTGTTGACAGCGGGTTAATAAGAAATACATACGCGTTGTTTTTATCATTGAAAGTATCCAGGGCTAGGCCCACAGCATCGTCACCGGTGATATCGCCGTCTCTTTTTGTTTCACGGGCTGTGATGCGATCCGGTTGGGGATCCTTACAGTCAAAAGCGAAAACAATCATTTCGCTGTTATAAATGACTTTCAGGATTGTCTGATAGGATGCGGGTGCATTATAATCCGGTTCAAATTGATAAAAT
>Ga0272441_10010602_pt1 | contig 13890 bp, 10 predicted proteins | sample SSMProp6N_FD_193582 | JGI IMG/M metagenome (GOLD analysis project Ga0272441, IMG submission 193582) | Marine sediment archaeal communities from Little Sippewissett salt marsh, Falmouth, MA, United States - SSM-Prop-6N | ecosystem: Environmental > Aquatic > Marine > Wetlands > Sediment ... | reverse complement strand
GAAAAAAGATTAAATAGATTACAAAAGTAAATTAATCTATTGATTACTTTTTTTAATTAATTAATATTTGGTAGATAAATAATCCAAATAATTTTCTTAAGGTTTATATGAAATTAACTCATAACATTTAATGATAGGTGAACATTTTTATGACAGTTGGTTTTATAATGATAAAGAACAAACCTGGGAAGGAATTTTGGATATATAGCAGACTATTAAACGAACCAGAGATTAAAGAAGTATATCCAATTTTCGGAGAATATGATTTTCTAGTTAAAATAGAAGCAGATAACATAGAAATTATTGGGAATGTTGTTATTAATAAAATTAGGATAATTGAAGGTGTAATTGATACTATAACTTTAACTGAAGTGCAAATTTCTAAATCATAATTATTCAAAGTATAAAAAAATATTAATTTTATTAGTTAGGAATCGGATATGATTCATTTTTCTAATTGGCAAATAATTAATAAATTCGTATTCTAGCTTGCTAATGCATATGCAACTACTTATTCACATGAGAACAAGACATATTAAAAGGATTTTGTTTTTAAGGAAATTGAGAGAGGAGATGCACTTTGGAGATTTTTAAAAGAATTAATAAAAAAATTGACGCTGTGATTATATATGGAATTTGCTTTTCAATAATCATTTATTTGTTTTGGATGATTTTCAATCTTTAGATGTTTATTAATATTTTTTTTATGGCTTATAATTGATATTTATATCATTAAAACTAGCTATTTAAAAAAAATAAAATATTTAAGAATATAATTAAACAATCACAACGTATATCGATAATAGGATGTGAGATAAATTTGGCAGAAAAAAAAGAAGTTTTATATAGCGGTGATATCGAGATTGCTTTAGTATCAGATGCTATAGATCGCATAGAAGAATACTGGTTAGAACAGATAGGTATATCCAATGATGACTATCTTTATATTAAAAAAGAGGAAAATCATCTGATAATAGGTAAAGCAGAAATTGATTTTATTGAATAAATTATTGACTATTTTTGAAAATAGCTTTATTAAAAGGTTTTAAGTATTTAAAAAAATATCAATATTTGATTAATATGGAAGATATTACAATTTTCGAATATAAGGATATGGATCTTTCTGACTCTATGCTAATAGTTGCTTTTCCAACAGTTGGATTGATTAGTTCAATTGCAGGAAATTTCATCGTCAAATCTTTAAAACTTAAAGAGATAGGAGCTATAATATCAAAACATTTTATGCCAGTAACGGTGATTCATAATTCAAATCCATCTCCTCCTGTAAGGATATATGCTGGAAAAAAAACATGTGGACCAGATGGTAAATGTGAACAATTAGTAGTGATAATTTCGGAGTTCATGCCACCAATAGAAATCATAAAACCATTGGTTGATAAAATTCTTGAATGGGCAGATAAAAAGAAAATTAAAACAATCGTTGCATTAGAAGGAACAAATGTCTTAGGGGAAATAAAAGATAAAAAACCAAAGATTCATGGAGTAGGAAGTACGCCAGAAATGAATAATTTACTTAAAAAATATAATATTAATAAAACAAAGGAAGGTATGATAACTGGTGTAACAGGGGTTTTGTTATATGAAGGAGTTATTATGAATCGTGATATCCTATGTCTATTAGCAGAAGCCCATATCTCCTATCCAGATTCACGAGCTACCGGAAGTCTATTAGAAAAGTTAGACAAAATGCTACCGGAGATTAAAATTGATCCTAAACCGCTATACAGAGAGGCTGAAGAAATTGAAAATAACATAAGAAATTATATGGAACAGTCAAAACCTACAGCTCCTCCATTACCAACGATTCCAACTCAAATGTATGGTTAGAAATATTGATTTTATGAAATTTTAATAGATTAAAAAAATTCTTGAACTTGGACTACTATCACTTATAATTACTAATAACGATAAATTTAAAGAGGGTATCGAACATGTCATGGTTTCAGAAGGGTGTAATTATAAAAAAGGACTCTAAATATCTTGAAATGCGGATGTGATCTAGAGGTTATGATTAGGGCCTTCCAAGCCCTCTGCCCGGGTTCGATTCCCGGCGTCCGCATTCTTCTTTTTCTTTTATCAGATATATTTATAACAATCAAAAGGTTGTAATATTACGAGAGAAATTTTAAATGAAAGAAAAGATAAATGCCTTATCAGAGGATTTAGAAATACTAATCGACTATCACACTAATCCTATGGTACTATCTGATTTAAATGGTAAAATTCTTGCAATTAATAAAAAATTAACTACTGTATTTGGTAAAACAAAAGATGAACTGATCGGATCTTTAGGATTTGATCACATTGGTAAACACGTTGTAAAAAATAGAAAAAAGGCTATAGAAAAAGTGGTTAAAACAAAAAAACCATTTATTTTTGAAGATAAAGATTATGGTCGATATTGGAAAACAGAAATTATACCAATTTTTAACAAAGATGGTAATATTGTAAAATTAGCAACTTATATTGAAGATATAACTGAAAAAAAGGAATCTGAAGAGAAATTTAGTACTTTATTTGAAAATTCAAATGATGCAATTTTCATCCATGATTTGGAAGGCAACATATTAGATGCTAATAGAAAATCATTAGATATTTTTGGATATTCTAAACAGGATTTATTATTATTAAATATTAGAGATTTACATCCGACAAGTGTTCGAAAAAAATCAGAATCGGCTTTTAAAAGAATTTTAAAATATAGAAATGTAAAATTCGAGATTGATTTTAAAAAGAAAAATGGAGATATTTTTCCAACCGAAGTATCATCAAGTATTTTTAAGTTTAATGGAAAAAATATTATCCAAGGGATTGTTCGTGATATTACTGAAAGAAAAGAAATATTATCAAAGTTAAGCGATAGTGAAGAAAAATTCCGAATGTTATCAGATCAATCCTTAATGGGTATTGGTATCATTCAGGGGGATAAAATCATATATGCAAATGACGCTATTACCAAAATTATAGAATATTCAAAAAAAGAATTATTTAGGATGGGTTCCAAAATTTTGTCGGATATCATTCACCCTTATGATTTATCATTTGTATCGGAACAATTAAAAAGGAAGCTTTCTGGAAAAAAAGAAGTTGTAAATAGATACAATTGTAGAATAATAACTAAAAATAATAATTTAAAATGGCTTGAAATTTTCTCAAAAACAATTATCTTTGAAGGTAAATATGCTGATCTAATTACTTTCGTAGACATAACAGAAATTAAAACTGCTGAAGAGTTTGTTAAAGCGAGTGAAGAAAAATATCGATCGATTTTTGAATCTGCATCAGAAGCTATTGTTATATCTAATCTTAAAGGTAAGATATTGGATATAAATTCTGCTGCCTTGAAATTACTTGGTTATGATTCTAAAGAAATTAAAGGGAAAATTGCTACTCCAGGTTATGTATATCCAGAACAGAGAAAAGAAATTCTTAATGAATTATTAAAATATGGTTTTGTCAAAAATAAAGAATTATCCTTAAGACATAAAAATGGTTCACATATTAATGTTTTAGGTAGTGCAACTCTTCTTAGGAATAAAAATAGACAGATAAATCATATTATTGGAATTTTTACTGACATTACACATAGAGTTAAAGCAGAAAAAGAGGTTAAAAAAACTAAAGATTATCTTCAAAATGTTATCGATAGCGCATCTGAAATTATTTTTACAATAGGTACAGATTTTAAGATAAAAACATGGAATAAATCAGCTAGAACAATAACTGGTTATAAACAATCTCATGTTGTTGGGAAATCAATCAAAAATCTTACATTATTTGAAAACCAAAGTGAAATATTTGACTACATTAAGACTATTTTAAATGGAAAAACAGCATCTTTAAAGGAACTTACGATAAACACGAATTTTGGAATTAAAAAACAATTTTCTGTTTCCCCATCTTTTATGAAAGATGAATCACAGAATGTCAATGAGATTTTATTTGTCTGCAAAGACATTACCTATGAAAAGGAAAGACATGGGAAATTACAATTTGGTCAAAGTTATCTGATCTCTGAAGCTACAAGCGAAACAGCACTTGAAATATTTGCTGGGATGCTTCGTGCTGGGCATCCTGGTTTATTCATATGTAGAACAAGCGATAGCGAGATAAAAAATAGTTTTACTGATGTAACGCCTACCATTGTTAAACTATCAAAAGAGAAAGATAAGAAACATCTCACATGTTTTAATTTTGAGGAATTGCTTTTAACAATAAAAGATTATGTTTCAAAGGAAAAACAATCTATAGTTTTGCTGGATCGAATTGAATATCTTATTATCAACTCCTCTTTTGAATCAGTTATAAAAAACATATACCTTCTTAATGATATTATTGGAAAACATAATTGTATATTGTTATTGCGTATCAGCCCTTCACTTTTAGATAAAACTCAAATGGTTATACTAAAGGAAGAATTACATCAATTGCCGGAACGGCAAATAGACGATGTTCAACTTGAAGAAACATTGTTTGATATTTTAGATTATATTCAACTTGAAAATAGAAGAAATGCTATTATTTCCTATTCAAGAATTGGAAAGCAATTTTCAATATCAAAAGTTACCACTCAAAGACGAATAGAGTCACTTATAGAAAAAGGATTGGTTTTTTCAAAAAAACAAGGAAGGATTAAAACACTATATATCACAGATAAGGGGAAAAATCTGCTAACACAAAGAGATGATATTTAAGTCATTTAATTTTCCTTTCCTTTTTTGTTTTCTAATAACTTATTCAACACATAGTAAATTTGTTCGTATAAAAGATACTTACAAAATAATAACTATTGTTTTGATTTCGTAAAAAAATTAAAATAAAAAAAAATATTTTCTCAAATTTGTAAGTTTAACAAGATTTTTTCCTATTAATAATTCAATTATCCATTTTTGTTTATTTCTAGAAAAATAATATTTTAACTTTATAACAGATTTAAAGGTTAAAAAAAATATGTTTATAGATTTTTAATATTCTAGACGTTTTGCACGATTTCCCATAGCATCATATGTTGCATATTTATAGAGTTCACCGAGAGTAGGATAGTTGAAACATGTATCAATAAATAAGTTGCTACTTGCACCCATTATCAATGCACTTACACCTATGTGAATCAATTCTGAGGCTATCTCACCAATAACATGTACGCCTAACAGTTTCATAGGAGAATTAATATCGTTATTGAATTCGAAAACCAATTTTAAGAAGCCATCACAATCTCCTATTATCATACCTCGGGCATTCTGATTATACGAGGCTTTACCAATCACATAATCAATCTTTTCTTCTTTACATTCTTCCTCTGTTTTTCCTGCAAGAGAGCACTCTGGAATTGTATAAATACCGAGTGGTAAAATAGGTGCCACATGCTCCTTGTATGGTTCTAAGTTGAAAGCTTTGATCATAGCATATCTCGCTTGTTCCATTGATGTTGATGCTAGAGCAGGCGCACCAATTACATCACCAGCTGCATAAATGCCTTGTACAGGTTTGAGAGTCTTTGGGTGTATGACCTGGTAGTTTTTGTCTACCATAAGCAGACCATATTTACCGGGTTTGATACTAGCATTCTCGAGATTTAGTTCTGATGTATTACTAGTTCGTCCCGTCGCTAGCATTACAGCCTCTGTATTAATGACTTTACCAGAACCCAATTTAATTTCTAGATTATCGGCATTTGCGTTACAAAATTCAACTTTCTCGGGCATAAGTATGTCAATACCCATACTTGTCATACTTTTCTCTAGAGCAATTGAAATATCTCGATCCAAAAATGGCAACAGTATCTCCCTATTATGAACTAATGATACCTCCACACCTAATTCAGCAAAGATACAAGCATATTCACAACCTATGACACCACCTCCAACCATTACCATATCTTTTGGAATGGTTTTAATTTTAAGGATAGAGCCAGAGTCAAAAATACGATTATCTTTAGGAAAGTCATCTGGGCGACGCGGAGATGACCCTGTTGCAATCAAAATAATATCTCCTTTGAGAAATTCAGTTTTATTATCACCTTTTTCAACCTTGATTGTTCGCTTATCTATAAAAGACCCCTTACCCCTTAAGACTTTCACATTATGACCTTGCATATTATTCATAACACGGGTTCGTTCTGCGTCTTTCACAACACGTTCATGATGGAGAAAATCCCTGACTGTGGCTTTATGTTTTAGTGCCAGATCAATTCCGTGTAATCGTCGTGCACGTATACCAGAAAGGGCCAGAGATGTTTCACGTAGAGTTTTACTAGGAATTGTCGTGCTAGCTGCAGAACCGCCTAAATCATATTCACTTTCAATTAAGACAGTCTTTTTACCAAAATATGCAGCTTGCGCAGCACCCTTTTCACCTGCTGGTCCTGATCCAATAACTATCAGGTCATATTTTTGTATTTGTCTACTCTTAGTCATTTAAACCATCCTAAACAACAACCTTATCACCTTCACAGGCAATATTGATGGGGATTTTCAATTCATTTGAGACTTCCTTTACTTCCTTTTTAATTTCCTCCTCAAATTTCGGAAATAAATGAAATAAAATAATCTTTGGAAAATATTCTTTAATTCTAAAGAATTCTATCAACTCATTTTTCATAAATTTTGGACATAGATGCTTTGCATTAATAGCTCTATTTTCTAATCTATTAGGAAAAGTTACATCCATAATAATAAGCTCTGGTGAAACATGTTCCCAAAGAGCTGAAAGACCTGAACCTGTGTCACCAGTATAAAATAACCTCTTACCATCTTTTGAAGTAATCTCAAAGCCTACTGTACTAATAGTATGGTTTACAGGTAGCGCCAAAACTTGATAACCTTCAATATCCAATGGATTAAAGGGCTCTAATGCCACAAACTTAAGAGACGGTTTTTCTAAAAAAAAGGGAATCTTTTTTGTAAATTTGGGATAAATTATACCATCAACAAGATGAGAGGAAAGAATTTTAAGAGTCTGTTGTGTAGCAAAAACCCCGGTAGTTTTACCGGTATTATTGAAGGCAAAAGCTGGAACTCCTCTTATGTGATCATAATGTCCATGAGACAGCAAGATTGCCTTTATCTTTTCTTGTTCTGAAAAAGAAAGTTCTGAAGCGAGACTACCCGCATCTACAGCCAATACATCATCTATTAAAAATGAGGGTAGCTTTGTGTCTCTTGATTCTGCATTATGTGCACCTAAAAATCGTACTATCACTATATCAGCTCCAATATATTGAATGCTAACACTGGTTTCTTAAATAACCTTTACGTTTATATAACTCACTTTTCTCTTTATGGTACTCTTAATCACAATATAAAATTTATAGATTATTATTTCTTTGATGTAACCTCGCAACGTCGCAATTTTCGAGAAAGACCCTGAGCCATGTTCTTCATCACTAACTTGCCAAGATGACTATTTTTGTTCATCAAATTTTCTAGCTCAAACCTATCTATCAAGACAAGCTTTGAATCTACATCTGTAATTAGATCAGCTATACGAGGTAAATCTTCAATAATTGACATTTCACCAAAAATTTCACCCTGACCAATTGAACCGATTTTAATTTTCTTATTTCTACGTCCCATAGCTAAAACTGAAGCTTTACCCTCTGCAAGAACAAAAATGTCTGTCCCACATTCACCTTCACTACATATGGTCTTTCCTGCAGGGTAAAAAACCATCTTACATATCTGAGCTAGTTGTGCTAGTTCTCCATCGGATAATCCTTGGAATATATCAGATTGTCGCGTTATTTCGGTAATCTCCATACCTATTTTCTTACATTCTAGATCCTTCATTGCTAACTTGAACATATCTTTTGCCATCGGAGTAAGTTTTATGTTTCTAACATCAGGGGGTATTAGCAACTTAGCCATTCGAACTACATCAAGTCTTTCCACACCTCGGAATACCATTGAGGGGCAGTAAGCTACAGGTATAAATCCCAATCTATCCAATGTCTTTTGTATACGAGGAGAATATGCACTTACATCCATTTCAATATATTGAGCGCCATATTTCTGTGGTGCTAACTTATCAAGCGTTGCTAACAAAAACCCTTTTACTTCATCGTCAAACTCAATAAGTTCGAGAATCTTAACCTTCTTATCAATAACATCCACGGTAAATCCAATTGCACCTAAGGTTACACCCTTATCTATCGCCACCAAATAGTGTGCCTGATTCGTTGCAATCTTAAAGAATCCGTAACTCAAACTCAAATTTCCGAATATCTCAGGATTCTTAATACGTCCCCTCTCTATACGCATTAGTGGTGAAACCCCAGTTGATCGGAGTTCTTTAGTATCAAAAGTTTTCTCGGTTGGATAACCATCTATATCGTCTTCAACTATAATATCAACTGGCAATCCAAGGTTTTGCATGCTTTTAGCTGCCATAGGATAAATACTAGCGATAACTCTAGGATTATTCCTTCTTAAAGATAGTGCTGATCCGAATAATTTTGCTACAAAAACCACGCTCTCTCTTGCTTTAGCAAGTTGATACTTATTTGGTTCAAAGCCTGTTGGAAAAAATCCACACTTCTCACAGATCTTTTGAGCCCCCGAATGGACAGCCCTACACTCAGCAAAACCAAATTGGATCATTTTTGATGCTGAATCTATTAATCCGTTTTGTATCTCAGTACCTGCACCTTTTCCACTATATTCAGGATCTACTACTAAACGTCCAAATTCACCTATCAAATCAGAGAAACCACCTGCTGTTAGAAAAACTGAGCCTGTTCCAATAATCTTATCATTCTTTTTTGCAATCAGAAATATGTTATCATCGGAATAGATGCTTTTCGTAAGCCACATGGTATCATAAAATTTCTTGAAGGGGTAATCTTTTCCATATGTTTTTATAAAAAGATTCATAATATTTGGAACATCAGTTTCTTCAGCACGAGCAATCTCCATACTCCAACCTCCCTTTTAACATACCAGAAATCAATAAAATCCTTAGATAATCATATCTTAAATATTTTTCTCTCAATAGAAATAACTATTTTAAACTATGTTTTTTAATAGTTGAAACCTAAGATTAATCTCTTGTGTGGAGAAAATTAATTATAGATAGAAAGATTTATTCTAGTTGCTCCAAATCCACAAGTAGTTCAAGTTTCTTTGGAGGAGGATGAAGTCCTCTTTTAGCAAAGAAAGTAATAGGTTCTTCTCTTGTCTTTTTAATATATTTGATAAATGATTCAAAATTCTTAAACTTCATGAGAGCAGCGTAGTTCCATTCGCTAGATGGTATTAATATATCCACAAGCTCCAAACCATCAAATTTACTTGCGGCTTTATTCAAAGTTTCCTTTGCTTCTTTAAACTCTTCTTTACTACCACTCCAATTAAAATAAATTATTGCGTACATTTTTATCGTTTGTGTGCATGTTTTTACTATTTAAAAATATTTCCAAAACAGGAGTCTTATGATATCTATTTTAATTATAGCTATTATTCACCCAATATGTTGTCGGTATTGTCCAAGAAGAATTTAGTATTTATATATAGAATATATTTATAATTAAATCTATAGTAATTCATTTTTCTTGGATTAAGCTCATTAGAGAAAAATAGATAAATATCTTTTTAAAAATAACAAAAATAGTTATTATTTTTTATTTTAATTGATACTTTTATAAAAGTATTTTAACCACCTCAAAACCTTTTTATATAAAAACTCAATTTGTAAAGAGATTAAGGGGGCGGAAAAGATTACTAAAAATAATACTAATAAAAAACCTATTACAAAGGGAGAAGAGAAAACTACAAATATTGAAATAGAAGAGCAATCTGGTAAAGAGATCAAAAGTAAGACCATGAATAAACCAAATAAGGGAAAAACGAAATCACAGAGAAAAAAATTTCTCATATTAATTCCTATAGTAATTATAATTTGTATCATTGGATTTGTATGGTTCGTACTAACCCCCGACATAGCAAAAGCTCAACTTGTTATTGACTCTGGGACTGTCCAAATTAAACACTCAGGAGAATCATGGGTGTCTGCTCAAAATGGAATGCTCCTCTACCAATCTGATTCTATAAAAACTGGTAACAATACATCTGCATCGTTAGTTCTTTTCGAGAGCAGTATAATAAGACTTGACAATAACACAGAGGTGACAATACAAGAAATCCTACAACAGGAGGGAGTAACAAGCGTTAAGATAAAACAAGATTCTGGAAGAACATGGAACACCGTTCTTAAAATGAGTGGAATAGATGAGTATGAGGTACACACTCCAACAACAGTTGCTAGCGTTCGAGGGACTTCCTTCGATGTTAATATTGTAAATTATTTTGTAAATGTAGGTGTTGGCCGTGGGATTGTTTTTATTTCAAGACTTATAGATGGTCAAGTTGTAGATTCAATTGAGATCGATGAGGACGAATCTGTTACAGTTGATCCTGATGAACTAGATCTACCACTTGAAATAAAACCCTTTGAAAAAGATGACTGGGTATTAAAAAATCAACAGAAGGACAAGGAAATCTCGAATATAGATTCATACGATTGGGGTGCAGGTACGTCTTTTGGAATGAAAATTAAGAAAGAGTTATACGAAAGAATTGAACAATACATTCCAGAATTAAAGGAGATATATGGTATAACTGACGAAGAATTGGATGTTCTCATTGATGGTTATCTTCTTGGATACTATGATCTACCACCAGAAACACCAGATTGGATCAGAGAAATAATTGAAATTTCTTGAGCCGGTGATTAATGATGTCCGGCATAATTAAAAACAAACTAACAAAAACACTTCTTATTTCTTTATCTATCTCGGCTATAGTCACCATGCTTATTTTTACAGGCTTTTTAGACACATGGGAATCTAAGGTTTCTGATTCTTTTTATGCCCCAAGTACTACACTTGATGATATAGTAATTGTTTCAATAGATGACAAGAGCCTCCAAGATCTAGGCAGATGGCCCTGGCCTAGAGACCGCTTTGCTAGGGTTATAGAAAACTTAAATCAAAGCGCAGTAATCGGCATCGATATTTCCTTTTTTGAGCCTGCAGAAGGAGATTCTGAACTAGCAGATTCTCTCAAGAATAGTAACGTTGTCTTAGCTATGGAGTACACATCCTTTTCCTACCGAAATGATGAACTATATGGAGAGAGTTTGCTCAAACCAACAACTACCTTGGGTACTCAAGGGGTGGACTTCGAAACAGGTTTTGTCAATCTTTACACAGATTCAGATGGTGTAACAAGATCCTTTATTCCTCACATATCAGGTATTGAGGATCACGATCATTTCTCTATGCTTGTTGTTGGTGAATATCTTGGGAGTACCCCTAACCTTGGAAACTCAAGAATGCTGATAAAATTTTTTGCCTCACCAGAGGGATATAACTACATATCATTCTCTGATATCTATAACAACAAGACAGACCCTTCCTATTTCAAGGATAAGATAGTACTTATCGGTGCCACCGCATCAGATCTACATGACGATGCCGTAGTTCCAATATCTAACCAAGCTATGCCTGGTGTTGAGATCAATGCTAATCTCGTTCAGTCAATACTTACAAGGGATTTCTTGCATTATCAGGATGACGTTTCTGCAGTTGGAATTATATTTCTATTTTCAGTACTAGCAGGAATTCTCCTGTACAGATTTAGAATTCATATAGCTACTATTCTCTTAGCCATACTTGCTATTGTATACATCTTTTTCTCCATCTATACATTTGATTCAGGTATCATCATGAATGTACTCTATCCTCTTCTTTCTATAGCATTGGTCTACATAATACTTGTTGTGATTTACTATCTCACAGAAGAAAAGAGTAGAAAATGGATAACTTCAGTATTTGGTAAGTATGTTTCTCCTGTTGTGATCGAAAATCTCATAAAGAATCCTGACAAGATAAATCTTGGAGGGGAGAAAAGAAACATAACTCTATTCTTCTCCGACATTAGGGGATTCACCTCAATATCTGAGAGACTTGATCCTGAAGATCTTGTCCGTCTCTTGAATGAGTACCTAACTGAGATGACCTCCATAATAACAAAGGATCAGGGGCTTGTTGACAAATACATGGGTGATGGTATCATGGCCTTCTGGGGAGCACCTCTTGACCAGACTGACCATGCTGAGATGGCTTGCTCAAGTAGCTTAGAAATGATGGATAAACTAAGAGAATTACAGAAGAAGTGGAAAAAAGAAGGTATACCATCTTTTGATATTGGCATTGGCCTAAACAGTGGTGATGCTATTGTGGGCAACATGGGTTCCTACAGTCGGTTTGACTATACAGCAATGGGCGACAATGTAAACCTTGCCTCCCGTTTGGAAGGCTTAAACAAGATCTATGGTACAAATATAATAATTAGTGAAAATACCTACAAGATTGTTAAAGATAAATTCGAGAGTAGGAAGCTTGATGTAGTTAAGGTAAAGGGTAAGAAGAAACCAATTCTTATCTTTGAACTTCTTTCTCATAAAGATAAGACAAGTAAGAAACAGCAGGATTTTATCAAACTTTATGAGGCTGGTCTTGAATTTTACTTTAAAAAGAAATGGAAAGAATCCATCAAATCATTTCAAGCATCCATTAAACTTATAGATGACAATGCATCACATGTGTTTATAAAACGCTGTCAAGAATTCCTAAATAATACACCCCCTAAGGATTGGGATGGTGTCTGGGAGATGCAGACAAAATAATACTACTAATATTTAATTATTATAATTTATAGATTAATGATAATATCTTGTAAGGAGTATAATAATTATTATTGAAACACAGTAGATTAAAACAGAATAGTTAATATAATTGTTAAAGAGGTTTATCTGATTATCTTTTTCCTTCTTTGGATGATCAAAATTAGAGCGATCATTGCAATTACAGATATTAATTCAAATCCTGGTGTCAGTTGCCATTTCTTATAAAATTTATTAAATAGATAGATGTAATAATTTGAAAATTCTATTTCATCTGGATTGAAAGCATAATCCCACTTACCGTCTCCATCACTATCTATTAAATAAGTATTGTTTTCCTTTTCAACGTCTGTTTGTTCTCCAGTTTCAGTATTGTCAAATGAATCATATGTATCATCGCTATCTTCATCAACAAGATATCCCTTAATCTCATCATCAATTGGAAATACATCGATAAAAATTGTATATTTACTAATTTCTGATTCTGTTACATTATCAAATGCTTTTACCGAAATGTTATATTCTCCATAATCTACCCATCTGTGTATTTTAATAGCAGGTGTTCCATTTTGCATGAATTCTGATCTTGTTGTTTCATTATCACCCCAGTCAAATATATATTGTAATGAATCATTATCTGCATCCAAAGACAGAGCTGAAAACTCAAGGTCATTATCTTTATGACCAGTTGCTGGACCTTCTAGTATAGGTGAATAATTAGTATCTGAGTCAGGGTCATCAATTGGGGGTTCATCACTCTCTCCCGGGCCTTCAATTTCTGGTTTTGATGGAGGATTGTTGCCTTTCAATATTATAACATCAATTATTTCTTTGTCTTTATTTCCACCATCATCGTAAACGGTTAATGTTACATGATAAATTCCGATGTTTGAATATGTATGCATTATTGTTATTCCATCTCCAGTTTCACCATCATCAAATTCCCAAATATAATCTACTATGGGACCCTCATTATCATAACTAAGAGAACCATCAAATTCAATTGATTCTCCTATAAATCCTGTAGTTTGGCTTTTTGATGCATCTGCAATTGGAGGATAATCTCTAGTTGAATAATCTTTAGGTGGATTAGTAAACGTAGCAGTAACAGTCCTATCACCATTCATTGTGATTGTATCAGGACTAGTGCTACCGGTCATATCACCAGACCAATGACTCCAAGTCCAG
>Ga0272441_10010601_pt1 | contig 13891 bp, 16 predicted proteins | sample SSMProp6N_FD_193582 | JGI IMG/M metagenome (GOLD analysis project Ga0272441, IMG submission 193582) | Marine sediment archaeal communities from Little Sippewissett salt marsh, Falmouth, MA, United States - SSM-Prop-6N | ecosystem: Environmental > Aquatic > Marine > Wetlands > Sediment ... | reverse complement strand
GTCTTTATCGTTGAAATCTCTAAATTTGGTACGCTTAGAGCGCTTGGGTGTAATGTCTTCCAAATTTTCAAAGATCTCGTCGTATTCATGACTATTCATTGTAACATCATTTCCTTTAACCGTTTTGATGAACAATGCAGTTTTCAGAATTTATGTAATTATATTTTAACCTTGATGCTCAATCTAACAATATTTGAAGTTACAACTTTAATATCTGGCTTCGCTCGTGTTCGGTTTAGATCGTCATAAAACGTTATAGATCTTTGAAATAAATACGAAAAACACCAATTTTCTATGGGCAACCTTTTGAATTTGCTAAAATTGCTCTATAGATCCCTTCACAGCACATTTTAATGAAGGGAGACGGCGATGCATCAGGGGCGAATTGTTTTTTCTCAGCTGTTAGATTTTCTACCCAAAAAGAGTTTTCGTACATGCGTTAACCGTTACGGCGGCAACTACCGAATCCGTTCTTTGACATGCTATGAACAGTTCCTTTGTATGGCCTTCGCTCAGTTGACCTATCGTGAGAGCCTTCGCGATACGGTACTCTGTTTACGGGCCATGCATAACAAACTTCATCACATTGGCATTCAGAATAAGGTTGCCAAAAGCACCCTTGCCGACGCCAACGAAAAGCGGGATAAAGGTCCATACGCTGCTTGATCTGAGGGGCAATATCCCCTCTTTTGTATCCATCACCGATGCCAAGGTTCATGATGTCAACATTCTTGATGAGCTATTCCCGGAACCTGGATCAATTTATGTGATGGATCGCGCCTATCTCGATTTCGAAAGGCTTTATAGGCTGCACCGTGGATTATCCTTCTTCATTCTAAGAAGCAAATCCAACACACAACTGCGTCGTCTGTACTCGGCACCGGTCGATAAGTCCACTGGCGTCATCTGTGACCAGACGGTACGACCTGTCAGAATAAATTCGGCAAATGCCTATCCGGATAAACTGAGGCGGATCAAGTACTATGACCTTGAAACCGAAAAGCGCCTGACGTTTTTGACCAACCATTTTGAATTGGAGGCCCGAACCGTTGCAGACTTGTACAAGTGCCGATGGCAAGTGGAACTGTTCTTCAAATGGATCAAACAGCATCTAAGGATAAAGAAATTTTTTGGAATTTCTGAGACTGCCGTTAAAACGCAGATTTGGATCGCTATCTCAGTCTACGTGCTGGTTGCCATCATGAAGAAGCGCTTGAAGCTTGAACAGAGCCTCTAAACAATTTTACAGGTCATGAGTATTACTATTTTTGACAAACCCCTTATTTCATGGGCATTGACAGGAAGTAATTACAATAAAAAATTATATTCCGGTGATATCCGACTGAATTTATTTGATTCTTAACCGGACACTAATGATTACATTTGTGAAAATATGCGGATCTGTAAACTTACTGGATGGGTCCGCCGCTTCGCGCCGAACCCATCGGGGCGCGGGTGAGCCGGAGTGAGCGCGAAGCGCGGCCCATCCACGCGGTTCGAGACAGACACGCTATCGCGTGCTGCTCACCCGCGCTCCGTTATAATCTTAAATAGTCAAGACATGAAATAATGGCAAATATTAAAGGCGAGTCGGACATTCGTGGCGCTGGAAATTTAACACTTGACGCTATTGCTGGCATTACCGACTTGGTAGAAGCTATGCATCATACAATTTCCAGTTTAGGTGGAATACTCGGCGAATCGAATCAAAATAGGACGACAGGCATCACAGGACTAGTTTACCGTAACATTCGCACAGTATCTGGATTGGTAGGGGGTAGCATTGATTTATTGCTTAAACAGTTCTCATCACTACTCGGAGAAAAGTGTTCATCACCAGAACGTGAAGTGGTTCTGGCTGCGTTAAATGGAGTCTTGGGTGACCACCTTGCAGCTAGGAACAATCCACTTGCCATCCCAATGCAATTTCGCCTGAATGGGGTGCCATTAGCCATGGGCGATCAAGCCTTTAAGCAATTAGTTCGTCAATCCGATGGGAAAATTGCTTTGATGGTGCATGGATCTTGTATGAACGATTTGCTATGGAACAGGCAAGGGCATGACCATGGAACAGCGCTTGCCAACGATCTTGGATACCTTCCGGTTTATCTGCATTATAATACGGGCCTTCACATTTCCCAAAATGGCCGTGAATTTGCCAATCTTATTGAAGTGTTCTTTAATCAATTACCACTGCCAATAGAACTTGTGATCATTGCTCACAGCATGGGCGGGCTCGTTTCCCGGAGCGCCTGCCATTACGGAAAGGTTGCAGGTCATTCTTGGTTAAATCATCTACTGAAGATCGTTTTTCTCGGCACACCGCATCATGGGGCGTCTTTGGAGCGAGCTGGCAACTGGATCGACATCATCCTTGAAATAAGCCCATACAGCGCACCTTTTTCCCGCCTTGGAAAAATTCGGAGTGCCGGAGTTACAGATCTGCGTTATGGCAATATATTGGATGAAGATTGGAAAGGACGTGACCGTTTCGAGTATGCGGGAGATCACCGAAGTGCTGTACCTTTACCGGAAGGCTTGCAGTGCTATACAATAGCAGCAACCACCAGCAAAGAATCGAGCATGCTTGGTGATCAACTTATCGGAGATGGACTGGTAACATTGAACAGCGCCTTGGGGCGCCATAAAAATGCGGATTTGAATCTTTTATTTCCGGAGACTCATCAGTGGATCGCCCGTGATATGAACCATATGGACTTGCTTAATCACTCTGAAGTATATGAGACCATTAAGCAGTGGTTGGATAGCGAATGATTTCTAATGAGGACATGGATGAAGATTCGAAAGGTGTTGGGCCAACTTTTTGTTATGCCACCGTGAGCACCGATTACTTCAGGTAAACGGACTGGAAACGCAATATCGGCTCTCCTTCGGGTCCATGGAAGACCAGGATCTCCCCACTGATAGAAAAACTTACGGTCCCTGATAGCGCATCGAGAAAGCGTTGCTCTTGCTCCATTCCTTCCATGCAAGTCATCCTGGTCGATGCCAGCTGCCCGAACGTTATTTGGAGCTTGTCGAGTTTATAGGTACCTGTGAAGCGATTGCACCCGGTGAAGCCGTGGACACGATTCCCTTCGGAGCTAAGGACCAGGTGCAGTTCCCGCTGCCCGCCACTGAGGAGGGCCGGCCCTCCATTTCGCCGAGCTTCCAGTAGGTATCGGTGAGGCTGGCGTCTGGCATGGATGCCAGATGACCTTGCCTGCGCGGGTGTCGCCGACTCGGGACACCATGATCTTCACCGGTTCGTGGCCGTCCTTGAAGGCGGGAATGTGCTCGGTGCTGGTGAACAATAGACGACCGGCCGCTTCGATCCGGGCGCGCAGTGCGTAGCGTCCCTGGTCGCGAAGCCGGAGTGGATCGAACTCAAGAGAGAACGCGAAAGGAGGTGCGCCTTTTGGCCTGAAAGTGGTCGTCGCAATAATGTCGGCGAGTGCGTCCGCTCGGGCGACATCCTCGAGCGAGACCCGAACCTCTGCATCCTCCGGAAGCAGCATGCGCTCCCGATACAAAACGCTACCCTCGATGGTTTTCATGCTGGTGCCCTCCTGGTCTCCTGCGTTGGCATCGAATGCTGCCAAGACTATGACAGTCAAAAGCGTGGTCATTCCCAAGAGCAAGGGGAGGTGGGGGTATTTCGACATCTCGACGCCTCCGAAATTATGGTAAAATTTTTATTAATAACAGTCTTAGATCTGTCACGTTTTTAAGATCTCAATTAGACCGATTTTCATTTATCATTTTGAAATTTGCTTTGAGCAATCAAAGGTAACCGGTTATCCTGTTTGGTGGGACGCGCGGGATAAATCAGCGTCACGCCTATCCGGTTAGACCGTCCTCGGAGTTCTTCGGTGCTGCAGCGCCATCGTTTGCAGCTTGCGTCAACACAGCCGGCTTATCAGCGTCTTTGAGATAGAGGTGCACTTTTCGCTGCGGATACGGACCGCCGATACCGGCGGCATCAAAGCGCTTCTTGACTTCCCGCGTAATGTCCCATTTCACGCCCAAGCGATGGGCCCTTTTAACCCACGGGCGAACGATGAAGGTTACTGAAGACTCGTCGAGGGCGTCCATGCGGATTTTCGGGGCCGGTTTCTCCAACACTTTCGGGTGGGCATTAATTATTTCTTTTAAGATTGCCTCCGCTTTCTCGATATCGTCATCGATACCGATGCGGAATTCCATATCGACGCGTCGCTCGGTGACGGTACTAGCATTGGTAATCACATCGCGCCATACTTTGTTGTTCGGCACCATCTTCAGCCTGTTGTCGTAGGTCATAATGGCCGTTGACACCAGATTTACCGAATCCACCTTACCGGCCACGCCGCCAGCTTCCACGAAGTGACCGACATCAAACGGCTTGAAGAACATGATCATCAGACCGCTGGCAAAATTGCTCAGCGAATCCTGCAGGGCGAAGGCAATGGCGAAACCGGCGGCACCGACTACGGCGAGCAAAGGACCGACACTGACCTCCAACGCGGCCAGCGCCATGATCAGACCGATGGCCAGAACAACCCATCGCGCCACCTTGACCAAAAAATCCTCCAGTAGCCGCGATGTGTTGGGCACACGTTTTATGGCTCTGTGAATCAGGCTGCTGAAGATGCCGGAAATGATCCAGGTGGCGATCAAGATGCCGGCGAAGGTCATGATGTTCAGTCCCCAGCGCTGGCCACCCTCTTCTGACAGCACCCAGGTTTTGATCGCCAGCCAGGTCGAGGTCACGTCCTTGACGTCCACTTCGATACCGCTTACTGCCGAGGCATACAGTTTGTAATCGCGGATGGTGGCCAGTGTTTCAGTGTCGTTCTCGTCAGTCTTGACCTCCAGTGCCGCAATCACCGCCTTGAATTGATCCAGCAGGACGGTGCGATCGTTACGCAGTTCGGCGAGTTCATCAAGCAGCTTAAATTTTTGTTCTTTTTTCTCCAATTTTGCCCTTTCCAAGACGGCTTCAGCACTCTCGATCGATGAAGCCGTATCCGTTACGGTGGCGGCATTGCGGGTTGCATCGGCTGCCTTGGATGCTTTTTCGGTGACATTTTGGGTGGCCTCGACCGCCTGATCGGTCGCTGTACGCGCCTGATCTGCCGCTATTCGCAGTGCTTCGCCAGTCTTACCCTTGGCGTCGTCGACCGTCTTGCCTACTTTATCCACCGCCTTTTCGGCAGTATCTGCAGCGTCTGCCGTCTCATCGAGCGTGCGTTTGATGTCATCGGGCATCTGCTCTTGCATCTCGGCAGTCTTCGCTGCTGCCTTGGCCGCCTCGTCGACACTTGCACGCACTTGGTCCATCTGCTCGCGAGCTTCCCTGGCGGCTTCTTCCGCTTTGGTCACGGCTTCCGCATCGCCGGTCTCGCGCACCTCTTCTGCGAGCCGCTTGACTTCCTCCAGCTGTTCCTTGGCCTTGGCGGTGTCTTCTTTGATCTGCTCTGTTTTTTCGAGCTCCTGGTTCTGGCGTTTGACTGTGATCTCGGCATGCGAGATCTGCTCCGCCTTGGCCTGCACAAGCGCCTGCCAAGCTTCAGCCTCAATCAGCAGCTGGCTTTTAGTCAAGGGCTTCAACAGCAGCTCTAACTCATCGACCGGAATATCTGGATCCGCGGTCGTGACCGGCTCGGGAGAGGGTGAATCGGCAGCTTTCCCTGCAGCGACAGCGCAGCCGCAAGGGTCGAGAATCAGAAAAAGAGCGAAAAGCAGTCCTATTACAAAACGTTGCATTAAAAACCTCCTTCAGCAAACTGATACTTGGGAGTTAGGTTGGAACAAATTTTAGCAATCAACTGGTTGATCAATCAAGGCACCGAGCAAGGCCCTTTTATTATGCCGATGCGATGATTCCGAAAGTGTGGGGTCGAAATGCCTAAAAAAACGCACAGGCAGGTTCAAGGTTCGAGCAGCCGCTTGATTTTCGCCGGCAGGACAGGACCGGCAACGAATCGAAGATGTGATGACGACAACATCCACGTTTGAAGACATGAGTTGATACGGTAATGAAAAATACAAAACCTGATGAGCGCTTAATGAGATAAAAAACGCTCACCGACACTGGATTTGCCGATCACAAAGATTTTGACAAGGACCAGTCCTGCGATAAAACCACCGATGTGGGCGCCATAGGCCACCCCGCCACTCGAATCACCGCTGAACATGCCGATCGAGCTAATCAGTTGAAACGCAAACCAGACCCCAATGGCCACCAGGGCCGGCACCTCCCGCACAAAGCGAAAGATGAGCACGCGCACGCGCCGCCTTGGAAAGAGCAGAAAATAGCCGCCCAGAACACCCGAAATTGCCCCGGAAGCCCCCAGGCTGGGAACGAGCAGATCGGTATTCAGGGCGGCACTGGTAAAAACATGGGCCAGCGAAGCCAGCACACCACAAACCAGATAGAAGCCGAGGTAGCGCTGGTGTCCCATCAGGTTCTCGATGTTGTCGCCGAAGATGTGAAGGTAGAGCATGTTACCCACGAGGTGCATGAGACCGCCGTGCATAAACATGGACGTCAACAGGGTCAGGTAGACGGATATCGGCGTTTTTCCGAGGCCGGGGATTCGATAGTGCTGCCCACTGTTCGGGTCGCGAACGATGCTTTCACCGGTGACGACATCGGTTCCCGTGAGGATTTCCTGCGGCACCGTGGACAACGAATAGGTGAACGGCAGGTTGTTCCCCATGCCCTGCCAAAAGAAAAACACCAGGAGGTTCAGCCCGATTAGGGCAAAGTTGATGACCGGTCGAATTCTCCGGTCTGAATTGTCGTCACCCAAGGGTATAAACATTGCTCGGCCTTTGTGGTTATTTTCTCTTGAATCCCAAAACGCCGCCGACACCGACCGCGCCGGCGGACGGCAGAAGTGAAACAAGATAGTGCCTGGCCCCCTCGATGCTTTCAGTCGCCCATGCTGACGTTGAATTCAACCAGGATTGAACCGCGGAGGTGTCCCACCCCAGCCAAACCAACGCACCGGTAGCGGCAATGGCGAGACCGGTAATTATCGACGTCAACTTGATTGCACGTCGGGCCCCCCAGCCGATAAAGAAACCGCCGAGGTAGCTGCCGGTGACGGCCAATGTGCCGGGAGCAAGGGATTGCAGCCACGATGCATCCGCGCCCTTTCCCGACCCTACCGTCGAATAACCGAGGGCACCGATGAAGAGTCCACCGGCGAGCAGCACGGACTTCGCCGAAAACGGGGAACGGCCTTCACGCCGCTCCCCTCTTGACTGAACGATTTTTCCAACTTGCTGAGTTAAGCGTTTCCCCATTTGCGTATTTTCTCTTTTTTTTTGTGATTCGGTGGAAGGCAACCGCCATCGGAAGCCATCGACGGTTGCCGAGCAGTCGGTGATTGACGGTCAATGGCAGCGGACTTACGTGCAATAGCGCATATCGTCAGGTGCGCTGCATGCCGATCGCCTGTTCCAACACGGCGACCGTATCCGGGTTCAGGCCGAGACGCTCAGCCAGGTTTTTCATGTAGGCTTGTTCGGCAGGGGTGTCGACCTCGACGGCCAGCAGTGAGGCTGCGTAGAGTTGGGCGCCCAAAGCCGGTTTACTGGCTGCGGCATTGACCAGTGCATCGGTGTCCATCGGTTTTTGCATCTCGGCGGTTACAAATTCCTTGGCCTCGCTGTCGATCCCCATCTCACCGAGCTTGCCGATAATCCGGGACACTTCGTCCTTGTCGATCTGCCCGTCAGCCTTGGTGGCATTGATCATGGCCTTCAAGATAAGGCCTGCTTCGTGTTCCAAGGCTTTCTTTTCTTCTGGCGTTTTTGGCTCCTGCAACCCTACCGGTACCTCAGGGGTTGCCTGTCCACCCTTCTTCAAGGCCGCATAACCCATGGCCCCCAGCAGCGCCATGACACCACCACCGAGGGCACCGCCCATCGAACGGCCGCCACCGCCGAGCAACGCACCGGTCAGGGCACCGATGCCTCCAACGGCCAGGTTGCGTTTTCCACCCACTGCCCGGCTGGCATCGTTGAGAACGCTGCCGAGCATCCCCCCGATACCGCCGACGCTGCCTACCATTTTCGACAGGGCATCGCCCAGTCCGCCCCCGGACGAGCCGCCAAAAAGTCCTGACAGCAGACTGTCCGGGGCCTTGCCTCCCGCGCTGATCGCGTTTCGCATGCGCTGGTTGGTAGAACCGGTCAGGCCCGACTGCGTGAGCGCACCGAGTAAATCACTCATATTAAACATGTCTGTCTCCTTATCATTGAAGTTGATGGATCTGTTTTTCCTTCCTCCCCACGTCAATCCTGGGGCGGCCGGGTTGGATAGACGAGAAAATGATAAAGGTCTAGCTGACTGCATTCAGAAACCACCGCCGGTGCGAAAACCACCACCGCTGCCACCGCCGAATCTGCCGCCGCTGCGGAAGCCGCCACCGCCTCTACCACCGCCGAATCCGCCCGGAAACAGGCCGCCGCCAAAGTCCCGAGGGGTCCGTGGTCTGCGGAACTGCTGTTCCCGGTCGATGCGATCCCATACATCGCGGCCCGACGATCTCCCACTCATCAGCATGGCCAGCAACGCGGCAAGATCGAAGCCACTCGGAAAGGTGGTATAGCCGGAGTCATAGCCACTGCGCCGGTATTGCCGGTTCAGGTCTTCGAGTTCCTTGTAGGATTGCTGGTGCTGTCGCTCCTGGGACTGCAGGGCATCCATTTCCGCTTCGATTTTTTTCTCTTCCTGCTGCAGCTCGCGGATGCGGCTGACGATCACATCATCGTCGGGTTTGGGTGTCATCTTGGCTTGCATATAAAGATTTGCCAGAGAATCATTTTTGATTTCGGAGATCTGCAATTCGATGGCCTGACGGGATATGTCGTCTGCGCCGGAAGAGAATTGGGAACGCTGCTCCAAAAGGGATGCATGTTTGGCTTCTTCTGTTTCGATGCGCCCCTCGATGTCGTCCAACGCTTTTTGCAATTCCGCGAGAGCGTCCCTGTTCTTAAGCATCGCTTCGTTGTTTAACGCTTCGGCTTCCATGCTGTGCAGCTTCTGCAGCGCCTGGTCGGCGATCGTTTTCTGTCGGTCGGCATGCTCGCGCAGCCGCACCGGCAATTCGGTCAGCATGTAGTAGTTGCTGTGGGCATCGCCATAGTTGATCAATTTGGCCACCCAACCGTCCAGGCTGCGTGTCAGCCCGCTGCCGGCGTAGTCCGGGGTCAGATAGCGACGTTCCCAAAGATACATGAACAGCGGATCCACCTGGTAGGATTTGCCCTTTTCCGTCTGGTCGGCTTCCTTCTGGGTGGCTTTGTTGTCGGCCCGCTCGGCCTTGGCTGCCGCCTCTGCAACCAGCTTCTCCTGGGTCTGATAGGATTCCTGGCGGCTGAGCTGCGTTTTGATATCGGCGGCATGGTCATCGATTTGTTTGATCAACACGTCGCGTCTCTGAATCGACTGCCCGCGTTCGGCGCTCAACGATGTCAGCTGGGAAGCGGACTGCTCGATGGCCGGATCCAGCGCCTGCATGGCCTTTGTCCGGCGCTCGAGCAGTTTCAACACAACCCGGTCGGTTTCATCCAGATGGGTGACCACGCGATCCGCAGCCAATTCATCCAGACGGAAGCGGGCCAGGTCGCGATAGGCGTTGGTCATCTGGTTGCGCAGCTGAACCAGCTGCTGATTGGCGGCTTCTTTGCGCTGATGCAGGTTGTCGAGGGCGCTGCGCGCGGTGTTGATATGCTGGTTGATGATCGCCAATTGGTCCGTTCCATTCATCATGGCTTGGTCTCTCCTACCATTCGGTGATTGCCGCTCCCGTGGTCGATATCGTGTAGGTCGGCGTGAGGTATCCGCGCTGTTTTTTGCCCACCTGCTTGTCGTTCACGATCCCGTCATCCACCTTGTCCTGCTTGACGCGTTCGAAGACCCGCGGATCGACCCGCAGTCCCCACTCGCTGACCGTACGGACGGAACCGTCCTCCTCCGAGGTGATCGGCAGGCTGAGGCGCTGCCCGCTCGGCGAGATGGCTTCGACAATCAGGTAGTAGTTGCGTGCAGTACGGCTATTGACCGGATAGCGCCACACACCGCTGGGCGTTCCCGGTCGAGAAACCACCTGGATGGCGTACTCCTGCTTCAGCATATCATGGGCGGCCTGCAATGCTTGCCGGGTGCTATTGATCTTTTCCGCGTTACCCGCCTGTACGGACGACAGGGCATCGTTGTAAATAGCCTCCAGCTTTTCCGCGGCACCCGGCTCGCGGACCGCCTCAAGCGCCTCGGCATGCAGGACGTCGATCGCCTGGGACGCATCGGCCAGCTGTTTTCGAGCTCGCTCGGCCGGCATGACGACCACGTACCGGTAGGCAGTCCAGGCGCCGATCAGCACGAGCACCAAGACCGCCATCCGCTTGACCCAGCGTCCCCGGTCGACGTAGAGCCGGGCCAGCATGGTCTGCAGTCCGGCCGGTGGCGGCTGGTAGGTGAAGCGGTCCTCGCGCATGGCCTTGACGCCCTCGGCAATGACCTCGTCCGACACCGCCAACCCCTGGTCGGCATATATCTTGCGCAGTTTCGCGATTAGTTCGGCTTCCCGATCTTCGGATTGAAGTTCCCGATCGACGAGCGAGCGCTCGTGCCGGAGGGTGTCGACCACGTCCATGGCCAACATGACTTCAGACAGTTCGATTTTTTCGGATGCCTGTGGGTCAGCCATTTTCTATCGCTGCTCCTGTGCGGGCCAGTTCGGCCAGGCGCTTTTTGCTGGTTTCGACCGCCGCGCTGATCTCCTGCTCGTTACGCGTGGCCAGATCCCGCATTTCGGCGATCAGAGACCGGGATTTCTCCTGAAAATTGACCACTGAATCGACCAATTTCTTGACCGACGCGGCCTTGATCGTCGGCCCGTAGCCCGCCCGCAAAGCGTCTTCCTGGACCTTGCCGCCCACCTCGGCAATGGTTTCCAGGCTCTGGTTGACCCCCTCTTTCATGGCCTCAAGTGTACGGGTGCTCTCGTGCAGTCCCTGTAGGCTGGTGAAAGAAGCATTCAAGGCGGTGAACACGGACTCGTTGGTGCCGAAAAAAGAGACCGCCTGCGAGTAAACCCGCTCCTTGACATCGGTCGACTGCGCCAGCCGCGCCATTACCACCTCAGTGGTGTTGTAGCTGATCGACAGGTTCTCGGCCAGGTCCTTGACGATTTGGTAGCGCTTGTCCTCGTCCTGAAGTTCCCGCAGGCGCTGGTCCCGATCCAGCTCCAGGCGGGCGGTCTGTTCGCGGTCTTCACCGGTGTCGTTTTCCACGGCTGTGGATGCCGACGCCAGTCGCCCCTTGGCCTCCTCGACTTCGCCTTCGGCCTTTTTCAGGAGCTGGAAGGCCAATACCTGGGCCTCCTTTAGCGCCACGCGGAAATCCTTGTACGACTCGAGGATTTTCGCCTCCCGCTCGATCTGGTCCTGGGTGTCGGCCGAGACGTCGAGGTAGGTATCTTTTATCTTGCTGAAGCGATTGGGGATGTCTCCGCGGGTAAGCTTCATCCAGGCATTCTGAAGCTTTTCCAGGGTCGAAATTTTACCGTCGTCGAGCTGGTCAACCATCGACTTGGCATCGTCGCGGATGCTGTTGAAGGCCTCGGTGATCTTTTCGTAGCGTTCACCAACCTTCATCTGCGTGATCTGTTCCCGCACGACTTCGTTGAACACGCTGGTGTGGCTCAGGGTCCGGGCGATGGCCAGGGCTTTTTCTTCATCGAGGTTGCTAACCTGCTCGATCAACGCCGTTATCGGGGCCTCTTCCGGCTTGGCGGGCATCAGGCCGAGGTCACGCAGGCTATTGACCGCCTTGTCCAGGTATTTCAATGGGGTACTGACGATGTTGGTGGCACTCATGTTCACCTCCTCTGATTTTCAGACATTTTTGGTGGAAGCATCCTTTACCGTCTTTCCACTATTCCCATAATGGTAGACATTGATGGACGCTCTCCGTGTTTTGCCTTGGGTATACACCGCTTAACCCATCGGGATGCGAATCTTTTGACCCGGGTAGATCAGGTCGGGGTTCTTGATGACTTCCCGGTTGGCGTCGAAAATCCGTGGGTAGTCCCTGGCATTTCCATAGTACCGTTTGGCAACGGCTGAAAGGGAATCCCCTTTTTGAATGACGTAGTACTCGACCTTTGCCTGCTGCGGTGGAGCGTTGAGGCCATCAGCCTTTACCGCCGACACGCCTTGGACGTTGCCGGCCATCAAGACCGCTTTCTCCATGGCCTCGGCACTCTCCGCCGTGCCGCTCAGTTCGACGACGCCGTCGTTGTAAACAACGTTGAAGTCTTTGACGCCGGGATTGGATGCCTCGATATTCGCCTTGATCTTCTCGGCAGCTTGGTCTTCGCTGCCGAACAGTTTTTCACCCATGTCACTGATAAAATCGAATAGACCCATTTCTTCTCTCCTTAATCAAAATGTTCGCCTGACTTCTTATGCGTCGGTGGCCTCTGAATCCGCCGCTGCCGACAGAGAGGCTTTTTCAGCCAGCACTTGCTGAAGTTTTGCCTCATCCTCCTTGGACAGCGACGTCTGCAGAATCTTCCCGCCAAAACCCCTCAGCTTCTCCATCACCTTGTCCGGCGTCGCCTCCTTGACCAACACGCAAAGCGCCGAGGTGTTGGGCTGGAAGTTTTCGCCGAGTGCTTTCATGAACTTGTCATCGATGCCGATGTCGGCCATTTTGCCGGAGAGCGCACCGGCCCCGGCACCGACAGCCGCCCCCACCAGGGGATTGAGAAAGATCAGGCCGATCAGGGCACCCCAGAAGGTGCCGCCGACAGCGCCGGCCGCCGTCAGGTTGACCGCCTGATGAAGCTTGACTTTGCCTTCGTTGTCCTTCGTGACGACGACGGCATCCTCCATTTTGATGAGATATTCCTTTTGAAGTTTGACCAGTTCGGCGCGCAGCTCGAAAGCCTTGTGCTCCTTTTCAAACGCGATCACTACGAGATTGCTCATGTTAATTTCCTTTTGCTTTCATTGGCATTTCAAATGGGTTTGCCATCTATTAGTAAGTGAAGCCGGTAATTAGAAGCGCCGCGAGGATCAGGAGGTTCATCAGAATGGGTATGGCTTTCATTACATCTCCTCGCTATTTTCGTTTGTCGGTCCGGTTACGCCTGAAACTGACGCTTGGTAGCCCCAACCAACATTCAACTTGTTCGATCCATTGCCGTATAAGGCCTTGGAAAAATATCGCCTCTCACACCAGGCAATACACACTCCAAACCAATCAAACCGATTCAACCGTAAGTCAGCCGTAACCGAGGAAACAAGCGCTTTATCGATAGGTTTCAGGTTCAGACAAGCAGCAGATTCGGCATATCGTAGTAAACCGACTCGCCTGACCGTATAAAACAGGCAAATGTCAGCATCTGAAGATGCACTGAATATCGTCCAGGCAATCATATTTACATTCCATGAGGCCTACGCGTTGTCCAATTCCCATTCAATTTCATCAAAAACGTCCTCAAGCGTGTATAGTGCCTTGTCGGCCTTTGCCAGTTCCCAATCGGCAATGTGCCCTTGAATTTCTTCGGCAAGCTTAACGAGTGAATTTTTATTCTTAGTCAGAATCTCCTTGAAAGCGGGATTACCATCCAACACATAAAGCAGTTTGTCCAGCTTCCCGACGAGATCGAAGAGCGATGGATCTGCGTCGACTAGCGCTTCGTCGACACGGCTCAGATGGCTGGCAATTTTGGGATAAACCGTTCCAAAGCTTTCTTGGTAGTGGGCTCGGACCTTGACGGTCAATTGCATGTATTTGCTCATATTATTCGTCTCGCTTTTCCAAAAAAGTGCAAATGCTTGTAATTGGCTGCTGATATCGCAGCCCGCTATTAATGGAATTGGA
>Ga0272441_10010600_pt1 | contig 13891 bp, 10 predicted proteins | sample SSMProp6N_FD_193582 | JGI IMG/M metagenome (GOLD analysis project Ga0272441, IMG submission 193582) | Marine sediment archaeal communities from Little Sippewissett salt marsh, Falmouth, MA, United States - SSM-Prop-6N | ecosystem: Environmental > Aquatic > Marine > Wetlands > Sediment ... | reverse complement strand
GCATCTCCCGATGGGATCAGAACGGGAACGGCCAGCGATGCGGCGGCTTCGAGGAGGCGAATGGCATCGGGATGATACGGGGGGATCCGGCAGGCGGATGGGCTGAACAGCAGGCCCGCGAATCCCTCGTCCTCCACAAGCGCGCGCAGCGATCTCACCGCACTCGCGCCGAAGCGAGGGTCCAATCGGGCGAACGGAAGGAAGCGATCGCGCGATCCGGCGATCGCTTCGATCAAGAGTTCATGCGCCCGATCCTGGCGGGGGGCGAAGTCATCGAGCGGTGCGATGACGGCCCGAGCGATCGAGTGCTCGTCCATGTGCCGGAGGAGCTCTCCCACGGACTGCGCGAGACCATCGCTCGACGGGCCGCCGGCATAGCTGTGGAAATCGACCCGGAGAGCCGCGCTGGATCCGATCACGCAGCGCCTCGGAAGACGCGTTGTAGCATCGGATCCATGAACTGCTGGATCTCGACGCAGTAGCCCCCGGGATCCTTCAACAGGAAGCTCCAGATATTCGTTTCGCCCCTTCGAAGATCCGTCAGCAGCTCGACTCCCTGGGCTTTGAGCCGATCGAACCAGCGCTCGACATTCGAGACCACCAGCGTAAGCATGACGGAGTTGACCTCTCGGACCTGGCAGAACGGCCACTCGCTGAGCGTCCCGTCGACGACGCCGACGAACGCCGCTCCGTGGATCCGGAAGATCTGTGCCGATCCCTGGTCCTGCACAAGGGGGAGGCCCAACGTCTCCCCATAGAACCGTGCCGCCGCCGCCGTGTCGGCGTAGTAGAGAAACGTGATGCCGCCGTCGGGCATGGGCTGTCGTTCCATCCTTCGCTTCCTTTCCCCCCGCACCTCGGGAGATGCCATGAACGCCTCCCCGTCCGACTAGCCGCCCGTGCCCTCGCTCGATCCCTCCGTCAGCAGCAGGACCAAGGCGACGATCGTGTCGAGATACTCGGCTTCGTCGACCCACTCGCCTTCTAGCCCGAGGTCGCCGGCCTTCGGGCCGAAGCCGAACGCTTGGGCTCCCCAGTGCAGCATCGGATACCGGATATCGCTGCCGCCGTGGCCGTAGTAGTACACCGGCGCTTCTCCGGTTACGGCCGAGATGACCCGCGACGCCTTCTTCAGAAACGGGCTGTCGCCATCGGCGCTGATCGACTCTGCGATCCGGTCGCCCCACTCGTACCGCGCATGGCCTTCCCGAAGCCAGGCATCCTCCGAGATGGTCTTGTCCAGAACCGCCGCGATCTCCTCCTCGATCGAGGCCAGCCGCGCGCACGGGGGAAAACTGACCATAACCACGGCGTGCGCGTGGAGCGGCATGTCGCCGATCTCACCGGTTTCCCCAGCCGTGAATCGAGTGAGCATCGCGCTGACACTGCGTCCAGCCGCCTTCTCGAGGTGGGCGTCGGGGTAGGTCCTTGCGGCGCTTTGGGCCCAATCGGTGACGGCATCGCATAGGCGGATGGCTTTGAAGGCTGCGTTGACGCCGGTGGCAGAGAAGACGGTCTGGTTGTCGCCGCTGGTCGGCGCTTGCCCGGTCGTCTCGATGTGGACTTCGACGAGCCCGTTGCTCGACATCTTGATTTCCCTCAACCCGCTCCCACTCTCGGCGGGATGGACGTAGATCGCCTCCTCCATCGGGCCGAAGCGGGTCATCAGACCGTAGGTTCCGTAGACACCCATCTGCTTGCCGAGGATGCTGGCGAACATCAGGTCACCGGCCGGGGCGATGTCGAGGTCGTTCATGACAGAGAGGGCGCTGACCATCACCGCGAGCCCTGAGACATCGTCCGCGATTCCGGGCCCATAGAGCCGTCCCTCCCGTTCGGTGAGCTCGGGGTGTGCGGAGGCGAACTCGAACGACTGGGGGGCCTTGTCCGCATGTCCGAACAGTAGGATCTTCGGTCGATTTGGCGAGGCGCCCCGTAGCTGGCCAACGACGTTCGACCCGCTCTGCAGTGCGCCGGGATTCTCTCTCAGGGACTTCAGGCAGGAGGGTTGCGCGGAGAGGGTGTCCGAAGGGACGGCGAACCGTTGGACGTCCATGCCAAGATCGCTCATCGAGTCGGCGAACCAGCTCTGGAAACGCTCGAGATCCACGAGCGAGGCCTTCAGCCCGCCGGCAAGGCGTTGGATGTGAGCGGCCCGATCACGGGCGATTCGCTCACGCAGGGTTTCGGGGGTCGGCTTCATCGTCATCTTCTTCTCTCCTTTTCGTCGGGGCCGTGCCCGATGCCAGTTGGGATCTGGAAAACTCAGGGCGAAGCGTTTTCGGGGACCGTCGTTCGGCGAGAACCGTGCCGTATGACGAAATCGCGTGCACTAAAATGGAACGCTCCGATGACACGCGGACCTTGAAGTCTCCGGTCAGAGCGGACAAATCATGGAGCTTTGCCCAAGCCCCCAGAGGAGTCCCAGCATTGCGTGTAGTATCGGACGAATGCGATGCAAAAGTTGATACGAACGTCCAAAATCTAATGCCTTCTCCATTTGGATTGCCCGCGATCGAGGCGGGGAGCGCGAATCGAGCACGACGCCCATGGGCAGCGTATGCGGTCATGCGTAGATCGCCGTTGTCTCAGGGGTGTTCCACATTACGGCATAGCGTTTTGACAACATCGTCTTTCTAGTGTATGGTGCACACAGCCTCTTCACAAGCTGGCCGATCCGGGTCGATGGGGGCCTGTGGCCGTATCGCCCGGGCAATGGTTCATGGGACAAGGAGGTAGGGTGCTCAAGAGAGTGTTGGTTGCCCTGTGCATGGGACTGGTCGCAGTAGGGCTGATGGCGGGTGCGCAATCCCTCGTGACGCCCCGGAATGTCGGCGTGTTGCTGTTCGACAACGAGACGGGCGGTGCCGTATCCAAGCTCGCGATCACGTTCGACCGTGAGGTTGAACTCGATGCCTCTGACGTGATCGTGTTTGGTGGCGAGGCGGCGACACTGGTTGCTGCGTCGAACTACTTCGTCTGGATCCAAGTCGTCGTGGACGCCGGCGGGACGCTGCAGCTGGCGATCCCCGATCCGGAAACGGTCGTTGTCGACGCATTCTGGTTCTAGCAGAGCAAGGCTTCACGAGGGACTGGCCTACCAATCTGAGGAGGAAACATCTACATGAAGAACGCACTAGTATTCGCAGGAATCGCGCTGCTTGCGATCAGCGGCCTGGTGGTCGCGGAGACGAGCGTTCCGGAAACGCCGGACGCGCGCGTCGGCGGCACCCTGACCGTCGGCATCAGCGAATCGTTCGCTCATCTCGACGCATTCAACAGCCATACGATGTATGACAACCAGGTAGTGGAGCAGATCTACGATCGGCTGTGGGAACTCAATCCCGACACGCTGAAAGCCGAGCCGTTCATTGCCAAGGCCTGGGACGTCTCCGATGATGGCTCGGAAGTCACGTTCTACCTGAATGAGGGGATCAAGTTCCACAACGGCGAGGACCTCACGGCGGAAGATGTCGCGTTTTCGCTGAACCGCCTTGCGGATACCTCGAACGGGTACTCGAAGACCGCCGAGATCAGCTGGATGCAGGAGGCCGTGGTCGTCGACGAGTATACGTGCAAGCTGGTGCTGAAGCCGGAATACACGCCGTACTGCCCGATGTTCTCGCGCGCGGGGATCACTCTGATCGTCCCGAAGGACACGTTCCTCGAGGTCGGCGAGGAGGCGTTCAATCGGAACCCCGTCGGCAGCGGACCGTACAAGTTCGTCGAATGGGCGGAAGGCAGCCACATCACGCTCGAAAGGAACGAGGACTACTGGTTGGTCTATCCGAACCTCGACCGGATCGTCTTCCGCAACATCCCGGAGACGTCCGTCATGATGCTCGAGCTGGAGTCCGGTGGAATCGACATCTCGGACACGGTGACGGCTCAGGACCTCGACCGGCTCGACGCGATGGATCATATCGACGTCCAGCGGAAGCCCGGACTGACGATCTTCTACCTCGGCTTCAACATGTCCCACGAGCCGAGCTCGGACATCCGTTTCCGGAAGGCCGTCTACATGTCGACCGATTTCGACGGTGCGGTCTTCTCCATCCTGCGTGGCGTCACCGGCGTGCGCGCATATGGTGGCGTTCCGGCCGCGTCTTGGGGTAACGACGTCGACTACCTGCGGGACAACATCGCGCTTCAGGAGGACGACGCCGAAGCGCAGCGGCTGTTCGACGAGTTGAAGGCCGAGGGTGTCATTCCCGAGGGATTCAAGACGACGATCTACTGCCCGACCGATCCGCGGCGGACGCAGTTGGCGACGATCGTCGCGACGAACCTGAAGGAGCTCGGCATCAACGCCGAGGTGCAGCCGCTCGATTTCGGTACGCTGACCGACATCATCATCCGTGAGGGCGATGACGATCCGGAAGGCTCCGACTTCGAGATGTACCTGTACGGACTCGGCGGTGAGCCGGATCCGAACAGCTTCCTCTACCAGATGCTCTCGTGCGAGACGCTGGCCACGCTTGGGGCCAACAACTACTCGTGCTACTGCAACCCGGTGGCGAGCGACTTGCTGAACAAGGCCGCCAACGTGCCGGGATGCGATCAGGACGTGCGCGAGGCGCTGTACGTCGAGGCGCAGCGGATGATCTATGCGGACTACCCGCACATCCCCGCGTATCACTACCTGTCGATCCAGGGCGTTAGCACGCGGGTCGGCGGATATGAACTCTCGTCGACGGCACAGATGACATTCTGCTCACCGCACCGAAACGTCTGGGTGGAAGAGTAGGCGTCGTCTCTATCCGTATGTTGTAGTGCTGCAGGACGCTGGTGCCGCTCGGTCGGTAGACTCGAGCGGCACCGGCTCCTAGCGAGGGGGATCTCACATCATGCTGGGGTACGTGATACGTCGCATCTTGCAGCTGATCCTCGTGTTGTTCGGGTTGACGGTCTTCCTGTTCATTCTGTTGAAGGCGATGCCCGGCGATCCTGCCCGGGTCATGGCGGGGGAGCGGGCGACCGCCGAGACCGTCGCGGCCTTGAGGACGAAGCTCGGGCTCGACAAGCCGTTGCATGTGCAGTACGTCAGCTTCATCACCGGGTTGCTGAACGGCAATCTGAAATCGATGACGTACTCGGGAACCGTGTGGGAAGTGATCTTGGGGCGGCTTCAAGCCACGGCCGAACTGGGCGTCTTCGGGATGATCTCTGCGTTGCTGGTCTCGCTTCCCGCCGGGCTCTTATCGGCCATCTACCGCAATTCACTGCTCGACTACAGCGTGACGGTCGTCGCGCTGATGGGGATCTCGATTCCGGTGTTCTGGCTTGCATTGATGTTGATGATGGTCTTCGGCGTCTACTTGAAGATACTCCCCGTTTCGGGACGGGGAGCGACGCTTTGGGGATGGTCTTTCCTGACCGTCGACGGGCTGCGGCACCTGGTGATTCCGATGTTGGCGCTCGGCTCCGTCCAGATGGCGATGAACGCGCGGCTGACACGGGCGAGCATGCTCGAGGTGATGCGAGAGGACTACGTCAACACCGCCCGAGCGAAGGGCTTGAGAGAGCGCGTCGTGCTGATCAAGCATGCCTTCCGCAACGCACTGGCTCCTGTCGTGACGAACATCGGGATGCAGGTCGGAGCGCTGTTTGCCGGAGCCATGTTGACGGAGACGACGACGGCCTGGCCGGGCGTAGGGCGGCTGATGTACGAGGCGATCACGAGCCGCGATCAACCGGTGGTCTTCGGCCTCGCCCTGTTCATGGGGGTTTGCTATATGTCGTCCTATCTGGTCGTCGACCTGTTGTACGCATATATCGATCCGAGGATTACGTATGACTGAGCGACGAGTGGCGATGTCGTGGCAGGATCTGGCTCTAACGCTCTTCCTGCCGGGCTTGGGGCACGTTGCCAGAGGATGGCTCCGGAAAGGGCTTCTCTTCATCTCGCTTCTCGCCGTGCACGGCCTGGCGATGTACTTCGCCGTCTCGAGAGGGCGACTGGCTTGGCTGGCCGGCCCGTCCGAATACTGGTTCTCGACGTCGATGTTGCTCGTCTCGCTGATCGGCATCTGGGCGATCGCGATTCTGGACCTGCGGGCGATGATCCGAAGAGAGGGCGAGGCTCACGTCGTACGCGGCTACCTGCGCATGGTCAGTCAACGGCTGAGCAAGGACCCGAAGGGCTTGGTCGGGCTGGTGATCGTTCTGACGGTCGTTCATATCGCGATCTACGCGCCGTTCTACGCGAACGGAAACGCGCTGGAGATGAATTACTACCATTCGCTGACGGGGCCGGAGCTGTCCCATCCGCTGGGGACCGACAATTTCGGCCGCGACGTGCTGGATCGGATCATCTTCGGCTCTCGTGTCGCGATCGGTGTCGGAGGGCTCGCGACGTTCCTGAACATCCTGTTCGGAGGCGTCCTCGGGCTGCTGGGCGGCTACTTCCGTGGTGCGACCGACGCGGTCATCATGCGAATTCTGGAGATCATCAACTCGATCCCGTTTCTTGTCCTGACGTTGCTGATCATCAGCCTCTGGGGCACCAGCCTCACCACGTTGATTCTCGTGATGGGCGTGTTCGGACTGGGGCCGGCAAGAATCATCCGAAGCGAGGTTCTCTCGGTCCGGGAGAAGGAGTACATCCTCGCAGCGAGAGCGATGGGCATGCCGACGAGGCGGATCATCTTCCGTCACGTCTTCCCGAACGCGATCGCATCGCTGATCGTCGTGACGACGATGAGGATCGGGGGCAACATCATCATGATCGCGGGCATGAGCTTCCTGGGCTTCGGGATCAAGCCGCCGACGCCGTCGTGGGGCGCGATGTTGCAACAGGCGCAGGAGTATATGCGGGCCGCGTGGTGGCTGGCCGTCTTCCCCGGACTCAGTATTATCGCAACGGTCTTCGGCTTCAACATCCTGGGAGACAGCTTGCGGGACGTCCTGGATCCGAAGCTGAAGTAAGGGAAGCCGCAGGAGCATCGATCGGGTGTCACGCGGGCATCGCCGAGACGCGGCGGATTCGTCTGTGCGCGTGCTGAATGCCGGAGGAATCAGTGGAGGGAGTGAGCATGAGCGATCGAATGGGCTCGGGATCCGCGATTACCTGGTTCTATTACAAGGACCTCGAGGACGCGGCGACCTTCTACGGTGAGGCGATGGGGTTCGAGCTGGTCGTCGATCAGCAGTGGGCGCGGATCTATCGAGCGGGTCCGGGGAGCTTCCTCGGGATCGTGGCCGGCGAGAACGGCTTCTGTCAGCCGCAGGAGTCGAACGCCGTCCTGTTCACCCTCGTCGTCGACGACGTCGGTCCGTGGTATCGAAGGCTGCAGGAGCATGGCGCGAACCTCGTCACCGAGATCGAGACCAAGGAAGACATCCAAGTGCAGTGTTTCTTCCTGAAGGATCCGGGCGGGTACTCCGTCGAGGTGCAGCAGTTCCTCGATCCCGAGGTATCTCGGCTGTTCGTGTAGCGAACGAACGGCCCCGACGGATCTGCGCGAAGAGTCGGATCAAAGACGAACGCCGGTCGAGAATTTCCTCGGCCGGCGCCTTCTTTGGGTTCGTTCTGGAGGCGAGCGGATTCGAACCGCCAACCTCTGCGTTGCGAACGCAGCGCTCTCCCGGTTAGAGCTACGCCCCCTTACAACAGAAAAAGCGTCTAGCGGCGCAGGGACTCGAACCCCGAACCTCGCGGATATGAGCCGCGCGCTCTAGCCAGTTGAGCTACGCCGCCGCGTGCTGGTTGCGGGGGCCGGATTCGAACCGGCAACCTCCGGGTTATGAGCCCGACGAGCTTCCAGATTGCTCCACCCCGCGGTATCTTTGCGGTATCTCTATTCTCTCTTTGCCGGGAGCGGGAGTCGAACCCGCACGAGAATCTCTCGAGGGATTTTAAGTCCCTTGCGTCTGCCCATTCCGCCATCCCGGCGTTGTCGACATCCCGGCGACTCTTGGAGCGGGAAACGGGATTTGAACCCGCGACCCCTGCCTTGGCAAGGCAGTGCTCTACCGCTGAGCTATTCCCGCAGAGCCCACGCATTATACGGGCGCGAGAATGCCCGTTCAACTGCGAAGGGCGGGACTCGAACCCGCACGCCCGAAGGCACTAGCTCCTAAGGCTAGCGCGTCTGCCAATTCCGCCACCTTCGCTGGATCTGTAGGCTATCCTTTGGCCTTGCGGGCGTCAAGAGAAACGGGGCGGAAGGAGAACCTTCCGCCCCGTCATTCGCTTGTTGGGTTCTGAGCCCTCCTAGTACATCGCGGAGGTCTCGCGATACACGGCGCGGATCTGGCCGCCCTGCTGGATCGTGACCAGCAGCAGCTCGGCCTCCGAGAACGGGACCCACGTCTCTTCCTGGGCGTCGTATCGCTCCCAGTGGGAGAAGATCAGCTCCCGCTGCTCCCGCGTCCACGCCTCCATCGGAGGTTGGAGCAGGAACTGGCTCCCGGACCGACCGCACAGCTCGAACGTCGTGTTTCGCTCTTCTTCGCGATTGACGACGATCGATACGACGATCGGATCGTTGTGGACCTGGGTCTGCATGTACGTCGTGGTTGCGGTGCCCCCCGTCATGTACTGGTGCACGGCACCGATCGTCAGACACGGATTGGCCGGTGTTGGCGTCACCGTGATCCGTACGCCCTCACCCAGGTAGACCGCGCGAACGGTCTTTCCCTGTTCCAACGCGATCTGCAAGACCGGTTCGGACGAGATGGTTTCCCACTCGTCGGAGCCCGGATCGTACAGCTCCCAGCGATCGAACGGGACGGACTCGTCCTCGATCGTCGTGTCGGCTGGTGCCCGAAGGAGGTACCGCTGCCCGACGTTTCCGCACAGCTGGAACGCCGTCGTGTAGGTCTGGGAGTCATCGACGACGATCTGGATCGCGATGTCGCGGGTTGAGCCGGAGAAGAAGAGGAAGCCCGGTGTCTCGTGCGCGGCACGCACGCTCATGCAGGCTCGCTCCGTCTGCTGCACCGGCGGCGTATCCTGTCGCCCGCTCTCCCCTGTCGCGGTCACCATCACGATCAATTCGATAACCGGGCATTGCATTCGGTCGATGAACAGATACTGAACGGTGTAGAGCCCGGCGCTCGGGAAACTGCCCGAGAGGGCGCCGCGGTTCGAACCGAGATCGAGTTCGAACGCCGCCGTCGGCGGGAACGAATTCTGGACCTCGCTGACACTGGCGTAGCCGCTCTCCTCGATCAGCGCGGCGATCTCGGTGGGGATCGACCGGGTCGAACTGGTCCTTCCGCCGACCGGGACCTCACCGAAGACCCACTTCAGGATCTGTGGCTCGTCGCATCCGGGCCGCGTCTGCGGCACTTCGGTCTGCGGTACATCCTCGCAGCACGAATCGCACGGCGGGCAGTCCGGGTACTCAGGGCACGGCGGACATCGGACCTGCTCGGTCTCCTCGCAGACCGGAATCAAACAGTCCGGATCGATGAATGCCTCGACGGACGTCTGGATATCCGGGACGACATCGACCGAGGTCCGCGCGGTCGCGGCGGACTCGGCGGCGGCGTTGGCCATCGTCATTGCCTGGGCGAGCGCTTCGGCGGTCGCCTGTGCGGCGACGACGGCGCGTGCCGTGGCTTCCGCGGCGGCCGATGCGTTGGCTTGAGCCGATGCGGCGGCCAGAGCACAGGCTTGAGCCGACGCGTACGCATTGGCCTGAGCCTCCGCGAACGCATGGGCGACGGCGGTCGCTTCCGCCTGGGCGAGCGCCTGGGCGGATGCGGCGGCATAGGCGTACGCGGCCGCTTCTGCGAACGCATCCGCTGCTGCTTCGACGCCGACGGTCACGTGGGCCTCGGCCGCAGCCTGAGCCAGCGCGGCGGCGTGTGCCGCGGCGAAGGCGTCGGCTTGAGCTAGGGCGATCGCTTCGACACCGACGGCGACGTTCGCCTCGGCCTGGGCTTGAGCGAGAGCGGCCGCATGGGCGGCCGCTTCTGCGTTGGCCTGCGCGGAGGCCAACGCCTCGACGCCGACGGCGACGTGCGCTTGCGCGTCGGCCAGCGCTTCGGCGGCGGCGACCGCTGCGGCCTGGGCCGTGGCGGTGGCTTCGGCCATCGCGATCGCGCTCGCGTTGGCCCGAGCCTCGGCATTGGCCTGCGCAACGGCACAGGCACGCGCGGCGGCTTCCGCTTCCGCCACCGCGGTCCCGACGGATGACGCGGCCGCGGCGGCCGCGGCTTGGGCCTCGGCGTACGCTGCGGCGCATGCTTGGGCGGCGGCCTGTGCGGCGGCCGCGGCGGTCGCAGCCGCCTGGGCCTGTGCGAACGCATCGGCCGAACTCGTTGCAATCGCGGCGGCGAACGCCTGGGCGTAGGCTGTACCGGTTCCGGCAGCTTGGGCATCGGCTTCGGCTTCCGCCGATGCGGAACTCGCTGCGGCGGCGCAGGCGCTTGCCGCAGCCTGAGCGTTCGCGGCGGCCATCGCGGCGGCGCTGGCGCGCGCTTGGGCCGTGGCGACTGCATCGGCGATGGCTTGCGTGGCGGCGGCAGCAGCGCTCTGTGCACGTGCATACGCGCTTGCCGCGGCACTCGCAGAGGCCGACGCAAGCGATTCAGCCGTCGCGTAGGCGCCGGCCCATGCATTGGCTTCAGCACGTGCCGTCGCGCACGCCTGGGCCGCGGCGGTTGCGGATGCGGTCGCGGAGGCCTGGGCCGTGGCGATCGCGCTGGCCATCGCTTCGGCCGCGGCGGACGCGGTGGCACAGGACTGCGCGATCGCGGACGCGGAAGCCTCTGCCGATGCCTTGGCCCCTGCGATGGCGACGGCCATCGCGTCGGCCTTGGCTGCGGCGAGAGCACACGCTTGGGCGGCGGCATTCGCTTCCGCTTGGGCGGTGCTCTGCGATGTTGCGATCGCTTCGGCGGCCGCGCGTGCGGCCGCGGTGGCCTTGGCTGCGGCGGTGGCGATGGCTGCAGCGTGGGCCTCGGCCTGCGCTGAGGCCAACGCAATCGCTTCGGCTGCGGCCTCCGCCTTCGCGGCGGCCGTGGCGCGTGCCTGGGCTACGGCGACGGCGGCGGCTTGCGCTTCCGCATAGGCGACGGCGGCAGCTTCGGCACGAGCCTCGGCGCGCGCGTAGGCCGATGCGGCGGCTTCCGCTTCGGCGGCGGCCGATCCGCTGGCCAGCGCGGTGGCTTGCGCGGCGGCTTCCGCTGCGGCGTCCGCTTGGGCGACGGCCGTCGCGATGGCCTGGACGACACCACTGACTTCCGTAACGACGGTCCCACATGGGACCGTCGTCTGGACGCTTTCAGTGACCAGCGTCGCGATGTCTCGCGCCTGCGAATAGGCGGACGCCGTACTCTGGGCATACGCCTGAGCGCGAGACGCGGCTTGCGCGACGGCGGCGGCACGCGAGTAGGCCGATGCGGTGACCTCGGCCGCGGCATCGACTTCCGCTTCGGCGCTGGCATACGCCGCGGCGGCAGCGACGACGCGAGCCTCCGCGAGGGCTACGGCCTCGGCGAGGGCCTCGGCGATTGCCGTGGCTTGCGCCTCGACACCCGCTGCGGCCGCTGCGCAGGCGGCCACCGATGCATTGGCCTCGGCCGTTGCGTCGGCGATGGCTTCCTTCATCTCGGCGATCGCCGCGCTGGCCGAGGCGCTTGCTGTCGCACACGCACTGACCGACGCGCGGGCGTCCGCCGATGCGGACGCGCAGGCGATCGCAAACGCTTCGGCGCTGGCCTCGGCGCTGGCGGCCGCGGCCGCACAGGCCTGCGCGCTGGCTGCTGCGCGTGCCCTGGCGTCGGCACAGGCGACGGCGAATGCATCGGCCTGTGCTCGGGCCTCGACGATAGCCGTTGCGATCGCATCGGCACTGGCCTGCGCCGATGCTGCAGCGCTGGCACAGGACGCCGCGAAGCTTGCCGCGGACGCGTCGGCTTCGGCGCTCGACTCCGCGATCGCCTCGGCGATGTCTGCGGCGGTGGCGCTGGCCGACTCAGCCCGTGCGACCAGCGATTGCAATCCGAACTCCGTGAGCAGGGCCTCCGCCTGAGTCGCGATGGCTTGTGCTTCCGCCGCAGCCTGTGCTGCCGCTGCGGCCGAGGCCTGTGCCATCGAAACCAGGTCAGGGAGGATGGGGGTTTCCGTCTGGGTCTGTGCCCATGCGGGCGCGAGAGCGGCGAGGATGAACCCTACGGCGAGGAGACATACCTTTGCCGTTTTCATTACATCAACCTCCTTGAATGGCCATCGGAACACGTGGAAGAGCACCCTGCTCTCGTGTCCTGCTTTGGCCTACGCTACGGACAACTGGAGCACCCGCAGCTACCCCACCACCAGAACAGAGGGAGACAGCCTTGGGCGCCGCACGGATCGACGAAGACGAGCGATGTGCGGCAAGCGCATTGGTTGATGCACGCGACATCTTCGCATGCACACATCGTGCAGGGATTCCAGCACCAATTGCACGCGCAGGGGTCGTAGACCGAGAAACAGCGGGACAGCGTGCCGGCCGAGGTGTCGACGTAGAGCTTATAGTAGCCGGCAGGAACAGCCATTCCACCCATGTCCATCTGATTCCACGATCCGACCCATGCCGACGACGGAACGGCGGCATCATGTACGACCGAATAGATCACCTGCTCCGCGGTCGAGACGATGCGCCATCCGTTGACGAGGGTGTCTTCACATTCGCAGCAGCCACAGCAACCCCAGAACCAGGTGGCGGAATCTTGGATCTTGAATTGGATCTCCGTCCCCGCTCTGAAACGTGTCGATGTGGCGGAAACCGCCGCGAACGATGTGACCAGCAACAGCACGAGCAATGTGCTCCCGAGTGCAACCCATCTTCTCTTCACAACACTCACCTCCATTGCCAACTGACCACTATACACCAACGGCGCGGCGCGGTGTCATCCCCGATGCGGTCAGTTGTCCGTCGTCGCCGTGTCCCGGGCGTCCGGGAGCTTTCGACAGATCTCCCTGGATCGCCCCGCGACCCGCTGCATACCTTGCATCGCGGGTATCCGAGGCGGTACTCTGACGCACTTCATTCGGAGGTGAGACGGATGGCGGGGAAGGACATCATGGACAAGCTCTCGATCTACATTCCGCAGAGGAAGATGGAGGAGAAGCCGGTGGAACGGTTGATGAAGCTGGGACAACGACGGGATCGTTCGGTCAACTACCTCGTCGTCGAGGCGATCATTCAGTATCTCGATCGTGAGGAAAACCAGAACTAGCAACAACTTCGGGTTAGCACATGCGGCTCGAATCGGACTGGACGTGGGGGGGCCCTTCGCGGTGAAGCGCGGAGGGCGCCTCCTTTCGGGGCAGCGGATGAGCGGATTCGGTGGAGAGGCGGCGCGTTATGGCTGATCGGCTCCGTGCCCCCCACAGCCTCGATGTGGAGGCCACGGCCGCCGTCTTCGGGGTCGATCCGAAGGCGGGCTGGTCGGCGGAACAGGCCGCGAAACGGTTGGAACAAGCGGGACCGAACGAGCTCCCCGCGCCACCCGCCGACCCGTTCTGGAGGCGCCTGCTGGCGCAGCTTCGCGGTGCGATCGTCCTGATCCTGCTCGCGGCGGTCGCGCTGTCGATTGTTCTGGGGGACTGGGTGGAAGCCGGGGTCATTCTGGCGATCGTTCTGTTGAACGCGTTTGCGGGCGCAATCCAGGAGGCGCGCGCCGATACGGCGCTGCAATCGCTTCAGGCGATGGCCGCGCCGGAGGCGACCGTGTTGCGAAACGGCCGAAACGAGCGCATTGCCGCACGGGATGTGGTGCCGGGGGATGTCGTCCTGCTGGAGACGGGCGCGATCGTCCCGGCGGATCTGCGGCTGATCGAGTCGTCTCGTCTTCGCATCGACGAGTCGTCGCTGACCGGCGAATCCGTCCCGGCCGAGAAGCGTGCGGACGTGGTGCTCGATCCCTTCCTTCTGGTCGGAGATCGCGCCAA
>Ga0272441_10010599_pt1 | contig 13892 bp, 10 predicted proteins | sample SSMProp6N_FD_193582 | JGI IMG/M metagenome (GOLD analysis project Ga0272441, IMG submission 193582) | Marine sediment archaeal communities from Little Sippewissett salt marsh, Falmouth, MA, United States - SSM-Prop-6N | ecosystem: Environmental > Aquatic > Marine > Wetlands > Sediment ... | reverse complement strand
CCGCAGCGACAACATGGCAGAATCACTTGATACATTGATGACACAGGTCGATTCACTCAGGGAGATCGTGGAAAGCCAGGCAGGTAATAACAATAAAGATCAATAGCTCTGCTCTGTGCCAAAAGCACCCCGTCCTTCTACTGGTGTAAAGTCATAATCGGGGTAACGTGCTTTCAGGGAATCGGTTACTTTCTTAACGATGTGCATCGGTGTCTTTACCCCCCTGCCAAGGTGGTTCGATCCGGCGTCCACGATAAAATGTTTCTTCCCGTTTCGTGGTTTTCCCGCCTTGATATGTCCCCCGTGGGTTGGCCTGAAATTGTAAGGCTCCTGCATGAGTATTGTTTCAGTTTCGATATGTGGTTTTGTGCCGGCTGAGAAGAATTTCGGGGTATAGCTTTTCTGCTGCATCAACTGTGCAACGTAGGTTATGTGCTCACCATCATACAGTCCCTCCAGCCAGTCACGGAACATCTCTTTGCCCACCCTGTCCCAGTTGCGGCGTTCGGTAAACCTGCCTATGCGGAATTTCTGCTGTATGGGAACAAAAAGAAGTGACATGTTTTCATTCTTTTTCATCTCAAGAAGCTGTTCTGGTACGTAACTCATCACCACGAAATTTATAATGGCATCCTGCAGGTGTTCATTCTTCTTATACAGTGGCCATTCCCTGATAATTTCAAGTGCCTGGCTGGCAATTCTGCTGTCCCGGAACGATGTAGTATACCTATAGAGGTGGTCATCTTCTTTTATACGAAGAACACCCTCGGATGACGCAAGGGTTTCTTCATTTAGATCAAGCACGTTAATCATAATTATGCCACCGTCATCATCGACACGGTAAAAGCAACCCTGCTGGTCTTTGCCGTTGCCGATCCTTCTTACGATTGATCCTGAATTGAGGGAATTATAATCGACTACATTATTCAGCAAGTTATAAAACTTTATATGTTTCTGGCTCATTAGTCCTTTTCTTTCAGTTCTACAAGAAAATCCATCTCCGAGGCAATGGCATCCATTGCCTCGTGTACTTCTTTTATCTTTGATTCAACGAAATTTATATCTGATTCAACCTCTTTCTTTCTCATTTCAAGCTTCTTCTTTTCAAAGTCTTCTTTTTTCTCGTTCAGTATGGCAATAGTTTCAATGAAGTCATTCAGGTACCCGTTAAGCCGGTCACACGCTTCACGGGTCTGTTCGTAGATACGCTGTGTATCAGGGTTGTCGCTTTCTACAGGTTTCAGTTGGATGTGTTTTTTTCGCTTCATCATACTCTCCCTAATATCCTGTTAACATCTCAATGTTCTTAACCAAAGATGAACGCAGATGATTACATTAATAATAGCATACTTCCCATATCATGCAGTAAAAATATCTTGCATATTCTGTTTCCATAGTATACGTAATCAAGTTATGAAAACAACCGTTTTTCACAGGCCCTACCCGCTATGGATAAAGATCATTCTGGCAGTATACATGATTGCATTTGCTGCGGCTACATGGAACCATGCAGCCGATATTATGACCGCCGGGCTTTTCCCTTATAATAAGTTCTGGGACGTTCCATGCTGGATGAACGTGTACTGGACATCACTGAGCGTACTTGACCCGCTGGCTATAGTGGTGCTTCTGTTTTACCTGCGGCCGGGCCTGTTTATGTACTTCGCCATCATGTTCTCCGATGTTGCCATCAACGTATATGCCAATTACACGTTCTGGAACATTCCCTTACTGGAAAACTTCTTCCTGTCAAGCCAGGTACTCTTTCTGCTCTTCCTGTGTGTGACTGCTCCTTTTATTCTGAAGCACCCTGCTTCCGCAGGTGCATATCAGCAAAACGAATGAATTGTTCCCAGTCATACATGGTGACGTTATGCCTGCCGTCCCGTACATGGTAGCCTACCCTGCTGAATACCGGTTCTTCAATTTTCGGCATCTCCTTACCAGTAAGCCCCTTCATACCGTATAGCCGATACACCGGTCCCGCGTGATACGCCGAAAGGTATTCTCCACGTGGATCCGACCAGGGATCGTCATCCGCACTGGCAACGTATACCGGCCTGGGTGCTGCCAGGGCTATCAGCATATGCTGGTCAACCGGCATCTGGTTCTCCCTGTTCCTGTACCGGTCAAGGTTTTTACAGAACCAGTGGGGAAACTCAGTGGTTATGCTGGCAACAGTTTCACCGTACTTGCGCCTGGACAAGGCTGCACCCAAGCAGCCTGACTCGTTGGAAATGACCATGGCAAAACGCTCATCCTGTGCCCCCGCCCACAGGGAGGTTTTCCCAAGTCGTGAGTGTCCCATAACGATGACCCGGTGTGCGTCGATCAGGGTTTCTTTCTCAAGGTAATCAAGCACCCTTGAAAGTCCCCATGCCCATGCACTTATTGATCCCCATTCGTCCTTTTCCGGAGCATCATTTTCTTCATGGAACAGTGCGTGTATGCCGTTCCTGAAGCCGTCATCGTAATCAGGGTCAAGGTCACCGTAATACAACGTGACCAGCGCATAGCCGCTGGAAAGAATATACTCAACGGGCCAGCGATGTGACCGTACACCCCGTGACCGTTCCGTTGCACGGTGGTCTTCTATGCCGAATTCAAACCCGTTTCGTGTCCATGCATCCGTGATAATAATGTCTGGATCTTTATGTATGGACTGGTTGCCGTAGAAGTTCATGCCCAGGAATGCCGGTACCGCTTTTCCACTGTCAACCGGGATGTACATGAGAACGTCAACGGGGCACTTCTTTTTCCCGTTTGTGAAGGTGATACGCATTTGCTTTCGGTGTGCCTTTCCCCCGAGGGCATCTTGTGTATCATCAAGCACCCGGTATGATACGGTAAGCTTTTTGCCAGGGACCTTCCCGTAGACTTCCTCCCTGAAATGGGCCAGTACCCGGGGGCGTCGAAGTTTGCTCCAGGCATTCACGTCCTGCACATGTGTACCATTATCGGTTACCAGAAGTTTTGGGAGTATGTAATCAGTTTGTGCCGTAAAATATAGGTAGTTTCCAGCCTGTGACAGGAGAGCGCTTTGCAGTATTATCAGCAGGAATAACAGCGATATAACTGCTACACGGTGCAGCAAAGGTGGTCGGGTGGATGAGTTTTTTAAGAAAAGGGAAATGGCGTACAGCAGTCCAAGCACGCAAACACCGGTAATCATTGCAGACCACGGAGCCACAAAACCCGTGGCAAGGTTGATAGTACCATCGATGTCGGGCCAGAAGGGCCATAAGCGCCACAGTACTATGATAAATGAGAGTGCGACCACGGCTGCAATTGCAAAAATCCATTTCCAACTGTTTGTTTTACCCGTTTGCATACCTTACCCCTGGTTTTTTTCTTCAGGACAATTTCCGATTATTACCGTTTTTGGCCAGCATTGAATGTAAGTATTATGTATAAAATGATGCATGATTACAATAAAAAAACGGGGGACGGTAACATGAACGTGAAGAAGATAATAAAAGGTATATTGCTGGCACTGGTTGTATTTGTCGGCGCCCTGCTCATCCTGACAGCGTACTGGTATGTACGGCCAAACACGTCGAAGGTTGACACCGATATTGTTCCAGGGACATGGGAAGCGGTGAAGGACGGGAATCACAATTCAAATACCGACATGATCTACTGGAAGGGCTATTTCTACATGACCCATGCCTCGTCACAGTGGCATTTTGCTGACGAGGGCTGCCGGATTATCGTGCTACGTTCGGCAGACGGGAAAAACTGGGAGAAGCTTGCCGAGATATCAAATCCCGGACAGGACATTCGTGATCCCAAGCTGATGGTGATGGGAGATAAAATGATCATGTACGTGCTGAAAAACGTTGATTTTGCAGCTGAACCCTACGGCACATCCTACTGCACGTCAACGGACGGCAAGAACTGGACAGAGATACGGGACATTGAACAGGAAGGCTGGCTGTTCTGGCGGCCTAAAACCCGTGACGGACACACCTGGTACATGCCCGCATACTGGCATGAACACGGCAAGTCGGCACTGTTTAAATCAACCGACGGCATCAACTGGAAATATGTTTCCCAGGTATATGAAGGAGAACGTAACGATGAAACCGCCATAGAATTTATGCCGGACAGCAGCTTGATCGCCACGGCACGGCTGGAGGTTTCTGATAATTACTACGGTAATAAGAACGCGTCCACCCTGATAGCCGTCTCGAAGCCGCCATACAAAAACTGGTCGTACGAGAAGAGTACCATTACCAGGCTTGACGGGCCGTACCTTTTCAGTTACAGGGACGCTGTTTTTGCAGTTGGACGCCGGCATGTTGGCGGCAACACCTTCCCGAATTACTACGGCAGCATTTACGGAAAAAAGCGTACATCCATATACCGGGTTCATGCTGACAGGCTCCAGTTCATAACCGATCTGCCCAGCGCGGGTGACACAACCTATTCCGGCGTGGTGCTTCGAGACGGTTATGCGTGGATATGTTATTACACCAGCCCTGTAACACGGGACTACCCCTGGATCATCGGCATGCTGTCAGAAAGTCACATTCTCATGGCGAAGGTACCGCTGGATGTGCTGTATGATAAATCAATACAAAACGATGAGGAGGACTGATCATTATGAATACGACTATTATAAATACCACGAAAGGACTCCTTGTTGCCATAGGAACTATTCTACTGGTATTCCTTGTTATCATCGGATTATGGTTTTTCCGTGATAATGCATCAGAAATATCTGACAGGCTGGATATGAGATCATGGGTAGCATTCCATGACGGGCAGCATAACAGCAATACCGACCTTATATTCTGGAAAGGACATTTCTATCTCGTTCACCAGAATTCTCCCTACCACATGGCCAGCGAAAAGGCGAAGCTGATACTGCACAGGTCTGTTGACGCGAAAGAATGGGAAACCATCACCACCTTCAATGTCCCCGGAGAGGACATTCGTGACCCCAAGTTTGCCGCAATACGGGGAAAGCTCATCATTTACGTGCTGAAAAACAGGGGTTTCGAACCTGCACCCTACGGCACAGCCATTTCAACCAGTACTGACGGTAAAAACTGGACAGCCCTGGAAGACATTGAACCCACCGGCTGGCTTTTCTGGCGTCCAAAGACAAGGGACGAAAAAACATGGTATACCACCGCTTACTGGAAAGATCACGGCAGGTCAATACTGTTGAAATCAGCGGATGGAATAAACTGGAGTATTGTCTCAAAAATACATGAAGGTGACAGGAACGACGAAACCGCCATGGAATTTATGAATGACGGCCGCATACTGGTGACTGCCCGCCTGGAGGGTGACCGGGCATGGCACCAGGGCTCCATGAACGCGCGCACACTCATCGCCACCTCACGTTTTCCGTATACCAGCTGGAACAAGAATATCAGCAGGCTTACCAGGCTTGATGGCCCTGTACTTTTCAGTTACCGTGGAAAGATTTACGCTGTTGCCCGATTTGATCCAGAACAGTACGACCACTGGTACGGCATGTCCAGCCTGCTTGGCAGAAAGCGCACCTCTATTTACAGGGTAAGTCCCGAAAAGCTTACCAGGCTCACTGACCTTCCCAGTGCCGGTGATACGTCATATCCTGGAATAGTAATGAAGGACGGGTACCTGTACATAAGCTATTATACCAGCAACATTGATGGCGATTACCCGTGGCTGCTGGGGCTGGTTACCGAAAGTAATATAATGATGGCCAGGATTCCGCTTGAGAATATACGTACCATAAAGGAATAAGACGTGTTGCAAAAGTAAATTGACTATTCACCGCAAATGGTTTTAACTGTTGACCATTCCAGCTGGTTACAAAGGTGATGAACAGGTCAGCATTCTTCATACTGCTTGTATTGGTATTCGCATGCATTCCCGGCATTTTGCCTGCCGGGGTGCATATCTCTACACTGGACGAACCCGTTGATCTTGGCAACTCTGTGAAAGGTGCATGGGAATTCACCGGCAACGATGTAAGGGCAAACAGGTTCTATAATTCCGGTGACTCCAGCTGGCTACCCATACCAGGTTTTCCGCATGACTGGAGAAATCCATCCAATGCCGCCTGTACAAATTCACGCACCGCCTGGTACCGGCTGCGGTTTACCATGGATAAAGACGCCATCAGTGACCGGCTCTTGCTTCGACTTGGCCCAGTTAACGATGCCGATCAGACCTACCTTAATGGTGTGCAAATTGGAGCAACTGGCACCATAAATGAGAATGGTGCCCTGCCCCTTTCGCATGGCTATGACAGGATAAGGATGTATTCTATACCTGTCGGTCTGCTGGCTGAAAAGAACTTGCTGGCTGTCAGGATACAGCATTATTTCCCGGGTGAAGCGGGATTCAGGGACCATGACAGCACCGTTGTTATCGGGAAAGAACAGCAGGTTCAGCGTTCATTTTACCGTTCACAGCTCTTGCCACTGTCGGTTTTCGTGGTGATCATTACCCTTGCCGTGTATTTCATTATTCTTTTTTTTCGTTCAACCAGCACGATCGGAAATCTCTTTCTTGCCCTCTGCTGTATTACCTTTGGATTGTACTACGTTTTAACCACCCAGGTAAAATACATTATTTTCGACAACTTCATGTTATTCAAAAGGATTGAATACATACTGGTGATCACCGCCCTCTACCTTTTTGCCAACTACGTGTATTTTTCATTTCGTCATCACCTCAACGGTAATACGCGGCTATATAACGTGATACTGCCGGCACTTAATATCACCTGCATTTTGCTTTTGCTTCCCATACTTGTATCCGAAAACATTATTCTATGGGACTGGCACATGACCCACCTGGTAGAGCCTCTCTGGCTGTTCCCCATGGGATTTACACTGTGGATATTAATAAGCCTGGTTTCACACAAAAGGAAAGATGCCGTTTTAATACTGGGGATTTTTATCGTCTGTATACTGGCAGTTTTACATGATATCCTGGTACACCGTTCCGTGCTGCAGTGGGGAACCATCAGCCAGTGGCCCTTTCTTTTCATGATTTTTTCAATTCAGCAGCTATCTACAGGAACATTTTACCGGGATGAACTGATGACACCTTACAGGCTGCAGCACGCTGGTAAAGATATTGAAGATAATCATTCAATGAGTCCTGCCCGGGTAGAGAAGATGGAACATATCATTCGTTTTCTGCAAGAAAATTACCGGGAGGACATATCCCGGGAAGGACTGGCCGCCCACCTTGACCTTAGCCCGGACCACATGAGCAGGCTGTTCAAGAAATACACCGGTAAGAAGTTCGGCAGGGTTATAAACGAGATGAGAATTTCAGATGCGCTGGAACGTCTTGAATCAACGGACGAACCGGTAATAGATATCGCCTTCTCCGTGGGATTTGAATCCCTTCGTACATTTAACAGGGTATTTCGTGATATAACAGGCACAACACCAACTGTATACAGGAACGGTTCAAACAACAATGTAAAAAACTGATTGCATCTTTACTTTTTTGAATGGATAATGAGAAAGATGCTTTACATAGATCCAGCCATTGTTATATATAAAATACCATTTCATATAATACAACATGGAGTTAGCAATGAAAAAAGCATTATTGACTACAGGAATAATACTTCTGCTGTTTATACTATTACTTGCAATAGATGCATTCACTTTTGGTAAGTCTTTTACCTACCTGAAACACATATTCTTTGGTCCATCGGTTAACCCGCAATGGGAGCAGCATGAGCCAGCGTCATATATCAAGCGGTTTCCAACCGGGATGAGTTCGGAGAAAAAGGCACGGACCATCCTCAATGAGATGACTCTTGAAGAAAAGGTCCGCTATATTAGCGGCTACAGGGACTTCGGCACATTGCCAATTGAACGACTGAACCTGCCTCCCGTATGGTTTGCCGATGCCACATCCGGGGTACGCCGGGGCCTTTCTACAGCATTTCCCGTCAACGTTGCCATGACTGCCTCGTGGAACCGGGAGCTTATTAAAAAAGCTGGCATGTCAATTGGCGAGGAATGCAGGGCCAAGGGTATATCGGTGCTGCTTGGCCCGGGTATGAATATATACCGTGTCCCCACCTGCGGCCGAAACTTCGAGTACATGGGTGAAGATCCTTTCCTTGCAGGAAGCATGGGAAGCGCCTACATCCAGGGTGTCCAGAGTAGGGATGTGATCGCCTGCGCCAAGCACTATACCGCCAACAACTCTGACTACGACCGGCACCGCATGAGTTCTGACATGGACGAACGTACGCTGCGCGAGATATACCTCCCTCATTTCCGCATGTCCGTGAAAGAGGGGAACGTCAAATCCATCATGACGGCATACAACCCGGTAAACGGTATACATGCCAGCCAGCACGAACATCTCATCTATGATATCCTTTTCGGTGAATGGGGTTTTGACGGGTTCGTTATGTCAGACTGGACCTCGGTATACAGCGTCAAACCCGTGGTACAACACGGCGTGGACATCGAGATGCCGAACGGCAAATACCTGAACAAAGAAAACATATTACCCCTCATTAAAAAGGGTGAGATCAGTGAAGCTGACATTGACCGTAAGGTAATGCACCTGCTCACCACCTTTTTCGAAATGGGTATCCTTGAACGGCCGGTTGTCAGCGACAGGTACGGGGTAAATACTGATGAACACCGAAAGGCAGCCCTTGACATTGCCCGTGAAGGGATCGTGCTGCTGAAAAACGAGAATTCACTGCTGCCCCTTGTATCGTCAAAGGTGAAGAAGATCGCCGTCCTGGGCCCCATGGCCATAAACACCGAAACCTCAGGCGGCGGTTCCAGCGAGGTATTCCCCTTCAGCAAAACCGACATATTGACCGGACTGAAAGAACTGGCACCCGATGGCGTAGAAGTGGAATATGCAGGTTCCATCGGTTCGTTCATAACCGGGCGCAGCACGGTGAAAAATGCTGACGCGGTCATCGTGTGCGTTGGTTTCAACAGGGACCAGGAAAGCGAAACCTTTGACAGGTCATGGGACCTGCCCGGCTGCCAGGAAGCCCTCATTGAGAACGCCGCAGACCTGAACCCCAATACCATCGTAATTCTCACTACCGGGTCAGGCGTGGAAGGCAAATGGATAGACTCGATCCCCGGTCTCGTGCACAGCTTCTTCCTGGGACAGTCATCCGGACTGGCCGTTGCCGATGTGCTCTATGGTAATGTGAACCCCGGCGGAAAGCTTCCTTTCACCATGGCAAAGAAATGGGATGACATACTTGCCACGAAATACTATGTGGACATCCCCTGGCTGAAAAGCCCGTTCCGTATTTTCGGCAACGAGGAAGACCCCGAAGATCCGGACGATCATAAGATCTTTCACATGGAATACGGTGAAAAGCTGATGGTTGGCTACCGTCATTTCGATACCAATAACGTTGAGCCCCGGTTCCCCTTCGGTTTCGGTCTCTCTTACACCACGTTTGAAATGCCCACCCTGTCATTGTCTTCATCCACAATGCGCGGTAACAGCACAATTACCGCAAGGGTCACCGTCCGCAACACCGGAAAAACTGCAGGGTCAGAGGTTGTACAACTATATGTGCAGGACGTGAAATCTTCACATCCGCGCCCGTTGAAAGAACTGAAAGGATTCAGCAAGGTATACCTGGAACCTGGACAATCCAAGACTGTCAGCATCACCATTGACAGGATGGCATTGAGCTACTTCAACCCTGATACGAAAAAGTGGACCGCCGAACCTGGTGAGTTCGTCATCATGGTGGGGAACAGTTCACGGAATATACTGCAGATGAAAAGCATACGGTTGCAGTAAAATATGAGGGATAACCGCTAAGACGCTAAGTACGCAGAGTTCGCAAAGTAATTGTCATCGTATATTGGATTTAATAATAAAGAATTATCCTTGGTCATTTTGGACTAAGTGCCGGAATCTCATTCCGCTGAACTGGTTCTATGGGATTCCTCTATTCGCAGAAATTACATGAGTTTTCTCTGCGTTTCTTTGCGTACTTTGCGTCTCTGCGTTTGCCTTAACCGAACTACCCTGTGAAGTACAACCATACCGCCACCACGGCTGCAATCAATAAAACTGTAAGAATAATGTTTGTTCTACGCATAGCTTCATTTTCCCGTACTTCACTTAGGTCAACTGTCTGGAAGGTGAGTCCCCTGATCTGCTCTACGGGCAGGTGACTGGTCACAAGGCTCACAACCACCAGTACCAGGCTGCAGAAGATAAAGAGCATGAACGCGAAATGTAAAAAATTTACCGTGGCGTACGCATAAAGGAACCCGTCCCCCAGCGAAGACTTGTATAATTCGGCCACCAGCCTGCCCATGCCAAGCACAAAACCTGCAATCAGTGAGGTTATGGCTCCCTTCGCATTAACCCGTTTCCATGCAACACCGATGAGAAATACCGCCGCGATGGGTGGTGCAATGTAGGCCTGGACGCTCTGAAGGTACTTGTAGAGCTGGCCTGAAATAAGTTCCATAAGTGGTATCCATGCAAGCCCAAACCCAACGAGGACAACCGTTGTTACCTGGCCCACCAGTACAAGAGTGCGTTCAGATGACCCGGGTCGTAATTCACGGAAGATGTCCCAGGTAACCAGTGTTGAACATGAATTGAAGACAGAAGACAGTGAACTCATGAGAGCCGCAAGAAGACCTGCCACCACCAGCCCGCGTACACCAACCGGCAGCAGTTGGCCGATCAGTGTTGGTAATGCCTGGTCAGGATGGTCCATGGATATAACTCCCTGCTGCGAGAGACCGTAGGCAATAACCCCCGGGATAACGAATATGAACAGTGGAAGTATTTTCAGGAAACCACCGAAGATGGTACCCTGTCTGGCTGTACTGATATTTTTTGCGGACAACACACGCTGCACGATGAACTGATCGGTACACCAGTACCACACACCAAGGATGGGAGCACCGAAGATGATCCCTGTCCATGGGAAATCGGGATCGGTTGCAGGCTTCCACAGTGTCATGAAGCTGCTGCCGGCAATCTGCTCCATCTGCTGCCAGCCGCCAAGGTGCATCAGCCCGATAACGGTGACGGCAACCGAGCCCCCTACGAGTACGAACATCTGTATCATGTCGGTATAGAGCACCGCCCTGAGTCCCCCTATTACCGTGTAAATGCCTGTTGCCACAACAACGATAAGTGCCCCGGTCCAGAAGTTTATTCCCATCAGGGCTTCGAAGACTATTCCGCCCGCGGCGATGGTAACAGATATCTTGGTAAGCACGTACCCAACAATTGATATAACCGCAAGGTACCACCTTGCTGCTTTAGAATACCTGCGCTCAAGGAACTCCGGCATGGTGTACACGCCGCTTTTTATGTAAAAGGGCACAAACACCCATCCCAAAAGCAGGAGGATAAGTGAGGCCAGTATTTCGAACTGGGCAACGGCCACCCCGCTGTCGGCACCTGTCCCGGCAAGTCCCACCAGGTGCTCTGACCCTATGTTTGAGGCAAACAGTGATGCGCCAATGACAAACCAGCCGGTGTTGCGCCCGGCCAGGAAATAACCGGCAGAAGTATCGCGGGTACCCGTTTCCGCCCGGGTCATCCACAGGGCAACAGCAAAGACTGCAATAAAATATACTCCTATTACAATCCAGTCAGGTGATGAAAGAAGACTCATGACGGTGCTCCTTCACGTGTAGTCTTACTTGCCACAGGTTTTTAAGATAGCATATATCCAGGTTTACACGAAACAAAATAATTTTCAAGATGATTTTCTTATTTTGCTTGCAAATTACTATATATATTTTCATAATTACAGAAAACAATCACAAGGGAATCATATGAATACACTATGCATTATTCTCATTATCCCCATAGCCCTGATACTACTGGCACTGGTTGCTGTTATCATTTTTTTCGGTTATGTATTCCTGGTATATCCGCGGGTACGTTTTGACAAAATGACTCCACTTACCGGCAGGCTGGATGGCAACTCCGAGGTAAAAACTGCAGGTACTACATCCTACCTGGTTAGTAACGGTCTGCCTTACCCTACAGATATGGATAAGTACAGCCACGCCAGCCAGTCATTGTCAGGAAAGGCATCCATGCGCTTTGACCCTGATGATATCGGTGAGCTTGAGAAATGGTATGAAGGGGGAGAAGAGAAAGCCCCATGGGAAAGTGTGCCCATACCCTCATGCTATAACACAGCCAATAGTGCACATACCGCTTACCAGGGGTATACCTGGTATCGAATAACCTTTAAGCCCGGGTTTGCATATAAAGACCATCATTTTATCCGTCTCTGTTTCCAGGGAGTACTGCTGCGATGTAAAGTATGGTTAAACGGTCATTTACTTGGTGAACGTGAAGGGGGCTATACCCCTTTTTATTTTGATATTTCAGATAATATTAATTTAAAATCTGAAAATGTTCTGATCGTACGTTCGGATAACAGGTCAACACCCTTCTCCCTGCCCCCGGAGATACGAGCGGATCACAATCCGGGCTGGCATACATATGGAGGCATTTACCGTGATGTACTGATTGAAATGATACCCGGTCAATACGTGTTTAAGTCTTCAGTTAATGCTGTCAAAGAAGATGAGAACATAAAACTTGATATAGGCCTGTTAACCCATAACTACATTACAAAAAAAAAGTATACCATCACCTGCACAGTTAAAGATCCAGATAACAGGCAGGTGGGGAAGCTCACCTTTGAGAACAGTTCACCAGGTGAGGTGTGCGAACATAAGGGTTATATTGTTATTAAAAAACCTGTATTCTGGAACCCCAATAAAACCCGTTTGTATTCCATATCCATACTCATGACCGCTGCCGATATTAAACAGAAGCTTACCATTAAAACCGGCATACGCATTATAACAGTAAAAGGTACAGACCTGCTTTTCAACGGCAAAAATATATTTCTCAGGGGGATATGCAAACACGAGGATGACCCGTATATCGGCCCCGTACAGACAAAAAAGGTCATCTCAAGGGACCTTAACCTGATCAGGAAAATGAACGCAAATTACATCAGGCTTGCACATTATCCTCATCATCCCGATGAACTTCGTGCAGCACGTGACATGGGCTTTCTGCTCAGCGAGGAAATACCCCTCTACCAGGCAGGTGCCGGTTTTACCGCCTGGTTCGAAGAAAAAAAGGGACTTAGACTTTTTCCTGCAAAGCTGTTCGGCCTGAAGCAGATGCATAACCATGAACTGATGATGAATTCTGCCAGGCAGCTTGTAGAAATGATTGAACGTGATCGAAACAATCCATCCATCATCATGTGGAGTATCGCAAACGAAACCTATGACCTGTTTGAAAGCGGCGGAAAGCTTTATAAATGGCTTCGGGACATATGCAGGCAGTTTGATCCCAGCCGCCCTGTCACCATGGCTGAACTCACCTATGACATTCCCATATTTGATAAGAACAGGCGCGGTATGAAACACATGGATGTGATCTCAATCAACTCCTACTACGGCTGGTATTATAGTAAAACATCACAGCTGGAGAAAATGATAGAAGATGTACATCAGCGGTTCCCGGACAAACCTGTTATACTTTCCGAGTTCGGTGCCGATGCCGGTCCGGGAAGATCTGATAGTGACGGCACATGGAAGGCAGAACGGGTCGACTATGGAAAAACTTACTCCGAGGAATACCAGGAAAAGGTGATCACCGATTACTGGAACACCGTGAAGGACAAGTCATGGATAACAGGTATATCACCCTGGGTTTTCTCTGACTTCTATAATACCTGGTTCCCTAACAACCCCATTCCTAACTTCAACCTCAAGGGGATAACTTCCAGTGACAGAAAACCCAAGAAAGCCTATTATGCCATGAAAGAGATATATTCCAGCATCAAGAAATAAGCCGACATGAACGCAGGAGGATAATGCTCATGGAGCGTACATTCGATTTCA
>Ga0272441_10010598_pt1 | contig 13892 bp, 14 predicted proteins | sample SSMProp6N_FD_193582 | JGI IMG/M metagenome (GOLD analysis project Ga0272441, IMG submission 193582) | Marine sediment archaeal communities from Little Sippewissett salt marsh, Falmouth, MA, United States - SSM-Prop-6N | ecosystem: Environmental > Aquatic > Marine > Wetlands > Sediment ... | reverse complement strand
CAGATAATATGAAAAATCCCAGGCGCTGGCCGTCTATTACATGATTCGTGTTCATGCAGATTGCATGGGTCGTTCTGGTGACGCTGTGGGTGGTATGGTATGTAACCAGGTATGCGCATTATCAGAAGATCGGAGCCTGGGACATCGTCGTCATAGTGGAAGTAGCAGTTCTGCTTTTGTTGATTCTGATCGGAATCTTCGTCCTTTTCATTCTTTACCAGCGGCAGCTCACCCTGATGAGAACCCAGATGCACCTCATCTCTTCCATAACGCACGAATTTAAAACCCCGCTGGCAACAATGCAACTCTATCTGGAGACCATCAAAAAGCGGGAACTTCCCGAAGAAACAATGGATCAACTCCTGTCCGGCATGGCTTCCGAAAACAAACGCTTGAAATCCCTGGTAGAAAATTTCCTGGAAAGTGCCCGCCTGAGTTTTAAACGAAAACCTTATGAGTTTTCCGTTGTCTCTGCCAAAGAATTTATTGATACCTTCATAGACAAACACGAGGCCATGCTGGAAGGCGTCAAGGTTGAAAAAAAAATCGAGGATATGAACGTTTCAATGGATAGAGATGCGATTGACCTTGTATTCACCAATCTCACGCAAAACGCAATCCACTATTCAACTGATGATACCCACATCACTATTCGGGGCTGGAAGGATAAAAAATGGGCCAATATTGAATTCTCGGATTCAGGCATAGGCATACCCAAGGATAAACGCAAAGACGTGTTCAAAATGTTCCAGAGACTGCCTGATGGTATCGCCCTGTGGGGTGCGGGCTCCGGGATGGGACTGTACGTGGTCAAGGAAATCATCAGTGCCCATAAAGGCAAGATCAATGCGGGAAGTAGTTTCAACAGGTCCGGAACATCATTTCTGATTAGATTGCCGCTGGTGAAGACATGAGTATTACCTGGAGAATCCTCGTTATTGAAGATGATCCGGCCATGGCGCTGGGCCTGCGCATTAACCTCGAGGCTGAAGGCTATGATGTTATCCACTGCACTACTGCTGAGGAAGGTATGTCGATTCTGGATAATACTAGCATTGATCTGGTGGTACTTGACCTGATGCTTCCCGGCATGGACGGCATCGAGACCCTGGGAAAAATCAGAGAAAACGATCCCAGATTGCCGGTGCTGATACTGACGGCCCGTTCAGAGATAGAAGACCGGCTGCAAGGCTTTAAAGCCGGGGCAGACGATTATTTGACAAAACCTTTTAATCTTGAAGAATTTTTGCTCAGAATAAAACGCATGCTGGACCGCTACGAATGGTACAAACCCGAGGAAGTGCTCCGCATTGGTGATCAAATCATTGACTTCAATATCCTGGAAGTACGCGGGTCACATGGAGATGCCTTGCGCATCACACCGCACGAGGCCAACCTGATTCAGTATCTCCATCAGCATCATGATCGCATCGTCACCAGGGCTGAATTACTGAAGAACGTCTGGGGCCTTGACCCTGATATTGAAACCAGAACGGTCGATACCTTTATCTCGCGGATCCGGCGCTACCTGGAAAACGACCCGGCCAAACCCGTACATGTTATAAGCGTGCGCGGGAAAGGCTATCGCATGATTCCCTGAATAACCAGGCCCAGGATACACCACTTATCATCTAAGGGTTTTCCGGAAGCGCTGGGTTGCCAGCAGGATAAATACCACAGCTAAAACTGATTGTCCGACAATTGCCTGCCGGATTGCACTGAAGCCGACCCCCTTCATAAGAACACCTCGCAAGATTTCCAGGTACCAGCGCATGGGATTGAGAAACGTGGCATACTGAACCGGCAAGGGCATGTTATTGATAGGGAAAATAAAGCCGCTGAGCAGCACTGCCGGCATTAAAATAAAAAATGCGGTAAGCAGCGCCTGCTGCTGGGTGGTGGCACTCACACTGATCAGCAGGGCCAGACCGAGATTACCTATCAGATAAATCCCGGTAAGTGCGTAAAATAAAATCCAGTCGCCCTTAATCCGAATATCAAAGATGAGCATTGCCACAATCAGCATCAGTGTCATGATGATATAGCCGATAATCAAAAATGGAACAGTCTTGCCCAATATAAACTCAAGACGGCTGATGGGCGTGACCATAACCTGCTCAATCGTTCCGATCTCTTTTTCACGCACGATATTGATGCTGGCCAGCATCATGCTCACCAGAATCAACATCACCGCAATCAAACCGGGAACATAGTAGTATTTACTCTCCAGGTTGGGATTAAACCAGGCGCGGGTTTCCAGCACTACTCCTTCGGGAAGATTGGCTCGCCCGAGTGATGTGCTTAGTCTTTCCTGAAGTTTACGCTGTGTATAGCGTGACATGATCTGGTTGGCGTAAGCGAAGATAACTGCGGTCGTATTGCTGTCCGTACCGTCGGCTATGAGCTGCAGGCGTGCAGTGTCTCCGCGCAGAAAATCCCGCTCAAATCCGGCGGGAACGCTTATTATCGCCCGCACAACGCCCTGGTCCAGCAGTCGATCAACATCGGGCTGGGTTTGTATATACTCATCAATCGAAAAATACCCGCTCGAGGTGAATTCATGCAACACTTCCCGTGATGTGGGGGTGTTGTCAAAATCAAGCACCCCTGTTCTGATACGCGAAACATCCATTGTAAGTGCAAAGGAAAGAACAATAAGCTGGAGGATCGGGGCTCCGAAGATGATCATGCGCATACGCGGATCTCTGAAAATCTGCAGGAATTCCTTGATGAGCATGTGTTTGAGGCGTTTCAGCATAATCTCACTCCAGCATGAGTTTCATCTTTTTATGGGCAAGCAGGATCATAATACCGGCGTACCCGGTAAGCAGTAAAGCATCCATCCATAAGATTTCAAGCCCGATACCCTTGAGATATATCCCGCGTAGCAGTGCAATAAAATAGCGGGCCGGTACGATGTATGTCAGCCATTGAATCGGCGCCGGCATGTTCTCAATGGCGAACACAAAGCCACTGAGCAACATTGTAGGCAGAAAACCCGCAACCATTGCCACTTGATTTGCCAGTATCTGAGTTTTCATTACAATACTGATCAGCATTCCGAAAAACAAGCCGCCGGTCAGAAATATTGAAGCCATAAGAAACAATAAACCAACAGACCCTCTTAAAGGCACGCCGTACAGGTAGCGTCCAACGATTACGGCAATGGATACATCCAGGATTCCGATTACAAAGTAGGGGATAAATTTGCCGACTATGAGCTCGGGAACACGGACCGGTGTGCTGATAAGCTGCTCCATAGTGCCGACTTCCCACTCCCTGGCAACTGTTATGCTGGTGAGCATGGCCGCGATTATCATCATCACAACGGCCAAAATCCCTGGAATAATCACGTTCTGGCTACGCAAATCAGGGTTGTACCAGGCACGGGGAACCATTTCAACGGGCATCATCAAATCGCCTTTGCCGAGCAGGCGAAGTCTCTGAGTCCCGACCTGCCGGGAATAGAGAAGTCCCAGTCCGGTTGCATAACTGAGTGCAAGGCGGGCGGTATTGGCATCGCTTCCGTCAACAATTACCTGAACCTTGACTTGCTCACCATGTTGAATTTTGCCTGTGAAATCAGCAGGTATAACAATGGCTATCATTGCCTGGCCACTGTCGAGGGCTGCCTGTAACGAGCGGTAATTATCATGATAACTGTTCAGAGAAAAATATGGAGAACCGTCAAACAGACTTATCAGTTCCCGGCTCTCAGGGGTATTGGACTGATCCCAGACTGCAGTTGAGACGTTCTTGAGATCCATATCCAGGGCATACCCGAAGAGCAATATCAGGACCATGGGAATGGCAATTGCCAGAAACAGGCTGCGCCAGTCACGGAAGACATGGATGAATTCCTTGCGGGCCACGGCACTCAGGCGTTGGATCCTCATCATATGTCTTCCTTATTCTGTTCCACGGCCTCTGCTTCTTTTCGATCAACCTCTTCGATCAGGGAAACAAAAACGTCTTCCATGTCAGGCACGATCTTTTCAATCCTGTCAGGTTTAATTCCGTGGCCGGATAGTTCATTCCTGATAGCTGTTTCTGCCAGAGCTGCATTTTTCACTACGGCATGCAAACCGGATCCGAACAGGGCAATACCTCGCACCTCCGGCAGGCTTTCAAGATGACCCATCGCATCCTGGGGATCAGGACACTGAATATCCAGTATGTTTTCTTTCATTCCGGCCTTCAAATCTCCGGGAGAACCCATGGCAATCAGGTTGCCGCGGTAGATGAGGGCAATCCTGTCACAGTATTCAGCCTCCTCCATGTAGTGGGTCGTGACAAACACAGTGACGCCCATCTCGGCCATTTCATAGATAATGTCCCAGAACCGGCGGCGGCTCAACGGGTCCACGCCGCTGGTAGGCTCATCGAGGAAAATAATCGGAGGCTCATGCAGGATGGCGCAGGCCATTGCCAGGCGCTGTTTCCAGCCAGTGCTGAGAATTGCGGTAAGGCTGTGGCGATTATCTTCCAAACCGGCCATTGAACAGGCCCACTCTCTTCTCCGGGCCAGACGTCCGGCATCAAGACCGTAGATGCCCCCGTAAAAATTGATATTCTCCTCCACCGTCAAGTCTTCATACAGCGAAAATTTCTGGCTCATGTAGCCGATATTCTGTTTGATTTGTTCGGCCTGGGTGTTGATATCAAATCCTGCCACCGAACCCTGTCCTTCACTGGGCTTTAACAGGCCACAGAGCATCCTGATAACAGTACTTTTACCGGCCCCGTTAGGCCCCAGAAAACCAAATATCTGCCCTCGCGGAACTTCGAAACTCACCTGATTGACAGCCACGAAGGTACCGAAGCGCCTGGTGAGATTATCTACTGTGACAGCAGTTTCGTCCTGGAAATTTTCGGGGTTCTGTGCGTAGGCATCAATCTGCTCTTGATGCTTTTTTACTGATTGAGTTCCTGCCTGATCAAGAACAGCCACAAAAACATCCTCGAGTGAAGCTGGCTCCTCATGCATTTCTTCATAGAATAAGCGGGCACCATCCAGCAATTCGGCAGCCTTGATTTTCGTTTTTCCCACGTCCTCCGCTACTACGTGAACCGTATCGCCAAACAGGTTCACGCTTATATCCGAGAGTTTTTCACGCAACATCTTGTTGACTTGGCGGGCCTGGGGACTGCGGATCGTTAAGACGCCGCCCGGCACTAGTCCTTTCACTTCGGCAGGTGTACCGACAGCGAGTAATGTGCCTCTCTCGATCAGACCCACCCTGCTGCAACGTTCAGCTTCGTCCAGATATGCGGTCGTGACAAGAATTGCCACATCCCGGTTTAAAAGCTGGTAGAGAATACGCCAGAAATCCCGCCGGCTGACGGGATCGACTCCGTTGGTGGGCTCATCCAACAGCAGCACCCTGGGCGTATGAATCAGAGCACAGACAAGCTGGAGTTTCTGCTTCATGCCCCCCGAAAGGTTACCGGCCAGACGCTTTTTGAAAGGCCGCATGTAACTGAAATCGAGCAGTTCGTTGATGTTCTCCGGCCTGCCCTTTTTCGGTTCACCATAGAGATCAGCGTAAAACTCGATATTTTCCTCAACTGTCAGGTCTACATACAATCCGAAGCGTTGGCTCATATAGGCCAGGTTGTCTTTTACCTTTAACGGATCTTCGTTCACATCATAGCCGGCAACCATTGCATTGCCTGCGGTGGGTTTGAGTATCCCGCTCAACATGCGCAGTATTGTGGTTTTACCTGCGCCGTCAGGACCTACCAGGCCGAATATCTCGCCCGGCTCAACACTGATATTGAGATTGTTTACCGCCGTTAGATCATTAAATTTTTTGGTAAGACCTACCCCAATAATTGCAGGTTCACTCTGTGGCACCAAACTAGTCCCCGATTGCAATTACGGCATCGGCCGGCATGCCCGGCTTCAGTCTCAGGGCCGGATTCTCAAGCTTGATTTTGATGCGATACATCAGTTTGACTCGTTCCTCTCTGGTTTGGACTGCTTTGGGAGTAAATTCGGCCTCGGCACTGATGAAACTGATGCTCCCGCTGAACACCTCGTCAGGATAAGCATCGGTTTGCACCTGCACCTCCTGCCCGAGCTTAAACTTTCCGAGATCGCTCTCGTTTACATATGCCCTCATCCAGACCCGATGCAAATCTCCTATAGTGAGCACTGGGCTCCCGGGATTCAGATATTCGCCCGGTTCGGCTGACGTGCTCAGTACGACACCGGCTGCAGGCGTCAAAAGACTGGTATATTTTAACATCTGCTTGGCCTGAAGCAGGGCCTGCCGGCTTAACTCAAGCTGGGCCTGGGCCTGTTTGATCTGTTCCTGCCGGGCTCCCTCCCGTATCAGGCTCAATTGCTCACGGGCTCTTTTTACCAGTTCTCTGGCCTCGCCAAAGCCACTTTTTGCGGTCTGATAATTCGTATGATGCACATCGTACTCACGCTGGCTGACAACCCCCTGTTCATAGAGACCTTTAAAACGCTCAGCCTCCCTGCTGGCAAGCTTCATCTGTTCCTCAGCCGCCTTTGCACCTGCCAGAGCACGTTTCAATTCTGCCTCGGCTACATCAATTTCCTGGCGCCGGCTGCCTATTTCAAGATCGGCCAGAACAGCCTCGGCATAGGCTACCTGGGCCTCGGCCTGTTTGACATTCAACTCCTGGTCGGCACTGTCAAGATGGGCTACGAGTTGGCCTGCCGTTACCATCTGGCCTTCATCAACAAGGCGCTCTTCAAGCTTTCCGGGGATCTTGAAACTCAACTGCACATCAGTGATTTCAATATTTCCTGAAACAACCAAATCTTCTGTTTCCTGGTTATCACGAATCACGGTGAAATAGACGATTATGACAATCACTATCGCCAACAGCACGACCGGCCGTAACAAACGTTTCTTCATTGTGCATCTCCCTTTAAAAATTCACCGGCTCCTCTAAATACCTGCCCCGAAAAGCGGCAATCAACCAATCCATATAAAATTATATTATACAAGTTCATTTTCCGCATGTCTTTCTTTATAATCCTTCTTTGGAAACAGCCCCTGCGTCAAAAGCTCTTTCACTTCCTGCCGTCTACGGGCAAGATTATCGGCTGAAAGGGGATCATCATTCAGGATTTCCCTAAACAGTGGGGATGCAAACACATAAAACACATTCATGCCGACAATGGACAAAAGAGTGTGCTCAGGGGACAACGGGCGAATCAAACCGAGATCGGCCCACCTGTGCAACCGCTCGATTGTTCGTCCAAACATGGGCTGAATAAATTTCTGGGCAATCATCTCGAGGTGTTTTCCGGAAAGCATTTCCCAGGTCATAAGCCTCACAAAATTCGTGTGCTGAGCCAAAAAGTCAATATAAAAATCGAGAAATGCCTCCATGTCCTCTGCTTCGATATCCGCCTCGTCCAGGTATGTGCTTACGGCTTGTGTAATTTCATTAATTGTTCGTTCCACAACTATATAAAGAAGATCTTGTTTGTCCTTGAAATAATAATAGATCATGGCCTTGTTGATTCGGGCGGCATCGCTGATCTCCTGGACCGTCGTAGCATCAAAGCCTTTCGCGGCAAAAAGATTCTCAGCTGCATCGAGAATCCTGTTTCTGGTCTCGTCTTTTCGTCTTCTCACAGTTAACCAACCGTTTAGTTAATAACTCTCTTTTAATTCCTATCGGTTAATATGTCAAGTAGCTGAACACTGTTTTCTTTTACATAACAGGTATTTTTCAGCTTGGCCGCCCGGCCGTACGGTTCGGCATCTGATTACGTAACATCCCTTAAGCACCATTGAGCTGCTTTAAAGATGGTGGCCGCCTGATGTATTTCATAAAAAAAAGTCCCGGACCCAAAACAGGTCCGGGACTTTTTTTACTCCATATTATTAATCTCATGGAGCCCGGCTGCAACTGTATTCAGCCTTATATCAAAGACTTATCACTGCTGCAGGCCCTTCATCAGCTCACGGATAATGATCAATTTCTGGATCTGGGTGGTACCGGCCCCAAATTCAATGCCCTTCATATCACGGTACATACGCTCAATCGGAAATTCACTGATAAATCCGTATCCGCCCAAGACCTGGATGGCCTTGTCCACAACCCGCAGTCCGGCCTGCGAACAGAAGAGCTTGGCATAACTGGCTTCAAGCCGAACCCGTTTGCCCAAGTCAGCCTGGGCCGCAGCCCAGTAGCCCACCAACCGGCCGGCCTGGACATCGGTCGCCATGTCGGCAATCATCTCCTGAATCATCTGAAAAGAAATAATAGGCATGCCGAACTGTACACGCTCAGAAGCATATTTGAAGGCCACATCAAAGGCTCCCTGTGCCACCCCTATAGGGCAGATTGAATACACAATACGCTCACGGTCGAGTCCGTTCATCAGAACCCGAATCCCGTTGTTTTCCTCGCCCAGAATATTCTCTGCCGGCACGATGCAGTCTTCAAAAATCAGCTCACCGGTCGGAGACCCTCTTACTCCCATTTTTTTCAGTGACTTGCCCCGCGAAAAACCGGGGAAATCCTTTTCCACGATAAAGGTCGTTATTCCACGCGGACCGGCATCGGGGTCGGTCTTGGCATACACGACCATCACGTCGGCCAGCGGACCATTGGTGATAAACATCTTGCTGCCATTCAGGATGTAATGATCGCCATTCTTTACTGCCCGGGTTTTCATGGCCGTGGCATCCGAGCCTGCTTCAGGCTCGGTAATTGCGATGGCTCCGATCTTCTTGCCCGCAATCAGGTCCGGCAGATATTTACGGCGCTGCTCATCGTTGCCGTTGCGATAGATGTTTTCGGTGCATAGAATCGCATGCGACCCAAAGGTATTGGCTGTCGAGGCACAACCCCGGCCCAGTTCCTCCATCACTAAAACGCATGACAGCAGGTCGACCCCGCTACCGCCGTATTCGACCGGGATGGAGATACCGAAAAGCCCCATATCGGCCATGGTCTTGAAATTCTTTTCGGGAAATGCCCCGTCCTGATCGATCTCAGGTGCCAGGGGAATAACCTGGTCATCGACGAACCTGGCTACTTGCTCCTTCAACATCCGCTGTTCTTCACTCAGTTCAAAATCCATGCCCTATGCCTCCTGCTTTTTTCTTCCCACCAGGATCTTGGGAGTAAAAACCACGCAATCCTCATCGCGCTGGTTTTTGATCGCAGCCTCATAGGCAATGGTTCCGGTCGCATCGTCCCGGGCCTTGAGCTCAGCCACCCTAGCTTCACACCTGATCGTATCTCCGATCTTGATCGGACCGACAAAGCGAATCTTGTCCATCCCGTAAAAGGCAATAAATTTCTTCGGGGTAAAAACATAGGGACCGAGACGAAAAATCAGGGCCGACCCCAGGGTAAGCCCCAGCATGCCGTGGGCTATTCTCTCGCCGAACATGGTTTTAGAAGCATACTCAACATTGGTATGGATAGGGTGCCAATCTCCTGTCATGGCGGCAAAAATGACAATATCGGTCTCCGTTATCGTCCGCCCGGGACTTACCAGAACCTCGCCCACCTCATAATCTTCAAAACATATCTTTTCCATTTTTCCTCCTTTTGAAGCAAATTCAATATCCTTGCAGCAATTCAAGAATTCATATGAACCCGGGGCAAAACAATCAAAAGATCATCAACAAGGTTGAACAACGGTTTTAACCCTATTCACCTCTCATGCCTTTAAAGCAAATAATTCCTTGAGTTCATTCGGAACAGTCCTGATCTGCCAGGTACCTTTGACAACGGCAACAACCACCCCGTTTGCATCTTTGATCTCCAGGTCCAGGGTAAAATCAGCCTTCCCGTTTTTCTCGGCATCTGTTTGAATACTTGAGGCCTGCTCTTCACCCAACTCCACCGCCAGGGTTACATCTGTCATGGCGGGTTTGAGGAAACGGATGCTGACTTCCTTTACAATAGGATAGAACCTGCTGTAATCGAATGATGCCCCATGGATGATCCCGCCGGTAAATTCACCGATAATGAACAGAGAGCCGGCGTATAACATGCCGACATGATTGATATTGCCTTCTTTGGGCAGAAGCATCTTTACATAGCGATCCCTCATCTCGATTACCTGGAGTCCGGACTTTTTAATCAGTTCAATGCTGTTCAAGGCATACTCAGCAACGTGCCTGAATTTCTCTTCGATCATAATTACCTCGCCTGGAATTCACAAACCTCTGTAGTGTTGTGCTAATCAGTCGATTATTGCAAAATGTTTGATATCCATGATGCTGCCCTTGCGATTTTCTTCAAAGACCGCCTTGACCCGGGCACCAACCTTGACTTTTTGTGGATCGGCACTGTCGCAGAAATGCGGCAGGGCAGTATCGGATCCGTCAAGACGGACAAATACGTAGCCGTAAGGCACCGGACGCTGCACCCCGGTCTCGGGATCCACGAAGCCGAATTCAATGATGGCACAAACCACGATCTCGCCTTCATCGGAAACCGGCACATACTCATCCATGGCCTCATAACACCGGCCGCAAACCTTGCGCGGCGGAACATATACCATGCCGCACTTTGGGCATTTTGACCCGATCAGTTTTTTGTTTTCCTTGAGTTCTGTCAGAAATTTCGAACCATGCTTTCCCGCGCTCCAGCTGTAAGGCTGGTACATTTCACCGGAAGTAACGCTCAGGAGTTCCTGCTTTTTCTCTTCATTCTTCGTCATGATTTTCCTCCCCCTCAGGCCGGCTTGTTCTTGCCCAGCAGCATTACGTCGGCCCAACTGCACCCGCCAAATCCTGTGCAAAAGGCATAGTTGACATCTTTCTGCACCTGACGGTCCCCAGCCTTGCGCATGACCTGGATCGCCGCTTCACCCACCCGAATCAGGGCTGTTGCACCGATGGCATTGGAGCTCATGACCCCGCCGGAGGGATTGACCGGCATCTCGCCGTCCATGTCGGTAATCCCGTCCCAGAGCAGTCTTGGGCCTTCTCCGGGCCCGCAAAATCCCATATTCTCCATCCACTTCAGCCCTGCATACGAATACGGCATGTACAGCTCGCATACATCTATCTCCTTGAGCGGCTCTTTGATCCCTGCCTTTTCAAACACCTTCCTGCTTGCATCCCTCATCGTCCCATTTACATCCCAGTCGAGATCGCCGAGATATACATAGTTGTGCCGGTTGGCAGTTGCCACCACCCAGGCCGGAATGGGGGCAATTTTTTCAGCCACGTCTTCCGAAGCAAAGACCACGGCTGCCGCACCGTCGGTTCGCGGACACATGTCACTCATTCTAAGCGGGTATGCCAGCACCTGGTTCTGCTCCGAGGTAACCAACAACTCCACGAGTTGATCGACATCCATGCCCTTCATCCATTCCTGGTGCAGGTGGGCGTACGGATTATTGAGCGCATGCAGGCGCTCGCGCACCGCCACCCGGGCCCCGTCCCGTTCGGTTACTGTGTAGTTGCTCATATACTTGCTCGCTTCTACCGCCAGCCCTGCAATGGCGCCGCCTATATTGGGCCGCTCCCAGAACGGGTCGAAGGCCGTGATAATGGCGCCGGTGGTATCCGATTCCGAGTTCTTCTCCCAGCCGATGGCCAGCACCTTGTCGAACAGTCCCGAGGCCACATGGTAATAGGCACACATCGCTACCGTGGTCCCGGTCGTGCCGCCCGTGGTCACCTTGAATATCGGCTTCATAACTCCGCCGGACCCCTCCACGCTCCAGCTGTCTACGTAGTTGATCCCCTCAAAGTGATCCATGTTGCCGATCACTATCGCATCTATATCATCTATGCTCAGCTCGGCATCCGCCAGGGCCGCCACCACCGCCTCGTTGATCAGCTCCACTCCGTTGACGTCCTTGCGCGAACTCCTGCCCTTGGTCTGTCCAAAGCCTGTTATCGCTACTCTCTTTCCCATCTCTCTCGCTCCCCCTCTCTAGGCTCCCACTACAAATACACCGTGGGCCTGCCCGCAGGGACCGTTGATCCCTTGCGCCAGCGCAGTCTTTACTCCCGACACCTGATGACCCCCGGCATCTCCCCGGACCTGCAGCGCCGCCTCGATCAACCGCGCCAGCCCCGCTACCAGAACAGGATGGGCCGATAACGCCCCGCCCGATGGATTCACCGGAAGCTCGCCATCCATCTGGGTGTCCCCGGACCGCACCAGATCAACCCCATTGGCCGCCAGTCCCAGGCCCTCGTACCATAATGGCTCCATGTACGAATACGCATCGTAGAGCTCGACCACATCCAGCTCCTTCAGCGGATTAGTAATCCCCGCCATCTTGTACGCCTTCTTAGCCGCCGCCTCCAACGATCGCGGCCTGGCCAGGTCCCGGTACCCAAGCGTGTACGAATCCGAACAGTGACCCGCGCCCCTGATCCAGACCGGCTCCTGCTTGAATCGCTTCAGTCCCTGCTCGTTGGACAGCACAATCGCCGCCGCCCCGTCCGATATCGGCGAGCAGTCGTAGAGCTTCAGCGGCTCCGCAATCTTGCGCGAGGCCATTACATCCTCCACCGTAATATCGAGTCCCAGGTGCGCATACTCATTATTCAGCCCGTTCTTGTGATTCTTTACCGATACCCGCGCAAAATCCTCTTCGCTCGCCCCGCTCTTTTCCATGTAAGCACGCGCCTGCAAGGCCGCCGATGTGGTCGCGTCTATCCCCAGAAAACGCTGATATATCGGATCGAACATGGCGTTCGTGATCAGGTTCATGTTACCCTCGGACCCTTTGACGTGCGATACCACCAGCGTCGTGTCAAACGACCCCGACAAGGCCCGCATCATCCCGTAGAATGCCCCGAATATCCCGTCGCCCTCTACCGTCGATATGTCCTTGTCCCACGATCCGGCCGCGTCCATGACCGCCATCGACGAGATCGTCCGCCCGTCCCAGAAATCATTCGATACCGTCACTATGTTATCAATATCCTCTATACTCCCGCCGGCATCTCTAAGCGCTGCCGTGGCCGCCTCAAACACCAGCTCGGCAAACGTGTCCTCCTTGCTGCGCTCATACCTCGTCTGCCCCACTCCAACGATTGCTACCTTATCCATGGCTCTCTCCTCACTCCCCGGCAGGTGCAAAATGCGATATGTCCAGAATGTTGCCGGTCCTCTCCCCGGCAAACACCGCCTTCACCCGCATACCAACCTTTACCTCGGATGGATCCACATCCCCCAGAACATGCAGCAACGATCCGTCCGCACCGTCCAGCTTCACCAGCGCGTACATCACCGGCGCCTTCATCCCGAACATCTCGTCCGCATAGTGCGCCACCGTAAACGACTCCACGCTCCCGCTCTCTCCCAGCTGCACCCACTCGTCGGTCGGGGCAAAGCATTCCCAGCAGTTCTTTACCGGCGGCACGTACACCTTGCCGCATTTTCCGCACTTCGTGCCCCAGATCTCCTGCTTGTCCCGCAGGGCTATTAAAAACCGGCTCCCGGTCTCGCCCGCGTACCACTTGTACGGAACCTTGATTCGTCCCTCGTAGTAGAGATTTCCTGCACCCATACACTCCTCCTCGTTCACCGCGTATACTCGCGATTACCACTTAAATTTAATTGCTTCAGTATGCTGCTACTTCTGCGCCAGCCCCAGCATCTCCCGCGCCTGGGCCACCGTGGCTATCTCGCGGTTCATCTCTTCGGCTATGTGCTTGATCCGTGTAACCAGCTGCGCATTGCTCTTGAGCTTCTCGCCCTTGCGGTAGTACAGATTATCCTCCATACCTACCCGCACATGGCCACCCAGCATGATCCCCAGCACATTCATCGGCAACTGGAACGGACCTACCCCAATCATCCCGAACATCGAGTCCGGCGGCAGCTCGTTCACCAATGAGAGCACATTGGCCGGCGTCGGAAACGACGACGTCTGAAACCCCATCACAAACTGCACCATGTAGGGCGCA
>Ga0272441_10010597_pt1 | contig 13894 bp, 5 predicted proteins | sample SSMProp6N_FD_193582 | JGI IMG/M metagenome (GOLD analysis project Ga0272441, IMG submission 193582) | Marine sediment archaeal communities from Little Sippewissett salt marsh, Falmouth, MA, United States - SSM-Prop-6N | ecosystem: Environmental > Aquatic > Marine > Wetlands > Sediment ... | reverse complement strand
CGAAGAGCACATAAACCCCGGGTATACAGGAGCTGAGAAAGAGCATCACAAGGAGAAATGGATACACGAGGGAGGATTGAGCCAGACAAGCCTGTTCAGTCTCAAGCACAAGCTGCAGACAGGGGGAGTGCCGTAGCTCAAGGCTGAATAACGGGTTTAAATTTCAATAAAAATAATTTCAGAAAGAAGGACAGGGGAAGTGCGGATTGTTGGGTTTAAATATATAAAAACAGTCTTTAAAACATAGCATAAAGAAAGGAAAAATGCGGGCAGAAGGGATTTTGAATATAGACTACGGAGGAAACAAAGTAAGATTAAATTTTTAAAAAACAGCTTTCTGTCCCCAATCTATAACCAGAACAAAGCGGCAACTGTTGAAATGCTTTACACTTTTTTGTTGAAATATGGTTAATTAGCGTATAATTTATGTTAATTGTCCTGCAGGTAGATACGGATTTAACGTTTTTCAGGAAAAGAAGAGGGGCTATGCCGTTTTCATCGATAGAAGAAGCTGTTAAGGATTTCAAGCAGGGGAAAATGGTCGTCATGGTCGACGATCCCGACCGCGAAAATGAGGGTGATATTGTTGTAGCTGCTGAGAAGGTAACACCTGAGCATATTACTATGATGGCTACAAAAGGGCGCGGGCTTATATGTCTTGCTATGGCGCCCCGGGAGATAGAGAGGCTCGGACTTTCCATGATGACCGATGATAACAGGTCGCGCTATGGTACCGGTTTTACGGTCAGTATTGAAGCGCGTGAAGGAGTTACAACAGGTATTTCCGCTTATGATCGGGCGCACACGATCCGGACAGCAGTCGATCCGGACAGCACGGCTGAGGATATTGTGTCTCCCGGGCATGTGTTCCCTATACGGGCCCGGGCAGGCGGGGTCCTTGTACGGGCAGGACAGACCGAGGGTTCGGTCGATCTTGCTGTTCTTGCAGGGCTCAAACCCGCGGCCGTGATCTGTGAGGTGATGAAGGATGACGGGACAATGGCACGCCTTCCGGACCTGGAGCGATTCTGCAGTGAAAATAACCTCAGAATGGTGAGTATTGCAGACATTATACAATTCAGACGAAAAAGCGAAAAGCTTGTTGAAGCCGTTGAGAAGGTTGATATGCCCACCAGGTACGGTACATTCGATATGTATTACTACCGCTGCTCTGTCACCCAGGAGGAGCATGTGGCATTGGTAAAAGGCGATATCGAACCCGGTACGGAGCAGACCGAGCCCGTGCTTGTCCGGGTCCATTCCGAGTGCTTTACAGGCGACACTCTCCATTCTCTGAGATGCGACTGCGGGGAGCAGCTTGATAAAAGCATGATCATGATCCAGAAAGAAGGCAAAGGCATCCTTCTGTATATGCGTCAGGAAGGCCGCGGCATCGGCCTTGTCAATAAAATAAAGGCATATAAGCTCCAGGAGCAGGGGCTGGACACTGTTGAAGCCAATCACAGGCTTGGGTTCCCTGATGATTTGAGGGATTACGGTGTAGGGGCCCAGATACTGAGGGACCTGGGTATTGAAAAGATACGTCTTCTGACGAATAATCCCCGCAAGGTCAAAGGCCTTGAAGGTTACGGCCTCAGGATCATGGAACGGATCCCTATAACTGTTGAACCCAATGAAAGGAATATAGATTATCTCGCGACCAAAAAAGAGAAAATGGGCCATTATCTTGAAGAAATGCCGGACAATCCGGTATCGGAGAGAAAACCCCGTTAGAAACGGAGATTTCTAACGGGGTAAAGGAAAAAGTCCTTGACAAACGTGCAGGAAAAGGTATAGTAAAAAAATTAAAATACATAATGTGTTTTTTAATTTATTTTACAGAAGGGGAGAACAATGCGCAGGATATTAGTATCCATTATCGCTGTAATCGTATTTGTGACTGCGTCTGTACACGGGACGGATAAAACATGGGATAATGAAAGCCAGGATGGGAAGTTCTCAACTGGCTCGAACTGGAATCCGGAAGGAGTGCCTGGAAATGACGACAAGGCAATATTCGGAAGTTCTCAGACAGCCGACTGTTCAATAGATACTAATATCAATGTAAAAGGCATAGAGATCCAGTCCGGGTATACGGGAACGATCACCCAGGGATCAGGAAAGAACGTAACAATAGGAAGTGATGGTTATTCCCAGGCTGGGGGAACATTCAGCGGGGGAAGCGGAACTGAAACAATAGATACAAACACAACCACAGGCGACTTTACTCTTTCGGGCGGTACATTTACCTCTACGTCAGGAACACTTTACCTGGCCCATGATTTTACTGTATCCGGAGGAACGTTTAATCACAACTCCGGGGAAATTGTATGTGACTACTATCACAAGACAGTGGACACAGGAAGCGCGGTGCTGAACGATCTCAGGATCAGTATGGGAAACTACAGTTTGACGCTGGGGTCGGACGTAGAGGTAAGTGGAAATTTGACAATTACGGCGATAGGTTCAATGACGGGAAGCGGGGACATCAAAGTGGCGGGAAACGTTACCACCACTGACACCCAATTCACCACCTCCACGGAAGACCGCTCCTGCATCGTAATGGACGGCGACGGTTTTCAGATACTTGCGGCCGGCGGAGGCACGGGCATGCTCTGCGGCCTGGCAATAAACAAATCGGGAGGCACGCTCACCATACTAGACACTATAAAGATCCAGCAGGGAGGCTGGACCTGGGCCGCGGGTACAGTTAGCGCGGGTGCCAGCACGGTCGAATTTGTAACAGGAAGCATCACCATAGATTCAGGCAGCATGGAATTCGGCAGCGTAATCTGGGACGCGGGTACGTACTCGCATACGGTCACAAACACAATGAAAATCGGGGGCACGCTGACCCTGAACGCTCTGGGAAGCCTCGGAGGCGGTTCCATAGACCTTAAAGGGAACCTGTGTGCCAACGATACCCAGATCATGGGGAACTGTCTTGTAACATTGACCGGAACGGCAGATCAGGAAATCAGCGGAGGCGGCATGGTACCGAGTTTTGAAATAGAAAAAACGGGCGGCACGGTTACCTACAGCTCAGCCCTTTCGGTGTGGGAAAATTTTACCTATATTTCTTCCGGTACAGTATCCCAGGGTGAAAACACGATAATCTTCAAAGGTACAACAGGCACATTTATACCCGGGTCTCTTGAATACGGCAGCATAGAAATAAGCAAGCACTACACGACCTCATCGCTGGAAATATCGGGAACAGCCGATATCAGCGGAAACCTTAAGCTCACCAAAGGCCGTTTCAACACAGGCACGCTCGAAGCGAGCGGTACTGAAGTGACTGTCGGAGAGGACTTCAAGGGAGGCACAGGCAAGCTCGCACTGAAAGGTGTATCCAAGACTGTTACGGCGGAGTCCGGAGGATACATCAGCGATCTTGATATTGAAATGGGAACATACGGCCTGACCCTCAGCGGCGATCTCGATATCGAGGGCGCTCTCAGCATAATATCTGTCGGGGCTGTAAACAGCGGGAACCTCAGGGTGGCGGGGGACATTACCACTACAGACATCCAGGTGCGCACCACTACCGGGGCGGCAATAGAAATTGACGGCACAGGGCCCCAGACGCTGGGAGCGGACGGGGGAACCGGAGGTGTGTGCGGAATAATCGTAAGCAAGGAAACCGGCGCGCTCACAATGGAGGATACGATAATCCTTGAGACAGGGGACTGGATCTGGGAAAAGGGAGACGTTGACCCGGGAAATAGCACAGTGAAATTCCTGGACGGATATATAACCGTCCAGTCCGGAGAAATGTGGTTCTGCAACGCGGTATTCGACGGCGGAAGTTATTCCCACTCGATAATCGGGACCATGAAAATAGCCGGCGATCTGTACCTGGAAGAGCTGGGCACTCTCAGCGGGGGCATGATAGACCTCCAGGGAAGCCTCTATCTGGACGCGGAAGAGATACGGGGAGACTGTCTGGTAAAAATGACGGGAGAATCAACCCAGTATATCAGCGGGGGCGGCATGGTGCCGCATCTCACAATAGAAAAAACAGGCGGAGAACTCCATTTCAGTTCTGACTTCTCTTTGTGGGGAGACTATACGCATACGCTCGGTACGGTACAGACGAACACAGGCACTGTTATCTTCAAAGGGCCGTCAAACACTTTTACCCCAGGCTCAGTAGAGTATTACGGGGTCGGGATAAACAAGCTCTATACAAATTCGGGCCTCACGGTATCTGCCCCTGCAGCCGTAACCGGTGTTCTGGACCTTGTCAAAGGCAGGCTTGCAGGCGGGACCGTGCTTGCGGCCGGCATCATAACTGTTGAATCGGACTTTGAGGGAGACCAGAGCAGCGGAAACGTGATAATAAACGGCGATACGGACCAGAACATAAGCGGAGCCGGTATGATGCCTGAAACGGAAATGGACAAGCCGTCCGGAGCGCTTATCCTCGGTTCGGATGTTGCGGTTGGCAAAGACTTCGTCTATAAGAGGGGCACATTAAGCACGGGTTCGAATGCTCTTGAAACCTGCGGCGCTTTTATCGTGAAAAGCCAGAAAACTTTTGATTCAGTATCGTGCAGTATTCAGCTTAAAAGCGACCTGGAGATCGAAGCCGGCGGAGAGATAGATGTATCATCGGGTACATTCGCATTCAGCGGCACATCCGGCCAGGAGCTTATAAACAATGGTACAGCCGGCTTCAGCACGCTCAGCGTTTCCAACACGTCCGCACAGGGCGTTGTTTTCAGGCACGGATGTACAGCGGACGTCTTCTCCTGCACTGCCCCGGGGGCCCTGTTGAAATTCATGCAGGACGAGACATTCACATTCACCGATCTCGCCCTTGCAGGCTCTGAAGGGGAAGAAATAAAGCTTCGGTCATATACTGACGGATCCCGGGCAAAATTCAGCGTAACCAATGACAGCGTGTCCTATGTTGATGTGCAGGACAACGATGCCAGTCCCGGAAACACCATCCATCCTCCGGCAAACTGCATAAATTCCGGCAACAATCTCAACTGGGCATTTGAACCCGCAGTGGTTATTTCCCAGTCCGGAGGGACAACCTGTATTGAAGAAGGCGGAGCAGACGACACATACACACTAAACCTGAACACCGAGCCTGCATCAAACGTAACCATCCAGATATCCTCCGATGCTCAGAGCGAAACGGACAAATCCTCTGTGGTATTCACTCCTTCCGACTGGAACGTACTTCAGACCGTAACCGTATCCGCAGTGGACGATGGGGACCAGGAAGGCATGCATACTTCGACTGTCACTCACACAGCTTCAAGCAGCGATCCCGATTATAACGGGATCCCGGTCTCCGATGTGAATGCAGAAGTCACGGACAACGACGTGACAGTGACCTTTGATCCTGAAGAAAACACATTTACAGAAAATGAGGTCCCCCTGGCAATTACCTTGAGTTCTAATATTACCGGCTCTACAATGTATTATACAACAGACGGCTCAGTCCCCACAGAAGGATCAACAGAATATACGGGCCCTTTCGATATCAGCGATGATACGCCTGTAAAAGTTATAGCGGTATGGGACGATGCCGGCGGGCATCACGTATCGCAGGTATTTGAAAAGGAATACTATCTCCAGTCAAAGAGCGAATGCTATCCTTATAAGAATTACGGAAGATTTGTACCTATACGGATGGGAGAGACAAGAAAATACACGGCCCAAGCCTGGTGGGTGGGCCCGAACGGTATCCGCGAAGTAACGGGTGGTGATGACCAGCGCGTGGAGGAATATGACGATGATATTGTCTGGTCCTGCACAAAGGGCACAATCACCCAGGACGGTGAATACACCCATAACGGGTACAGCGAGAACGGCTTCATGATAACCACGGAAATACCGGGAGGCATGTCCGAGACTGCGTGCGGGTGGAAAGTGATTAATCCGGTGGGTTTTGTTGATATTCATGATAAGAGAGGGGATCGTGTTGTAGACCCCTTAATACAAGAGAAGATTATCTTTGTGCATGGTACAACCCACAAGGTTTTTAAGTTGAGGGGCTTTCATTTTATTGAAGAATATCAGGCATATACTGGCTTTGAAGCAGATAATGAAGACAGTGAAGAGTTGGAATATGATGTTGAGTTTGAATCGGAATGGTTCCTTCCAGATTCTGAATGGGATTTAAAGGATGTTATTACACTCCATTATTCTCCGGGATATTATAGTTCTGAGAATTCTTGTGCAGGACGTTGCATAAGGTTTTCTTTTGAAGAACATGTCAAAGTGCTCAATGATGGGAGCCTTCAGTTATTCAGCCCGGTAAGGGGAGGTAATTTGCGTTTTGAGTATGATTCTGAGAGGATGGTATATGCCCTTGTAACGGGCGGGTGTCAATTAAGGCATATATACATTGAGCAGTCAGGTAATTTTTATATATTGCACGATCTTGAAAACAGAGTGTATACTTACGAAGATATACCAAATGACGGGGTTAATGTCTATAAAATAGTTGAAGCGGAAACCCAGAATTCAAGGCAAAAGACTTATTTTTATTATTCAGAAATCGATGGTTCTCTGATTTCCATTGAAACAAATCTGGGATATGTGTCCAATCTTGATTATAAATATGAATTATCTTATAATGAAGATGGTTTTATTGATATGATTACAGTTGAGGATAAGCCGGATACCTGGGTCTTTTCATATACGCCTGATAAATATATTGATAAGATTACAAAGAATTTAGCTTCAAGGGAATGGGATTTTGACGGATATGGGAATCTGACAGATGTAAAATATATTTCAATTGTCGGGAGTTATCATAAGATATTTGAATATAATGATGAATGGGAGTTAATTTCAGCACAGAATGAAAGTGTCAGTCTTTCATGTTCAACGGAAGGGGATTATACATATGTTACATCTGATGATGGAGATCAAAGATACTATAAAAGAAATATATCGACAGGATTTGGTGAATTATTAGAGGTGGGGGATATTGATGATGAAGGACAGAAACTCCCCTATTTTACTTTCACGTATTACGATAACAGTTCTGTGTTAAAAGAAAAGAAATATTATGCTGTTGATGAAGGTACGGGAGAATCATTTGTTTGGCAGATTATTGAATATACATATACCGAAAGCGGAGATGTTAAGAACCGGACTGTTAAACAGAGGGAAGCCTCCTCTGATCCGTTTGCTGAAATTACATACCGTTCCAGAGAGTATATTGAAGAATTAATCAATCAGGGACGATTAAAAACAAAGCAGGATCAAAATGGATTTTATACCCTCTTTTCTTATGATGATCACGGAAACTGCACCGAGAAGCGGTATCTGATGGGTACATTTGAATATCCGGATGAGCCGGAATCGAATGATCCGAATGATGATATTGTATACACGTATACATATTCGGGATCCCCATGGAAGGGCTGGTGCCTCGAAACAGAGGCGGATCCGATGGGATATACAACAAGTTATACATATAATGGTTTTAATAAAATATCCTCTAAAACTGATCCTGAAGATAATATATGGACATATGGGTATGATAGCAAGGGAAGGCAGACTAGTGTTACTTCTCCCAGAAATTACTTAGTTACAATTGAATATTATACTTCGGGTCCCAAAGAGGGTTTGGTTAAGAAGGTTACCGGCCCATTAGGAAATATTACGGATTATTCTTATGAATTTGACTATCCCGATGATGGATATGGCTGGTATATGAAAGCTACGAGAACAGGGCCCTATGCACCTGGGGATCCTAATCCACCTATTTTCAAGAAAAAATTTAATGTTTCTCAAAGTCCTCGTATCCGTCGTAAATTGCTTAAATATATCCGTGGCGGTGAAGGTAAAAGGGGATATAAAGAAACGCTGGAAATACTCGACAGGAAAGAGAGGCGGGATGAATTGGAGCAAATAAATAAACCCGGATTTTATGATCTTATAAATGACGGTGTAGTATATACAGATGAAAACCAGGTTAAAACGAGAGTGCAACGGACAGATCTTGTCCTGCAGAATCTTCGCAAAATAGAAATAACTGAAAATTGGGATACCTCCAATGAACGAACAACTACGTATTACTACAATTTAGGAAATCGTCATCCTAATAAAATCCTAAAAGGAAAACTAGTCCTTAAGAATGACCCGGAAGGAAATACCACTTATTGGACATATTATAATAATGGCAAAGTTAAATATATTGATTATCCTGACGGCAGCTTTGTTAGGAAGGAATATTATCCTGACGGTAAATTGAAAAAGGAAATAAAATCTGCCCCAGAACATCTGGGATATTTTAATGAAACTGAATATAAATATGATCCTCTTGGAAACTTAATTGAGAAAAGGTTTAAGTTAGATCCCAATGACTCAAACGATGATATGGTTTTTACATGTGAGTATTTTGATAATGGCTGGCAGAAAAGTGTCAGACAAGCGCAGGGGGAAATGGCATTAACTACTAATATTAATTATTATAAAAACGGAGCAAAGAAAAAAGTTGTCAAACCTGATGATTCTAAAATTTATTGGGAATATGATAAAGATGGAAATATGGAATTAATTCAGGTTTTAGATAGTAATGATAATGTTATAAACCAAATTATACAAGAAGTAGATGGTAATAAGCAGGTTACTAAAAAAGAATTTAATGATAGATCTTACACAACATTTTCTTATACTCCTTCAGGATTAATTGATACAATAATTGAAGGATTGATTGAAGGAGGGAATAATGAAGTAACGACTAGTTATTCCTACGAGTATGATAATGACAATTATTATATTACTAAAATACAAGAAACTAAAGAAGAAAGAATGTCTGAAACCTATACTACTTGGAATGGTGTAACTTATAAAAATATCTTGCCAAATAATGTTACAATTGATTTCCAATTAAATAACTTTTATGAAGTAGAAAAAAGGACTATTGATCCAACGGGGGAAAATTTAATTGTTGAATATGAATACAATAAAAATGGAGATAATGCAAAAATTATTGCATATAATTCAGATACTGGCAATCAGACAACTCAATATTCATATAATAAAGCGGGTAAATTAAAAAAGACAATAGATGCTGATGGCTCTATCAGAAAGAATATATTCGATAGCTATGGTTTCTTAAAAGAACAGGAAATAAAAGAGGATGAAAATACCACGCTTCATCATTTTTCAATCGAATGCAATTCGTTTGGAAACATAATAAAAATTAGTGATTATAATAATCCTGGTACTATTTACAAGACTTTTGAATACAATAATATCTTGAATGAAATAAAAGAATCAGTTGATTATAATTCTGCCTCTGATAATTCTGATGATGTTGTTATAACTAATACTTTTGACAATAATACAGGTCAGCTTTTATTGCACGAAATGAGAATTGGAGCTTCAGGTGCAACACGGACTGTGGAATATCAATATAATGATGGCGGAATGAATGATAGGATAATATATCCTCAGGGAGATTATGTTGAATTCGGTTATAATGTAAGAAATTCTATAGATAGTATTTATTATAATGGTTCGGATAATAACCACTTAGTTTGTGGTTATACTTTTGATTCTTTTAACAGGATAGACTCCAAAACCATCAAGAATAATGGGGGCGAAATTGTCTCTTTGGATATATTGTATAATGATTATTCTGAAATGGAACAATATAAGTGGACGCAGAATTCTGGTAGTACTACTTTATTGGATTACCAATATGGTTATAATGATATTGGGCTCCGTCTATATAAATTTAAAGCTCATAACGATGATAATTCTGAATTATATCAATATGACACAGCAGGACGGCTTATTGATTTCAAAAGAGGGACACTATCAGAGCCTGACCGGGATAGTATATCTGGAACTCCTGTGACTCAGGAACAATGGACGCTTGACGAGCTTTATAACTGGAAATCATGGATAAAGGATACACAAACAGAAAACAGAACTCATAACCTGGTTAATGAGCTTACGGCAAGGGATTCTCAAAATTTTACGTATGATGGGAAGGGTAATTTGACTGCCGATGGAACTTACACTTACGAATATGATGTATTTAATCGTTTGGTAGAAATAAAGGAAGATAGTGTGACGAAAGCTGAATATATCTACGATGCATCTGATCGCAGAATTGCAAAGGTTGTTCATGAAGGAACAGAAACAACTAACATTGAGTATGTATTATCTGTTGATAATCAGATTATAGAAGAGTATAAAGATGGCGTCTACGAAAAATCCTTTGTATATGGATTATACATAGATGAGCCTTTAATGATGGAACTTGATTCTGCAGAGAAATATTTCTACTGTACAGATGCACAATATTCTATTACTGTAATGCTTGATGAAACAGGTGATATTGTTGAAGGCTACGACTATACCCCCTATGGCACGATGGAAGTTTATACTGATGCGGGGACTGATAGCACCTGGTTTACAGATGACGATGAATACAATGAAAGTGATGAAATCGGAAATCCATTCAGGTATACTGGACGTTATTATGACAAGGAAAGTAGTCTGTTTCATTTTAGAGCACGGTACTATTCTCCCGAACTGGGAAGATTTTTATCCCGTGACCCAGTAGGATTTACATCAGGATATAATTTATATGCTGCCTATTTTACATTAAATGATTTGGATCCTACAGGTAATTTTAATTTGCTCCGTCTTATTAAAGATACATTAGATAAAGTTTTTGAGGGGTTACCTGATTTCGGGAGGGCTATTAATGCAGCGATTATAGGGATGATTACGGATAAAGATCATTGGTGGTATGAGAATACAAAATGTTTGGATATTCCTACTTGGCCAGAAGTACTGCAACATTGGAAGGAAACACCAAGTTTAGAGTGGTTATATAAATTACATGTCCTTTGGCATGATAAAATGGGGATTGATTCACCTGCCGATTATGTGGCCTTTGCTATAATGGCTTTTGGGCCTAGTATACCAGCAATACAAGGTGCTAGATGGGCAACTCCCATACTCCAAGCGATTTCGGATGAATTGATATTTACCGTTTCAGATGTTTTATTAAATGAGATGTTTGGAACTCCTGAAAAGGCGGATTGGTTTTTTAACCCAGATTTTGGCGGGGCTTATTTGAAAGCTGGTGTTAGGTCTATATTTTCAAAGATTTATCCAAAAGGTATACCCTTTGGAGATAAAATGAGTTTCGTTTATGGCGGGGCGTTATATTTACCTCTTGCAAGTAGATGGGGATTATTAGAACCTATCTATCAGATACTTGGAATATAGATTGTTATATATAATATGATTTTAGTGTGTAGCTATACAAAGGAAACCGAATGAAAAGTAGCATTAGAAAATGGTTATGTTTATCTGTTTTGATTTATGCATTTTCAATGGCAGGCTGTTTCAGGGCAAACCAGTATGTAGCAATACCCGTAAAAAATAATTCAAGCAAGCCAATCATTTACATTTTTGGAGAAATAAAGTGGGAAATTAGTGATATTGAGGTATATTCAAATGACAGAATGATTGGAGTAATTGGTTCAAAAAGTTATCTATATTGGGCCGAAGAGCCGTCTACAATTACAATATTGTTCCATCCTCTAAGAAGTACTTGGATAGATAAAAGTGTTGACTGTAAATTCTCATTTAAAGCTGAAGAATATGGAAAATATTATTTTCAAGTAGATAGGTATTATGAAACAGAAAAGGCTCCAATCGGTGAAACTCTTGCAATGCTTCCAGTAAATATAGCCCTTAAAGCTGCTTTAGGGGAACAAGGAGTAAGTGGAATGAGGTCAGTAAAACAGACTGAATTTCTTCTAGTTAAAAAATTGACTAAAGAAGAAGCTTTGGAATTAATTAAAAAGAGGAAACCCCCAGAATTAGTGATACCTAAATAAATATAAAATAAAATTACATGTAATTTGGGTAATAATATAATAGAGTAAAGAGTAACAATGTCAGTAAAATAGAATTCATAGTGTATTTAAGGGAGAAAGCTATGAAGATCAAGATGATCTTTATGAGTATTATTTTGATTTTGGTTTATTCATCAAGTCTTTATCCTGCAGAAGAAGACTGGTATATACATTTATATATTGGTTTAGCTCCTTCAGTGTCATACCCGGATTGGGTTGAGGATGAGATAGACTGGGTAGAGACGAATGTGGGCTCATTAAGTAAATCTTCATTGGAGTATGAACTGGGATTTTACTGGCCGATAAAACCCAATGATTCACATAAGAATATATTAGGATTTATGCTTGTTACAGGCGTAGGGACTTTGTATACCCGGGAGGACGACAGCATATATGCCATGTCGTCATTAGGAGGATTTTCTTTAAGCTACCAGCACTACTTCGGGGATGAAGTCGGGGAAGGCCCCTTTTTCCGAACAGACGCAGGCATACTGGGCAGTTTTATATCAGTAAAGAATGATTTTAATAAAAATGAAGATTCAAAATATGGATTTGGCTATTTATTGGGTGGAGGATACAGCTGGCTGCCCGAAGGATGGGAGACCCGTATATCAGTTCAAGGGCATTATCAGGGTGTGAGTGCTGATGGTTCTTCAAGCATTTTCTCCTTAGGAGTAGCTTGGCTATTTTAGATTATTATTTTATGATTTTTGGATTTTATTAGTAAAGGGAAACAGCATGGTACAGTATATTGAAGGAAATCTGACAGCGGGAGACGATACGTTTGCGGTTGTTGTATCGAGATTCAATGACTTTATCTCGTCAGAGCTTTTAACAGGATGCCTTGACAGCCTCAAGCGGCGTGGAGTCGCTGATGATGCTGTTGACGTTGTAAAGGTTCCCGGATCGTTCGAAATACCGGTTACGGCACGCAAACTGGCGTCTTCAGGCAAGTATGCCGCGGTCATATGCCTCGGTGCGATCATACGAGGGGAAACACCTCATTTCAATTATATATCGGCAGAGGCCTCCAAAGGAGTTGCCCAGGCTTCGATAGAGACCGGCGTGCCGGTCATTTTCGGCATTATTACAGCTGACACAGTTGAACAGGCCATAGACCGGGCTGGTACAAAGGCGGGCAATAAGGGAGCTGATGCAGCCGAGGCAGCGATCGAGATGGCCAACCTGTTCAGGGAGCTGGGGTAGGAGATACAGGGAACAGTTGACAGGGAACAGGGAACAGTAGTCAGAGGACAGATGACAGTAGGGGCGGACCCGTGTGTCCGCCCGAAGGTCGAAGATTTAAAGTGAACATCCCCCGACTGAAGTCGGGGGCTCGCTGGCATATATGTCGAAAGAAGCCCGGCGAAGGTGGGAAGGCAGGGATCAGATATCCAAGTCAGTTGATTTCAATATTGACGGAACAGACACAGACGATGTGACAATAACAAGTGTTTATGCTAATAATACTGGACAGCTTGTCTCGCAGCAACAGCAAATTGGAGCGGCTGGGGAAATCCGCACCATTGATTTTGATTTCGATGATGCCGGGCGGATTGAAAGAATAAATTATCCAAGCTTGAATTATGTTGATTATTCATTTAATGAAAGGAGCTTGATTGAAACAATCTCATGTAATGGAAATTTAATTGGAACATTCGGATATGATTCTTTCAATCGGATAAATCAAAAAGACCTGAGTTTTGGAAGCAATGAAATAGTATCATTAGGGATTACATATAATGATTATTCAGAACCGGTTGAATTTAAATGGGCCCAGAATGGCGGCTTGGATGAATTGTTGCGATATGAATACGACTATGACAGCGTGGGAAAACGGCTGAATAAATTTAAAGCGCATAATCCTGATATGTCCGATCTTTATATATATGATTCTGTTAACAGGCTTACAGATTTCAAAAGAGGAACGCTTTCAGAACCGGATAGAGATAGCATAGTCGGAACTCCCGCAAGGCAGGAAGAATGGACCCTTGATGAATTATATAACTGGATGCAGTGGAAGTTGGATG
>Ga0272441_10010596_pt1 | contig 13895 bp, 13 predicted proteins | sample SSMProp6N_FD_193582 | JGI IMG/M metagenome (GOLD analysis project Ga0272441, IMG submission 193582) | Marine sediment archaeal communities from Little Sippewissett salt marsh, Falmouth, MA, United States - SSM-Prop-6N | ecosystem: Environmental > Aquatic > Marine > Wetlands > Sediment ... | reverse complement strand
GCCAAGTCGAGGTTGCGGCCCTCGAACGCCTGGACGGCGCGGCCGAGCACCGAAATCGAATCCCGCGCTCGATGTTCGATCTCCTCGGCGACATCCTTCTGCACTGCGCTGCTCAATGCGAGGGTGGCTTCTGAGATCTTGCCGGCATGGTCGGCGACGCGCTCCAGCTGATCGGCCACGTTGTGGAAGTGCTGGAACTCGAGGCGGGAAAGGCCGACATCCTCCTCGAGCAGCAGATCGCGCAGCAGGAGGCTGAATTGCCGCGCCACCAGCAGTACGAGCCGATCGATATCGCCGTCGCGCTCGAGGACATCGCGCGCCAGATCCTCGTCGTGTGCGCCGAACGCGGACACGGCATCGGAGAGCATCGCGTGCGTGATATCAAAAATGCGTGACAACGTCCGTTGGACCGGAAAATCGCGTACGTTGACCATCGCCTGGAGCAGCACCGCCTCCTGCGTCTCGTCGAAGATCTCCAGGCCGACGAGGCCCTGGGCAATCTCGCGCATCATGCGACGCTGTTCGGGGCGGATCCGATCCCGGCGGATCTCGATGATGTCGTAGCCGACGATGTAGCGGGAGATGATCTCGCGCTGGAAGCGATCGAAATCCCAATCCTGCAGTTCGATCGTGCACCGGTTCACCTGGGACAGGCTCTCCGGGACGAGCAGCAGCGTGCCGGAGTCGTTGGGCATCAGGGTGACGTAGGCGCCGGGCTTGATCCCGACCCCGTCGGCCCATTCCTTGGGTAGGGTGACGAAGTAGGTGGAGCCGCCCGTTTTCTGCACTTTTCTCCTGTGCATGGTGCCTCCCCGGAACCGTTGAGATGGATCACTATTCTATAGATTCCATGGGTTGATTACAAAGAATCGGACCTTCGTCCCGGGCCCGACCGCACGCCAAGGGCAAGAGCCTACAGCGCCGACTCCCGGCGTCGGGCCGCGATGTGCGGATAACGAAACGCGGCCCCCGCGAAGAGGGCCGCGCTCGATGGCTGTGCGTTGCGATGTGTTCCGGGGGCCTATGCCTCCGGAGGTGGGATGATGCCTGCGTCCATCAGTGCCTTGACCTCGGACTGGGCGTGGCGGATCTTCGTCTCCGCCTCCTCGCGTAGCTGATCTTCTGTGAGCACACGGCGCGCGATGCCCTGCTCGATCGCCTTCAGGCCGACGGCAACCGCCTCGTTGATGAACACGTCGGTCTCCATCATCGTCGGGACGATGTAGTCCTCGCGCAGGCCCTTGTCCGCGGCCGTCTTGGCAATCGAGTACGCGGCAGCGATCGCCATCTCGTCGGTGATCGTCTTGGCGAACACGTCGAGCGTTCCCCTGAAGATGCCGGGGAAGCCGATCGAGTTGTTGACCTGGTTCGGGAAGTCGGAGCGTCCGGTGCCGACGATGCGCACGCCGGCCTCCTGCGCCTCCCACGGCCAGATCTCGGGGATCGGGTTGGCCATGATGAATGCGATCGCGTCCTTGTTCATCGTGGCGAGCCATTCCTTCTTGATCGTGTCCGGCCCGGGCTTCGAGGCCGCGATCAAGACGTCGGTCCCCTCGATCGACGCCGCCATGTCGCCGGTCCGGCGCTCGGCGTTCGTCTCGTTGGCGTACTTCCACTTGTAAGGGTTGTGCTCCTTGTTGGCCTCGAGGTCTTCGCGACCCGGATGGAGGATGCCCTTGGAGTCGACGAGGAGGATGTTGCCGGCCGGCACGCCGGCGGCGATCAGCACGCGGACGAACGCGATGTTGGCCGCGCCCGATCCGATGACGCTGTAGGTCACGTCCTCCATCTTCTTGCCGACGAGCTTGACCGCATTGATCACGCCGGCGAGCGTGATCGACGCGGTGCCCTGCTGGTCGTCGTGCCATACCGGGATGTCGAGCTCTGCGCGGAGCCGATCGAGGATGGTGAAGCACTTCGGATTGGCAAAGTCCTCGAGGTTGATCCCGCCGAAGCCCGGCGCGATCCACTTGACGGCCTGAATGATCTCCTCGGTGTCCTGGGTGTCGAGCATGATCGGGAAGGCGCCGACGCCGCCGAGGTACTTGAACAGGAGCGACTTGCCCTCCATCACCGGCAGGCCGCCGAGCGGACCGATGTTGCCGAGGCCGAGCACGCGCGAACCGTCGGAGACGACGGCGACCGCGTTCGCTTTGTTGGTGTAGTCGAACGCCTTGGCCGGATCGGCGTGGATCTCCTTGCACGGCGCCGCGACGCCTGGCGTGTACCAGATGCCGAAGTCGTCGTAGCTCGTGATCGCGCACTTCAGCGTCGTCTCGACCTTGCCTCGGTAGAACGCGTGCATCCCGGGCGCCTTCTTCGCCGGGAGTTTGGCGCGCTCCAGCCGCTCTTCGACCGTCAACTGCTCTTCAGGCGTCATGGCCAACCGTCTCCTTCCACACTGGGTCGAATCGTCAGCCCTCGATGCGGGCGTGGATCTGCTTCATGTTCTCGGCGATCGTGGCGTCGAGATCGCGGTACAGGTTCCCTCCGGCGCTGTCCATCGTCACCAAGAGCGGCCCGAACGCTTTGACCTCGAACAGCCACGCCGCCTCGGGCATCCCGAGTTCGTCGAGCCAGTGGACATCGGCCACCCGCTCGATGCGCTGCGCGGCCAGGGCGCCGGCCCCGCCGGTGTAGTGGACGTACACCGCGCCGACGTTCTCCAACGCCGCCTGGGTCTTGTCGCCCATGCCGCCCTTGCCGATGACGATGCGCGAGCGGAACGTCTCGAGGAACCGGTCCTCGAACAGCTCCATCCGCACGCTCGTCGTCGGGCCGGCGGCGATGACGTCCCAGCCGTCGCCGGTCTTGCGCACGACCGGCCCGCAGTGAAACAGCGCCATCTGCGCCGGGTCGAACGGCAGCGTCTCGCCCCGCTCGTGCGCCTCGAGCATCGTCAGGTGCGCCTCGTCGCGGGCGGTGAAGATCGTTCCGGTGATCGTCAAGATGTCTCCGACGCGCAGCTCGCGCGTCTGGGCCTCGTCGATCGGCAGCGTCAGTTCGCGTTTCATCGTCACATCACCTCGACCGAGCCGTCGGCCGCGAGCCGCACGCCGGCCCGTCGATCGGCCCAGCATTGCACGAGGATGCCGAGCGGCAGGGACGCCGGGTGCCGGTGGGCGTACTCCACATGGACGGCGAGACACGTGGTGTCTCCACCGACGCCCATCGCGCCGACGCCGCTCATGTTGACCAGTTCGCGCAGCTCGCGTTCCATCTCCGCCGCAGCGGGCTCGGGATGCGACGTGCCGATTTCGCGGAGCACCGCCTTCTTGCCCAGCTTGAGCGCGATGTCGGCGCCGCCGCCGATGCCCACACCGACGATCGTCGGAGGGCACGGCTTGCCCTGGCACGAGACGATGTGGTCGACGACCGCCCTCTTGATCCCCTTCAGGCCAACGCCGGGGGGCAGCATCTTCAGCGTGCTCATGTTCTCGCTGCCGCCGCCCTTCGGGAGGACGGTGATCGTCACCCCGTCGCCGTCGACGAGGTCCCAGTTGATGAACGGCATGAACCGGCCCGAGTTGTCGCCCGGGTTGGTCGCGGCGAACGGGTCGACGGTGTTTGGGCGGAGCGGGATCTCGCGCGTCGCCTCGACCACTGCCTCTGCGATCCAGCCCTTCAGCCGGCCGAGGAACGGGCTGTCGACGCCGGCCTCGACGAAGAACGTCTGGATCCCGGTGTCCTGGCACATCGGCACGCTGCCTTCGCGGGCGATCGCGACGTTCTCGAGGATCGCATCGAGTTGGGCCGCCGCCATCGACGAGGTCTCCCGCTTGCGCGCTGCCTTCAGCGCGTCGACGACGTCGCTCGGAAGCCGGGTCGCCGCCTTGCGAAGCGCCCCGACCAGCGCAGCCTTCACCTTGTGATCGGTCATCGTCACCCCTTCTCGTTGGGCCTGCGGAACTGGTTGCGGGCGATGATCTGCTCCTCGTACTGCTCGAGGAACGTCGGCCGCGGCTGCTCGACGAACCGCCCGACGAGGATGTCGGACCCCGGATACAGGTCCGCGTGCTTCGGATCGGCGCCGTGCTGGATCACGCTCCGCTCGGAGTAGTAGCGCAGCTCTTCGAGCCCGTCGCCGAGCCGATTGCGGCGACCGTAGTTCGTCGGGCACGGCGAGATGATCTCCACGAACGTGAATCCGGGCATCGTCAGCGCCTCGACCATCGCCTGCTTCAGTCGGCGGGTGTCGAGCGTCGTCCAGCGGGCGACGTACGTGGCGCCGCTGGACGCGGCCAGGTACGGGAGGTTGAACGGCGTCTCGTAGTTCCCGTACGGCGCGGTGGTTCCGCGCGAGCCGATCGGCGTCGTCGGGCCGAACTGCCCGCCGGTCATTCCGTAGTTGAAGTTGTTGACGCACAGCACCGTCATGTCGATGTTGCGCCGCGCCGCGTGGATGAAGTGGTTACCGCCGATGGCGAACAGGTCCCCGTCTCCGGAGAACACGACGACCTTCTTCTCCGGCTGGGCGACGGCGAGGCCGGTGGCGAACGCGATCGCCCGGCCGTGCGTCGTGTGGTAGGAGTCGAGGTTCACGTAGCCGGCCATTCGGCCGGTACAGCCGATGCCCGACACGATGGCCGTGTTCGTATCGTCGAGGCCCATCTCGTCGAGCGCGAACGTGAAGCAGGAGAGCGCCGTCCCGAGGCCGCAGCCGGAGCACCAAATGTGGGGAAACCGGTCGGTTCGCAGGTACCGGTGCATCGGATGCTCAAGGTTCTCGAGCACGTCCGGCTTCGGAAGCGGCTTGGCCTTATGAAGCATCGCGCAACACCTCCTCGATCGCCGAGACGATCTGTTCGGGGCGGTGGATGTCGCCGCCGGCGTGCGGCACCGGCGTCACCGCCGCCCTGCCCGCGGTGACCCGCTCGACCTCGAGCACGACCTGTCCGAGGTTGATCTCAGGCACGACGAATCCGGCGACCTCGTCGGCCAACGCGCGGATCCGATCCTCGGGGAACGGCCACACCGTGATCAGGCGAAGCATCCCGACCTTGAGCCCCTTCTCCTGGGCCATCCGCATCGCGCCGAGCGACGTGCGCGCCGAGATGCCGTAGGTGACGATGACCACGTCGGCGCCGTCGACGTCGGTCTCCTCGATCATGATGATGTCGGCCGCGTTGCGCGCGATCTTCTCCTTCAATCGCGGGACGAGCGCCGCCTGCGTCTCGGCGTCGAGCACCGGGTAGCCGCGCTCGTCGTGCGTCAGTCCGGTCACGTGGACGCGGTACCCGTCGCCGAACGTCGGCATGCCCTTCGGCACGAGGCGATCGTCGACCTCGTAGAGCAGGAACTCCTCCGGCGGAACGGACGGCTTCCTGCGCTCCACGATCTCGATCCGATCGGGGTCGATCTCGACCCGCTCGTACATGTGCCCGACGACCTCGTCGGACATCACCAGCACCGGAAGCCGGTACCGCTCGGCCAGGTTGAACGCGTGGACGGTCAGTTCGAACGACTCCTGCGGCGACCACGGCGACAGGGCGATGACCCCGTAGTCGCCGTGCGATCCCCAACGGGCCTGCATCATGTCAGCTTGCCCGACGAGGGTCGGCAGCCCGGTCGACGGCCCGCCGCGCTGGATGTTGACCAGCACGCACGGCGTCTCGGTCATCAGGCCGAGGCCGAGGTTCTCCATCATCAGCGAGAACCCGGGGCCCGAGGTGGCGGTCATCGTCTTCTGCCCGCCCCACGCCCCGCCGAGGATCGCGGCCATCGACGAGATCTCGTCTTCCATCTGGATGAACACGCCGCCGACCTGCGGCAGGCGCAGCGAGATGCGCTCGGCGATCTCCGACTGCGGCGTGATCGGGTAGCCGGCGAACAGGCCGCACCCGGCGGCGACGGCGCCTTCGGCACACGCCTCGTCCCCGTTCATGAAGTGCTGTCCGGTCAGTATGCGCTCAGCCATCGGCAGATCCCTCGGCTTCCTCGTCCTTGACGCTCCAGATGGCGAAGTCGGGGCAGATCAGCTGGCAGAAGGTGCAGTTGACGCACGCGTCGGCGTCGACGACCTCCGGCGGGTAGTACCCCTTGATGTTGAAGCGGTTCGACTGCTGCAACACGTTCTTCGGGCAGAACTCGATGCAGAAGGCGCAGCCCTTGCACTCGTCCTCCTGAAGGAAGAGGTATCCCTTCTTCGTTCGCCACCGCTTGGTGACCATCGTTGACATCTCTCCTCCTACCGCACGTCGAGCGTCCGCGCCACGACCGCCTCGCTACGGTAGTCGGGCAGGATCATCGGCGCCTTGCGGGATCGGTCGATGCCCGCCTTCTCCAGCTCGTCGGCATAGGCGGCGGCGTGCTTCAGCGTGAGGCCGCTGGGGGCGTTCGCCTTCGCCCAGCGGGCGGCCGCGATGCCGGCGCGCCGACCGAACACGTTGTAGTCGAGCAGGCTGTTGCCCATCAGGCGATTCTTGCCGTGGACGCCGCCGCCGACCTCGCCGCCGGCGAACAGGCCCGGGACCCCGGTGCCCGTGTCGGCGTCGATCTCGATCCCGCCGTTCTGATAGTGCAGCGTCGGGAAGATCAGGGCCGGGTCCTCGGTGATGTCGATCCCGTGGCGGTGCCACATCATCCACATCGCCGCCAGCCGCCTCTTCAACGTCCCCTTGCCGTGGATCTCGTCGATCATCGGGGTGTCGAGCCACACGCCTCGGATGCCGCTCGGCGTGGCCACGCCCTTGTCGTTCCCGTAGCACTCGCGGATGATCGCCGCCGCCTCGACGTCGCGCGGCTCGAGCGGGAACACGAACGAGGCGCCGTCGATGTTGACCGGCTCGGCGCCCTGGTTTCGCAGCTTCTCGGTCGCCAGCTGCCCGAGGATGGCCGCCGGGTAGGCGACGCCGGTCGGGTGGTACTGGACCGAGTCCATGTCGATCAGCTTGGCGCCGGCGCGATACGCGAGCACCAGGCCGTCGGCGGTGGCGCCGTAGTGATTGGTGGTCGGGTATCCCTGGATGTGCAGCCGCCCGAACCCGCCGGTCGCGAGCACGGTGGCGTTCGCCTTGACGACGATCGCCTCGTCGGTCTCGAGATTGAGGAGCACCGCGCCGGCGGCCCGGCCCGACTCGTCGAGGATCAGCTCGATCGCCGGGGCGAACTCGAGCACCGGGATGCCTACGTTCCGGACCTCGTCGCGCAGCACGCGCATCAGCTCGAGGCCGGTGTAGTCCTTGGCCGAGTGCATGCGCATCCGCGACGTGCCGCCGCCGTGCGCCTCGAGATACCCGCCGTCGACCTTGTCGTAGAGGATGCCGAGCTTCTCGTGCCAGTCGATCAGCATCGGACCGTCGTGGACGAGGGCCCGCACCAGTTCCGGCTTGTTGGTGTAGTGGCCGCCGCCGAGCGCGTCGAGGTAGTGAATGGCCGGCGAGTCCTGCGGCCGATCGGCCGCCTGGATGCCGCCCTGGGCCATGATCGAGTTGCAGTCGCCGTGGCGCAGCTTCGACGCCATCAGGATCTGGTCGACCGGGATCCCCTCTTCGACGGCGAACAGGGCCGCGACGCTGGCCGCGCCGCCGCCGCCGAGGATCAGGATCTGAACCTCATGATCCGGCTTCGACAGGTCGATGTCCTTCGGATCGATCAGCGGGTACGCCTCGAGCACGTCGGCGACCTCGTGCGGCATCCGCTCGTCGCGCGACACACCGACGACGAGCTGCCGTTTGCGATCGGCCTTGTAGTCCGGGTGCCACTCTCGCAGCACCTCCTCGCGCGCCTCGGCACTCATCGGGGACGGCGGGCCTTCCTTCAGCCGCTGGGCGCGGGTCGCGGCCACCTTGTCGATCGATTCCCGCATGTAGGCGGGATACCCGCCGATCATCTTGTCCGCTTGGCTCGGGCTCACTCTGATCCCTCCGAGACTTTCTCGATCTCACGCGCCGCGTATCGCGCCTTCAATCCGTCCAGATCCATCGACACCAGCTCGTCGAGCGCGGCGTCGTGCGCCCCGGCCTTGAGTTCCCTGACCCGTTCGGTCAGGTGCGCCGGCACCGGCGATTCGGTCAGCGCGTACAGCCTTCGCCCCATCTGGGCGAGGTGGTAGTGCTTGATGTCGGCCGGGCAGCGCATCGAACAGAGGCCGCACTGGATGCAGTCGAACGACAGCTCGGTCACCTGCTGGAGGTCGCCCCGCAGCGCCGCCTGGACGTAGTCCATCACCTCGATGTCCTGGGGACAGGCCTTGGTGCACGTGTTGCACGAGACGCAGCGGGCGATCGCCGGGTAGTACTGCAACAGCACGTTCTCGTTCGCGTCGAGCGCGTGCAGGTCGTAGTCGGCGCGCGGCGCCGGGGTGAACGGGAGCTGGGTGAGGTGCATGCCCTCCTCGACCATCTCCTGGCACGCCAGCGCGAACTCCAGCCGGTACTCGCCCTCCTTGCGGTAGACGGTTCCGCACGCGCCGCAGAACCCGGACCGGCATCCGGCGCCGCGAATGAATCGATACCCGGCGTACTCCATCGCGTCCATGATCGTGATGCCGACCGGGACGTCGTACGCCTTGCCCATGATGAAGATCTGCGTCATCCTTGCCGTTGCCTCTTCCATGCCTAGGCCCCTCCCTCCACGGGTACGCCGCGCCTCTCCAGGACCCCCTGCAGCGATTCGGAGGCCTCGGTCGGCTCCCATCCGAGCGCCACTGCGAGCAGCTCGGTGAAGTAGACGACGGCGGGCGGGTTCTCGTTCTGTTCGACCGGCAGCTCCTTCGACGCCTGCTCGAGGTTGAACTGGCACAGCGGGCAGGCGGTGGCGATCACGTCGGCTCCGGCGGCGCGGGCCGAGCGCAGCACGCGATACGATCGCTCGAGCGACAGCTCACGTCGATCGACGACTTGATACGTGCCGCAGCACTCCGTTTGGAACGGGAACGAAATCGGCGTCGCGCCGACCGATTCGGCCGCGTCGGCGAGCGCCGTCGGGCGCTCGGGATCATCGATCGCTGCCGATCGCGGGCGGACGAGCGTGCAGCCGTAGTAGCCGGCGACCGTGAGGTCGTCGAGCGGACGGACGACCGCCTCCGACACCCGGTCCCACGTGATCTCGTCGCGAAGCACCTGGAGCAGGTGGGCGATCGATACCGAGCCGTCGTAGTCGACCTCCCGATCCATGAACTCGTTGATCTTGGTGCGGGCCTCGTCGTCGCCGTTGATCCGCTCGGCGACCCGGTGCAGCGTGTTGTAGCACATCGAGCAGAGGGCGACGAGCGTGTCGGCGCCCGCTTCCCGCGTGCGAATGAGGTTGCGCACCGAGGCGATGTGGTGCATCAGGTCGTCGTCGGTGAGGCTGAACACCGTCCCGCAGCAGTTCCACCGCTCCAGCTCGACGAGTGGCAGGCCGAGCGTCTCCATCACGTAGGCCGCCGACGCCTCGAACGTCCGGGCCGTGTCCTTCAGGCTGCAGCCCGGGAAGTATGCGACACCGTTCATTCCGTCACCCCGTCTTCTTGCGGAAGCTCGCCACCAGCGCGATCTGGGGCAGCTCGCGGATCTCGTCGCGCGTCATGTCGTCGATCGACAGGCGGTCGAGCGACTTGCGCAGGTACAGTTGCCGGAGGGCCTCCATCAGCTTGGCCAGGTCGACGCCCTTCGGGCAGCGGACCTCGCAGGCCAGGCAACTGGCGCAGACCCACATCGCGTTCGACTCGAGCACCGACGGATCGTCGAGCTGTAGGTCGCGGATGACGCGGCTCGGCAGACGATCCATCTCCTCGGCGAGCGGGCATCCTGAGGAGCACATGCCGCACTGGTAGCAGGCGAACACGTTCTCGCCCGACAGCTCCTCGACCCGCTCGCGCAGCCGCTCGGTCGCGACTGTCTTCTGGCTAGGCATCGGCGCCTCCCTCTCGCTCCCCGACGCGTCTCCGCCGCACGGCGTTCTCGCGCCGCGTCATCGTTCGATCCTCCCGATCACGTTCCCGTCGGGACCGCGCAGCTGAACCACCATCGGCATCTCACCGGGCAGGTTGTGGGTCGCGCAGGCGAGACACGGATCGTAGTTGCGGAAGCTCATCTCGATCAGGTTCAGGATCCCCTGGTCGACATTGCCTTCCCGCACGGCCGACTTGGCCATCTCCTTGATCGACATCGAGATCGCGCCCACGTTGTGGGTCGTCGCGACGATCAGGTTGACCGAGCGGATCAGGCCGCGCTCGTCGAGGTCGTAGTCGTGGAACAGTGTGCCTCGCGCCGCCTCGATCACGCCGACGCCCCGTCCCGGGTTGCCGAGCGGCGTGCGCAGCGGCCCCTCGGTCAGCTCCGGATCGGCGGCCAACGCGGCGGTCCGTTCGGCCGCCGACAGCATCTCGATCAGCCGCGCCCAGTGGTAGGCGAACGTCGCGTGGACCGGTCCGCCGCCGAAGTGGTCCATGTAGGCTTCGTATTGCTTCTGGGCCAGCGGTGTTCCGACATGGGTGCAGACGTTCAGCCGGGCCAGCGGGCCGACGCGGTAGATGCCGCTGTCCGGGCCGGCGGTGAAGCCTTTCCAGCCGACGTCCTTCAGATACGGGATCTTGACGTACGTCCACGGCTCGGTGCGCTCGGCGATCAACGAAAGAGCCTCGGGCCCGGGGACCTGAGCAAACTCCGAACCGTCGGGCCCGACGACGCGCACGTCGCCGTCATAGAAGTTGACCGCGCCGGTCTCGTCGACCAGGCCCATGTAGTACGTCGCAAGCGCCTGCTCGTCCTCCGAGATCAGGCGACTGAACAGCTCGTCCTTGCGCAGGGTGCCGTTGAAGATATCGAGCGTCGCCACGGCGAACTCGACCATCGATGCGGCCATCGTCTCGATCTCGGCCCGCTCGTCCTCGGTCAGGCCCTTGGATTGCCCGCCGGGGATGCCGGTGACCGGGTGGATCGGGCGTCCGCCGATCAGCTCGATGATCCGCTGGCCGTAGCCTCGGTGCTTGATCACTTCCCCGCCGAGCTCGAGGCCGACCTTGCCGACCACGCCGAGGATGTTCCGCTCCTGCGGCGGCGCGTACGGGCCGACGAGGTAGTCGGGGCCGCCGAGGTAGTAGAAGTGCAGGAGGTGGTCGGAGAACGTGTACGCGTTGTACAGAAGCTCTCGCAGCTTGCGGGCCCGCGACGGCGGCGTCGCGCCGTAGCAGGCGTCGAGCGCCTTGGTCGAGGCGAAGTGGTGCGCCTCCGGGCAGACGCCGCAGATCCGTTCGGTGATCTGGGGCATGTCCTCGCCCTGCCGGCCGCGGCAGAACTGCTCGAACCCACGCAGCTCGGGGATCTGGAAGAACGCGTCGGCGAGGTTCCCGTCGTCGTCGAGGAACAGCTCGATGCGGCCGTGGCCTTCGAGACGCGTGATCGGATCGATACTAACGTGTCGCGTTTCGCTCATGATATCGCTTCCCCAAGAGTGAGTTCGCCGCGCCGAAGCGGTAGAAGGTTCCGAAGACATCGGCCAGCTGGGCGATGACCTCGTCCTCGGCCGCCAGGTGGTCTTCGCCCTCCTCGCCGGTGCCGATCAGCGAGGCGAGCGTGTTGAGCATCGCCGAGCCCTGATCGGTGATGTTGGCGGTCGGGCCGGCACACCCGGTGCACGGCATGTTGGCCGCCGGACAGACGGCACCGCAGCCGCCGCGTGTCGCTGGGCCCATACAGACGTATCCCTGGTCGAGTAGGCACTTGACCGGATCCGGCTCCTGCTCGTGCGGCCGGAGGATGCGCGTGATCTTCTCCTGCTCGCGCTCGCGCGTGCACTCCTCGCACAGGTTCTTGTCCGAGGCGAACACGGTGCCGCGCGGCGGCAGATCGCCGGAGACGAGGGCCGAGAAGATCGCGCTGACGATGCCCTTCGGCGGTGGGCAGCCGGGGACGTAGTAGTCGACGTCGACGACCCGATCGAGCGGCGTCAGTTCCTCGAGAAACTCCGGCAGGTGCAGCTCGCGGCCGTCCTGCTCGACGCACAGCTTCGGCCAGTTAGCCTAGTCGCCGAACACGGTCGAGAAGATCTCGCGCCGGCTCGACTGGTTGGCCATGCCGATCACGCCGCCGGTGTGGGCGCACGACCCGAACGCGGCGAGGAGCCGCGTCTTCTTCCGGATCAACTCGGCGATCTCGCGGTTCTCCTCGGTGCGGATCGCGCCGTTGAACAGGACGATGTCCATCTCCTGGTCGGGCATCGCGCGGACGTCGGCGTACTTCGCGTCGACCGCGCACGGCCACAGCAGGATGTCGGCCGCCGCTGCGACGTCGAGGATCTGCTCGTTCACCTCGAGCAGCGCGCAGTCGCAGCCGCCGCACGCCGCCGCCCAATAGACGCCGATCTTAGCTTTCGCCATGTGCGGTCGCTCCTATGCGGACGGGGCTCGGCCCCAATCCCTTGATCGTGTCGACGAATTCGGTGACGGTGTCGCGGAACTTCGCACCCTCGCTGGCGCTGATCCACTCCAGTCGCACGCGACGCGGATCGAGTCCGGCGTCGTCGAGCGCCCGCTTCAACACCTCGATCCGCCGTCGGGTCTTGTAATTGCCGTTCACGTAGTGGCAGTCTCCCGGATGACAGCCGCCGATCAGCACGCCGTCGGCGCCCTTCTCGAGCGCCGAGAGGACCATCGTCACATCGACGCGTCCCGAGCAGTTGACGCGGATCGGGACGACGTTCGGCGGGTAGATCATGCGGCTCACGCCGGCCAGGTCGGCGCCGGCGTAGGAACACCACCGGCAGAGGAATGCCACGATTCTCGGCTCGAAGCCGTGGGTTCGTTCGTCAGCCATCGGCGAGTGCCACCTCAAGCATTTCGTGCAGCTGGGTGTCGGTCATGTTCTTCAGCTGGGCCGCGCCGGTCGGGCACGACGAGACGCACGTGCCGCAGCCTTCGCACAACACCTCGTTGCATTCGGCCACCCCGGCCGCGTTGAGCGACAGCGCGGCGTACGGGCACATGCTCACGCAGACGCCGCACCCGCCGCAGACGGTCTCGTCGATCGACACGACCTCGGGGGAGTGCGTCAGCTTCTCCTGCACCAGGAGCGTGATCGCCTTGGCGGCGGCCCCGCTCCCCTGGGCGACCGACTCCGGGATGTCCTTCGGTCCCTGGCCCGCGCCGGCGACGAAGATGCCTGCGGTGAGGCTCTCGACCGGTCGAAGCTTCGGATGGGCCTCCTTGAGGAACCCTTCCGAGCCGCAGCTGATCCGCAGCGTGCGTGCGAGCGCCTGGGCGCTCGGATGCGGATCGATCGACATCGCGAGGACGACAAGGTCGGCCTCCATCTCGACGCGCTTGCCGGAGATGGTGTCGACGCCCCACACGACGACCTGGTCGCCGTCGCGGTAGATGCGGGCGACCTTGCCGCGCAGGTAGCGGATCTTCTCGTCCTCGGTCGCGCGCTGGATGAACTCCTCGTACCCCTTGCCGCCGGCGCGAACGTCGATGTAGAAGACGGTCGCCTCGCCGTCGTGGACGGCGTGCCGGTACAGGAGCGCGTGCTTGGCGGTGTACATACAGCAGATCTTCGAGCAGTGCGAGTTGTGGTTCTCCGGATCGCGCGACCCGGCGCACTGGACGAACACCACCTTCTTCGGCACCTTCCCGTCGGACGGGCGACGCACCTCGCCGCCGGTCGGGCCGGACGACGACAGCAGTCGCTCGAACTGCAGGCCGTCGATCACGTCCGGGACGTCGCCGGCGCCGTACTCGCCCAGGTTGAGGATCGGGTACAGCTCGTAGCCGGTGGCGACGATGATCGCCGCGACGTCCTCCTCGATGATCTCCGGCTGCATGTCGAAGTCGATCGCGCCCGGCTCGCACACCTTGGCGCACTCGCTGCAACGCAGCGGGTGCAGGCCGAGGCACGTGTTCTCGTCGAGCGTGTACGACGATGGGATCGACTGCGGCGACGGGATGAAGATCGCCTTGCGCTCGACGAGGCGGC
>Ga0272441_10010595_pt1 | contig 13895 bp, 7 predicted proteins | sample SSMProp6N_FD_193582 | JGI IMG/M metagenome (GOLD analysis project Ga0272441, IMG submission 193582) | Marine sediment archaeal communities from Little Sippewissett salt marsh, Falmouth, MA, United States - SSM-Prop-6N | ecosystem: Environmental > Aquatic > Marine > Wetlands > Sediment ... | reverse complement strand
ATTCGCGACGCGGTGTTCACAGTGTCCGAAATGATTGCCGCATCTAGCCGTTCAACGTCACCCGTAATTCCCATGATGAGATCACCATTTTGCATGCCGATTCCTATCTTGACAGGGGACCTGCCTTTCTCGATACGCTCTCGATTGTATTCCTCCAGTGCGACATGCATCTGAACGGAGGCCCGAAGTGCATGTTGAGATCCGCCCGGGAACAGGGCCATAAAGCCATCCCCGAGGTATTGCATGATGAAGCCCTTGTTTTCACGGATGATGGGTCCCATCTGTTTATTGAAAGAATTGATGAACAAGAAATTGTCTCTTGGACTCAATTTTTCTGAAAGAGCCGTGAATCCGCGGATGTCCACGAAGAGTACGGATACTTCTTTTTCGGCCAGGTCACCCAGGGAAACTTCCGTCAGGCGATCCTTGCCCAGGGAACGAATAAATTCGGTAGGGACGAATTTTTGACTGACCTCGTGGATGCTTTTGATGGCCTGCTCCCTTTCCTGAGCTTCTTTGAGTCCTTTCTGATAGAGTTGGGCACTCTCGATGGCTACGGCGGCCTGCAAGGAAATGGTGGTAAGCAGCTTGAGCTCTCCGGCAGTGAATTCGCGCTCTTCGCTGTGCCCGAGGATCACCAAGCCCATGGTTTTGTTCTTGACCTTCAAAGGAGCGTACATCATGGCCTTCAGGTGAGAGAGCGCAGGGTTGGCTGCAATGCGTTCATGGGGAACGATCGAGGAGGTTCCGCGATGAATGAGTTCTTTCAGCACTTCATTCTGACGTATGATGTTTTCTTCCCGATCGGGGTCTTCCCCAAAGGAGCTGAGCTTGACCACACGATCCGTTTCGCTTTCGTGAATGAGAAAAAGCCCGTGGGTCGAATCGATGATCTGTGAAGCTTCTCCCAGGGTCATTTCTGCGATGGAAGGCACATCAATTTTTTCAGCCAGCATTTCACTGAAATCATAGATCATGTTGATCTCCCGGTAAAGACCCAGCACCTCGTTGCCGATACGCTTCTTCTCCAGGTCCTTTTGCGCCAGGGCCGACAGCAGATCTGCGATTATCGCTCCCTGTTCCCGATTGCTTTTGACCAGGGCGAATTCATTGCCATTATCCGAAACGGGAAACTGGTGAGGCATGGGAGCATCGCTTCCGAAGAGAACGCCTCCGTCAAGATCTGTGATCGAAAGATCCATCTGCATCTCCTCTTTCAGACCTTCGAGTATTCTGACAGTCCGCTCGTTGCGCAATACGCCTTTCAGTGCTCGAATTTGTTGTTTTATGGTTTTTGCCGTAATCATTTACACGTTTAAAACTGCTACACCTTTAAAATTTCCTCCGCCACCGAAAGCATTTCATCCGGGTCAAAGGGTTTGGTCATGTAACGGTCTGCGCCCATTTCAAGACCTTTTTGCCGGTCAACCTCCTGACCCTTGGCCGTTAACAGGATGATATAGACATGAGACAGGTTCAACTCCTTTTTTACTTTTTGACAGACCTCCATGCCATTCATCTTGGGCATCATCACGTCCAGAAAAACAAGGTTGGGTTCTTCTTGTTGAATGATCTCAAGGGCCTGGGCTCCATTTTCTGCAAACAGGAGCTCTACGCCTTCATCTTCCAGGTCTTCCAAGGTTTGCTCGATGAGCATTCGGATATGTGACTCGTCGTCAACGATCAATAATTTCTGTCCCATAGGTATTATAGTTTGTGTTTTTGATTTCTTTTATTATTTCTGTCTTATTCATAAATGAAGAACATAGTGTTCTCCATGCCTTTCTGAACCTTCAGGTCCTTGATCAACTCCTTGTCCCCGTTGCAGACAGAGTTCAGCATGATAATGTCTGGCTTCGCCTCAGTAGCGTTTTTGATCAGGTCCTTGGGCTCACTTTCGAGGACCTTGTATCCACGGGCGTTGAGCACTTCGGACAAGGTCTTGACCGCAGAGGCGTCCTCATCGACCACCAACACCTTCTTTTTAGAAACGCCCTGCTCCAGCAGCTCGTCCACCTCGTGAAAAAGCTGTTCGGTATTTATAGGTTTGGTCAGGTACCTGTCCACCCCAATTTTAAGACCTCGTTCCTTGTCCTGCACGATTGACAGAATGATGATCGGAATATCCATGGTCGCCGGATCATTCTTGAGTACGGCGGCAACGTCGAACCCGTTGATCTCCGGCATCATCACGTCGAGTATGATCAGATCGGGTTTCGACATTCTCACCATGTCAAGGGCTGCTTTTCCATTAGCCGCTTCCTGGACCTGGTAACCCGCATCGCCAAGCTCCTGTCTGAGCAAGGAACGAATGGGTGTGTCGTCGTCAACGACTAAAATCGTAGGCTCTTTCTTCACATCACTCAGTGAGGAATGCTTGATCTGTTTTTTCAGGCTGTTGAGAATGCGATCCAGCTGTATGGGTTGCTCCGATCCTGTGTCTCCCATGGTTGGGATGCTGAAGAAGAAGGTGCTTCCCACACCGAGATCACTTTTCATCCAAATGATACCCCCATGATGCTCGATGATCTCGCGGCAGATCGGAAGACCCAGACCGGTTCCCTGAGGCTTGTCCGTCAGGGTGTCGCCCGCCTGGCGGAAACGCTCGAACACTTTGTGCTTGTCGTCATCGGCGATTCCGATTCCGGTATCCTGCACTTCAACGATGATCTGTCCTTCATCCTGGTAGGCATCGATCGAAACCTTTCCTTTATCCGTGAATTTCACCGCATTCGAAAGCAGGTTGATAACCACTTGAATGAGCTTGTCCTCATCGGCACTCACAAGCGGAAGATCAGAGGAAATATTCTTTTGCAGGGTCAGACCCTTTTGATCGAAAAGGGATGAAGTACTGGCAATGGCGCGATTGATCACATCCTGAAGGAATACGGGTTTCATGTGCCATTCCATGCGACCCGACTCGATTTTGGCGAGGTCCAGCACGTCATTGATCAGGTTGGTGAGGCGTTCGCCTTCAGAGACCACCACGTTGAGGTTCTCGCTGACCTGCTTCATGGTTCGTTTGATCTTCTGATCTTCTACGTTGACCATAGGGAAAACCTTGTCTTCCAATCGCTTTCTGATGATCTTGGCAAATCCCAGTACTGAGGTCAATGGCGTTCTGAGCTCATGGCTAACGGTTGACAGGAAGGCCGATTTGGCCTCATTGGCATCCTCAGCTTTGGCCTTGGCCTCTTTCGCCTCTTCGTACAATTCGGCGTTGTGAAGGGCAACCCCTACATTGATGGCTATCGTATTCAGCAGTCGCTTGTCTTCTTCGTTGAATCGACTCGCTTGCTTGGTACTTTGCACACTCAAAACACCTATGATTTTATCTTCAACTGGTATAGGAACCCCCAAATACGAGATGGCCATTTTTCCTGTCGACTCCAAACCGCTTTTCTGATATTCGGCCTCGATATCCGTATCATGATTGATCAACAAAGCTTCTCCTGTCTGAATAATCTTCGAGGTCAAGCCTTCTCCAAATTTTAAGGGGGCCATATCGTCTCCGTCCTGGTAAGGGAAATTGATCATGCCATTTTCAACATCTAAAAGTGCCAGGTAGGTAATATCAGACTTGAAGACGTTCTTCATCTCCTTGCCCACCATCTGGATGAGCTCATTCAGTTCCAGCTTCTGCGTCAACGCCTGACTCACCTGATTGACGGTTGCCAGCTCTTCCAGTCTTTGCCGTACCTCGCTGGTTCGCTCTTCCACTTTGTCTTCCAGGGCCTTTCTTTGGTTAACCAGGATGCGGGTGCGAGACCTTACGATGGCATAGACCAGTAAGAGGAATCCAAGCACATAGAGCGCATAGGCCCACCAGGTCTTGTACCAGGGTGGTGTGATGCCAAAACTGATGGAAGCCTCCTCTGTTTCGTCTCCAAAAAGATTTCTTGCCTTAACCTTAAATTCGTACTTTCCAGGAGGCAGGTTGATGTATTCCTTTGAGGTTTGCCTTGAATATTCAGACCATTCTTTGTCCAACCCATCGAGATACGTTTTGTAGACCATGGCTTCCTGCGATATGTACAACGGGGCTGCGAACTCAATGTTTACGTTGTTCTTATCAAATGGGATTTGCAGTCGATCTGGGGCCGCTATATTGCTCTCATAAATAATAGAATCACCTGACATGGTGATTGATCTTACAATGCTCTTAAATTCAGGAATATAGGACTCTTCAAGCTTCCCTTCGTATCTAAATAGTCCGTCAGGACTGTAAAACCATGCGACTTGTGAACCGTCTGGCTTTGGGGGTTCAGGGTAGATTCCCCATAAAATTCTGTTTTTCAACTCTTTGAATGCTGAGGTATTCATTTCGTACTCCCCATTTTCATTTAAACTGCTGATAACGATTTGGCCATTGATCCTGAACCATATTTTACCTGCCGGATCTGTTACAGGATGTAAGAATCCACCCTGATCATCGGAATTTGCGAAATCTTCGTAATAATACTTTGTTCTCTCAAACTGTTTTTTTTCCTCATTAAACTTATAGCTATAGGTGCTGTCTTCGTTACCGTTGAAAAAATGAATCTCAGAGTCATGCTTCCAAAATCCTATTCCAGTTTCCGGAACACCATTCAAACTATCATAAGTCTCAATTTTTGGATCACTCAGGTCAATCTTTCCGTTAACTATGTCCGTATCAAAATATTGGATACTGCCTTCCTCATTTGATTCTAACCAAAAGTTTCCTTTGGCATCCTCCAACATACTTGCATCGCCAAAAAATCCGGTGAAGAAATTGACATTTATTTCCGGTGTTGTGCCCTCCATCTCAAATTGATTTTTCTCTTCGTTAAAATAGAAGCTTGCAACACCTTGGTTGTGGGCAATATACATCCTATCTGGATCATATTCAGAAAGCAAAATGTCATTTGCTCTTAAATCGTAATTGACACTTTTTCTGACATATTTCCAGGTTGTGCCCTCAATCTCGATCAATCCCATGTCACCTGTACCTGCATATAGTCTTCCTCGATGTTCGACAAACGCTCGAGATTGTCCAAAGGTTCCTTCCAGGTAATGCACGCGACTTTCACCATCTTTGATATAATAAATACCACTGTTGGTTCCAATGTATAAGATATCATCTTTCTTGTGGACCGAAAAAGCAACATTGGAGGGTAGTCCCATATTTGCATCAATAAGGGACAGAGTACTGTTCAGGTTAACGCTGGAAATGCCATTAAAAAGGGGCAACCACAAAACATTTCGAGAATCGAGATAAGCGAATGTAGCGAATCCATCTTGAAGACCATTATTGGTAGAATAATCTTGAACTAAATTGCCATCATGGTTTATGCGAAATGCTCCTCCACCTGAAGTATTAAAAATAAAATCTCCATTTTCAAGTGCAAGTCCGGGAAGGTACAGGGACTGACCGATGAGTTCGTCGGCTTCTGTTTCAAAAGGCTCGAAACTTTTACCATCGTAAATGAAGAAACTTTTGGATCTTGTCCCAATCAATAGCCTTTTATCATCGTAGGGAAGAATAGAATAGATTCTTTCATCCGCAAACTGCTCTCCCCCTGGAACCAGTTCAAAGGTATCTTCATCGGTCAGATAGCAAAGACCTCGATTCCAGATTCGCAAATAATAAATATCATGTACGATTTGCCCTACGTGATAATCATCTTCCGACGCGATTACCTTAATGGTTTCACCATCCCAGCAATAAAGTTTGGCCTGAGTTCTGAAGATGATTCTTCCTTTGTAGTAGTCAGTTTCCCAGACTTCTTCAAAGGTCCGGTGCTCCTCTGGAATCTTGTCCATTAATGAAATGTACTCCAGTTCACCATTAGATTTCTTTTCCAAATACCCAAAGTCACCGCCACCTCCGACGTAAATTACACCGTCATCATCCATGGCAAGCGAGCGACCGCCTGCTTCGGTTTCTATTAGCTTCCAGTTAACGCCGTCATATTGCAACACACCCGCACCATTTGCAAAGTACATGATACCATTTTGGTCTTCCAACGCCCACCAATTAATAGGTCCAGCTTCGTAATCTCGATAAGAATAATTTGTGATTACCGGTCTTCCAGTTTGTCTTTGAGCCAAAACGGGAGACAACCATAAAAGACAAGAAAACAGAAAAATTAGGACATAGAAATTCCTGGAAGGGGCGTGATGATTAAGGCGTAACATAGTTGATCAATTGATAGGGATTGATGACTAATCCGGATTAGATTCGTCCTAAAATACAAAAAATAATCATTGAGTCACTGAGAATTAGTATTATAGGTACAATGTTCAATTTAGGGACTTCGAATTCGCGGATTTATAGAACAATTCACAGATATCAAATCATCTGGAATACTCAAGATTTTAGCCTTATTTTTGCGGGATGTTAAAAGTGAGAGATCTTTCATTTGCCTATGAGCCGGAAACCCCTGTTTTGGAGGGGATAAGCTTTGACCTGGACCCGGGGGGCCATCTCTGTGTCATGGGGGAGAGTGGTTGTGGCAAATCCACATTATTGAAGGCACTTTACGGGCTTTTCGACCTGGATGATGGCGAAATAAGCTGGAAGAAAAAACAGGTCTTGGGTCCGGCATATAACCTGGTTCCGGGAATGCCTTTCTTCAAATATGTTGCCCAGGAAACCGACCTGATGCCTTTTACGACGGTGGCCGACAATGTTTCCAAGTACTTGTCGAGAATAGATATGGAGGCCTCCGAGAAGAGAACTCAGGAACTGCTTGAGGTGATCGGGATGTCTGAATTTGCCGACACGAAAGTGAAAAACCTGAGCGGGGGTCAGAAACAGCGTGTGGCTCTTGCGAGGGCCCTGGCTTTGAACCCGGAGCTATTATTGCTTGACGAGCCCTTCAGCCAGGTCGACAATTTCAAAAAGAATACCCTTCGCAGAACTTTGTTCAGATACCTTAAAGATCACAATATAGCCTGCGTTGTAGCCACCCATGACAGCGAGGACGCACTGTCTTTTTCGGATCGAATGGTGGTGATTAAAGGGAACAGGTTGCATGCCATTGGAAGCCCTGCCGACCTTTTCAGGGACCCACCTGACAAATATGTGGCGTCTTTGTTTGACGATGTGAACGAAATGATTTTAAAAGGAGAGAAGGTTCTGATGTATCCGAATCAGATAAAAATCACGAAAAAGTCCAAGGAGAAAGCCAGAGTTTTGCGTTCCTATTATAAAGGTACACATTGGCTCGTCGAAATGGATTTTGAGCGTCAGGTGATCTTTGTCAACCACCCTGAAGAGCTTCTCCCTGACACAGAAGTTTCCTTAGAAATTCTTTGCGATTGATTTTCGCGGTCTCATTTCTTAGATGTTGATCCAGTAAGTGACCTTTAAATTGATGGAACGGTAGCGTGGCGAAACCGGATCTATGTAAAAATTGTCATTGTACACAAGGAACAGATCAGATAGCGGGGCAAACCGCCATTGGAGCCTTGAATTGATCCCGAGGTTCTCCCTTTGATTGCTGTATTGGATGAGCGTTGACCAAAAGAGCGATTTGTTGAAAGTGATCTCGACGCGAGGGCTTAACAGCCAGATGTCAGTGTCGGAGTAAGGGGCAGGCAGGCGGATACCATCGTAATTGAGGGCGAGGCTGACCTGGGCCCAGGGCTGGAAACGCAACGCGACCTCGGCCCCTGCAGAAAAAATATTTCCATTGAAGAATTCACCCGTTGTGATCGAGCCCCTATACGTCAGCCGATTGGTCGAATTCGATGCATATTCGGCCGTGACCTGGTTGAAGGTGTAGTCGGTGTCAGCTGGCAAGGGGACGGCGTCATCCTCGCCCGTCGGATCAAATTCCTCTGTAAGATAGATGTAGTTGTATGCCGCTCCGGCAGCTGCCGAAGCTCTGTCTTCAAAGTCAGCCTCCCACCGTAATCGATAGAGACGGTCGGTGTTCTGATAGTCCAGGGTAGGCCTCCAGTAATTTATGACCAGCAAATTGAGGGCATGCCTTGTTATTTTGCTACTCGTCGGATAAAATTTCTTTTCGCCAAAGATACCGTGCTTGAGAATGTCGTTTCTGGGCACAAATCCCAGGTCGGCCCTGAAATCGTTATCCACGAAAGTGAGGTCGGTGACGAACGTGTAGTCACGCGTGTTGTATTCGATCTGGGCCTGGGTTGAGAAATTTCCCTGGCTGTCATCGGGTTGTAACGATTTGTTTGCATAGAATTTTCCACTCCATACATTGTTGGCGGAAGCCAGGTTGAACTCAGCTCCGATCACGCGATTGAATTCATCTTCATCATCGAGAAAATCGTAGTCCTGAAACGTTTGACGGTTGATGAAGAACACACCGATGTTCGATCGCGAGAAGACCTTGCGCTGCAGGACGAACATCATGTTGTTGTTGGAAGGAATCTCATTGGGGATGTCTTCATCCGTTTGTATGTTCAGAAAACCGAGTCGCCAGTCCTCATTGAGTTTTCCGCTGAGTCTAACACCGGCAAGGATGGGATTTTCAATCGTGTTGTCTTCTTTGTCTGTCGCCAGCCCTATTCGTCGCGAGAAAAAAGGCCGGGCCTCACTGTAGGTGTTTCCAAAGCTCGCGAAGAGGTCGATGTTGTCAATGAAGAATTGTCTTTTTTCAGGAAGTCGCAGCTCGAAACGCGTCAGGTTGGTGAAAATGTCATCGACTTCCACATTGGAAAAATCGGGATTGATCGTGATGTCGAGGTTCATGCCATTTCCTATCGAAACTTTGGCATCTCCTCCGATCTTGTATCTGAGATCGTTTTCGTCTGTTTCATAATCCTTTTCTGCGATGGTATTGATATAAGGGATCAGACTGAAGGGGGTTCTCGATTTCCCGAGGGGCCTGTCGAATTCTAGCTCTTCCATGAAGGCTACGCTCGAAAGACGCTGGTTTTGTGGAACCCGCACCGAGCTGCTCTGTTCGTTGGTCTGTACATTCCAACGAAATGCCCTGAACCTCCAGGTCGTATCTCCCTCGACGAATTTCAGGGAAGTAAAGGGAATGGCCATCTCAATGACATAGCGGTCATCGTGCTTTTGGCTCTCGCCTTGCCATTTGATGTCCCAGGTTCTGTTGAAATTGCTGCCGCCATCCGAAATCTGACCTTCTCTTCGTACCCCATAGGGCGTGACCCCGAAGAAAAAGGCATTGGTACCGTCCTTGAACGTGTCGAACATGATGGTAACGTTGTCGTTTTGCGTGCCAAGGTAATCCCTTCGCAAGGAGGACACCACATAATCGGGGCCCGAGGAATAAGCTATGATTCCCACATACAAGGTGGTTTCGTCAAATAGGATCTTGATTTCAGTCTGATATTCAGCCTTCAGGGAGTCTGTCGGAAAGTATTGCCAGAATTCTTCTGTGGTATCTGCAGATTCCCATACCGGTTCGGCGAGTTTTCCATCCACAGTCATGGGGTAATCGATAAAAGTCGCCTGAGTTTTTCCGGAGGTAATCTGGGCCAGGGCAGAAGTGGTCCAGGCAAATGATACAATGAAGACAAGCAGACTAAGCTGGAAGAAATTCCTGAACTTTTCGTTTTTGTTCATCCCACTGATAATGTAGATCCCGAATTGTCACAAATTTCAACCTTTTTGGGCAATTAAGAGCTAACAAATGTTACCATTTTAGACAACTTTAACACCTTAAAGTACAAATTTGAACCTGCTATTCTCTAGTATTTTTTGTAACTTTCTGTCCATAAGTTCGATTCATAATTAATCCTTGCTCAAATTTTATGAAAAACAAGAAAGAAAAAGCGGGTTCGGGTTCCTCAAAAGGCATAAGCAGACGTGGGTTTTTAAGGGGAGCCGGATTATCAACCGCCGGAAGTGTGCTATTGACTTCGGAAGTATTCGCCTTTGAATACGAAGAAGAAAAAGGAACGGAACTCGGGCCGGATGCCTCGACCATTCAGATGAAGGTCAACGGCAGGATCTGGTCGCTGAGCGTTGAGCCGAGAACGACCCTGGCTTCAGCCCTGAGGGATCACCTGGAGCTCACAGGTACGAAGGTAGTGTGTGACAGGGGTTCCTGTTCTGCCTGTACCGTTTACGTTGACGGCAAACCGGTCAATTCCTGTATGATGTCTGTTTTCGACGTTGGTGACAAAGAAGTTACTACCATTGAAGGAATTGCGAAAAATGGCAACCTGCATCCTGTGCAAGAGGCCTTTATCGAGCACGATGCGTCGCAATGTGGGTATTGCACCCCGGGAATGGTGATGTCTTGCGCCCACCTTTTGGATCACAACAACAATCCCACGCTGGAAGACGTAAAAGATGCCACACGAGGCAACCTCTGCCGCTGTGGTACTTACCCCCATGTATTTAAGGCTACGTTGGACGCCGCAAAAAAACTAAGTTAGAATGGATACCAGAAAAGAGAAATTTCCACACGGGATTCCGGGACACAACCTGGGCGAAATAGAACGCGAGATCCCCATAAACGAACCACCTGCCTGGCCGATCAATGACAAGCTCAAGAACATTGGCAAAAGAGTTAAGCGTATTGACGCCATCGACAAGGTCACGGGTAAGGCAAAGTACACCTCCGACATGAAATTGCCGGGTATGCTCTATGCAAAGATGCTGCGATCGACTGTTCCACATGCGGAGATCAGGTCGATCGATATATCGAAAGCGGCAAGTCTGCCTGGGGTTTATGCCATTCACCTGATAGAGAACAAAGGCAAGGAAGGAGAGAATAAAGAGGAAGGAAAATATCCTTCTGTCAAATATGTCGGTCAACCTCTTGGAGGGGTCGCGGCGGAAAGCCTGGACATCGCCAAAGACGCGATTTCCCTGATTAAGGTGAGCTACGACACAAAACCTTTTGTTATTGACGTGGAAGAGGCCATGAAGGCCGATGCCCCAATTGTATTTGATCAACCCATTGAGCAGCAGTCGGATGGGGGTGATGTAGGGGAAACGCATGACGGAAGCAAAGGAGAAGGAAATGTTAGAGGCCCCTCTACGAGCAGTTTCTTTGGAGGACCCAGAGGAGACCTGGACAAAGGCTTCAGCGAAGCGGATGTAGTGGTTGAAAGAACCTATCGCACCCAGGTCCATACCCACATGCCGCTTGAAACTCATGGCGTGGTTGTCGACTGGAGACCGGATCTCATGACGGTCTACGCATCGACCCAGAACACGAATAGTGTGCGCAATGAAATGGCAAGCATCTTCAACCTTCCCAAGAGCAAGGTTCGGGTGATATGCGAGTTTATGGGAGGTGGATTTGGAGCCAAGCACAGCGCAGGCAGTTATGGCCCTATGGCGGCCAATCTGGCCAAAAGGACGGGCAGGCCCGTATGGCTCATGCTTGACAGACAGGAAGAGCACCTGGCTGAAGGCAACAGGCCAAACTCGATACAATACCTCAAGATCGGGGCCAAAAAAGACGGCAGCCTGACCGCAATTCAACAGCGATCACACGGAACGGCCGGGGTCGGCCTGGGAGCCGGAGTAGGACGAATCGCCCAGGTTTTATATGACTGTCCGAATTTTGCAACGGAACAATATGACGTTTTGACGCATGCCGGACCCGGAGCGGCCTGGCGTGCCCCCGGAAATGTCCAGGGAGCTTTCGGTCTCGAGCAGGCCATCGATGAACTGGCCGAAAAGCTGGGCATGGATCCTCTGGAATTCAGGGATAAAATCGACAAGAGTGAGGTAAGGAAAGTCGAGCGTCAGCGAGGCGCCGAAAAATTTGACTGGTCGAGGCGTAAAGCCGCTGGAAGCGGTGAAGGCGCGATCAGGAAAGGATATGGAGTGGGCCAGTCGACCTGGCCGCGTTTTGTAACCCTGGATTCCTCGGTTGAAGTCAAGATACACAATGATGGAGGCGTTGAGATTCGTTCGAGCGTCCAGGACATTGGTACGGGTACAAAAACCATTCTGGCCCAAGTAGTTGCAGAAGAGCTCGGCTTGGCGGTCGAAGACATTCAGGTCAATATTGGAGACACCTTCTTCCCGGTCGGACCCGGGTCGGGTGGTAGCGTCGTTACCGGTTCGATCACTCCACCGACACGTAATGCCGCATTTGAAGCCAAAAAGGAGCTTTTGATGATGGTGGCCAAAAAATGGGAGACGGACTCCAGCCAGTTGATCCTGGAAGACGGACATGTGACCCACAAGACGGATGCAGATAAAAAGATGACCTTCAAAGAAGCAACCAAGCTCATGCGAACCAGTCAGATCAGCAAGGTGGCAAGTCGTTCGGATGATTACGAAGGGTTCCAGCAGCCCTGGGGTCTTGCCTACGGTGATCTAGGTTCTGTTCAATTTGCGGAAGTAACCGTGAATACGGATACCGGCTTCGTCAAAGTGGATAAAATAGTCGCGGCCCACAGCTGCGGACGCCCGCTGAACATCGGCCAGCTGGAAAGTCAGATCAATGGTGGTGTCATACAGGGCGTTTCCTATGCACTCTATGAAAACAGGGTCATGGACAAAGGCACCGGACATATGATGAATGCCAATGTCGATCAATACAAGACTCCTTATTCCATGGAGATTCCGGAGATCGAAAACTTGATCATCGAAGAGTATTCGGCCCGATCCTCTACGGATGCCTATGGAATTGGAGAGCCGGCAAACATTGCAACGGCAGCAGCCATTGCCAATGCGGTTTACAATGCGATTGGAGTCAGGATCTATGAGATCCCGATTACTCCCAGAAGCATCTTGGAAGCACTCAATAAAGTAGATCAAAAGGCTTGATTCGTTCGAGTCTCATTTAATAAATCAGAAAGACATGAATAAATTTAGTTGGTACGAAGCGAAGTCGGTGGAGGACGCTCTTGAAAAGGTGAACTCGACTGTTTCCGAACAGCTCTATGGGGCCACCTCCGACGCAGCCGTATTTAAATCAGGAGGAGTTGATGTGCTCGACTGGGTTAAGGAAGGACTGCTCAAGCCACAAACGATCATCAATATCCGAAATATTCCGGGTATGGACAGAATCAATATGGATACTAAGAAAGGTCTCCGAATCGGTGCGAATGTGACTCTTTCAGAATTGGCCAGCGATCCTCAGATCAAAGAGAATTACCTGGCCCTGCACCAGGCCGTCAACCATGCGGCCACACCCCAGTTGAGAAACATGTCGACCCTGGGTGGCAACCTGGCTCAACGCAATCGCTGCTGGTATTTCCGGTCGGCTGAGCACAAATGTTTCCGCAAAGCCGGAGATCGATGCTTTGCACGGCATACTGAAACCGGTGAGAACGAGAATCACGCGATTATCGATAACGGTTCATGCGTGAGTGTTCACGCTTCATCGATAGCGACGGCCCTCATGGCGTTTAAGGCCCAGGTGGTCATTGCCGGAGCAGATGGGAAAACAAAGACCGTTTCCATGGATGAGTTTTTTGTTCCTGCCAGTGAGGATATTGCATTGGAGACGATTCTCAAACCCAAGGAAATCATAATTGAAGTGATTGTGCCCACTCCGTCCAAGAACACAAAAAGCTACTACATCAAACAAGTGGCCCGTGAGTCGTATGACTGGTCATTGGGCGATGTGGCGGTAGTGATGGAGACCTCGGGAGACAAGTGCAAAACGGCCAGCATTGTTTTGGGCGCGGCAGCACCGACACCCTATCGCTCGGTTCAGGCCGAAGAGGCCATGACCAAAAACGAGATCAATGAGGCCAATGCATCTGCGGCGGCTGAGGCTGCCATGTCGGTGGCACGTCCGCTCTCGAAGAACGGGTATAAGGTGCCTTTGTTCAAATCAATTATCAAAGAAGCGATTGTTTCTGTGGCATAAATCACTCCAATGGATTCAAAAACAAAGAACCTTTGCAAATTTTTGCGGGCCCGAAATCCTTATGGGATGATGGAAGGTGGCGAGCATCCCTGGCTTTTGCTGGACGATGCGAACACCATTTGCTGGTGCATCAATTCG
>Ga0272441_10010594_pt1 | contig 13896 bp, 12 predicted proteins | sample SSMProp6N_FD_193582 | JGI IMG/M metagenome (GOLD analysis project Ga0272441, IMG submission 193582) | Marine sediment archaeal communities from Little Sippewissett salt marsh, Falmouth, MA, United States - SSM-Prop-6N | ecosystem: Environmental > Aquatic > Marine > Wetlands > Sediment ... | reverse complement strand
TGATGTGTATGAAATACGCTGTGACGGGCGTGTCGTCTATGTGCCGGCGGTTGAAGAGTTTGTTGAGGAGATTTCTATTGATGAAGGGTATATGGTGCTGAAACGGTTTGAAGAGTTTCTCTGACATTTGTTTGCGCCTTTCATTGACCTGTTGTCAGAATGGCTGAAGTTACTGATGCTGTACGAGTACCGGAAATATGGCTTGTGCTGTTTTTCCGGAGTTGGTGAAATGGTTAACCGGTGAATTGCTCTGCTGATGGAAACGTTGCGTATAGATGTCATTTCCGTCATTCCCGGATTTTTTGACTCACCACTTGAAAAGGGTCTGCTGGGCATAGCTGGGAAAAAAGAGCTTGTTGACATTCGGGTGCATAATCTGCATGATTATGGGCTTGGAAATTATAAGCAGGTGGATGATTCTCCTTTTGGCGGGGGAGCAGGGATGATAATCAGGCCCGAGCCGGTTTTTGAGTGTATTGAAGGGCTTTTGGTTGAACGGCCATATGATGCGGTGATTTTTCTGACTCCTGATGGAGAAAAGCTTAATCAGCCGAAAGCGAACAGGCTTTCAAGGTTGAAAAATCTGATTATATTATGTGGGCATTATAAAGCCGTTGATGAAAGAATCAGAAAAAAGCTTATCACCATGGAGTTGTCCGTTGGTGATATAGTGGTTTCAGGGGGAGAGATCCCGGCACTGCTTTTGATGGATGCGATTGTCCGTCTTATTCCAGGGGTTCTGGGCGACAGTGAGTCGGCCCTGACAGATTCGTTTCAGACAGGAATGCTGGATTGTGGCTATTATACACGTCCTGCAGTGTTCAGAGGAATGCAAGTCCCTGATGTTCTGATGTCTGGAGATCATAAGAAAATAGAAGAGTGGCGGAGTCGCGACGCACTTGAGCGAACGATGCAACGGCGCCCTGATCTTCTTGGCGGTGATATTATTGAAGAGCTAAAGAACAACTAACGTTAATACTTATTTACTTATAACATGGATCAGTTAATTCAATTGGTAGAGGCGACGCAGGTAAGAAATGATTTGCCTGATATTCATCCGGGCGATACAGTGAAAATACAGTTAAAAGTTATCGAGGGTGAAAAAGAGCGTTTGCAGGCTTACGAGGGTGTTATTATCAGTGATAAAGGCATGGGCACCTCAAAAACCATTACGGTCAGGAAAATTTCCAATGGTGTCGGCGTAGAGCGTATCATTCCTTTGTGCTCACCGAACATCGAGAGCATAACGGTATTGAGAAAAGGAAAAACCCGTCGTGCAAAATTGTCCTATCTCAGAAAACGTACCGGTAAAGCAGCCTTGAAAGTCAAAGAGCGCAAAGTTTTCACTCCATCCAAATAGGAAAGCCCTGAAATCCGCAGCTTTTAATTTGTGCAGACAGATCTCTGTAAAAAGCCTGACGCCGGTCAGGCTTTTTCTGTTCGGACAAGGGGGGAAGTTTTTAGTTCTGAGCAATGAGCAATGAGCAATGAGTGTGGGATGTGTTAGGTGCTACGTGTTAGGGGTTAGGAGGGAAGAGGGGAGTGGGGAGTTCTAAGTTCTAAGTTCTGAGTTCTAAGTTCAAAGTGCTGAGGAATGAGGGCTGTTAAGCTGCCTACTGGTTACTGCTTGCTGAGTGATGAGCGTGTAGGGGCAGACCCCTGTGTCTGCCCGTGTTGAGGACTGATGACAAGAAGGAGCGTGTTGTGCGGTGTGAGAGGGAAGAGATAGCGTGTTTGCAGGAGAAGGTTTTTGCCTTCTATCGTGACAACAAAAGGCAGTTTCCCTGGAGGGAAACCGTAGATCGTTATGCTGTTCTCATAAGTGAGGTGATGCTGCAGCAGACTCAGGCGGAGCGGGTTGTCGGGAAGTATCTTGCATGGATGGAGCGGTTTCCCGATATCCCTGCTCTTGCGGAGGCGTCCCTGAAAGATGTTCTGGCATCATGGAGCGGTCTTGGCTATAATGCAAGGGGGCAGCGTCTTCATCGTTGCGCCATGACTATCCTCAAAGAGCACGACGGGGTTGTGCCATCATCGCAGGAAAAGCTGATTGAATTGCCCGGCATAGGTGCCTACACCTCCCGTTCCATACCGATCTTTGCTGATAATCTTGATATTGCGACTGTCGATACCAATATCAGAAGAATTTATATCCACGAACTCGGATTACCGGAAAATATTCGACCGGGCGAGTTGCTGTCTCTCGCTGAAGAAATGCTGCCTGAGGGCAGAAGCCGTGAGTGGCATAACGCTCTTATGGACTATGGCGCTCTTTATTTGACCGGGAGGAAAACAGGAATACGCCCTCTTACCCGACAGTCTTCATTCAAAGGTTCAAAGCGGTGGTACAGGGGAAGAATTATCAAGGAGCTTCTTGCAGTTGACATGCTCTGTCTTGAAACGTTGATCGGTCGATATGGTGAACCGGTCACTAAAGCTCTGGCCGAGCTTGAAGAAGAAGAGTTCGTGGAGCGTCTTGCAGGCCAGGCTTCCTCACCCTGTTACAGAATTCGTGAGTAAGACACTGAAATGAATGGAGCGGACTCGCTAATCCGAGTTATAGAGCGAATTTATTGATTTGTAGAGCGTATTGATATCCTTTTCGAAGGCTTTGCTTATTGTTTTTCGTTTCAGCTTGAGAGTTGGTGTCAGAAAACCGTTTTCAATCGAAAAGGGTTCTTGTATGAGAATGAACTTCCTGACCTTTTCATGCGTAGCAAGTTGTCTCGATATGGTGCGCAAAAGCGATTCATAGATTTTCAGGATCTCGTTATTCTCAAGAAGTGATTCTCTTGTTTTGCTGGTGATCTGCCGTTCATCCGCGAACGATACCAGTTCTGAAAATACGGGAACAATAAGTGCTACAAGGAACGGTCTTTTTTCACCGATAACCATTACCTGATCGACATAGCGGTTATCGGCGATCAGTTCTTCGATGGGAAGAGGGGCGATATTTTTTCCGCCGGAGGTTACTATGATGTGCTTTTTTCTGTCCGTGATTTTCAGATAACCGTCTTCATCGAGTTCCCCGATATCTCCGGTATGGAACCAACCGTCATGGATGACCTCTCCGGTCGCGCTTTCATCGTTCCAGTAGCCTTTCATGATATTCGGTCCACGGAACAGCACTTCGCCGTCGCTCGCGATTTTTAAGGTGACATTATCCAGAACCGGCCCGACAGTGCCGAACTTTACTTTTTCAGGGCGATTTACATTGGTTACCGGCGAAGTCTCGGTAAGCCCGTACCCTTCAAGTATGGTTATGCCGAAAGCCTGAAAAAATTCTCCGATTTTCCGGGGAAGAGCAGCTCCGCCTGAAACAAAGTATCGAAGATTGCCTCCGAATCTTTCCTGGATTTTTGTGTACACAAGTTTACCGGCAATGCCGTGTTTCAAGGCAAGTATCATAGAGGGTTTTCCCTCTTGCAGCTGTTTATGGTACTCGATTCCTGTAGCGCGTGCCCAGTCGAAGATTTTTTGTTTTGTCGGGCTTTGCGTCTTGATCTGTTTCAGAATATTCGTTCTGATCCGGTCGAACAGTCTTGGAACGGTGAATATAATGGTGGGTTTGGCCTCGGCAATGTTAAGCGAGACGGTTTCAATACTTTCTGCGAGGTAGATCTGGGCACCGCATGCAAAGAGAAGGTAGTAGCCTCCGGTTCTCTCATAGGCGTGCGAAAGCGGCAGGAAAGAAAGGCTTCTGTCTGTCTCATCAATCCGTAGGATAGAAGAGCATGACTTGACATTTTCACAGATATTTCGGTGTGTGAGCATGACGCCTTTCGGAAGACCGGTAGTCCCTGATGTATAAATGATAGTCGCGGTATCGTCGGGCTTAATCATTGTGTAACTCACATAATCCGGTGAGTTTTCAAGAATTTTACGACCGGCTTTCTTGGCTTCGGAAAGTTCGGTAGCACCCTCGACAGTTTCATCGAGCCGGTTCAGAACGACAAGAAATTCAAGATCGGTAAGATTTTGCCAGATGGAAAGAATCTTGCCTAACTGGAGCATGTTGGATACCACAATGGCTTTTGACCCCGAATCCTTGAGGATATATTCTATCTGGTTGGGCGGCAGCGAAGGGTAGAGCGGGACATCTATGGCGCCTAGAGTCAGAATAGCCATGTCGGCAAGATACCACCCCGGCCGGTTTTCCGAGAGAATGGCAACGCGATCTCCGGCTTCGATTCCCTTGTGTTTCAGGAATGCGGCAAGCGATGAGACATCGTCACTGAGAGAGTCGTAAGAGATGGGCTCATAGACGCCGTTGACCTTGCGTGAAACAGGGAAAGCATTTTTCTGACCCCTGTAATGGCGAAAAACATGGGAAAAGAGTTCCGGAAGTGTCTGGAAGTCGGAATAAATGAGGCCCATAGATTTCCGGGTTTAAGCTTTGAAAAATAGAGCGTTGCTCATACGCTGCGGTATCCGTGGGGGTGTAGAATCAGGGTTCTTTATACTATCAGAGTCAGACCTGAATTTTCTGTAAAAAAATATTTAACAATACTTTGCAAGCTTTGCAAATGTTTGTTGCGACAGCAGCTTGTTCTGCGGCAGAAAACTCTGGCTACGCATCAGAAGAAAGGGATTAGCAGGAGTTTGATGGACGAATAAAGCCCGCGTTTTGCGGGCTTTTTGCTGAGGCGAAGAGCGGATTCGAACCGCTGTAGAAGGTTTTGCAGACCTCTGCCTAGCCACTCGGCCACTTCGCCCTTGATATAGGGTGATAAATGTATAGAAAAAGATCAATGAATACAAATCACGGCAGTGCAAATAATTGGCTATGCTATCTCATGCATCAATTCCTCCCATAACTTTTTGTACGCCAGGGCTGCCGGAGCGTTTGGCCGGACGGCATTGAGGGGCGCCCGGTAGATACCCATTTTCTCGACTTCCGAGTTGTAGGGTATGACCTGACTGAGAAAGGGTTTTTTATTTCTGTTTTCCTCAACGATCTCCCGGTGCATCACCTTTCGGCGTTCAAACATGGTGAAAAAGCCCTTGATTTTGCGTGTATCAAGTTTGTTTTTCTTAAAGAAGTCAATCAGTTGCTCAAAGGTTCGAAGTGAGAGCGTGGTAGGGATCAACGGTACGAGAATGACGTCTGATGCGGCAAATACACTTTCAGAGAGCAGCGTGAGGTTGGGGGGGCAGTCAAAAAAGATATACGGGTATTCGGTATTCAGTTCCTGAATATTGTTTTTCAGCTTTTTCTGAGGCTTTTTTTCTTCCTGCAGTTCAAGGTCAAGGTTTCTGTAGGAAAAATCTGCAGGGAGAAGGTCGAGATTGTCAAAATCCGTTCCCTTGATATTGTTATATATTTTTTTGTTCCCCTTGAGAAATTTTTTGCTACTGTATTTTTTGTCGGCAACGATACGGAAGTAGAAGGAGCTTGCGCCCTGAGGATCAAGATCGCAGATCAGCGTCGGTGATGCTGCCAGTGAGGAAAGATAAGCCAGATTGACGGCGGAAGCAGTTTTTCCAACGCCTCCCTTGATGCTGTAGAGTGCGATGGTTTTCATGGTTAACGGTAATGGTTGAAGAGCTCGTTGAACATGGTTTGTGTTTCTGTGCGGTCAAATTTTTCGAATCTTTCATGAAACTCCTTGCGTACGGTTTCCCGTTCATGATGCAGCGCGGTTAAAAGGCCTCCGATAGAAGCGGCAAGCCGAAGCGATTCTTCTTCGCATTCCAGAGATGAAAGATACGTATCAAGATAGTCCTGCTGTATTGAAAGATCAACGAACAGTCCGAGATTGTCCTGCAGGTTTTTCAACTGACGCACAACCCGGCGAAGTGTTTTCAAGGGAAAAAGAGAAGAGTAAAATTCCAGGAGATAGCGAAGTTTTTTACAGTCGAGGCGTAACGCGTGCAGCTCAGTGTCTGTGGCCTCAGGGCTTGTGGTTCTGCCGTGCCGGAGCACTTTTTTCCATGCTTTTCTGATAGATGAAACAGCAATATCAGAGGTAATGCACCGGGCATCCGGAGTTGTGCCGGGATCAGACGGGTGGTCACTTCTGAGAAATGATTCCCATTCCTGAAGAAATCGTCGGTGTTTTTCTGATGCAATGTGCCTTGAGAATGAGCGCAACTCTTTTTTATGGCGATTACGGAGATCAGTGAAAAAAAGGTTCAGGGAGCTGCGCATAGCGGGCGGAAGAAGCTCCCGGAAGCGATCAGCTTCAAGCAAGTAGACATCCTGATCCCGAAGATCGTTTGTTCTTTGTCCGAGTTCCCTGAACGCCTGCTTGTAGGTGAGAAGTTCTTCAGGAGGCAGAATGCCTTGCAGTCGGGCAAGAATAGAGCGTGTTCTTCTGATCGCTACACGGTAGTCGTGCAGAAACTCCGTATCGATATTTTTTGGTATCCAGGTTTCATTTGCATGAATGACTGCAAGTGTTGAAAGCAGCAGTTCACGGGCTGAATCCAGTATGGTGTTATCAGGATGTAGTTTAACAGGAGCTTTTGACGCATTGATTCCAGGTTTGCAGGAGATGGCATCAAGCAGGGCCATAGAGAAGTTCCTGTACGTGGTTTTCTCAGCGTATGAAGGTTTTGTAAGAATGTGTCGGGTGAGTTTCTCGAATTCTTTATGAAAACCTCTTACGGGAGTAAGTGTGATGAATCGTTTTTGCTCCTGCGCGGATGAAGGCAGGATTGAACGAAGTTCGATGGTCGCGACGGTTTTCATGTTCCGGTCCAGCACTCGCATGGACTGACTCAGGGTACTGACAGTTCCATACCGGAGAAATGCCCTAAGTTTTGAAAATGCCTGTAGGGAAGATCTTGTTTTGTCATCAGGAATCTCTTCCGGAAAAAAGCTCTGCGGAGTTCTCCGAAAAGCAACTGAACTGACTTTTTTTCCGTTGCCGATATTAATGAGGTTCAGTTGATTACGGCTCAGGATGATGGCAGTATTTCTATTCCATGCTCTCCAGTCAAAGGTATCGTAGAGGTGTAAGGGCTCTTTTTTCTGCGGTTGCGCTTCGAAAGAAAAAGAAATGTCTGGGTTTTCAGTAATTCGTTCGATATCAAAGAGTTCTGATATGCTGAATACTACCGGAACGAGATGTGTTATCATGAGAAATAGGTTATTACTTTCAGCCTCACGCCCTGTCGATAATATAGCAATTACTTCATTGAATGTATTGCCGGACGCCTGAATGAGCGCCGGTGATTCGCCTGTCTGGAAGCCCCCGTAGTTGCCGTAGGTGGTATAAACTTGTTAATGCTTCGTATAGTTGTTTTCACGCTTTTAAAAAGACACGGTTTTTCTTAAGTTAAGCCTTTATTCTTCGAGCTTTTCAGGCGATTGCCAAACTATTTCACAAGAGCTACATGAGACGCTGGTTCATATTTTTCAGTATGCTGGTTGTTTTTCTCGCAGGATGGGGATGTTCAACCAGGATTCCGTCTGACGGAGCCTCAGATGTCATGACTGTGGGAATGGTTTTTGACGTGGGCGGTCGTGGAGACAAATCCTTCAATGATGCGGCCTATCAAGGCCTGGAACTCTCCAGAGATTCTCTCGGAGTGGAGATTCTTTATATTGAGCCGTCCGGTGAAGGGGCTGACAGAGAGGCTGCACTGCGCCAGTTGGCGGCAGACCCGGATGTCGGTCTGATTTTCGGCGTCGGTTTGCTTTTCAGTGAAGACATTGCTGCAATAGCTGAAGAATTTCCTGACAAGAAATTTGCTTGTATTGATTATCTCTCTCAACCGGACGAGCAGATTCCTGCCAATCTTTCCGGCATAGTGTTTCAGGATAAAGAGGGCTCCTTTCTGGCCGGAGCAATTGCCGGCCTCGAGACTGAAACAGGTCTTATCGGTTTTATCGGAGGTATGGAATCGAGTATCATCAGGCGATTTCAGGAGGGGTTTGCCGAGGGGGCGAAAATGGTGAATCCGGATGTTACTGTTATATCGGGCTATATCGGCATGACCGGCAGCGCGTTCACCAATCCTGCTAAAGGCAAAGAGCTTGCTCTTGGCCAGTATGCAAAGGGTGCGGATATTATCTATCAGGCTGCAGGAGCGAGCGGTCTTGGAGTAGTCGAGGCTGCACGAGACACAGATAATCTGGTTATCGGAACAGATCGCAACCAGGAGGATCTTGCTCCCGGCTATGTTTTGACAAGCGTCACCAAAGCGATTGATCGCGCGGTTTTTTCGACGGCCGAGCAGTTTCTGAAAGAGGAATATTCCGGTGGCAAGGTGAATGTTTTTGGCCTTGAGGGCAGGTATACCGATTATGTCTACAATGACAACAATGCTGACCTGATCAGCACTGAAACACATGTCAGGGTTGAGAAGATCAGAGAGCAGATTATTGATGGAGAGCTGAAAATGAAATAATGCATCAGCAAGTAACATTCTATACTTTTGTTCTTTCGAATCAGCCTGACCGGTTAAGGCCGGCTGACTTCCCTGAACCAACAAACCTCCCTGAAGCTGCTGACGTTCAGGAAGCAATTAACTCTGAGCAATAGGTGCCAAAAAAAATACTTGTAACCGGTTCGACCGGTTTTATTGGTTCTCGTCTCGTAAGAAGACTTTTGCGTGAAGATTGTGAGGTCTATGCTCTTGTCCGGAAGCGTTCGTCCATAGAGGCGCTTTCGGATATAGAAGACAGGATCCACTTTATCGAAGGGGATATAACGGAAGCGTCTTCTCTTGAAAGCGCTTTTCGAGGTATGGACCAGGTCTATCATGCCGCGGGGTTTACCTATATGGGCGGCAGGAACGGAAAGGACAGGCTTCTTGATGCCATTAATGTAGACGGTACCCGCAACGTCATGAACGCGGCATTGTTGAACAATGTACGCCGCGTCATCCATGTCAGCTCCATAACTGCAGTTGGTATGTCGAAAAAACACGGCAAACCGTTCGATGAATCTTCTCCCTGGAATTTCGGGGAAATAGGGCTGCATTACGCCGAAACCAAAAGACTCTCTGAAGTCGAGGTTAAAAAAGCTGTCGAGAAAGGCCTGGATTGTGTTATTGTGAATCCCGCTTTTGTGTTCGGTGCGGGAGACGTTAATTTTAATGCAGGTAGACTTATCAAGGATGTCTACCATAGAACAGTTCCTTTTTATCCTCTTGGCGGTATCTGTGTCGTTGACGTGGAGATCGTTGCTGATGCTGTTGTTCGTGCTATGGAGGTCGGGCGGACGGGTGAACGCTACATTCTGGGTGGAGACAATGTGACCTACAAAGAGCTTTCGAATATCATATCCAGGGTGACCGGGACGCGAAGGTTCATGTTTCCTCTGCCTTATCCGATCGCAATTCTCGTGCACCGCTTTTTCTCTGTTTCTCCCTTCAAAACACGTATCTCCAAGCTTTTCAACCCCATGATGTTCAGAGTTGCCTCAGAGTTTTTATATTTCTCTTCAGAGAAAGCAATTCGTGAGCTCGATATGCGGACTGAACCTATAGAGTTCAGTATCAGGCGGGCTTTCGAATGGTATAAAAAAGAAGGGTTGCTCTAAAACACCGGGATATGCCTTCAAACACTATTGTTGAAAGGGTGGCTGCTGATCTCACCAAGTATCCTCCTTTTGACCAGCTCGATCCTGCTGTTTTGCAGGATCTGGCACAATCTGTTTCTCTCTCCTATCATGAGGAGGGTGAAGTAATATTTGCCAAAGGTGACTCTCTGAAACAGCATGCTTTCATGGTTATGAAGGGTGCTGTACGTCTTTTCGACACTATCGACGGGAAGGAGGTTCTTGTAGACCTTTGTGATGAAGGTGATGTGTTTGGCGTCAGAGCTGTTTTTGCACAACACGACTACGTGCTGGCAGCCCAGGTTGCCGAAGAGTCTCTTCTTTTTGAACTTCCGGTTGACAAAATCAAACATCTGCTCGAGACCGATGCAAGGGTTTCCCTTTTCTTTGCGGGCGCTTTTGCCAGAAGTGTCGAAGAAATCGAGCATACCCTTTCCGAAGCGTTTGATGTTGGCCAGAATCGATACAGGGAGCGGTCAGACAACAATTTCCTGCAGAATGAAACTCTTGAGGTCAAGCCGGTTATTTCGGTAATCACCTGTCCTCCTGATATCTCTATACAGGAAGCCGCAAAGATCATGTCCGACAGCCGTATCGGTTCAATCATTGTTGTCTCGTCGGAGAATCACCCACTCGGTATCATTACCGATACGGATCTTACCAGAAAGGTTGTCGCACAGCCGGGATCTGTCAAGGATCAGCCTGTTGGCACTATCATGAGCAGTCCCGTCTACACCATCAGTGACGGCAAAACCATAGCGGATATGGTTATGCTTATGGTGAAAACCAAACTTAGGCATTTCTGCATCACTGAAGACGGTTCTTCAGACAGCCCTATTACAGGGATTATTTCCGAGCACGATATCATTATGTCCGAGGGGAACAATCCCGCGGTGATCATGAAAGCTATCATGCAGGCTTCTGATCAGGATCAGCTCAAGGAGCAAAGAGATAACGCTGAAAGTCTTCTTCAGGTGTATATCGGTCAGGAGGTGGCGACACATTTTATTTCCAATATCATCACGGAAATAAATGACGCGATCATAACCAGAGCGATAGATTTTTCACTGCAGGAGCTTGAAGCTGAAGGGACGTTCAAGCGACCTGATATTCCGTTCTGCTGGCTTTCTCTGGGGAGTGAAGGCAGAAAAGAGCAGTTGTTGCGTACCGACCAGGATAACGCTATTCTTTACGCTGAGCCTCCGGCAAATCAGGCGGAAGCGGTACATGATTTTTATCTGGCGCTTGGCAGAAAGGTGACCGGCATATTGCAGCATTGCGGTTTTGTCGTGTGTCCCGCCGATATCATGGCCAGCAATCCTGAATGGTGTCAACCAATGTCGGCGTGGAAAGGTTACTTTTCAAAATGGATAGTTACCCCCGAACCGAAAGCGGTTATGCATTCGACGATATTTTTCGATTTCAGACCGATCTACGGCGAGGCGAAACTTGCTGCTGAATTGAAACAGGAAATATTCTCGCTCATCGCCCAAAATCGCGGGTTTCTGGGTTTCTTCGCCAAAAACGCTTTGCAGAACCCGCCGCCGCTCGGTTTTTTCCGAAACTTTCTTGTCGAAAAGAGCCGCAACCATGCGAATGAGTTTGATATCAAGGCCAGAGCAATGATGCCTCTCTCTGATGCCGCACGTGTCCTGTCCTATGAGTTGAAGGTTCCAGAATACTCCAGCACGGTTGAGCGCTTCAAACGTCTTGGTTCGCTGATATCCGGAATGAAGGATCTTTGTTCAGAGGCCGCAGTCGGTTATGAGTTTCTTATGCGGTTGCGTGCGGTTAACGGACTCGTAAACAACTCATCAGGTCGTTACATCAAGCCGGAAACCCTGAACAAAATCGAACGTCAGACCCTAAGGAATGTATTTTCCACCATAGACAAGGTTCAGAAAACGCTCAACTTACGATTTCAGCTCGATTATTTCCGTGATTAACTTTCTGGCGAAAAAAAAAGCGGCTCGCCGATGCCGGAGGGGAGAGCTTCCGGATACTGTTTGCGGCTATATCAATGCTTTTTCCGGGCATTCTGATCTTCAGTTCCCTATAGGCGATGTTCGATATGTGGTCTTTGATACGGAGACGACAGGTTTCGACACGAGCAGAGATCTTGTTATCTCGATAGGAGCCGTCGCGATCAATGCCCTGCATATTGACGTGCAAGATTCTTTTGAGGTGCTTATTCGTCGGGATAACGTCGGGGCGAAAGAGGCGGTCACTACCCATGGGCTTTTGTGCAAAGACCTTGATGAGGGCGGTGAAGAGCAGGAATCACTCGATGCGTTCATCAACTATGTCGGCACCGGTGTCCTGGTGGCACAGCATGCGGATTTCGATGTCGCCATGATCAATCGTATGCTTCGCCGTTACTATGGCTTTGAGCTGTTCAATCATGTTATCGATACGGCAAGTCTCGCGAAAAGACTGGAAAAAGGCCCCTACTTCAATCTCGCGCACAAAAGCGGTGAGTACAGGCTCGATATGCTTCTGGATCGTTACAATATTCGAATGCATGACAGACATACTGCTGCCGGTGACGCCTTTCTGACTGCCCAGCTGTTTCAGATGCTGCTCGCTAAAGCAGAGCACGCCGGTATCAGGACGCTCAAAGAGCTGCTGCTGACATAAAGAAGCCAGGAGCCAGAAGCCGGAAGCCAGAAGCCAGGAGCCAGAAGCCGGAAGCCGGAAGCAAGGAGTCAGAAGTTAGAAGTTGGAACGGCTGACCGTAGATCGACTGAAAACTGCTAATTGAAGACTGCTGGCTGGTTCCCGGTTCCTGGTTGAAAGCAATGAGCAATGAGTGCTGAGCAATGAGTGAATACAAGTTCTCAGTCAAAAATTCTCTATTTCCGTTTTCCAATAGTAAAAATTCCCGCTCTTAACTCTTTTCTCTCAACGTCTATCTTCACATCAGCACTCAGCACTCAGCACTCAGCACTCACACATCAGCACTCAGCACTTGCTATTTACTTCTTCCTTGCGAAGAGCATCATTCTCGGTGAGGTTTCCTCGTCAAATGCCGATCCTTCGTACTCTCCGTATATCTCCATGATTGTAAAACCGGCCGATTCGAGCATCTCCTTGATCGTTTCAGGTTTGTAGAGCCGGACTGATTCTTCAAAGGAGAGCGTCTCTTCAGGAGAGCTTATCGTGATCTGTTTGCGGACACAGTCGTTTTCGATGCTCCGTGTTTCAGTGATTGTCAGATCACCGATGGTTCTTGACGAAAAGGGCGTCAGGTTTTTTTTCAGGAACACCGGGTTAATCAGATCGAGGATGTACCAACCGTAAGGTTTCAGGGCATGGTGAACATTTCTGAGAACCTGTAGATCCTCGTCTCTTGTCTTAAAGTAGCCGAAACTTGAAAAGAGCTGTACAACCAGATCGTAGGCGTTTTCTGCCGACAGGTGGCGCATGTCCTGCCGGGTGCATGCAAGAGAAAGGTTCTCTTCAGAGGCACGGGTCTTTGTGCATTCAAGCAGAAAAGGGGAGAGGTCATTGGCTGTCGTCATATAGCCCCGTCTGGCAAACTCCAGGGCATGACGTCCGGCACCGCAGGCGATATCCAGTACCTGTATATCCTCCGGCGTCAGGGAGTCCAGGTTTGTTTTCCGCAGGATGGTTGCTAGACAGGTATTAGCTTCTGTTTCATCCCTGTGGCTGTAGACTTTCAGATAGAGGGGATGATTGAACCACTCTGCAAACCACTCTTTTTCTGGTGTATCGGTCATAGTGTCTGATAGATGAGAGAAGGTGTCAGTTAACCTGAACAATTAATGAGAGTTCGAAATCCCGAATTGTAGAAATATACATAGAGCCGATCATGTACCCGGATTCCCTTCTGAAAACCGGTAAGAACGCTCAAAACTACATACAGTCATGCCGCCCTGTGTAAGAATGTCAAAGGTAAAAAGTCAAAAGTAAAAAAGAAGATGAAAAAGGTCTCTGAATAATTGCTCAGATTTCACGGGTCAGGCACGGGAATGACAGAAAAGGAAATGTTTCCCGTCATTGTACGCTCTTTTTATTTTCCTTTGGTGAATTATTCAGGTTAAGATCCTGAAGAAAAACAAAGAGCCGTGATGTTCTCACGGCTCTCGGACAGAATTCTATAGCGTTCTCTTACTTGGTGACGCTGCTGACAAAATCAGCAAGTACTTTCTGGTCGTTTTCACCGTTAGGAATACGAACGTTTTTTTCCATGAATTTCCAGCCGCTTGTTTTCTCTGATTTGACAGAGTAGACAAGCTTGGCAACTTTGAAATCTGCGCCGCCTTTACTTGATGTCTTGTCGCCGAATGTTTGTTTCTTGGCCATAGCTCAGGTATCGATTTCGTGATGGTTTTGCGGAATAATTATCCGCACAATAATTGAA
>Ga0272441_10010592_pt1 | contig 13903 bp, 22 predicted proteins | sample SSMProp6N_FD_193582 | JGI IMG/M metagenome (GOLD analysis project Ga0272441, IMG submission 193582) | Marine sediment archaeal communities from Little Sippewissett salt marsh, Falmouth, MA, United States - SSM-Prop-6N | ecosystem: Environmental > Aquatic > Marine > Wetlands > Sediment ... | reverse complement strand
CGGGTCGCTGCTCAGCAAGTCCTCAGCGATAGAGCCGGTGCTCACGGAAGGTGGAGGACGAGCGTCTGAAGCTGCGGCTTCGCACTTTCCAGAAGCGCAGGATAACGGAGGCTCCAACAACGAGGGCTCCGACTCCAGTGTCGAAGTGACTGGAGCTCTGCTAGCGGTGGGGATTGGCCTCGCGACTGTGTGGCTCATCAAGAGAGGAGCAGTTCGATGACTTACCTGCCTGTCCCGCAAGCGGGACTCGGGTTGTTTGCTGTCAGTGGATTGGGAGCGACTCGGGCTCAGGGTCCTCGTTGTACTCTGGATGGGTACGGACGGTGTGGGCATTTGGGCCTGGTGGGAGTGCTGGGTGGAGGGACCCCGGCTCCCTGGGCCACGGACACCGTTTCACCCACCATCGCCAAGTACGAATCGGCGATGTCTGCTTACGCTGCTGCTCCAACGGAGGAGAACTACTCGGTTGCTTTGGCTGCCTACAAAGCCGATCTGTCTGCGTGGGAGCAGGAGAGGAAACTGCGCTCAGATCGAGTCCAGGCTAACGCCCGAAGTTACTCCTATGCCAAGTCTCAGTACGACCGAGCAATGTCAGAGTACAAGGCTGCGGTGAGAAGGAGGGAGGCGCTGCAGAGGTCGATTGCTGAGCTCACGAGGGCTTGGGAGGAGTACCGGGCGAAGCTACCTGGCTACCAAGCTTCGGCAGCGGGGAGGGCCGCCACGAACGCTTCTAGGCGGTCCGCCTACCAAAGCAAGCTGCGAGCTTGGGAGCAAGCTCACGAAGCTTGGCAGTCTGCTCTCCAGCAGTGGAGACAGGCTGACGCCGCGTACCGAAACGCTCTGAGTCGGCGCAATCAGCAGTTGGCTCGTCTGAACCAGGCTCTGTACGCAGAATGGGGCGGCTCGATGCCGTCTTCCTACGACGGATGCCTCACATCGGCTCAGCATCGATTGTACCAGCAGCAATGTGACCAGAGCTATGTTCGGGGGTTGGGAGCATGGCCATCTGGGGCTCCAGTTGCTACCGCTGGTGCCTATCGTGGAGTTCCAGTGTGCCTGCTGGCTCAGCTGCCAGTGTGCGACGACTATCCAGTGGGGGTCGACAATCCAGGTAGCGCTCCTCGGGAGCCTACCCGTCCCACACCTCCAACGATCCTTCCAGCTCCCACTGCTCCGGTGAAGCCGGATCCGATCCCTGAGTTGCCACCTGCGCCAGTGAAGCCTACCGCGCCCATGCGAGCTCAGGACCCGCCAGCGTTGCGTGCCAAACCCGTTGCTCCGAAGCCACCACCTGCTCGGGCGAGTGGTGGGGTGTCAGGAGCTGGACTGCTGCTTGTGGTGGCGCTGGTCGGAGGTGGTTACCTCGGCTGGAAAGCCTGGTCCAAGAAGAAGGGAGCTAAGCCGTGAGGTATCTCGGTGACACGCCGGCCATCCGCGATGTGAGGGAGGTTGCTGCGGAAAGGCAGAGAGCTGCGGCTATTGCTGCGGCTGCAGAACGTGCCCGTCAGGCAGCTTACGACCGTGACCGCCTGCGGCAGATTTTCCTAGCCGATACCGCTCAGGAGCCTAGTGAGGAGCTGTTGGAATCTCTTCCGAAGTGCATCTCTCAGGCTCGCCAGCAACTGGCTGAATCCACTTGCAGTGCCGAGGGAGGAGAGTGGGCATTCGGACCCGATAGCGATCCGCTGGTGCAAGCTGGTATCAGTGAGTGCGGGGTTGCTCGCATGCGGTTGTGCCAGGCCGGTGAAGAGGCTGAGCTCGCGCGAGCTGGGATGAGTGCTACCCCAGGGCGCAAAACGCTCTTGATCGTCGTTGGCGCCGTCGCTGTGCTCGGCGTCGGATACCTGCTCGTTAGGAAGTAGAAGCACCATGCGTTACCCGAAGTCACCTTCACAACCGTTCACGGGACAGCTGCCTGGACAGGCCGCTATGGGGCCTCCGGATTTGCGGGCGAGTTCAGGACTGTCTCCACACAACCAGAGGTTGCTGGAGCAATCTCATGGTCGCGACCTGGCCGGGGTCGCGGAGGTAGTGGACGAGAAGTCCGAACCAGCTTGGGCAACGAACGAGCTCGAATACTACGCCGAGCTTGACGACGTGCAGGGATCCGGGGTGTTCGATGCTCCGGGCACGGGTCCCAACAACTACGCGGATGCCGGCTGCTTGGCAGATCGTTTCTCGAAGCCTGGCTACCTGGCTCGCGAGCGGATGTTCGCTCAGAGCGAAGTGCGCGATGCGACGACCGGCAGACCCGTCGTGTACGTCAACGGTGGAGCAGTCGCGATGGACAGCGCAGCGCAGATCGCGTTCATCGAGCGCGGTCTTTATGCTCCTCCGGTGCCGGTGCTCGACCAGGCGGCGCACACCTACATTCCATTCGCCGACACCTCGGTTCAGCGGGTAGAGCCTGCTCCGGTAACACCCACATCCGGACTCGGTCAGGACTCTGGGATGACGGCAACGAAGATGCTGCTTCTCACTGGTGCGGTGGCGTTGGCAGCTGGGGCCGTGTACGCGGTACTGCGCCCGAGCAAGAAAGGGAAGTGAGATGCGGTTTTCCAAAGCAAGAGTGCGCGGGCTCGGGCATCCGCTGTGGTTGAACGGACGCCGGGTGCGTGGTCCTGTGCGCTTGACGCATGCGCCAGCTGCTGCTGGATCGTACTACGTTGGTCCGACTCCCGTCGGGGAGTACACCATGAACCCGAACTCCCCCATGGGAGCGTACGTCCAATACCCGGTGAGGGGTCTTGGACAGGATCATGGGATCCCCGCGGCCAGCGTTGGGTTGGCTATCATCGGGGCTGCCATCCTTGGTACTGCTGGATGGTACGCCGGGAAGGCCATGGCGCCGACGGCGGCATCTGCCGATTCCTACAAATGGGCGGGAGCCATCACGAACATCGTCGCCCCGGGGCTCGGCCTCGGTATCGTTGGCATCGTGGCCCTGTCTGGCCGCGGAAGCAGTGCAGGAGTCTGAGCCATGGCGAGTGCCCTTCCCGAATACTACGAGTCGGCAGTGGACGAGTACCAGAACGCCACGGACATGTACGCGGAGGCCATCCGAGATGGGGTGAGTCCGGCGAAACTGGCCACGTGCCTGTACCGGTACGCGATGGCCGGAATGTCCCTGGGGCAGTGCAAACTGCTCCTCGATCTGGGACAGCCCGGGGCGGCTCAGGATGCGGGGCGCCGGGCGAAGAAGGACTTCGTCGAGGTCCAACGGCGCATTGCGCTGCTGAGGTAGGAGCTGGTCATGGCGATTCGTTCGTACGGACCCGGTAAGTTCAATACCTTGCTCGACAGCTACCTGTACGAGCTGTCTCTCGACGGCGTCGACGAAGAGCTAGGAGACGCCCAAGACTTCGGTTGGTACGGAACGCTGCTCTTCGGAAGCCGCGTGAGCCAGGAAGTACGACGGATCGCTGCTGAGCACAGGGACAGGCTCAGCGACGAAGAGGTACAGGCGCTCAAGGACAGTGTCGGAGTGATGCTGTTCGAGGACAGCAACGGTTTCGTTACCGTAGTGTACTTCCGGAAGGACTCGGATCTGGACGCGGCGTGGCAGGATGTCATGGCAGCGTATGAGGATTGGCTCGGGCCAGACGAATGAGGTGAAACGTGAGAATGCCGATCCAGCCACCCGGAGTCGCTAACCCATATACGGTGCACGTGCATCCGTACCCGACGCGCTACCACGGTAGCGTGTACACGAGGCCAGTGTTTGGTTTCCCGTATGTGCTCAGGCCGCAAGGCGTGTTCAGGCCAGCCAACTTCTACTCGGATTGGCCTCCGGCTCCGAACACACCTCAGTCCGGGCTGGGAGTACCGAACGTGGATACTGGAAACGGCTCCTTCCGTCGCCCTTCATCCGGATCGGGAGGGATCTTCAACGCTGCTCTGGCTGGTGGGCTCGGAGCTGGCGAAGCGGCCAAGCTTGGAGCCTTCTTCGGAGCTGCGGCTGTCGTAGGAGTAGCCACGTACCTGATCATGAGGAGAAAGTAGCATGTACGTTCGAGTTGTACCGCTGCGGCGACGCGTGCCTGTTCGAGGGCTCGGTCAAACCTACACGGACATGTTCGACTGGGATGCTTTCACGGCCGACATCGAACATCAGGCGTCAGAGTCCGAGGCGTTGGAGGCCGGTGAGCGGGAGATGTACCCCTGGCACTCCTACAGCGCATACACACTGGCCCTCCAGAAGAAGATCAACGCGGAGTTCGAGGCCAAGGGCAGCGTGTGTCGAGTCGATGAAGACGGGAAGCTCGGAGCTCTGACCTGTGGCGCTGCGCGTGTTACGGGGTTCGCTGCTCCTCGCTCTTGCAAGGAGTACGCTACCTCCTGTCCGCAAGTCGAGGCTCAGATTGCAGAGCAAGAGAACAGGGAACCCGAGCCCCCGGCGGTAGTTCAGGCGCCTCCGCCTGCTCCTCCGCCGGTTGTTGCGGAGCCCGAGCCACAGAAGCTCAGTACGGCCAGTATGCTTGCGGCTGGTGGAGCTCTCGCTGCTGTCGTCGTGATCGGCTACGCCTATGCCAAGAAGAAGGGTTGGGTAGCCGGGTAGTTCTCAAGAAAGGGTCAATCAGATGTACGTGAGCACGATGGGACTGGGGGCTATCACCTGGAAAGGCGATTCTCCCGATGCCTCCGTCAAGTCCATGCAGCAGTCGCTGAATCAGTTGCTGCAATCCAAGGGTTGCCATGCGATTGGGACTGACGGAAAGGTGGGTCCCGAGACCTGTGGTGCGGCACTCCACGCCGTGAGCAACTGGACCATATCGAACGAGGCAACTCGCGCCACGATCAACCAGGTGCTCGGTGTCTGCCAGCAGTACTCCTACTCGTGCAAGGCAACTGCTGCTCGGCCAGCGACGACTTCCAGTCCGTCTCAGGTCACTGCCGAAGATCTCGACTTGACCCCCTCCCGGAGGATCTCGACCTCCAACATGGTGATGATTGGCACTGGCCTCGCTGCCGTGGCAGTGGTCGGCTATGCAATCGCAAAGAAGAAAGGTCTGATCAAATGAGGCGAGTGTACACCAGCACCGCGTACTTCCGAGCTCCGTTCGATGGTGGCTCGTTGACACTCACTGGCTTGGGATCGTCCTGGCCGCGGGGGCGCTCGTACCACGACGTCAGCAACCTGAGGGCTCCGTACGACTCTGGCTACTTCCAGTCGGGAGCGATGATGGGACTCGGTCAGCTGCCGGAGGCAGAGGTGCGCATCCTGCCTCCCAAGTTCCAGCGCTACGTCAGATCCGGGGAGCCCATGGGCACCTTCCGTCGAGATCTGGGTGTGGCCAGTGCACAGGTACCGAGACTCGTTTGGGGGATCGGTGGGGCGCTGGCTGGACTCATGTGCTGGTACAGCTACAAGAAGTTCAAGAAGCAGGGCAAGAGAGCTCCAGTTGCTTCCGAGCAGATGTCAGCGAATCGTCGGGTGTTCCGTCGCACCCGCCGTAGGAGGTAGATCGTGGGACTACTGGACGCCTTGTTCCCCAGTAAGCTGGAGAAGGGATTGGTTCCCAAGCTGGAGGTCGTGGAGCGGCCTGGCGGCGGCTTGACCGTGCGCACTCCTCCAGCTCCAGTTGAGAGGCAGGTGTATTCTCCGAACTCGCCTACCCCGTTGGGTAGAGTGGCGTCCAGGTTCATGGCGGAGCTGTTGCCGGCTAGCGCTACTCGTGAAGAGCACGAATACTGGTTCGTACACTGGAGGACAGCGGCTCTGGCCAACGTGACTCTGCTTCGGGAAATGTCCGGAGAGAGTAGCTCAGATTGGACCATTCTGAGTGACGTGAAGCAGCTCAGCGATGACGTGGTGGCGAAGTCCAGCTACTGGGATCAGTTGGTAGGCACGGCTGTGTTTCCTGTGAACCTGGCGCTCCGGGCAAGCGTGCGCCAGCTTCGATCATTGGCCATCTATGCCTTCGAGGTGGCGGATGCTGGGTTCGGTGCTCATATCGGGGAGACCCCTGACCGATTGATCGCTGATGGAACGATCAGCGCAGAGAAGCTGGAGCGAGACTACGTCAACCGACTTGCTCTCTATCAAGCGATCTTCCATCTGCTCACCGACGAGGACACCCGCTTTCTGTTGACCGGCGAAGAGCCTTCGCTGTCTGGGAACCGTCGCGCTCTGGGTTTGACGGGCGCTGAGATCGCTGCGGTCATCGCGGTGGCTGCTGCCGTGATAGTGATCGCTTTTATCGTCTACTCGTACATGCAGATCGTTTCGGTCAACAGGTTCTTCGACAAGCAGGCTCAAGAATGCCACAAGCTGTTTGCGAGCACTGGAGAGGAGAGCGAGTTGTGCAAACGCTTGGCGGATGGCTACTCCAAGAGCGTGACGGAGACGCCTGCCAACAAACTGGCCGACGACTTCACCACCTACTTGTTTGCCGCTGGAGGAGTCGTGCTGGGCATCATGTTCCTTCCGGAGATCACTGCTTCGATTCGTGAGGCGCGTCGGGGAGCTCGCGCTGATCGACAGATGGCGAGCAACCGTAGAAGGAGAAGGCGTTGATCTACTCTCGCTGGCTTCCCGATCGAGGAGGGTACGAATACTACTCCTCTTCCGAGCGCAGAGGGCTCGGGGACGACATGCCGATCCCGCGTCTCATCGCGGCCAATCATCTGGGTGTCCCCAGCATAGAGGCAGGTCGTTCATCCGTTGGAGCTCTCAGGAGAGTGGGGATCGGATCGGTGGCCAAGGGAGCGATTTTGCCCATGAGCCGTCGAGGTCTTTCTGGGGTGACCACACTGCTGGAATCGGTTCCGACCTGGATCCTCATCGCTTCCGGTATCACCCTGGGCTGGTTGCTCAGGGGGCACTACCGAAAGTGAATCATGGTCGAGCTGTTGGATTGGGCTGCAGAGAGAGGGGGCTTGTGGGCTGTCGTCGCAGTGGTTCTAGCGGCCGCATTGTTCTACCTCTACCGAGCCCGGGAACGGGATCTGAGGATCATCAGCAGAGAGCGCAAACGGGAGCAGCGTAGGAATCTTCAACTCATCAGCGAGTTAGCCATGTCCGTGCGGGAGCAGACCGGCCGCGAGAGCATGCAAAGCCGACCTTATGAGGCTCATTTCGACGAGCCGTCCGTCGAAGACGACAGCTTCGTTGAGTGGGATGAGCCGACTACCGTAACCTGGCGCAAACAGAACAGCGCTTCTGACGACATCAAAAAGATGGTGCAGGAGTACGTACAGAACACCAGGGGTTTGGACAAGGACAACAGGTGAGGGAAATGCGCTATCGCCCAACGACTCCGATTCTTGCCAGAAGGTACGTTGCGAACCTACGCAACGACGAGCAAGAGGCTGCGCAAATTCGGGAGACCTTCGTGGACCGACCGGTGGAGAACATCGAGCAGGTTCATTGGAAGTGGCCCCGCCAGTTGGTGGAAGTTGGTCAATGCGTGTCGGTAATGTACTCCAGCGACAAGTGGCAGCCGCGTCGAGGTGACCTGGTCGACTACAAACACGTGTCCGAAGGGCAGCAGCGAGTCAGTGTGGTACCAGGTTTCTTGAGAGACTTCGATCGGGACCCGAGCGCGAGGATGGAGCTTGAGGTCGAGGGTACCATGGTCGAGGTAGATGGTCCGATGCCGGATTCCTTCGCTGTTCTGGCACCTCTACTGGGTTTCCAGGTACGCTTGTACGAACGCGGAGGCGACGGCGACCTGCTGTTGCCTAACGGTGACGAGGGAGTCTACCAGGTGGACACGGATCCCCGGCGGGTGAGCCTCGGGGCGGCGAAGCATCCTGGTACCGGCGAGACTTTCTTGATCGTCTACGACAAGTCGAAGCTACTCGGAATCGTCACTGGAGACATCCTGGACGTGGAGAAGGACGGGATAGTGGGATGACTCTGCGGACCAAGGCCACCATTCTTGCCGACCACCAGAGGTGGCTGCATTACGCTCGGGAAGCGGGCCGCGTTCCGGTGTCCGAGAGTGGTGACAACCGAAAAATCATCCCGTCAGATGCGTCAGACTGGAATGCTAGCGTGCTGTCCACGTACGCACGCGACAGGGGAAGATCGTGGTCCGCGGCTTCGATCATGAATGCTTCTGGAGGATTCAGAGCTAGCGGAGGCATGAGTTGGGGGCAGATGGGAAGCAGTTCCCAAGAAATGTCGGCGGTGATCACCAACTCCGCTACGGCTGATCTGTGTGAGAACCAGTTTGGAGTCGATCCCTCGTTGGCCGAAGTCGCAGTGGAGACGATCAGAGACGGCCAGATCACGGAGAACGAAGTCGAGAGCATGTGTGCTAGCGCAGGAGCGATCGGTGGCGCCGTGATAGGACAGGCTTTTGGAATACCTGCTCCGATTGGTGCCTTCGTTGGTGGACTTGCCGGTCAGATGATCGGTGGTGTGGTCAGCAGCGTGCTCGGGATGGGTGGTGGTCCCAGTCCAGCGGAGATCGCTAGAGCTCGTGCAAGCCAGGAGGCTGCTCACTGGAATGAATGGATGCGCGAAGTTCAGCGCGGCTGTGACTCCACTGCGGATCGGTATCTCAATCACCTAGACACGGTCGTAAGGGATCTGACTCAGAAGCTGGACGAAGTTCAGCGTCAGCTCGGTGGACAAGAGCTGTCACTCGTGTGGAGTGGGGACATTCAACCGGAGTCTCAGGGAGGTTTCTCTCCCTTCTACTCTAGGCTGTCGTCGGTTCGCGGGGCTGAACACAAAGAGTGGAGCGTTAGGCAGTGTGCCAACCTGAGCACCGGTTACACTTGCAGCAACATACCGAGAGAGAAGTACACGTGCGCGTTGCCTCAAGGGTGCGCAATCCCCGTAGTGGGTGGTAGCGGAAGCAGGTCTCAGAAGGAAGTCATCAACGCTCTGATTTTCTACGGTGCGCAGTGGAGGGAAGAGAACCAGCGCTATCACTGGTTCTGCGAAAACTGGCCCACGCTTGATGAAGAGCGCCTGGCCTATCAGATCCGACAATCTGGCGGCAGGGTCATGTGCAGCCAGTACGGTAGCGAGATCCCGAGCATTGGATATACCACGCCTGTAGTGTGCGAATTCTATCGGGCGGCCATGCGCGAGGCCCAGCGACCAGCGCAGGCCATGTCTTCTCTTCTCCCAGCTCGCTTGCTCGTGGAGCAGTCCATCGTAAAGACAGGATCCATCGCTTTGGCGCAGCAGCAGATAGCTGCGGAGCGTCACGCATTGGCGACTGAAGGAGCCAACACCAAGCGTTCTGCTTGGCAAGAGGGTCAGCGGAAGACTTGGTTGGCCAACAACGGCATGCTGCTTGCTGGGTTGGCGATCCTGGGGTTCGCCATTTGGCAGTCCAAGAAGGAGAGGCGGTTGTGAGCTACTGTGCTTCGGGAGCGTTGGGAGAAGATCCTGCTCCGAGGCAGGTGACCTCGGAAACGGAAGCGATTTACCGGGTTGGGGAAGAGCAGTATCAGCACGCAGTTGAGCTTCAACGCCGCCGGCTTTCCAGGATCCGTTTCGACTGGCGTTTCTGGATCGGTTTGGTGATGGCAGCCGCCGGGGGCGCCGCTATCTACTTCAAGCCTGACATCGGCGCTGCAGGGGGCAGGGCGCGTAGGCGCATCTCCCGCGCTGCTGATCCGGTGGTGAGTAGATCGAAATCTCTGTACCGCAGGTTGCGGTAGCTAGCAGACAGGAGAAGCTGAACATGTTGAGATTCATGAAGCTGTGTTTGATGTGCGTGCTGTTGGGGGCTCCGCTCTCAGGTTGCGCTGCTGTGATGCCGGTCATTCCCCAGATCGTGAGCGTTGTGACCGACGCCATGGTGATCATGGGGCTCATCGACAGTTCCGTGCAGGAGTACTTCAGGACGCATCCTCAGATTGCTCCGGAAGTCCGATCACAGTACGTCGAGGTCTACCAAAAGGCATTGCGTGCCTTGAACGCTTCGCAGGCCGCACTACGTGGTGTGGAAGATCTGGATCAGAAGAAATACGACGCTGCTTTCTTGGAGTTCAAGACCGCCTACCAAGAGCTGCTCGACCTGTTGGAAAAGGAGGGGATACTGCGGCAGCAGTACTTGTCAGCGGGCCCGGGGGATCAGATCTACCTGCCGACTCCGGAGGCGTTGTCCTTCCAGGTTTCGAACTGACGGAGGAAGGGTAGATGGGGATCAGTAGACTGGTCCTGACTGCAGGCGGCGTCGTTCTGGTTGGGTTCGGCGTCGCCTTGCTGTTGAGGGACCCCTTGCTACTCCCTGGGGAGCAGCTGGTGCTCGTGGGAGACTCGCTGTCCGTGGGGCTCGCGGCGACTGCTGCCTACGGAGGAAAGGGAGCGCTCCAGCACGAATGCGACGAGAGGGGGATCCATCTGCTGGCGCTAGGGAAGGGTTCGACCACCGCTGCCCAATGGAGCGGTTCTGGGTACCTGAACCGAGAGCGTTTGATCCCGGCGCTGGCTCAGCATCCACGCGCGGTGATGATCGTGCTAGGCACTAACGACTGCCGGTACGACTTCGGTATTTGCCAGCCGGTGTTTGCGCAGAACCTGCTGAACATGGCCTCCGAGATCCACAGTGCCGGAGCTGTGCCGGTGCTGGTGGGAATGCCGGAAATGCCTTGGGAAAGCAGCGCGGCGGGAAAGGCCCGTATGGCTTTTGCCAGGGCGGCGATGTACACTGCGGCCAAGGTCAACGATGGTGTCTACCTCGAACCGCCCCCGGTTGCGGTTGCTAGATGGAGCGATGGCATCCACGCCAGTGCGGAGGGAAATCGGATCTGGGCAAGTTACCTCATGTCGGTGCTGGACAAGACGAAACGGTGGAGATGAAAAATGGGACACGGACTGGGATGGATAGCTGACGTTGTGGATGAGAGAGATGAAGCTTTCTCATTGAGCAAGCTCTCTCTAGGGGAGGTTAAGAGCTCGCACTCAATGCGAAACTTCGTGGTGGAGATGTTGAACCAGGGAGCGCTCCCGTCTTGTGTGGCACAAGCGGTTCCTCAAGGGATTCGGGTGGTCGAGTACCGGAAGTCCGGGAGGGTTCCTCCACTGACGTCTAGGTTCTTCACGTGGTACTACGCTCGGCTGCAACATGGCGATCAGAACAACGCCACTGGCACCTACATCCGAACAGCCGTCAAGGTGCTCAATGCATTGGGTCGTCCCCCTGAGCAGCAGTGGCCTCACGTGTTGACGGACGTGAACATCCAACCACCACGTCGTCCCACGTATGCGAAGCGTCCTCCCCCTCGGGTGAGCATGTGCGCCTACGATCACCGGAAGGTTCAGTACCATCGAATCACCGAAACAGGGACGGATCGCAAGTACGCCGTCAAGGCGGCGCTCTCGGCTGGCATGCCAGTGGTATTCGGTACGGATGTCGGTTACTCGTTCTTGGAGGACGAGGGGCCTGCTCGCAACATCGCTCCTCCGATTGCAGAGTCCATTGCCGGAGGCCATGCGATGCTGGCTACCGGCTTCGACGAGGAGGGAGTGGAGGACTGCAACTCGTGGGGCACAGACTGGAGAGACCTCGGTTTTGCGCACCTGAGTTGGGACTACATCTGCTGGGAAGGCACTCGGGACCTGTGGGCCTTCTCGCTTCCGGAGGCGGCATGAACAATCGACACAAGGCTCTGATCGTAGCTCTGATGGCGCCGCTGTGTGCGGCCGTTACCTGCGACCGACCTCCTCCCAACAACGACCCGGTACTGCACGATGCTGGCCCCCCCGATGCATTGAGCGATGCTGGAGAGCACGAAGAGGATTCTCAGTCGCCGGTTGGCTCTCTCTGCGAGCGCGCCTGTTCCAAAATGGAAGAGCTTGGGTGCCCCGGGTGGGAAGGGGGAGAACAAGGGTCGTGTGTCCAGGTTTGCGAGAACCACGAGAAGAGCGGGGTGGGTAGCTTCTGTCCGGAAGATCTGTCCCGCATGCGGGGGCGCCGCTCGGCTGATGGTGGCCTAGAATGCGATGAGGCTGAGCTTGAGGCAGCGTTCGAGGCGTGCCTGTAAGGTGGGGGGGGTGGATTCAGAACGCGAAGCTTCTAATCGGTACCGCGAGGTAACCTCGGGGAAACCGACAGCCTACATCCGTGGAGTACGAACCCTGTGCGGTCCGGACTGTGATCCCAAGGAGGGGTTCCACGTTCCGGACTACGAGCGGTGCCAGCGTTGCGGCTCTCTTATTCACAAGCGACTCATCGACATCGATCACCCAACCTATGGGTCCATCACAGTCGGGAGCGAGTGCGTGAAAGAAGTGCTTGGATGGAAATGGACGAAGAGTCACGAACAGGCACTTGAGACGCAACAGGTATTCGACGAGAGGCTCGTTGCGCAGGGAACTCTGTGGACTGAAGTGACCAAGCTAAAGTCCCGGGTGTTGGTGAACGAGCATCTGCGTGGGCAAGGGGTTGGGCTGCGTCTGGCGTTGCGCTACTGTCGGATCGACGTGCCGCATGGTTGGGTCGAGCGTCTGTGGAGAGCTGCTATGGATCTCCAGTTGCCGTGGATCACCAAGGCCGACCCCTTCGAACCACCCCCGCGTGGTTGGCCGGATGCCGTCGGTGTCTCCGGAGCCGATCCTGACGCTTACAACTGGACTGCCGTGTTGCCAGGCTACGACCGTATATACGGAGGGCAGTCGCCTACGCTCGATTCCGCAGAGCGTGAGCTTCGAGAAAATCTGACCAAGCTTCTAGCAGTCGCGCGCGAGACCCGTTTTGATTACTCCCCAAGGGGAGGTATTTGGAACGGACCGCGCGAATTGATAGATCGTGTAAAGATGAGTCTTTACGGCGATTTAGTACACTTTGAGAGAGGGAGGATATTCTGACTTTCCCTCACTTTTGGAGTGAAGCTTGACTGTGGAGGCCCCGGGACAGTAGTCTGATGGGGTAGTCGCAGCACACCGGTGGCACAGAGCTGGACCGCTGGGTAGCTCCGAACAGCAGCGGAGTATGCCCGAAGATGGCCGGCTCGATTGGTAGAGCGTTCAAAATCACAGCCAGAGATGCGAGGGGCTACGGGTACGTAGATGGCCCTCGTGGCGGCTACCGGAAGAACGCCGGTGTCACGGCTATTGCAGCCGTCAATGGACCCGGGGCGTATTCGCGGAGACGCACCTCGGCCCGTTCAGCTATGAGCGGCCTGAGCCGAAACCAGCGTCGGCGCCGGGCGGCTGAGCTCACCAGATCTGAGCGTGAGGCATTTTCCAAGCAGCTTCGCACGGCCAAGAGCAAGCGTTCGATGGCCAAGAACTCAGCGGGTCTGAAGAGACAACATGCGGCCCGCAGAGTGTTGGGTAGCAAGGCTGCCCGTACTCGAAACCCCATCAGGAGGAATCCAATGGCCCTATCCACACGAGTGTCCGCGGGCAGCAGGCGGCGCAGCACGGGTCGCAGTGGGATCATGACCACCGCTGCGAAGACCCGCAGAAGCAGTGGCCGATCAGGAAGAACAGGGACGCAGTCGACGACTCGTCGGCGGGTTCGCCGTCGCGACGTCGCTGGTACCAGGCGCAGGCGTATGGCTTCCAATCGTCGCCAGACTCCGGCCCAGCGCCGGGCCAGCATGCGCAACCTGAAGAAGGCGCGCGCGGCGCGTCGTTCGAAGGGTTACCGGGCGAACGCATCTCGCAGACCGCGAGTCCGCAGTGTCAGGAGAGCGAGGAAGACCACCACCAGACGTCGGACCACGGCGCGCAAGCCCATGCGTCGCAATGCGCGGCAGACGGCAGCGCAGAGGCGTGCGAGCCTGCGGAACCTGAGGAAGGCGCGCGCGGCGCGGCGGAGCGGTGGGTACCGTTCCAACCGTCGCCGGACGACGAAGCGCCGGACCACGGCGCGCAAGCCCATGCGTCGCAATGCGCGGCAGACGGCAGCGCAGAGGCGTGCGAGCCTGCGGAACCTGAGGAAGGCGCGCGCGGCGCGGCGGAGCGGTGGGTACCGTTCCAACCGTC
>Ga0272441_10010591_pt1 | contig 13904 bp, 12 predicted proteins | sample SSMProp6N_FD_193582 | JGI IMG/M metagenome (GOLD analysis project Ga0272441, IMG submission 193582) | Marine sediment archaeal communities from Little Sippewissett salt marsh, Falmouth, MA, United States - SSM-Prop-6N | ecosystem: Environmental > Aquatic > Marine > Wetlands > Sediment ... | reverse complement strand
GAGTGATCTCCAACCCCGCGGCCCCGTTCGGCGGGGTGAAGTCCTCCGGTTTCGGTCGTGAGGGCGGTCGGGAGGGCATCGCGGAGTACCTGGAGACCAAGTACGTCGGCGTCGGCGGCCTGTAGCGGCCTCGTCGCATCCGCCCCGCAAAGCCGCCCCGCAATGATCTTGGAGAAGTGGCGGCTATTCAGCGCCTATTCGTGCCACTTGTCCAAGATCATTGCCGGTAGGAGCGGCCGTGCCGGGTCACCGAGTGTGAGGGCCTCGGCCAAGCGCGCGTTCGAGCCGTGCCAGGTACGGCCCTGGGTAGCGGACGTCCTGAGCGGTCGTGCGCAGAACCGTCCAACCCACGTCACGGAAGGCTTCATCGCGAGCGATGTCCTGGCGCCAACGACGCCGGTTCGTCCGGTGCACGTCACCATCGATCTGGGTGGCGACCCGCTCCCGAAGGTGCGCCAAGTCGGGCTGGCCGAGCCACTCCCCGGCGTTGTCGAACACGAGGGGGTTGACCGCGGGCTCGGGCAGGCCGTGGCGCACGATGATCAACCGCAGCCGGGTCTCCTGGGGCGAGTCGACGCCGACGCGTACCAAGGCCAGGGCCTGCCGTGCGCGGACGATCCCGCGGGTTGCCCGTGGCGACACGGCCAGGTGCCTCTCGATGGCCGCCGTGGAGGTCCAGTGGCGGACGAGGTAGTCACCGAGGACCACCATGTCGTCGAGGCTCAGCTGGGCGGCGAGGTCGACGAATGTCTGTTCCGGGCTGCTGACCATCACCCCGCAGACGCTCCGGGGCACGTCGTCGCAGCGCGTGCGCTGGTGGGTCACCACTCCAGGGCGACGGCGCGGGACGGCCCGTGGCACTGGCACCGTGACGTGGATGTCGCGACTCCGGCCCACAGGCGCGCCATAGAGCTCGGCGGCCGTGAGATGGCTGAATCGGGCTTCCGGTGGCAGCACCGCGGCCAGGCCGGCCGCTCTCGTGGCCGTCGAGACGTCCACGCCGTCCGCTCCGTACACCCCCCGGTAGTGCCGAGTCATGCCTTGCCCCCGCAGTCGTGCTCGGGACAGGCCGGCGCTGGCAGCCTCCTGCAGGCTGAAGAGCCTGCCCTGCAGGCCAGGCGGCAGCTCGTCCGGACGGCGCATGGCGAGATGGTCGGGCGCGAGTGCACCTCGCCGCAGAACTCGTCCACAGCCAGCCGATGGCACCGCCTTCGCCCTCGATGATCTTGGAGAAGTGGCGGCAATTCGGTGCCTAATCGCGCCACTTCTCCAAGATCATCTCGGAAGGGGGCCCGGGAGTGTCGGCAGAGTGGGGGACACTGGAGGGGTGGGGCAGCAGCGCACAGTCGCGATCCTGGGGTCGACGGGGTCGATCGGCACCCAGGCCCTCGACATCGTGGCGCGCAACCCCGACCGGTTCCGGGTGACCGGCCTGGCTGCGGCAGGCTCCGACCCCCAGCTCCTGGCGCGGCAGGCCCTCGACACCTCCGCCGAGGTGGTCGCGGTGGCGCAGGCCTCGGCGGCGAACGACCTTCTGCTGGCCCTCTACGCGCAGGCCCAGAGCCGCGGGTGGGCCACGGGCGAGTTCGCGCTGCCCGCGATCCTCACCGGACCGGACGCCGCCACCGAGCTCGCCGGCGGAGCGAGGCCGGCGGACGCCACGCCCACCCCGGCCGACGTGGTGCTCAACGGTCTCGCCGGCGCCGCCGGGCTCCGGCCGACGCTCGCTGCACTGGACGCCGGCAGCACGCTGGCCCTGGCGAACAAGGAGTCGCTCATCATCGGCGGTCCGCTGGTCACCGCCCGTGCCCGGCCTGGTCAGATCGTGCCGGTCGACTCCGAGCACAACGCGCTGGCCCAGTGCCTGCGATCCGGGCGTGCCGACGAGGTGCGCCGGCTCGTCCTCACTGCGAGCGGGGGCCCGTTCCGCGGGCGCAGCCGGGACGATCTCGCCGGCGTCACGCCCGAGCAGGCGCTGGCCCATCCCACGTGGTCCATGGGGCCGCTGGTCACGATCAACTCGGCCACCCTGGTCAACAAGGGTCTGGAGCTCATCGAGGCACACCTGCTGTTCGACGTCCCGCTCGAGGCCATCGACGTCGTCGTGCACCCGTCCTCGGTCGTGCACTCCATGGTCGAGTTCGTCGACGGCTCGACGCTGGCCCAGGCCAGTCCGCCCGACATGCGCATCCCGATCGCCCTCGCGCTTGGCTGGCCCGACCGGGTGCCCGACGCCGCTCCCGCCTGCGACTGGAGCCGTCCGGTCACCTGGGAGTTCTTCCCGCTGGACGACGAGGCGTTCCCGGCGGTCCACCTCGCCCGCCAGGCCGCGCACGCCGGCGGCACCGCACCGGCCGTGTACAACGCCGCGAACGAGGTGGCCGTCGCCGAGTTCCTCGCCGGTCGTCTGCCCTTCACCGCCATCGTCGACACCGTTGCGGCGACGCTCGACGCGCACGAGGCCGGGAACGTGACCACACTTGACGACGTTGAGCAGGCGGATGCCTGGGCGCGCGACGCCGCCGGACAAGTCGCCACACGCGCCGCAGGCACGGGCCGGGTGGGAGCCGGCACCGCAGGAGCAGGGGAGTAGCCGATGGACGGACTGGCCATCATCGGCTTCCTGCTGTTCGTCCTCGGCTTGCTGCTGTCCATCGCGCTGCACGAGATCGGCCACCTGGTGCCGGCCAAGCTGTTCGGGGTCAAGGTGACCCAGTACATGGTCGGGTTCGGCTCCACCGTGTGGTCGACCCGGCGCGGCGAGACCGAGTACGGCGTCAAGGCGATCCCGTTCGGCGGCTACGTGCGCATGGTCGGGATGCTGCCGCCCGAGCCGGGCACCGACCCCACCAAGCTCCGTCAGGCGAGCACGGGACCGATCCAGTCGATGGTGGAGAACAGCCGGCAGGCCGCCCTGCAAGAGGTCGAGCTGGACGACACCGACCGGCTGTTCTACCGCAAGCCCTGGTGGCAGAAGCTGATCATCATGCTGGGCGGGCCGGCGATGAACGTCGTTCTCGGTGCCGCCCTCTTCGCCGTGGTGCTCATGGGGTTCGGCCAGCTCACCCCCACGCCGACCGTGGCATCCGTCTCGGAGTGCACCGTGTCGGTGACGTCGGGGGAGACCGGTCCCGTGGTCTGTGGCCCCGACGACCCACCGACGCCGGCGGCCGAGGCCGGCTTCGCTCCGGGGGACACGATCGTCGCCTTCGACTCCGAGCCGGTGCAGACGTGGGACGAGCTGACCGCTCTGATCCGGGTGAACGGTGGGGAGTCGGTCGAGGTGACGGTGCTGCGTGACGGCGCCGAGGTGGTCCTCACCCCCACGCTGACGACGTCGGAGCGCTACTCCGACCCCGACGACATCTGCAGCGCCACCCAACAGGTCGGCTTCCTCGGCGTTGCTCCCGTGCAGGAGACGGTGCGCCTCGGGCCGACAGCCGTCGCCGGCCAGGTCGGCGACTTCATGGTGCGCACGGTCGACGCGGTGCTGGCCGTGCCGAGCCGCATGGTGGGGGTGTGGAACGCCGCCTTCGGCGAGTCCGAGCGCGACATCTGTGGTCCCGTCGGGGTGGTCGGCGCGGGACGCATCGGCGGCGAGATCGCCTCGGCCGACGGCGCCGCCATCGGTGACCGCGTCGCCGGGTTCATCGCACTGCTCGCCTCGTTCAACCTCGCCATCGCCGTGTTCAACCTCATCCCGTTGCTTCCCTTGGACGGTGGCCACATCGCCGGTGCGCTGTGGGAAGGGGTGAAGCGTGGCTGGGCGCGCGTCCGGGGCGCGCCGGAGCCGGCGCCGGTGGACGTGGCCAAGGCGCTGCCGATCGCGTACGCGGCAGCCATCCTCCTCGTCGGGATGGCCGTGCTGCTGCTCTACGCCGACATCGTCAACCCGGTCCGGCTCCCCGGCTGAGCCGCGACCTGTGACCGGCTCTGAGACACTGGTGCCATGAGCGTGACGTCCTCCACCCCGATCGACCTGGGCATGCCCGCGGCGCCACCGCCCGTGCTGGCACCCCGCCGTGCCAGCCGCCAGATCAAGGTGGGCAAGGTGCTCGTCGGCGGTGACGCCCCGGTCTCCGTGCAGTCCATGACCACCACACCGACCACAGACGTCAACGCCACGCTGCAGCAGATCGCCGAGCTCACCGCCACCGGTTGCGACATCGTGCGGGTGGCTGTGCCGAGCCAGGACGACGCCGACGCCCTGCCCGAGATCGCGCGCAAGAGCCAGATCCCGGTGATCGCCGACATCCACTTCCAGCCGAAGTACGTCTTCGCCGCCATCGATGCCGGCTGCGCGGCCGTCCGGGTCAACCCCGGCAACATCAAGAAGTTCGACGACCGGGTCGGCGAGATCGCCCAGGCAGCGTCGCAGGCCGGGGTCAGCCTGCGCATCGGTGTCAACGCCGGCTCCTTGGACAAGCGGCTGCTCGCCAAGTACGGCAAGCCGACCGCCGAGGCGCTCGTCGAGTCCGCGCTGTGGGAGGCCTCGCTGTTCGAGGAGCACGGCTTTCGCGACTTCAAGATCTCGGTCAAGCACCACGACCCCGTCGTGATGGTGCGGGCCTACGAGATGCTGGCGGAGCAGTGCGAGTACCCGCTGCACCTCGGTGTGACTGAGGCGGGGCCGGCGTTCCAGGGCACCATCAAGTCGGCTGTGGCGTTCGGTGCGCTGCTCAGCCGGGGCATCGGCGACACCATCCGGGTCTCGCTGTCCGCGCCCCCGGTCGAGGAGGTCAAGGTCGGCCTGCAGATCCTCGAGTCGCTGAACCTGCGCCCGCGGCGCCTCGAGATCGTCTCGTGCCCGTCGTGCGGTCGGGCGCAGGTGGACGTCTACAAGCTCGCCGACGAGGTCACCGCCGGACTCGAAGGCATGGAGGTTCCGCTTCGCGTGGCCGTCATGGGATGCGTCGTCAACGGCCCCGGTGAGGCCCGCGAGGCCGACCTCGGCGTGGCGTCCGGCAACGGCAAGGGCCAGATCTTCGTCAAGGGCGAGGTCATCAAGACCGTCCCCGAGAGCAAGATCGTCGAGACCCTCATCGAGGAGGCCATGCGGCTCGCCGAGGACATGCCGGACGCCGAAGCGGCCGACGGACCCACGGTCAGCGTCGGCTGACCCTCTCGCCATGACTCTGCAGGCCGACCGGGAGGCCCGGGAGCTCGGCCCGCGCGACCTGAGAGACGTCTACCGCATCCTCGACAGCGACCCCGTCCAGCACGTCTTCGTGCGTGCCCGCGTGGAGACGGTCGGCCTGGAGGCCCTGACCCGCGCCGGTGAGCTGATCGGCTTCTGGCTCGACGACCGCCTGGCGTCGCTGTGCTACCTCGGGGCCAACATGGTGCCGGTCAACGCCTCGGAGCAGGCGCTGACCGTCTTCGCCGCCCGGGCGGGCGGGCTGGTACGCCGGCCCTCGTCGATCGTCGGCCCGAGCCACGCGGCGCTCAGGCTCGCGCAGCTGCTGCGCTCGTCGTGGGGGGAGCCGCGCGAGGTGCGGGCCCAGCAGCCGGTGCTGGCCATGGACACCGACCCCGCGGCCGACGCCGACCCCGGTGTCCGCCTCGTGCGACCCGACGAGGTCGAGGCGTTGATGCCTGCCGCGGTCGCGATGTTCACCGAGGAGGTCGGCGTCGACCCGCGCGCCGACGGTGGCGCGGCGGTGTACCACGCTCGAGTGAGCGAGCTCGTGCACGCCGGTCGTGCCTACGCCCGCATCGATGACGGCCGAGTCGTGTTCAAGGCCGAGGTTGGGGCCGTGTCACGCTTCGCCTGCCAGATCCAGGGTGTCTGGGTGCATCCGTCGCTGCGCGGCCGAGGGATCGCGGTGCCGGCCATGGCGTCGGTGGTGCGGCACTGCCTGCGCGACCACGCCGAGGTCGTCAGCCTGTACGTCAACGACTACAACGCAGCCGCTCGAGCCACGTACTCCTCCGTCGGGTTCCGCCAGGTGGGGACGTTCGGCACCGTCCTGTACTGATCGCGGACGGGACCCCGGACCCTGGTCAGCGGGCCGTTCCGCCGCGAGGGTGAGGCTATGGACGCAACCATGTTCGCCTGGCTCGCGCTCGGCGTGTGGCTCGTCGGCGGGCTGGCCGGCTATGCCTACCTGCGCCGCCACGGGCACCCGCACCCGGGCTGGCTGCTGTCCGCGCTGGTGCTGGGCCCGTTCGCGGTGCTGGTGTTCTCCGAGCGCGTCGAGCGCTCGGCGCACGTGCTGGTGCAGCAGCCCTCGAGCGACGTCCACGGCGAGGACGGCACCACGGTGCTCGTGGGCTACGACGGGTCCCCGGACGCCGACCACGCAGTGGAGGTCGCCCAGCGACTCGTCGGCCCCCGGTGCTGCGTGGTGCTGTGCGAGGTCGTCGACTACGACACCGAGGAGGACCCGAACCAGACGGGGACCCAGGCAGCGCAAGCCCGGCTCACCCGGGTCGCAGCCGGGATGCCCACCGTGCCCTGCACCGTCGAGGTGCTCGCCGGTCGCCCGGCGCAGGCCCTCGCCCAGGCTGCAGAGCAGCACGACGCCGACGTCATCGTGGTGGGAACCCATGGCAGGGGCCTGTCCCACCGGCTGCTCGGCAGCGTCGCCGAGCAGCTGCTGTCGACGTCGAGCCGCCCCGTGCTCATCACCCAGCGCACGGCGGACGTCACAGCCCCGAGCGGCTAGAGACGATCGGCGAAGGCCAGCTCGACCGGCGTGACGTCGTCGGCCGGCGTGAACCCGAAGACCTGCCCGTAGAAGGCCAGCTCTGCCTCCAGCGCCGTGACCTGGTTGGCCGCGATCCTGAACCCGTGCTGCTCGCCGGGGAACGGCAGGTAGGCGTGGGGCACCTCGTTCGCCTCCAGCGCCGCCACGATCTGCTCGGCCTGGGCGGGCGGGACGACGGCGTCCTCGAGCCCCTGCATGACCAGCAGCGGGGTGCGGCAACGGTGCGCATGCGTCACCGGTGACCGGTCGGTGTACCGCTCGGCTGCATGCGGAAGCGGACCGACCATCGAGTCGAAGTACCGCGACTCGAACTTGTGCGTGATGGCGAGCAGGGCCTCGATGTCGGTCACGGCGAACAGGGCCACCCCGGCGGCGAAGGTGTCGTGCAGCGACGTGGCGAGAAGCGTCGTCGTCCCGCCGGCGCTGCCGCCGCGGATCGCCATCCGGTCGCCGTCCACCATCCCGGTCGCTGCCAGGTGCTCGGCTGCCGCGCACGCATCCTGCACGTCGACGAGCCCCCACTGCTCGCGCAGCAGCTGCCGGTAGGGACGTCCGTACCCGGTGCTGCCGCGGTAGTCCACGTCGGCGACGGCGAAGCCGCGGGACGTCCAGTACTGCACCGCCGGCGAGAACGCCGGCCGTGCCGCGGAGGTCGGGCCTCCGTGCACGGTCACGAGCAACGGGGGACGAGTGCCCTGCGGAGCCACTGCCTGGGGGTTCACCGGCGGGTAGAACCATGCGAACGCCTGCTGGTCGTCAGCGGTGGTGAACGTGACGTGGCTCGGCACCGACACCCACTGCCGCGGCAGCACGGTGCCCGCACCGGTGCGGAGGACGTCGGCCTCCCCGGTGCCGAGGCGGCGCACCTCGACGGGCCGGTCGGGGAACGTCACGATGCCCAGCAGGCTCGTGCCGTCGTGTGCCAGCGCAGCGACCCGCTGCTCGGCCAGCCGCTCGGTCACCGCCTCGCCCCGCTCGGGCACCGACGTCAGCACCGTGTCCAGGCCCTGCGCGTGCGCCGTGACCACGGTGCCGTCCGCGGTCACCAGGTAGCGCGACTGGCCCAGCAGCCACGGTGGCAGGCTGACCTCGGCGTCCACGCTGACGACCGGTGAGAGCCGGTCGACCCCGTCGACCCGGTGCACGTTCCACCAGCCGGAGCGATCCGAGCAGACGTACAGGCTCGCGTGGCGTCCCCACTCCGGCTGCAGCAGGGACTCGCCCGCCCCGCCCGCCTCGCGTCGAGGGTCGGACAGGTGCAGCACACCGTCGACCTCGCCCAGGCGACCCACCCACAGCTCGGTGGCGTCCCAGGGCATGTTGGGGTGGTTCCAGACCAGCCACGCGAGCTGGCGGCCGTCTCGGGAGATCCGCGGGGCGGCCACGAAGTCGCTCTCGGCGAACAGCACGACCGGCGTGCCTGCTCCGTCCGTGCGGATCGCGACCAGCTCGTTGTGCACGTCGCTGCTGGCGTCCGGACCCTCGTGCCGTTCCCGGATGCAGACCACCCAGCGTCCGTCGGGGGTGACTCGGCCGTCGGCGTACCGCCACGCCTGTGGCGTCGGTGGCTCCGGCGTGATGGGCGTGGGTTCTCCGCTCGGGTCGATCCGGTAGAGCCGCTGGTCGTCCCACGACGTGGCGAACACGGTCTCCTCGTGCACCCACCAGGCGCCCCCGCCGTACTCGTGAACTCTCGTGCGGACGTTGAAGCCGGCGGGCACGACCTCGTGCAGCGTCGCGTCTGCGTCGCGGCGCACGACGGCCTCTCGGCCGTCCTCGCTGGGCCGGGTCTCGCTCCACCACACGATGCCGTCGGCGGCGTGCACGCCCGTGGGCAGCGAGCCGCCGGAGGCGACGTCGGCGGCCGAGACGATGCTCGCCCACGATCCGTAGGGACTGGTCATGGACATGTCGTCACCGTAGGCCGTGGCCGGTCATGGGTGGCGAGGCGGCCGATATCCTCGGCCACCGTGATCACCCGGATGTCGCAGCTGTTCCTGCGAACCCTGCGCCAGGACCCCGCGGACGCCGAAGTGCCGAGCCACCGGCTGCTCGTGCGGGCCGGCTACATCCGCCGCGCCGCCCCCGGTGGCTACACGTGGCTGCCCCTCGGATACCGCGTGCTGCGCAACACCGAGCGCATCGTCCGCGAGGAGATGGACGCCGCCGGCTTCCAGGAGGTGCACTTCCCGGCGCTTCTGCCCAGGGAGCCGTACGAGCGCTCCGGGCGCTGGACCGACTACGGCGACGACCTGTTCCGGCTGACCGACCGCAGGGGTGCCGACCACTTGCTGGCGCCCACCCACGAGGAGATGTTCACGCTCCTGGTCAAAGACCTGTACGCCTCCTACAAGGACCTCCCGACCAGCATCTACCAGATCCAGTGGAAGTTCCGCGACGAGCCGCGACCTCGGGCCGGCCTGCTGCGCGGCCGCGAGTTCCTGATGAAGGACTCCTACTCCTTCGACCTGGACGACGCCGGGCTGCAGGCCAGCTACGACGCCCACCGTGTCGCCTACCAACGGCTGTTCGACCGGCTGGGGCTCGACTACGTCATCGTCTCGGCGATGTCCGGGGCCATGGGTGGCTCGGCGAGCGAGGAGTTCCTGCTGCCCACCGAGGTCGGTGAGGACTCCTACGTGCGCTGCACCAGGTGCGACTACGCAGCCAACAGCGAGGCCTACGTCACCACCGCGCCGGCCGACCTCGACGTGTCCGCGGCGCCGCCGGCCCACGTCGAGAACACCCCCGAGACCCCGACCATCGACACGCTCGTCGCCGCGTCCAACGGCCGCGACGACCTGCGTCGGCCCGACCGCGACTGGACGGCCGGCGACACGCTGAAGAATGTGGTCGTCATGCTGCGGTACCCGGACGGCTCGACCGAGCCGCTCGTCGTCGGCGTGCCCGGGGACCGGGAGGTGGACCTCAAACGGCTCACGGCGTCCCTCGCGCCAGCCGTGCCGGAGGCGTTCACCGAGGACGACTTCGCCGCTCATCCGCTGCTCGTGCGCGGCTACATCGGCCCGCAGGCACTGGGGCTCGACTCGCCCAGCGGCATCCGCTACCTGACCGACCCGCGCGTCGTCGCCGGCACCCGGTGGATCACCGGAGCGAACGAGCAGGGCCGCCACGTCTACGACCTGACGGCCGGGCGGGACTTCGCCAGCGACGGCACGGTGGAGGCCGCCGACGTTCGTGACGGCGACCCCTGCCCCGCCTGCGGTGCACCGGTGGCGCTCGCCCGTGGTCTGGAGATCGGACACATCTTCCAGCTCGGCCGCAAGTACGCCGAGGCGCTCGATCTGAGTGTCCAGGACGAGTCCGGCGGCCAGGTCGTGGTCACGATGGGGTCGTACGGCGTCGGCGTCTCCCGCCTCGTGGCCGCGATCGCGGAGCAGACCCACGACGAGCAGGGACTGTGCTGGCCCCTGCAGGTCGCCCCAGCGCACGTCCACGTCGTTACCGCCGGCAAGAGCGACGAGATCGTCTCTGGAGCCGACGCGCTCGCCGGACGGCTGGCGGACGCGGGTCTCGAGGTGCTGCTGGACGACCGCTCCGCCACCGTAGGGGTCAAGTTCGCCGACGCCGAGCTGATCGGTGTCCCCATCATCGTCGTGGTGGGCAGGGGACTGGCCAGCGGTGTCGTCGAGGTCCGCGACCGGCGTACCGGCGAGCGAACGGACGTCGACGTGGCCGCGGTGGCGGACCATCTGCGCTCCGTCGTCGCCGACGTGGGCGTGGCAGTAGCCTGAGCCCGACCCGATCAGCGACCATCCACGAGAGGTGGGACCCGTCGTGAAGGCGGCCGGAGGTGCCGAGCAGATTCGCAGCGTCGTCGAACCATCGGTCGTCGACGCCGGTTTCGACCTCGACGATCTTGTGGTCACGCCGGCAGGCAAGCGTCGCCTCGTCCGTGTCGTCGTCGACAAGGACGGGGGGGTCACTCTCGACGAGTGCGCCGAGGTGTCCCGCGAGATCTCCCGCGTGCTGGACGAGACCGACGCGATGGGGTCGGCCGCCTACACCCTCGAGGTGAGCTCTCGCGGTGTGTCGCGGCCACTGACCCGGCCCCGGCACTGGCGTCGCAGCCGCAATCGGCTCGTGGCCGTCACCCTCACGGACGGCACGAGCCTGCGCGGACGACTGACCGGCAGCGACGACGACCAGGCCGCGCTCGACGTCGACGGCACCACGCACGTCGTGCGCTACGGCGACGTGGCCACGGCAGTCGTCCAGGTGGAGATGTCCCGCGCCGCATCGGCAGGCGAGGCCTGAGCCATGGACATCGACCTCAAGCTGCTGCGCGTGATCGAGACGGAGAAGGGCGTGCCCTTCGAGACGATGGCCGAGGCCATCGAGGGGGCCCTGCTGCAGGCCTACCAGCGCGTCCCCGGATCCGAGCCGCACGGGCGGGTCGAGCTGGACCGCAAGTCCGGCCACGTCACGGTGTGGGCCCAGGAGCGTGACGACGACGGCAACGTCGCGCGGGAGTGGGACGACACGCCGGCCGACTTCGACCGGGTGGCGGCCATGACGGCCAGGCAGGCGATCCGCGCGCGGATGCGCCAGTTCGAGGAGGAGCAGACCTACGGACAGTTCCTCACCCTCGAGGGGGAGATCACCTCCGGCATCGTCCAGCAGGGCTCCGACCCGCGCACGGTGCTGGTGAAGATCGGGGAGACAGAGGCCGCGCTGCCGACGCAGGAGCAGGTGCCCGGCGAGGTCTACCCCCACGGCACCCGGCTGCGGTGCTTCGTGCTGCAGGTGCGCAAGGGGATGCGCGGGCCGGTGGTGACGGTGTCACGCAGCCATCCCGGGCTGGTCAAGAAGCTCTTCGCGCTGGAGGCTCCCGAGGTCGCCGACGGGACGGTCGAGATCGCCGCCATCGCGCGGGAGGCCGGCCACCGCACCAAGATCGCGGTGCGGTCCACCCGGCCCGGGGTCAACGCCAAGGGTGCGTGCATCGGGCCGATGGGCGCACGGGTGCGTGCCGTCATGGCAGAGCTGAACCAGGAGAAGATCGACATCGTCGACTTCTCCGACGACCCGGCCGAGCTCGTGGCGCACGCACTGTCGCCGGCCAGGGTGCGATCCGTGCAGGTCGTCGACCCCACAGCGAAGGCTGCCCGGGTGTTCGTCCCCGCCGATCAGCTCTCCCTCGCGATCGGCAAGGAGGGCCAGAACGCCCGGCTCGCGGCTCGACTCACGGGCTGGCGGATCGACATCCGACCCGAGGAGACGCCCGAGACCTCTGCGGCGGCGGACTCCGCGGACGAACCGACGGGGTAGACTCCGTGGCGGGATCCCGGCCAGGCCGGACGATGGCGCACGTCCCTCAGCGGACATGCGTCGGGTGCCGTGCCCGGACGGACCGGTCCCACCTCATCCGCGTGGTGGCGGGCGAGGGGCAGCCAACTGCCCTTCGCCTCGACCTGCGGGGGAGCCTGGAGGGACGAGGTGCGCACCTGCACCCGGCCCTGGAGTGCCTGGACGTCGCCGAACGCCGGCGCGCGTTCGCGCGGGCCCTCCGGATCACTGGTCCGGTGGACACGTCCGCGGTACGGCGCTACCTGGACGACCTCGCGCAGGCGACACGACCGGAGCGGGTCGACGGCGAAGGAGACACCGACGATGCAGCGCAGCGTGCGATGAGCACCCTGAAATGAGTACCAACACCGGCTGACGGTTCGGGTCTGTGCCGACCCGGGCCGAGAAGGAGAGCAGTGGCAAAGGTCCGGGTCTACGAGCTTGCGAAAGAGCTCGGAGTTGACAGCAAGGTCGCCCTCACGAAGCTGAACGACATGGGCGAGTTCGTCCGGTCGGCATCCTCGACGGTGGAGCCGCCGGTCGCCAAGCGCTTGCGCGACGCGTTCGCCGCGGACGCCAGCGTCGCCGCGACGCCCGACGCAGCATCCACCCCCGCGCAGAAGCCCACCGGGAAGGCAGCCGGGAAGACTGCCGGGAAGGCAGCCGGGAAGCCGCAGGGCAAGGCGACGGCGAAGCCGGCAGGCAAGCCGTCAGCCAAGCCGGCAGCAGCGCCCGAGGCCGCGCCCGCCGCCGAGGTGCCCGCGCCCGCCGAGCCGGCTGCTCCCGCACAACCGGCGGCGCCTGCTGCAGCCGACTCGCCCACGCCGGCTGCTCCCGCGGCCGGACCCCCAGCCGGACCCCCAGCCGGTCCTACGCCGGGAGCCCGGCCGACGCCGGCATCGGATCGCCCCGCCGACGGGCGTCCCGGGGCGGGCCCCTCACCGGGGTCGCCGAGGGCCGCCGGTCCCAAGCCGCAGGGCCCGCGTCCCCGCGCTCCCCGTGCGGGCAACAACCCGTTCACGACGCCAGAAGCGCGCCAGGCTCCTCAGCGGGCGCCGCGCCCCGGCAACAACCCCTACAGCACGAGCGGCTCGGGCATGCCCCGTCCCGGTCAGCGACCGGGTGCGCCCGGGCGAGGAGCGCCTCGACCAGGCGCACCGACGCCCGGCATGATGCCGCCCCGGCCGGCGAGTCGCCCGGCTCCCAGCCAGGGTCGCGGCGGCGGCCGTGCCGGTGGCGGCGGCCCCGGTGGTCCCGGTGGCGGTCGAGGTCGTGGCCCTGGTGGCGGTCAGTTCGCCGGCGGCGGGCGCCCTGGCGCCGGTCGCGGCGGTCGGGCCGGTACCGCCGGCGCGTTCGGACGTCCCGGCGGTCGCCCCCAGCGTGGGCGCAAGAGCAAGAAGCAGCGCCGTCAGGAGTTCGACAACATGCAGGCCCCGACCATCGGGGGCGTGCGGATTCCGCGGGGGGACGGGCAGTCGATCCGGCTGCCGCGCGGCGCGTCGCTGTCGGACTTCGCCGAGAAGATCAATGCCGACCCGGCATCGCTCGTCCAAGCGCTCTTCGCGCTCGGCGAGATGGTCACCGCGACCCAGTCGGTGGACGAGGAGACCTTCAAGGTGCTGGGCGACGAGCTCGGCTACCAGATGCAGATCGTCTCCCCCGAGGACGAAGACCGCGAGCTGCTGGAGTCGTTCGACATCGACCTGGACGTCGTCGACGACAGCGAGGCTCCTCCGCGCTCGCCGGTCGTCACCGTCATGGGTCACGTCGACCACGGCAAGACGAAGCTGCTGGACGCCGTCCGTGACGCCAACGTCGTGGCCGGTGAGGCCGGTGGCATCACCCAGCACATCGGCGCCTACCAGGCCCACATGCAGCACGAGG
>Ga0272441_10010590_pt1 | contig 13909 bp, 16 predicted proteins | sample SSMProp6N_FD_193582 | JGI IMG/M metagenome (GOLD analysis project Ga0272441, IMG submission 193582) | Marine sediment archaeal communities from Little Sippewissett salt marsh, Falmouth, MA, United States - SSM-Prop-6N | ecosystem: Environmental > Aquatic > Marine > Wetlands > Sediment ... | reverse complement strand
TGATAATCATGCGTCGATAGCGAGCAAAAGAACGAAGCTTTCGTTCGATCATACCAAGGATAATCGCTTTGCCGTCGGATCGTCCTGAGGGGTGTAATGCTTCCAGTGCGTCTTCGAGTTTGGCAGGCCGCTGTTCCTCAGGCAGCAAGGAAAGATTCCATGCCACCACCGCCGTCGTGAGAACTGTCTGATACGACTGGAGGGTTTCGACATGCTCCATGTAAGGTTCTACAAACGCTTTCAGGATCACAGACATTTTAACGGAATCCGTGGGTTTTCTGAATGCAAACTCCTGCCCGGTGAGGGATCTGAGCTTGTGCTCCAGCACGTGCCTTGACTTTTTCTGCAGACGGGCAAGCCGTTTTTTCTTCTTTTTTGCGGGGTTCCTGCGAGGCATCGAAAAATCGTTTCTTAATGTGCCGTCATCAAACAGCACTTTTTATACTTTTTGCCGCTGCCGCACGGGCAGGGATCGTTACGACCGACGGCTCTGCGGGAAGCGACTACATCCTGGGCCATTGCCGCGGGCGAATTGCCGAAAGATCCGGATGCTTCAGTGGAACGCTGAAGGATCGGAATCGTTTTACTGTTTTTAAGGATCCGCTTGGCGGCTTTCCGGATCTGCCCGTACCGCCATTTAAAAAGCTTCAGCGCATTGGGGGTCTCCTGCAGCCACTGCCGCACCGCCTCTTTGGCCTGGGATTTTGAACAGGAACGGCTTTTCTGAATGTCCAGTGTCTTCCCATCCAATGACAGTAGAGCAATGAAAGATGGAGAAAATACGGTTACGCCATCTTTATCGTGGCCCTCAAGGAAAGACAAACAAACATCCCTGCAGTCGCAGGCGGGGTTACCGCAGTAGAGATCGTCAATATAATAAGTCCGCTCCTGGTTTTGCCACTGATGACCGTATTGCGGAAAGCCGCTGTGCCGGGGCTGGTCAGTCATCACTTCCGAAAAGGAAATCAATACCCCTTCCCGGATCTCCCGCGCCGGGAAGGTGAATTCGGCCAGTTTCCGCTGCATGTTCTTTCGCTGCTCATGCACATCCGAAATGTCCTGCCGGAGCTGAGCAGAGCAGTCCCGCATGAATTCATCGATCATCGCCCGAATCGGTGCAGGATACGAGGATTGACAATCCGCCTGCCAGGGTTCCAGATCCACCTCGAAGGAAAACCGGATGGGTTTGGCCACGGGCCGACCGTCCGGCTCGGACTCAATCATCTCGACCGTCAGTCGACCGCACAGGCAGTCGGGATTATCACAGGCATACTGCCTTAAAAGAAACGGACGCAAATGGCCCGAAAACTGCACCAGCAGCGTCTCGCTTGTCGGAGGCGTCAGTTCTTTCATCGTCGTTGCCCTTGTTCAGAAAAAAAGTAGCCAAGAGGGCTTTTACCCAAAAAAGAGACCAGAACAGGTCCTCTTGCTGTCGTTTATCCGGATACCGCTGTAATGTTTGAAAATTCATAGGCCTCTCCCGTTTTCAAAATGTAAAGTATAAGGCAGATTTCAGAATAATTCAAGTGCTGACACAGCACACAATTTTTTGCTTTGCGCCCGCAGCAAAAATGGTGTTGAGTCTGTAACGGCAGGGATACATCACCGTATTTTCCGGCATTTTGCATATCACAAACAAGAGCTTTCATGTCGCCATACAAAGCCTGAAACGCTGAACTTCGGGGCAAAGAGACCGCTCCTGCTATTCGAATTTTTTCAAGTTTTTTAGCGTTTTTTCAATTCCGGACGAAGGGCATACCGCTGGCGGCTGATGCGAATCGCATAGTCCCGCAGCTGCGTACCGAAGTTTTTCTCAATGAAAAGGATGGTTTCAAACGCCCGGCAATACATCTCTGAAAAAATGTGCTGAAACCGCCAGCGAACCCCCTGCCGGGTGACGCCAAAGGTTTCGTGAATCCTTTCACCATAGGTGCCTTTCAGCACCATCCGACTGGGCTCGCCGGGCCTGAGCTCAACACGCAAGTCCTTCGAATCCATCAGTTTCTTCAATTGCATCAGGAAAATCCTGTCTTTGTCGGTTAACATAGTGACTTAGCCATATTGTTTGATTGTTTTGTTCTATCTCGATCTGTTTTTCATGTTCCAGGAAGATCGCGGCGATAAACCGCCAGATCAGGTCTTTCCGGGCGTTTTCAATCAGTGTTGGTATCCCCCTCAGATCAATCGGAAAGTCTTGAAGATGGGCCTTAATATGGGCCTGATAGCGGTCCAGATCGAATTTACCTTTGAGTTCAATCAGCAGCTTTTCATCCATACCCTGTGTCAAACTGTTCAGTGCCGCAACCAACCCAGGAATCGTGTCCAAATCAATGCCGTCATAGTGAATCGCTTCCGAACGGGATTGGGACAGCATTTCGCGTACTTTTTCCTTCAATTGCTGCTTTCGCTGGCGGGACTCGGCCATTTTCTGGCGGAAATATTCCTTCTCAAACGGCAGCGTCTCAAAAACAAACCGCGATGTGACTTCACAACCGCAATCGGTGCAATAATATCGCCTGATCCGCAAAACAGGAACGCCGCCGCAGGCCGAACACCGCTGAAACAAAATCGTCGGATCGAATTCATGCCTGCATTGCTGACACCGGCACTGCCCTTCTGCGACCATGGTTAAATGACCGTTGCAGCAGCTACATCGATGGCCCAGCAGCACAACCCTATAATAAAACATCCGAGCTTTCCCGAAAAACTGCTGCACCGCCCCGGCCATCTTAAATGCACGCTGAATAATGTTCATTCTTCCGGCGGCACCTGCTCGACTAACTTTTGGTGCTTGGGTGTAAACTTTCGATTACATTTTTTGCAAAATCGGATGCTGCGAACCCCGTTAAATTTGGTCACCCTTTTTCCCTTGCTGACGGTTCCGTCGAGCCGCAGCCCTCGTAAGGACATTTAAATGGTCTTCCTCGTGCCATTGATATCGCCTCCGGGACCTGGAAGGGACATGAACTATATAAATGTTATCCTTTTGAAAACCCAATATTTCAATCGGCATTTTACTCCCTCCAAGTATCCACTGCACCGTTGTGAAGCAACAGTAAATTGCCGATGGAACTTAGAAATACCTTCCAGTGGTTCCACTCGAAGGCTACTCTGTGTTTTCCTTCGGCAAACTACTGTACGCATAAACTCCACACCCGGTATGAACTGAATCTGTGAGTGTAGAGTTTATACGTGGAAAACCAAAGAAGGATATGCCGTTTACTGTTTTCAATGTGGGAAGTACATACCATTGATTCCATTTACAAGAATTTGTGAATTAGTTTCATTTTTCCATCGGCAAACGATACTGCTTATAAACTCCACACCGCGTGTCAACCTCACTCAGTGTGCGTGTGGAGTTTACACGTCAGCATATTATATATTGATAGATCTATCCTTTATATTTATTTTCAATATAGAAAGGTTCTATGCCGGTTTCAAATAACCACTGAACAGTAACAACACAAAAAAAGAACACATCACTTTTTGCAAAAGGCCTTTCACGCGTAAACTCCACACGCACACACGCTTAGAAAGAATTTCAGCTGTCGCTGACGCATTAACTCCACACCGGTTGTGTACCGGGAAATCGTACTGTGTAAATCGGATCAAATACCGCACGTTCAAATGTCAGCATCACCCGATGGGCATAAGCCCGGCCTACCTTGGTCGAGATCAATGCGATCAGGCCAAGGCTCTGCAAATAACTCAGATTCGAATTAAAATAAACATAGCTGAACGGCTTTTCGCTGTTCGCAGTGGAAATCCTGCAATACGTTTTATAAATATCGCGGGCAAAGGCGGATTTGCTTTTAATGATCCCCTGCAGAATCATCAGGCTGATATCGGAAAGATCGGTGATCATATCCACAATGATATCTTTCCGGGCCTTTTCAAAACAGGCCTCAATACTCATTTTCTTACGAGTTACGGAATAAAACAGGGTTTTGATGGCCACCCGGGCATCCGAATTGGTACGTTTGGTGGTCAGAGCCGATATCTCAGAGAGGTGCTGATGTTCATATTGATGCAGGCCGCAGCTGGCTCGCTGTTTTAGGATATCATTGATTTGTTGAGCATCGTAACTTTTGAAAAAGAGCGGAACCGGCTGTAAGGAACTTTTTGTAGAAGCGTCCAGTTCATGCAGGAACTTATGATTATTGGACAGCATAATCACCATATACGGATTTTCACTGCGGGAGAGGAAATACAGGATTTCCTTGTTTTTATCCTTGGGACTCATCAGGTTAATCTCATCCAAGATGACAACGGTTTTACCGGTGAATTTTTTACAGAATTTGCCGTATAACTCACTTAAACTGGCCCCCCGTGGCTGAACGCCCACCAGGTTCGCAAAAATCTTACAACTGGTATTGTGTTCGCGGCAGTTATTATAGAGAATATTCAGCTTGGTATGTTCAGACATGACTTTTTGAAGAAATTTCAGGGTCACGGTCTTGCCGCAGCCTTTGCTGCCGATAATGGCCTGATGTGACGGGATACTGCTGACCTCAAACCGCAGCATTTCATTGATGAGCTGCTCGGTTTCCTGGCGAATAATCGGCTCATCAGGAATATAATTGAAATCAAACAATGAAAAATCTTTGATGTCTTTGAAGCGACTTTCAGCTGTTTTCATTTGCTGCTTAAAATATGTTTCGATCTCCATCGACGTATCAACTCCGGTTATTGTGTTAACCGATCCCGATCTATTTAATACTTTCGCGCCTCTGAAGAGTGATAAACACATAATCGTTTCTGAATCCAGATCTCTATTTACTCCTGGAAGCTAAAATCAAGACCGTAGCCCAATATCTTTTGACAGATCAGCATCCCATCCTGCCAGTGTGAAAGTTCGCCATCGCTGCTTACGAGCAAATCTTTTCCCAAATGATGCTTAGCGATGATCAGGCAGATAATCACTGCCAAATCATATGGCTTATAGGCAGTCTTGCAGCATTGAAAATACAGTCCCACTTCTTTGGGGTCGTTGTAAACCGACTGGCCGTTTTGATCATAATAGCTGATTTTACCGATGGGTTTTTGCCAATCCTCTTTATCGATTTTTATTGGGTATATCCGATCTATACCACCTCCAGTATGTTTTTGTTTAATATCTGACCATCTCTATAACCGGTGTTGATCACAGCAAAGCCAATCTTCCGATTCAATCCCTACCAGAACCCCCGTTTATTCGACGCCTTATAAACAATGGCACCCTTGCGATCCACCGCAAGATATTCCCGATAAGAGTCATTATAAAATATCTCGATGTCCTGAAAATCCATTGTGTTCACCTCACAAGTTGATAACGATGACTTGTCCACCCAAGACAAGGCATCGTTTACTGATCTTTCGATTCATCTTTATCAGCCATCGCATCGCGGGTGCATTCATAAATGATATCCCAGTCAATATGACCATTCATCAAACCCTTCTCTGCCAGTTCGGCCCAAGTGACAAATTCATCTTGATTCTTGGGCATGCGCCCCATCGATTCAAGAAAATCGCCATCGGATAACGTGATGGTGATTGTATACTCATATGTTTCATCGCTCATGTGTATCACCTGTCTTGCCGCACAGATACTGAAATGCCGCGTTCTCATAAAATCGATCCCAGTCCAGGCACCCGTTAAAGATCGCAGCATTAGCTTTTTTGGCCCATCGGTCAAATTCCGCCTGATTCTTTGGCTTGCTCCCAATGGACCGCTCAAAATCGATCTCGAAGAGTGTGATGGAAATGGTTCGTTTCTCAATTGTTGATGACATGTTGATTACCTCCCCGACCCTTGAATCGGCAAGGCCGGCTCAGCCAATGGCCGGACTTGCCGTCCAAAACCGCAAATTATTTATACCTCAAGCCCCCAGGTGTCCCGCATGAGCATCACCAATCTGTATTATGATCTGAATCTGCACGACTGGTTGGAATCCCTGATCCCGGATTTTGTGCTGGGATTTGCATTTTTCACGTCCATTATCTATGCCGTATTGGGCAAAAGGTTCGACCGGCAGCGTCCCGCGATTGCGATGTCGGCATCCATGGGGTTTGCGCTCTCTGTCGGGCTGGTCTGGTGGGAACAGGCCAACGACCTGTCCATCAAGCATTTAGGGCCGGTTGCCATCGGATTTGCCATCCTGATCCTGGCGTTTATGATGAATGCCTGTATCAAGCAGATCGGCGGCTCCTGGGCCGGGGCAGGGATTGCCATCGGCGCATCGATTATCGTCGCCCAACTCATTGGCCTGAACATCCCCATCGATACTCAAATCCTGCAGACCGTCACCGTTGTTGCGTTGATCATCGGGGTTATGGCCTTTTTATCGCATACCCACCCCAAAGGCGGATTGACCCTGCCGCAACGACCCATTAATGTACCTCAACCCCGCAAATCCATGACCGAACTATTCCGCGACCGGCATCTATCCGATAATCTGACCAAAACCACGCGTAAACTCCGCAAACAATCCGTTTCATTGAATGAACATCCCGAAAACGCTGGCAATGTCATGGTACAACTCAAGCGTATGCTGCCGGCCCAAGGGTATCTGACCGAACGGATGGCACAACTGCGAGCCAAGGCTCACCAGATCCGAAACGGCCATATCGCCCGCCTGGAAGAGACGAAAGAAGCGTTTAAGAATCTGCCCACGCCGGATAAAAAAAGAGCCGCCGAAAAAATGGCGGCTATGTACAATCAGATGATCGGCGCCGACAAACGACTGGAACGGCTGGATCGTTCGGTTGCCGAAACCGAGAAACGTATCAAAGAGCTGAATCTCCAGGCACAGCAGCACACCCGAAATAACAATTTCCAGAAACTGACTGACTGTCTGAAGCAGGCGGAAAAACTGCAAAAGCATAACACCCATCTGTTCAAGCTCATTGAACAGACCGAAGAAAAACTCATCGACATCGCTAAAACCATTGCCAAAGAAGCCAAAAAATGATCATCCTGAACACCCGAAACTCCTTGGAAGATAAAGTCACCGATAGTTTTAAGCCCTATCAATCCCAAGAACATAAGACCATTGCCGATGCTCTCACGCAGTACGGTATCCCGTTCTTCTACAAACAGCCGACACTGGTTGTCGAAAACGGCAAAAAAATGATCGAATACGCAGACTTCTTTTTACCCTCCTACCGTGGTCTTGCTATAGATTATATCATCGAATCCAATAGTGCAGTCTACCGCCGGAAAAAGAACGTCTATCAGGACAACCAAGTCCCAGCTATATTGGTCTCAAGAGGTGATATGGCCCGGCCAAACTTCGCCAGAAAGCTCTACAAAGCGATTGAAAGCAGTTATAAACCACGGTCTCACTATCGAAAACGGGGAAAATACGGATAATCGCGTAAAATGGCCCCTCCATCCAAAACAACCTATTAAAATAGCCAATTGATGGCTAAAATAACATGTAAATTCGGCCATTTCAGGGCCATGACTTGACAATGTAACGAAATATATATAAATATGTGAATATTTCAGCAAATATTGTCAAGTTTCTTTCAATTACACTTGACATTATGACGAGATATACGTAATATTATCTATATACCGAAAACTATTGTCAAGTGATGTGCTATGAAAATCGAAGACTTTTTCAACCAAAATCCGGTATTCAGGACAGAAGACGTCGATGCCTTCTTGTCCCAAAACGGCACTGCAACACCCGCACGGCGTAATCCGCTGTTGGCCTATCACCGCAAACAGGGACGGATTGTCAATATCAAACGCGGTGTCTATGCCGCTGTTGGTTATGACAGCTCACCCGAAAGCGTTCAGGTGGATCCGTATTTACTGGCAGGGAAACTAACAGCCGATTCCGTGCTGGCATACCACACCGCCCTGGAATCTCATGGAAAAAACTATTCGATTTTCAATACGTTCTATTATCTTTCCAAACTGAATCACCCAACGTTCAGCTTTCAGGGATGTGTGTATCACTGCATAAAGTTTCCATTGCAGCTGCAGCGAACTGGCCATGAAACCTTTGGCATCGAAAGCATCGAACGCTTTGGCATCGATATCCATGTAACCGGCCTGGAACGAACACTGGTCGATGTGCTGGACCGGCCGGATATTTCCGGCAGTTGGGAGGAGATCTGGCGATCCCTTGAGACAGTTGAGTTTTTTGATATCGAGAAGGTCATTGACTATACCCTGCTGCTGGATAATTCCACTACCGCGGCCAAGGTCGGTTTATTTCTGGATCAGCATCGCGATACACTGTTAATCGAAGACCATCATCTGCAGCGGCTCTACGCACTTCGTCCCAAACAGCCCTGCTACCTGGAACGCAGCAAGCGACAGCCCGGCACATTGGTCCCGGTTTGGAATATTGTTGTGCCTGAAACAATCCTGAATCAAACATGGAGTCAGGTCTTATGAGACTATCACGGAAAAGTTTACGGGATCACGCTCGAACCACCGGCTTCAGACCGGATGTTCTGGAAAAAGTCGCCCACCTGCTCGGCCTTCTCAATGCCATTGAAAGTCACCCGTTTCTCAAAGGCAAGCTGGCCCTCAAAGGCGGCACAGCCCTGAATCTTTTTTTCTTTGATGTCCCGCGTCTGTCGGTTGATATTGATCTGAACTACATCGGCAGTCAGGACCGCGAAGGACTCGTTCAGGATAAACCCAAAATCGAACAGTCCCTGCAGGCGGTCTTTTCACGCGAAGGTTTTACTATTCGTCACATTCCTGATGAGCATGCCGGCGGTAAATGGCAATTGCAGTACCAAAGCGTCACCGGTCAGACCTCTAATCTGCAGGTTGATGTCAATTATATGTTCCGTATCCCCCTATGGCCCGTGGCCCGGATGGATTCAAAAACCCTGGGCCAATGGCAGGCCAACCAGATACCTGTGATGGATATTCACGAACTGGCCGCCGGCAAACTGGCGGCGCTGTTGTCCCGCAAACAGGCCCGGGACCTGTTTGACTGTTGCGAGATTTTTGACTATGCAGACATTGATCTTAATCGGCTCAGAATGGCCTTTATTGTCTATGGGGCGATGAACCGTAAAGACTGGCGAACCATCTCCACTGATGACATTGATTTTGATCCGGATGAACTGGTCCGACAGCTGATCCCAACGTTGAGCCAGGAAGCCGTCAAACGTCTGGAGGATTCATACGGTCAATCTCTGGTAAGCAAATGTAAAGAAGCATTATCTTCAATGATTCCGTTTACCGCCCCTGAAAGTCAATTTCTCGAAACGCTTCTGGACCAAGGGACGATCCAGGCGGAGCTGTTGACCAATGACGAGCAGCTGCAGCATCGGATCGCCGAACATCCGATGCTGCAATGGAAGGCTCTCAATGTCCGAAAACATAAACAGATCGATTGATCACCCGATATCCAGCCAAGTCAGCACTTCAATCGGCGTTTTTTGTGAATCAGCCACTTTTTCCACGACCCGCTGACATTTACCGGCAGTAGCCGGGTTGGTTGCTACCAAAATCACCTGATCGAACGGATATTTCTTGATCTTCTTGATGTTGTTTTGGATATCAGATTTACCTGTTTCCACTTCGATCACGACTTGGCGCCTTGCCTTTTGAGCCAAGATATCCACCGCCCCGTTGCCCTTGACCGGGTGTTCACAGGTTGTTGTATAGCCCTGCTTTTCAAAATGCTTGCAGGTCTGGCGGACCCAGTATCTGTGTTCCAGGCTCTCGCGGTGACGCGGGCCGGGATCGATGTGCTCTCCCTCACAGACAGCCCGACCATTTTCAGTCAATTGGTACAGCACCACCTGACCGGAGCGAGTGGCGATGGTAACCGGCTCAATCAGCCCGGCGGCAGCGAGGGACTGGCGGATGGCATTGCCCTTGCGGCGGGACAGGTTCAATCGCTGATAGCGGGACACGGTGGTGGATAAGGCGCGGGCGGCAACATCGGCCAGGAACCGTATTTCTTCTCGATTTAATTTATTATAGGGTGGTTTGGAATCGTCAGCTGATCTTTTTTGTTCTGCTGACTCCTGAGGGGATGGTGGGCGGGTATCATTATGTGTACCAATATGTTGGTTATTCCTGTTTTGATTTTCTTTATTATCTGCGGCTGAAATAGCCGGAACTGCCTTTAATGAAAGCTTATTCGGGCTATTTGAGGCGGTATCGGTGTGATTAGCCGGTAATGGTGCTTGAATTGCCGAATCCGGCACGCTGCCTTCGAGGATCGGGCATTTACGGATTTTAACCAGAAAACTTTCCGGAAACTCGTCGGCTAATCGAACGACTGCTGTTCCGATCGGCAAGGTACTGATCGCCTGTTTCTGGTCATCGGATAAATTCATGGCTGACGCGATTGCAGACACATCGGATTTTAATTTCTGGCTCAGGGCAATCGTTGCATAGCTATTGGCAAAGGCCACTTTACTGAGCAGCGAAGCGGATTGATCGACAAATACATACCCAAGTCCATACTGCCTGACCATTCGGATTGATGTCTCCAGGACCGACTCCTTGGATTCGGTGGACTTTTTCAAAAGAAGGTTATGTGCTTCTTCCAGGATGATCATATTCGTCAGTTTTTCCCGCGGGCCCTGTGCGAGACGATAGCGGTACAGGTACAAAGTCAGTGCCTCGGAGAACAGTGTCTTATCCGATGATGAACTCAAGCCGTCCATCTCTAAGATCACATTATGATCCAATAAGCCGGCGATATGACTGTTGTCATGCGTATTCAAGACTGCTCCAAACTCTCCATAGGTCATGGCCAAGAGAATTCGTTCTGCTGATGCCTGCCACATCGCCGCCCTGCCCTTGAGTTTTGTCGTGCGAAGCCAGGCCAGCAGATCCTGCACCGTCGGCCAATAAGTATTCTGTTGATCAAAGATACCGGCCTCCCGGTAGAGATGATCAAGTCCAGCCACGAGCAAGCTGATGACTCCCTCACCGCCCAGGTATGCAGACGCAATCACATCGACAATTAGCTTGATCCAGATATGCGGCTCACAGCCGGCAGGCGGAATCAATGGATTAAACCGAAACGGTGCGATGTCCCGCCCCACCGTATAGACCTTCAGTTCCGGATAAAGAGATTTCAGGTCACGATACCCCCGCTTCCAGTCCAGGGCCAGAACCTTGATCTTTTTTCGCATCATCCCGTCGGCCAGCATAAACACTAAATTGGTCTTACCTGATCCGCTTCTTCCGGCAACAAGGATATGCTCCTTGAGTCGATTGGACTTAAAAAAGAATGGATACAAAACTTTTTCGCCGTAACTGATTGCTCCCAGTTCAATATCACCCGCCGAAGCAAACGCTCGCGGCGGCGGCGGAAACGGTGAGCGGTCAAACTCATAATTGCTGTTGAGATGCTTGGCGGCTAACAGTTCCAGGGTGTTTTCAATATCGGCCCTGCCCGCCATATCTGATTCGGCTAAATAGGCCTTCCAGAGTCGATCGATCTTTTTGCCCAGGACCGGCTTGAGCCTTCGGCATAGCTCTTTGACGGTGTCCTTCACAGGGGCTCACCCGTTTGATCTTCCAGGATCGCCATCTTTCGGTAGCTGGACAGATAATTCTGTGCCTGCTCCGGCAAGGTCTGCTTTAATTTGGAGATATCGGCCCACAAACTTCTGCGTTCCTCGCACTGCTGCAGATAGAGTTCTCCGATGTTCTTGGTCAGGCTGTACGCCTCCCGGCTGTTACGGGCAACTCCGCCGCGTGAGGATTCGACCGCTAATTGAGAGCTGACCGCGTAACATTTACTCATCTCGATCTGGTACATGTTTTTTTCATAGATCACATACCGGTCCCGAATCTGTTGGATAATATCGCCCAGACCCAGTCTGGTGGTATGTGCCTTATCGGAGATGATCGATGTTTCCGATTCGGATCTGGGCGGGGCAAAATACCCTTTGAGAATGATGTCTTCAACGGTCTGGAATTTTGCATGCCCTGCCTGTTTAGGCACTATGTCAGAAGTAAAGTAATAGCCGCTCGTATGGCTAAATTTTGACGAATCAGACCGTCTTCCGCCAATGTCATAGAGTAAGAACTTACCCGACTGGTAAAAATACGGCATGTATCCGGTCCCGAAGACCGGCCCGTTGAAGATGTTTTCGTCCATTATGTACCCCCGGAAAGTTATTCCCTGAAGGTAGTAATGGACATCTGATATATAAAGGTATCGGTTTTTGATGTTACTGTTCAGTAAATAAGGGGTGGCAGGCGGGGAAAAGATTATAAATCAGACCGCAATCCCGTAGGTTTGGTGATCATTATGGAAACTTTCAAAGATACACTTGTTGCCGTTGTCAGGCAGCGAGCCATGCAGCGGGCCGGGATTTTGAGTCGACAGCTATTAAAAGCCGAACCTGAGCAAAAAGAGGCCATTGCCGCGGGTATCCAGATTGAAAAAGACCTGGCCCGAGCCTGCCGGCTGAGCCTGGAATGAGTCTATAACCGATTAAAACAGTTCGGACAGCGAAGCGAAGATCGATCAATCGCCGCTGAAAGGATCAGATTGATGCCGCAGTGTGTGCAGGTTTGAATACCTGCCTGTTCACACAACAGCTTACCAAAGGCACTGTCAAACGGGATTGAGAGCAACTCGCCCTGAACCGGCCTGAATTCGGACAGCCGAAGGTCCGCAAACAGCCATCTGTCTTCATGCCGAACAATCGGTAATGTATGTGGGCCGCTGTGACATGTTTGTGTCGCTTTTTGCATGATTACCACCTTCGCAAACCACTCTAATGGCGGTTCGCTATGACTACGAACCGCCATTGAGAAACTACTGCTATTGTTTCGATGCACATTTGCTGCACACAATCCGGCCGGTATTTTCAAGGTAGCCGACCGACGTGATACGGTGGCATTTCTCGCATTCCATTTGTTCGTATTCATACTCATTCAGCATTTGTATCACCTTCCTCAGACACTGTCTGTTCAACCTTGACCAGCTCCTCGGTCATATCCGACAGCGACATTTTGAAAATCTTCTGGGCCTTATTCTGCAGCCATGTGTCCACCTGCGGACTGAGACTTGCCCCGCTGCGGCTGACAAAATTCGTAACCGCGTTATATAAGCTCCACCGCGTCACCCGGCCGTCCGGGGCGGTCTTGATTTTCGACAGGATCGCTCTAACATATCGGGGCTTTTTGAACAGGGCCTTGGTCAATAACCGCAGGGCCTGCCACTCGATACTGTCACGCATGCACACACTGATTTGATTGGCCAGTTTGTCATCACTGGCGATGATGTCCCGAATAATCTTATCGATGACACCCTCGATGGTCAGTGTCATCTCTTCGGTAAACTTGATCCGTTTGGGCTTGACCAGTTCATTGACGATCATCCCGTTGGAACAGGCCAGCCGCGTTACACGGGCGGCGATCACCAACCCGGCCACCTGACTGTAATCGGAGACCATCCGGATCCCGGTGGTAAACGATTCACCGACCTGCGTCAGTTCGAGTTTAACCTCCGGGAAGTCAAAATCGATATGGACGCCATGCCGGGATTTCTTCAAGGTGGCTGTCGCCTTGATATTCAAGGCGGTCAGGGCCTCAATCAAGGCCTCCGTCGCCTGACGGTGCTGAATGACCGTATAGCTTTTCGGAGCCAGCGTCGCCAGTTCGTCTTTATCCAGGTTCCAGATCCCCATGTATTTTTTGCTCAGATGGTCCTCGCTGTCCTTGACGATGTGGACGTCCCGCATCTGAGCCCGGTCAAAGCCCACCGCCGCTGTCTTGAGTTGGGCCAAACCCATTGTGTTTTCATCTGTCATGTTGATTACCTCCATGTTGGTATAAAAAAACCGGCCTCTTTGCCATTATAGACAAAGGGGCCGGAAGCAGCCGCCGCAACCGCGGCGGCGCAGGTCACTTGCTGTGAACGAAGTGAGCAACATGAGGCCAAACGTGCCAAAGGCACCTTAGACCACCTCG
>Ga0272441_10010588_pt1 | contig 13910 bp, 13 predicted proteins | sample SSMProp6N_FD_193582 | JGI IMG/M metagenome (GOLD analysis project Ga0272441, IMG submission 193582) | Marine sediment archaeal communities from Little Sippewissett salt marsh, Falmouth, MA, United States - SSM-Prop-6N | ecosystem: Environmental > Aquatic > Marine > Wetlands > Sediment ... | reverse complement strand
CGCTCCGCTACCGTGATGAAGATCCGGGGTGTGGGCGTGAAGTACGCTGAGCGCATCCGAACTTGGCAACGCAAGGCACGCTTCTCAAACGAAGTCGAGTATGTCGGTCCGATGATCATCCAGGATGCAAGACGTATCCTGGAGCTCCATCAGCAGATTCGTGCGCTGGACGACACGCTGGAAGAGCTCGCCGATCAGTCGGAGATTGCATGTCGGCTGTCTACCATCCCTGGCTTTGGCAAGACATCGATTGCCGAACTAGCTGGAGAGATCGGGACGATGCAACGATTCGAGTCGGAGGCAAGCCTCGCCCTCTACCTCGGCATGTGTCCACTCACGCATCAGTCAGGAGACATGTCCAGAGCGCGAATCCCTCGTCAAGTCAACACCCGTTGCAAAGCCGCGATGATGACCACTGTCGCCAGACACATCGGGTGTGTGCCGGAATCCCGCGTCTACTACGATCGAAAACGGGAACAGGGCAAGACGCACAACCAAGCGATCCGCGCTTTGGGACGGCACTTGGTTCGAGTCATCTGGGCGATGCTGCGAGACGGCCGAGACTACGAGATCCGGGAGGACCTGCACCCTGCGACTTGAAAATCCAAGAGGGATGTTCAAGTCTTGTTTCTTGACATCACCCCGCCATCTAGTCTCCCCGCACTGTTTCGTAATCACAGCGGGCATCACATCTTGGCGTTCTGACTATGACGTCTACGGTGGGAGGAAGGAACGAGGGCGGGGGGCGCGTTCGCGAACGCTGCGCGTTCGTTTGGAGTTCCGCACATTGGCGCGGAACTCCCTGTCTAATCCGCTGGGTCGTCGATGGCGATGAGTTTCCACTCTTGCTGCGCTGGGTCGAGTTGAATGGCATAGCGGGCTTCGTCATCACGAACGGTGAAGAGGATGCCGGCCGCGTCACACCGCACCCGGGCGGTGCCGACGAAACGATGCTGAGCGCCGTTCCATTCGATAGCCTGAAGCCGGGGTACCGACGAGGCGGACAGAAATTGCACGTCAGCACTCACTTGCTCGTTCACTCGGATCCACGTCATTTCACCTCAGCGTAGCCCGCGCCGTCAGCTCGCGAGATGACAATCGCACAGCGCGGGTTGCGGACAATGCGGCGCCGCCGATGCGGTCTGTGCAAGATCGCGATCGAGACATTCGTCCTCTGGAAATCGATGCGGAAACGTGGCACACTTAAGCACGTGTACGAAATCCTGGAGGCGAGGATCTCTTGTCCAGAACTATCTTTCACATCGATATGGACTCGTACTTCGCGTCGGTCGAACAGCAGGCAAATCCGCGATTGCGCGGCCTGCCAATTGGGGTGACGGGGAAGCCGATCGAGAGCACGATCATCGTGACGGCGTCGCGCGAGGGGAAGAAGTTCGGCCTCAAGGCAGGCATGCCGGTGTGGGAGGCGAAGAAGCTGTGTCCGCAGTTGATCCTCGTGCCTGGCGATGCATCCCGCTACCTCTCGCTTACGCAGCGGTTCATCGACATTCTCAAGCGGTACACGCCGTTGCTCGAGGTGTCGAGCATCGACGAGGTGTACATGGACGTGACCCAGGAAGCACCGCACTACGGCGGCGCGATCCGGATGGCGGAATCGATCCGCAGAGACTTTCGCCAAGAGCTGGGAAAGTACGTCACCGCGACCGTCGGGATCGCCGACAACAAGACGTTCGCCAAGCTGATCGCGAAGCGGCACAAGCCTGACGGCATCGGATTTCTGGATCCCGAGGAGCTGCCGGGATTGCTCGCGACGACAAGTGTGACGGAGATCTGCGGGATCGGTCGACGCATCGAGCGGCGGCTGAATCGACTGGGGATCAAAACGCTGGCTCAATTGGGGGAGTGCCCGCTTTCCATCTTGCGGAACGAGTTCGGTGTGTGCGGCGTCTTCTACAAGGCGGTCGGAAAAGGCGAAGATCCCACGCCGGTGGTTCCGTACACGGAGATTCCACCGCCGAAGTCGGTCGGTCATTCCCGCACGCTGCCGCCGGAGTTCCGTTCCCGGACGTTGGCGTTGACGGTGTTGCGAGGGCTGTGCGATTTGGCCGCGAGCCGGATGCGCTCGTACGGGTACATGGCGCGGACGGTGTACTGCGGGTTCTCGGTGGAAGTGATGTCCGGTCACTACGGCAAGCAGACGACGCTCGCGCTGCCGACGGACGACGGCGCGACGATTTTCGAGGCGTGCTTGCGCGTGCTGAACGCGCTGCCGATTCAGCCGGAGGCGATGGCGCGTATCGGCGTGTCGGTGTCCAATCTTGTCGACGAGCGGGGCGTTCCGATTCCGTTGCTGGCCGAGGATCAGACGCGACGGCGCCTCAACCGGGCAGTGGACGTGATCCAAAGCCGGTTCGGCAGAAACGCCATTCAGGTGGCGGCAGCGGCCCTGCCGCATAAGCTACCGCAGCACATCGGCGGGTTCGCGGAAACGGCGTCGTTTGACTTCTCCTCGAACTGACGTCGGACTACGATACGACATGCCTGCGGACGTACGCATCGGAACTTCAGGATATTCGTTTCGCGACTGGGTGGGCACGGTCTATCCCGACAGCACCCGTGCCGCCGATATGCTGAAGATATACACGCGCGACTTCGACGTGGTCGAGATCAACTTCACCTACTACCGCGATCCGACGCCCGAGATCTTCGAGCGGATGTTGCGCAAGGTCGACTCCGGGTTCGAGTTCGTCGTCAAGGCGCCCGCCGGTGTGACCCACGAGCGCGAGGATGTCGCTACAGCCGTCCGTCCGTTCGTGGCCGCGCTACGTCCACTTCTCGAGGCCGGGCAGTTGGGCGGCGTGCTCGCGCAGTTCCCGCAATCGTTCCATCACGATGCGGCCGCGCTCGAGTACCTGAAACGACTGGCGGACGTGCTCCCGCTCGACGAGATCCCGGTACACGTCGAGTTCCGGCACGACGGTTGGGCGAATGAAGACGTCTATGCGGCGCTGCGATCGATGGGCTTCGGATTCGTCAACGTCGATCTGCCGGCGTTGCGCGCGTTGCCGCGGCCGTCGAGCGTGTTGACCAACGACGTCGGCTACGTTCGATTGCACGGACGCAACGCACGCCAATGGCACAATCCGAAAGCGGGCGGCCGACGCTACGACTACGTCTACACCGACGAGGAACTCGACGAGTGGGCGACGCGCATCGACGCAATGCTGCCCCAAGCACAGAAGGTCTACGTCTTTACCAACAACTGCCACAAGGGGAGTAGCTTCGTCAACGCGCTTCGACTGAAGCAATCGTTTGACCAGCCCGTCCGCAGCGAGGCGGAAGCGGACGGCACGCTGTTTGCGAGTTCCGATCCGGAGGATCGCATCCGCGCGCTGACGCAACGGGTGATCGACGCACGGGCCGCGGAAGGCGACAGCTAGGGGCTTTTGCACCCCTATCCCGACCTTCCCCCATCACGGAGGGGGAAGGGGTTGTGTCGGAGCGTTTGCGAAGGTAGATAGAAGCCTTCGGAGCCGGTGTCTGTGGGGGAGTGCACCCCCATCCCAGCCTTCCCCCGTCACGGAGGGGGAAGGGGGTTGTGTCGGAGCGTTTGCGAAGGTAGATAGAAGCCTTCGGAGCCGGTGTCTGTGGGGGAGTGCACCCGCATCCCGACCTTCCCCCATCACGGGGGGGATGGAATCCGCATCGGAGTCTTCACGCAGGTTTGCCTTTCCTCTTGTGTAGCGCCTTCCGGAGTTCCTGTGATCTCACGATTCCTCGTGCGATGCATGAACTAGCTTGTAGTATGCATGCATGATCTGGTATTACTGTGAAAGCTAAGAGTCTGGAGGTGTCGTGTGAGGATCCAGTGGACGATGAGGCCAATGCTGCACTTGGCTTGGCTTGAGGTGAAGAGCAGCATCCGTCGGCCGATCTGGATTGTCCTTGCGATTCTCTCGGTGCTCCTCTTCTACTCCGCGAGTGTCCCGGACTTCGAGCCATCGGCCACCAGATCACTGACGGGAATCCCGCACTTCCCTCTTGTCTCCCTCGGAGAATGGGGACGGCTGCCGTTGCTATTCGGTGGCTCGGTTGTGGGCGCCATCTTCGCGTTGTTTGTGTCGTTGATGATTGTTGAGGCATTCCACGCGGAGCTCTCCCATCGGGACGTCCTCTGGGCGACACCTGGTAGGGGCGGATTGGCGACGACGGCACCCAGAGTGCTTGCGATCACGACACTGGCGACAGTCATCATCTACGCAGGTTCGGCAGCCGCCCTGGTCAATCCGGAGAACCGCCAGATCCTAGTTGCGGCGGGAGGTGGCTACGTCCCCATCTACTTCGCATTGATGTGGCTTCAGGTTCTCGTGTGGTCGAGCCTGTCCTTGTTCGTTTTCTACCTCACGCGCTCTCGATGGATCACTCCCATTGTCGTGACCGTTCTCTCCGGGCTTTGGTTCATCGCTGGGCTCATCGGATATCCCAGCTCACTTGTGGGACTGCTACACCGGAGCTACCTGGCGTGGAACTTCATCAGCTCGTTCGCCCCGTGGGGGCTGGCTCCCGAGATGCTCGCGCTGCAAGCGGCAAGCTATGCTGGGCTGGGCTTCCTATTGGTGTGTGGCTCAATCATGATCCGCAGGCGGTTCCCGGAGTGGCGGCACGTTCGTCAGCCGGTCGTTCGCGCGGCCCTGGTTCTAGGGATCCTGTGCGCCGCCGGAACGGTCATCGGTGGCGCCGGCGTTCTTCGAAGTCACATGGCGCCCTTCAGATTGGGTGACCCCCGATTCGATGCAACGGGAAGGCTCATCCAGCAGTCCTACGCGGATCGTCCCTACATCTGGAGCGGCAACGGCGTCCTTCTCCTGTACCCGGGGTCATACGGCGCAGTCCGTTTCCTCACCGGTGAGGAGGCTCCGGCTTGGTTGGACGAGGTGGCCGACGGGAGGGAGATCCGCCTGTATGAAGAGGCAGGGTCGATGATCTACATGCGTGAGGGCGCAATCTATTCGCGGCGCCAGCAATCCATAGTTCTTCTACTCACACGCGACGCTCCGTTCCCCGCCGAAGTCGAGCGGAGCGTTGCCCGCATTCGTGAGCAACTGATGCCCATGCTCAATCGAGCAACCATCTGGCATGGCGGGACGAAGCTGTACGTTGCACCGCCCGGCATGGGTATCGATTCTGCCGAGGCGGTCACAGATGGCCTTGTGATCTCCAGCCGCGAGGTGCTCGGCAGCATCACTCGCGATTCGGTGGCGTGGGCTCTGACGGAGCCCACGGGGCTGCACGAACCTGAGCGGCTGTATCTCTACTTGTATCTGACCGCCGTTTGGGATGAGGAGAGGACCGAGCAGTATCTGGATCAACTGCGGAGTGCTGCATGTGGCGACTATGAATTGCAGCCATCGAGCCGACGATATTGGACACCGCCGGTTCCTCGTTGGGACATCTCATGGGGCACGGGGATTGCGACGCGCATTGTCGACCATTGGGAACAGGGGGAACGTCTCGGGCACCCCGAGTACATCCGCTCTCTGGTGAAGGAGGTGGCCGGTGATTCGGCTTGACGGACTGAGTAAGGACTACGGCGATGTGCACGCGCTACGTCCGACGGACTTGCAGATTGATTCCGGGGTCTTTGGGCTACTCGGGCCAAACGGCGCCGGCAAGACGACGCTGATTCGAATGGCGGCGACGACCTTGCCGCCCAGCGGCGGATCGATAACCGTGTGCGGGCACAGCCCTGTACGGGATCCGGTCGCCATTCGGAGAATGCTCGGATACCTGCCGCAAGACTTCGGAGCGTATCCGAAACTCAAGGGGCGTGAATACCTCGAGTACGTGGCAATTCTGAAGAACTTGCGGCATCCGAAGCCACAGATCGATGCGCTCCTCTCTCAGTTCGGCCTGTCCGACGTTGCCGCGCGCAGCGTCACGACGTATTCAGGCGGCATGCTGCGCAGGTTGGGCATCGCTCAGGCCCTGCTCGGCGAGCCGCGCGTTCTCCTGATCGACGAACCCACCAGCGGTCTCGATCCGGAGGAACGGGCTCGGTTCCGGGAGTATCTGATGGATCTCGGTGGCAGCCGGGTTGTCGTGCTGTCGACCCATTTCGTCGAAGACGTCGCCGCGACTTGTGATCAACTGGGCGTTCTCGATTGCGGCAGTCTGCGCTATCACGGCACCCCGCGCGAGCTGATCGAACGCTTCCAAGGGACGATCTTCGAGGTATCAGTGCCGGAGGCGGACGCCGCCGAGAAGACTGAGGCATGGGGCGGGAGCGTGCTGACGACACGACGTGATCTGGATGCACGCGTCGTTCGTCTGACGGAAGACGTCGAGGGAAGTTGCGAGGTGGCGCCTACGCTCGAGGATGCGTACCTCGCGCTGCTCCGATCATGAGGAAGCATCTCTTCTACGAAATGCGCTTGGCTGTCCATCCGGCGATCTGGCTTCTGCCGATCGCACTGGCCATCCTGCGCCTCGTGACCAGCGGGTCGTTGGAACGCGCCCTCGGCTTCTTCGAGTTCGTCTATCCGCTGCTGTTCCCCATTGCCGTCATCGCGCTTCTTCGGCGCGAGAAGAGCGACCGCACCTTCGAGGTGCTCGTTGCCACACCATATCGCAAGACTCCCGTTCTGCTGGCTCGGCTTCTTGGCGTGATGCTGCCGTTGTTCTGCGCGGTCGTGGCCACCGTTTCGCTGGGCAACTGGCTGTCTGTTCTTGCGCCCGGAGTGCTCCTGGCGATGCTGGCTCTGGTGACGGGGTTGGTCTGGAAGGACGAGATCGGGCTGGCCGTCGCCTTGGGTTGGTGGGCGATTTCGTTTGCCGTGAGCTTCTCCCAGATGACGTGGGGGCATCACCCCGTGGGAAGCTGGTTCGTCCTCTTTCTTCTTGGCAGCGGCCTTTCGCCCGAGGCGATCATGTCGAGAAAGCTCGGGCAGATGGCGGCAGCCGCGATGCTGTTGTCCGTGTCTCTTCTCGTGGCGGAAACGTGGCCGCGGCTGCTGTTTCGCTCTCGACACGAAGCTTCATAGCGCCGCAGGGTGTCACGCTTGCCGTTCCAGTGAGGCATTGGTCGACACCCCCATCCCAGCCTTCCCCCATCAACGAGGGGGAAGGAGACTTTTATGGAAGTCTTCACACCGAGGCTCGCGACAATCGAAACCGCACGCACCGGATGCGCCCACCCCCATCCCGACCTTCCCCCATCCCGGAGGGGGAAGGGGTTTTGCCGTGGAAGTTTTCATGCGGGCTCCGGGAGACACGTGAACGTAGGAGATCTGCTCTTGCCACGTGCGGGAACGCACCCCCATCCCGGCCTTCCCCCATCACGGAGGGGGAAGGAGTTTGGCTTGAAGGGAAAGGATCTCGACCGGCGCGGGGAGCGGGCGCGTCTACTTGGCTGTCGGGCGGCTCTCGGGACAACGTTCGGAGGGTACGGCTACGCGAAGAAGGCGTCGATTTCTTCGCGGACTGCGTCCTTCACGTCGTCGGAGGCGAACGCGGCGTCGATGCTGTTGCGGGCGAGCGTGTGAACGTCGTCGTTGGAAAGGCCGAACGCCTTGACGACGGCCTCGTACTCATGGGTGAGTGTAACGTTCGACATCAGCCGGTTGTCCGTGTTCAGCGTCACCGGGATGCCCAGATCGAAGTAGCGCTTGAGCGGGTGATCGGCATACGTCTCCATGAACCCCGAGATCTGCAGGTTGCTGGTCGGGCAGACTTCGAGCGCGATCTTGTCGGCGGCCACTTGCTTTTCGGTGGCGGCGTCCTTGTACAGGTAGACGCCGTGGCCGATGCGCTCGGCACCGAGCTCCAGGGCGGCGCGGATTTGCTCGGGACAGCAGCCTTCGCCGGCATGCAAGGTGAGGTGAACGCCGGAGGCGCTCGCCATTGCGATGGCCTCCCGATGAATCTGCGGCGGGTGCTGGCGCTCGGGACCGGCGAGGTCGAACGCGACCACGCCCTTGGACGAGAACTGCGCGGCCAGTTGGGCGACCTCCATCGAGTGTTCCAGCGGACGGTCACGCAACGCGCACAGGATGAGGCCGGTGTGCATGTCGAACGCCTCACCTCCGCGCTCCAGTCCGCGCAAGACGGCCTGAACGACTTCGCGCGGGCTCAGTCCCTGCTCGACGTGGAGCAGCGGCGCGAACCGAACCTCGAGATAGCGCACCGTCTCCTTGTGTACGTCCTCGCACAGCTCGTATGCGGCGCGTTCGAGGGCCTCCGCCGATTGCAGCACCGCGGTGGTGACGTCAAACGCCTGCAGGAACTCGGGCAGCGAGCATCGCGCCGGCGGGGTCACCGCCTTCTTAAACCCGAATCCCTTGGGGAACGCGCGGTCCTCGGGCAATGCGCTCGCCAGCTGTTTGATCGTCTTCAGACGCATCGATCCGTCGAGATGGACGTGGAGTTCGGCTTTGGGCAGTTTGCGAAGGTCCCTGTGCATACATCACTGTACGAAAAATCAATGTTCGGCTGCAATACGGGGGCGGCTCGCGAAGCTACAGTTCACCGGGCGAATCGATGACGGCGCCGTCCAGGAGATGGATCGTCCGCGGGAAACGGTCTGCAATCTCCGCGTTGTGGGTGACGACGATCACGGTTGCGCCAGCAGCGTGCAACGAGAGGATCTGGTCAATCACCTGGTTCCCGGTCGCGGTGTCTAGGTTTCCGGTTGGCTCGTCGGCGAGCAGGAGCTTCGGAGAGGTTACCAACGCCCGTGCCGTTGCGACGCGTTGCTCCTCGCCGCCCGATAGCTGTGAAGGCACGTGCTGCGCGCGATCCTTCAGCCCGACCTCATCGAGGGCGGCGAGCGCTCGACGCTTGCGCTCACGCCGTCCTACGCCGCCGTAGCGAAGGGGCAGCGCGACGTTCTTCCACGCAGGCAACTGGGGAATCAGGTTGTAGCTCTGAAACACGAAGCCGATGGACTCAGCTCGCAGTCGCGAGCGTTGTCGGTCGGACATCGCCCAAGGATCAGCCCCGGCGATTCGGATCGACCCGGACGTGGGCTTGTCCAGCGTTCCGATCAACGTCAGCAACGTCGTCTTTCCCGAGCCGGACGGACCCTGGATGGCCAGGCTCGACTCCGTCGCAGCAGTCAAACTGACGTCGTTCAGCGCGCGGACCGGTTGCGTCCCGCGATAGAACACCTTCGATGCTTGTCGTACCTCGATCATGTCACTGCCTCCCGGTACGGATGGTGTCGGCGGGCACGAGACGTGCGGCCCACAGGGCTGGGATCCCACCGCCGAGGATTGCTGACACAAGAACCGCAAGCACTGACCAGAGAATCCAGATCCATTGGAACATGAACGGTTCATTGAGCAGAGCTGATGCCAGATGGACGCCTGTGAGGGCAATCGCGGTTGCTACGACACCGGAGGCGAGCACGACAATCAGCGTTGAAACCTGCAACCGCCAGAAGATGCGTAGTGCTGTGGCACCCAGCGTCCGCCTGATTCCCATCTCGAATCGAAGGCGAATGGCTTCGAGCCAGAATGAGTTCAATACCCCAGCCCCGCTGAGTGCAAGTGCTGCCAGGGTTAGCCCCAGCATACCATGGGTCATCCCATTCAGGTAGAAGACTAGGCTTGACAGTTCCGCAGCGGGGCCGACGATGGTCGCTGCTGCGTTGTCCGGGTAGCGCTGAGACAGCACGGCCTGAATCCGGTCAATCGCGACACTAGGGTTCGCATGCGAGGAGATCTGCACCCACAACACGTGATGCTCAGTCCATCCGGCGAGAGACACGCGCGGGATGAACACATCAGATGTTGGTGTTTCCCTTGGCGTACACTCGAATGTGCCGACGACCGTGTATGCTTCCTCTCCGACTTGAATCGTCTCCCCAAGGGGAGATCCAGCGGGGAACAGGCGTGCTGCCAGCTCAGGATCAAGCATGGCGACGTTCGCACCCGTTGCGAGTTCCTCTTCGGTGAAGTACCTCCCCGTTTCCAGTTTCCCCGGAAAGAAGAGCGCGCCTAGGTGATCTATCCCCGAAACGCGCACCAGACGATCACTGCCGCTGCAACGAAGATGAAGCCGTGTCTCGCAGGTGACAGCGGCGACTTCATTCAACGCGCGAATCGCCTCGGCATCTTCGATCGTCAAGCGATGCGGCATCCGCGGATCGCCTTCGGAGCCGCCGTCTGTCTCCACTGCGATGATCCTTGGATCTACCCCTGGGAACATCTCTTCAGCAATCGTCAGCAGGGAGTCACGGAACGTGGCCGCGAACAGAATGGCGGTTATCCCAACCGTCGCGGCAGCGAACGTGAGGATCCTCAGAGCAAGCGACTCTGCCCGAACGCCACGCAGGATCCGCCTGCGAAGCATCTCGGTTGGATGCACCCGCACGGCCTTCAATGCCGGGATGGCAGCCGCCATCAGGACAACGCAAACCAAGCCAAGCATGGCGACCGCGTGTCGGATATCGAATTGCAGCGGTGTGTAAAAGAGGTTTTGGAGGTGTGGTGCAACCAGCACGGCGACAACGATGCCGAGGCCGGATCCGATGATTGACAGGGGGAGTAGTGCCCCCAGCATGTTGCAGACAACTCGTCGACGCGAGGCTCCGATGGAACGTCGGACTCCGATCTCGTTTGCGCGTTCGACAACGGATGAGACCCCAAGTGTGATGACATTTGCGACGCAGATGAACAGAAGCCCAAGAGCAGTGAACTCATACAATCGTGCAACCTGCCGAGGGCGGGTAAAGATGGCGTCGCAGTATTCCTCGAAAGCTTCGAGATTGGCTTGATCGCCAAACAGGCTGCGAATGCCGCGGATGGCTGTGGTGGAATCCGCGACGTCTATCCGAACCCACAACTGCTCGTAGAGTGGACGGCTTCGGGCGAGCGAATCCTCAGGAAGGGCCGCACGCTTCTGCAGAACATCGTCAACGGAGATGAGAATCACGTCATTCAGCAGTGGCTTCGGAGAGGACGACGGCGATAGAGATTCCAGGACGCCAACGATGAATAGCTGCCCTTGGTCGCCAGCGTCGAACAGGGTGCCGACTGGATCAGCCTCGCCAAACAGCGCCTCTGCAACGCTCGAACCAAGCACAGCGGATAGCGCACCATCGGTCTCGATCAACCCTCGGCCGCTCCGAAGCGGAAGCTTCAGCGCATCCACATATCCCGGGGTGACTCCGAGGAACCACAGAGCGTAGCGGGTGACTCCTGCGGTCGCTGAGCGCGATCGACTCGATTCTCCGTGGACGCTGAGGATGGACGGGAGCGCGCTGAGTGCATCGAAATCACCTTGTGTGAATCCTTGCTCCTCGAACGGTAGTGAAGAACTGGGCATGACCCTCAGGAGATTGCTGCCGATGGACGCAATGACTCTGTCGTACTCTCGCTCTGCGCCATTCCGTGCAGCCAGCGCCAGCGCCAGCGCCAGCGCCGCAACTGCGATCCCGAGGAACTGGGCTGCTTGTCGAGCTTGATACCTCGTTAGTCGCACACGTGTCATGAAATCGGGTTAGTCTGATGTGTCGCTGAGCAAGAGATGCTCGATCATCTCTCGCAACGCCGCGATGGAAGGAAGTGTCGATTCAACGAATTCACCCTCTAGATTGACTATCTCCAGCCTCCCGGGGACGACATCAAGGAGCGTGCCGTCGCGGCTAACGAACGCCCAGCAGGGCAACGGAGCAATACCCATTCCCATTGCTCCCGAAAGCTGCCGATCCCAGTCGATGGCTGCCGACCATCCGATCGGCGCGTCTCCGACATAGGCGCCAATTACTCCAGGGATTGCATCTACGTATGCAACCATTGCGCTATCGCTTTGCGGCAACGTCCTGGCCCAAGCCATGCGTTCCGCTTGCAGAGCAGACCGGTATTGCTCTGCATGCTCTTGAGAAGAGCGCATCGATTCCGACGAGAGTGCAAATGCGAATCCTAATACATTGATCTGCCCTGTGTATTCTGAAGCGAGTTGCAGCGTAACCTCGGTCGCAAGATTGCACGGCTCGCAATCGGGCGCGAACGCATAGACCAGGGTAGGAAGACCAGCCAGGCGCGCCGGATTGCCGTGCGTGAATGTCGCTTCCGCACAGATCTCCTGCAATGGCGACTCTACCTGGGCTGGATGGATGGCTGGGAAGCGCGTTAGGGACGGTTGCGCAGGGTTAGTCCTACTGACAGCATCCTCCAGCAACTGTCGGATGTAGGATGCATTCTCCAGTCGAAGCGGCGGAATACGAACGGCTACAACCCCGTCTGGGTTGAGAAGGAAACCGAATCCGGGCGGGCTATCCTCAAGACGAAGCTGCTGTCTCAATGTGCCGTCTGGGTCTGCAATTGTCGAGATCCGATTCCCGAGTACCGCGTTGATGCGGTCCTGGATGCTGCTCTCGATCAGTCCGGTGAGGACAAGATAGAGTCGGAGTTCCGTAATGCTCTCCTGCCAATCGGCCAACAGGCGAAGGGTGAAGTTGCTCTCCGGTTGAAAGTCCTCTGTTGGGAGTGCATAGCTGTACAACAGCGCCCATTCTCCTGTCGCTTCTTGCGAGAAGGGGGCAAGACCGTTTGGAGCTTCACCGACAAGCAATCCTTGATAGACGATCTGCCGTGACTCGGCAAGTGCCTTCTGTCGCTGTTCATCAAGGACAAACTCTCCTTCGGGCAGAGGCGTTCTTGTCCCTCCACCGCAGGACAAGCAACCGGGTGACGAATCACTCGGAACATCCGAGGTCAAGAGCACTGACGCTACGGCAATGGTTGCTGCTAGTACAAGAGCGACGCCTACGAAGAGGAGAAGCCGCCTTCGACTCCCAAGAAGTGATGCTAGTCGCATCCGTATCGACAATCACTAGTGAGGGAGTTGAAGAGATCGCAGTAGTTGATTGGCCACTCGTAGTCGTGATACGTCGTACAGAACCACTCACAATAGTGATCCATCCCCCCCGGACAGGCGTACGGCAAGCAATAATGATTGTCCCAAGGGCCAACGTAGCATGGATAGCCCTCGCAGCTGTTCTCGCAGGGGTGATAGCATTCGGGAATCGCGGGTGTGAGCAAGGAGAATGCAAACACCGCGACAAGGGTTATCAGGAGTCCTGTGATGCGTCTAGACATGTCAACCACCCCATATAGGTTGGAGGACATGCATAGTACATGGAAAAGATGAGAGAAGCAAGCTGACCGACAGGAATGACGTAGTGGAAGGTGGAGCAATGAGGGGCGTGCCACAAACCTAGTTCTTGCTATCTACGTTCTCATCCGCGTGTTCTCGGGGCATTCGGAACATTGCTCCTCTCATGTGACGAAGTGAGGTCATTGCCCTTCTTGTGGCAATCAGTCTGCCGGGAACCGTGACGTGAAGAGATGGGGACGCCGTGATCGTCCTGAGACGCATCGATCCATCCAGATGGACGTGGAGTTCGGCTTTGGGCAGTTTGCGAAGGTCCCTGTGCATACATCACTGTACGAAAAATCGACGTTCGGCTGCAATACGGGGGTGTATCGAGGTATGGCTACATCTTGTCCTGCGCGGACCGGACCTTGTGCGTCATTCCGCTGGAGACGCTCTTGCGATCGTCGATCTTGATCGAGATGGAGACGCGGCCTTCGGTCTCGAACAGGCGATCGCGGCATGCTTTGATAACGGCCATCACCTCGTGCCAGTCGCCTTCGAGGTTGGTGCCCATAGCGTGGTGTTCGTACGCGATGCCGCTTTGCTCGATGATGCGAAACGCCTGAGCCACCGATGCGCTCAGGCTCTCGCCCGTTCCGATCGGGAAAATGGAGAAGTCGGCGATCATGATGCCTCCTTAGATCCGCCGCGGCGGGCGTCTAGTCTGTCGTATTCCGCAGTAGTGTTTACAGGCTGGGGGTTGAGGACAGAAGAAGAAAGAGGGTCACCAGGGCAGAATCACCAGGTAGCTCTGAAACAACCTGGGAGGACTGCCGATGACCCTCGAAGAC
>Ga0272441_10010587_pt1 | contig 13911 bp, 13 predicted proteins | sample SSMProp6N_FD_193582 | JGI IMG/M metagenome (GOLD analysis project Ga0272441, IMG submission 193582) | Marine sediment archaeal communities from Little Sippewissett salt marsh, Falmouth, MA, United States - SSM-Prop-6N | ecosystem: Environmental > Aquatic > Marine > Wetlands > Sediment ... | reverse complement strand
TCTACTGGGTGTTTTATTTTGATCCGGCGAGTTAAAGGAGCAAGAATAAAATTGTTAGTCATCCTATAGCAGTGGACCTTTTTCGTCGGGAGAAAGGTCCATATTTTTTTAATGAGCTCCCATCGATAGGCCAAACGCCGAAAGAAATTTAAAAAAATTTTCAGGGGATTTGCGTTCGGTGCGAACGGGGGGAGATAAGGCAATTATAGAAAGGCCATTATGAGAGTCGGCTTAACATATGATCTGCGCAGTGATTGGCAGTGGCAGGAAACGGATCCGCGGGATGCCAATGCGGAATTCGACAAGCCCGAAACGATTCAACAGCTGACCGCGGCGTTGCAGTCCGAAGGCCATGAGGTGGTGCGCATCGGGAATGTAAAACAATTGATGCAGCGATTGCCCGCTTTAGATGTCGACATTGTTTTTAACATCTGTGAAGGCCTGGAGGGACGGAATCGCGAAAGCCAGGTCCCGGTCCTGCTCGAGATGAACGGCATCCCCTATGTGGGGTCCGACGCCTTAACCCTCGGATTGACTTTGGACAAGAGTCTGGCAAAAAAATGCTTTCAGGCCGACGGGATCCCGACACCGCGCTTTTTCGTTGCCCGCGATTCCCATGACTTGCCCCGGCAGAACAATATCGGTTATCCCCTGATCGTCAAGACCTGTTATGAAGGAACGTCCAAGGGCTTAACGGACCAGTCCCGCGTCAGCAGTGATGAGGAATTAAAGCGGCAGGTGGATTTTATCACGCAAACGTATAAACAGCCGGCCCTGGTTGAAGAGTTCATCCCCGGCATGGAGTTCACCGTTGCCGTCATGGGCAACGGCCCGATCGAGGCCATGCCCGTGGTCCAGGTCTGCATCGACGGCAAGGTCGAACTCGGGGACCTTTTTTATACCTTTGATTACGTGACCTCATCGAAGTTGAGATATATCTGCCCACCGGAGATCCCCAAAGAGCTCGAACAGAAATTGAAGGATTTGGCGGTGCGGACTTATCGCTCCATAGATTGCCGCGACCTCGGCCGGGTGGATTTCCGGGTGGACTCGACTTTGCAGCCGTATGTTTTAGAAATTAATCCGCTGCCCTGCTTGGGGCATGAAGATATTTTTAATATTTTTCCCCAGGTTATGGGCAAGACGTATGACCGGACCATCAATCAGATCCTTCATATCGCCTGTGAACGTTGGGGATTAAATGGATTCCGAACCAAGCAGCCGGCTTCGCTTACCGGGAAAAACTGATTGTAAAGGAAACGGTATTTGCCGATGAATCCTGTTCAGTCGGGAACCTCAGGTTTTGATCAAAAGGAATTGAACATCACGACCACGGACAACCGGGTCATGCAACGGATTACGTCTTTATTCGAATCCAAGGGAGGAATGGACTGGAATGACTGGCGCTGGCAGTTGCGTAACCGCATTAAAACCAAAGAGGCCCTGGCTCAGATCATCGATCTGACCCCGCAGGAAGAGGAAGGGATTGAGCGTTTGGGCGAAAAGATGAACATGGCGATCACGCCGTATTTTGCCAGCCTCATGGATCCCGAGGATCCGGATTGTCCTATTCGACGCCAATGTGTTCCCACGGTTCAGGAATGCGAAATATCCGAAGAAGAGCTCGTGGATCCCTGCGGGGAAGAGAAATATTCTCCGGAGCACGGACTTGTGCATCGTTATCCGGACCGGGTCTTGTTCCTGGTCAGCGAGATGTGCGCCATGCATTGCCGTTATTGCACGCGTTCCCGCATGGTCGGGGACGGTCGTCATACCCTGAATACGGGCACTTATGATAAAGCGCTGAATTATATCCGTACCCATCCCGAGATCCGGGATGTGCTGATTTCCGGCGGGGATCCGCTGATGTTGCCGGACACCCTGCTGGAGCATATCATCCGGGAGATCCGTAGCGTTGAGCATGTCGAATTTATCCGGATCGGCACGCGCTGCCCGGCCTCTTTGCCCCAGCGCATTACGCCTAAACTCGTGCGCATGTTACAGAAGTATCAGCCGATCTGGATGAGCCTGCATTTCAGTCATCCGCGGGAGATCACGCCTTATGCCCGCATGGCCTGCGCCTTGTTGGCGGATCACGGGATTCCGCTCGGCAGCCAGACGGTGTTGCTGCGCGGGATCAATGATTCTCCGGGGATTATGAAAAAACTGATGCATGAGCTGCTGAAGATTCGCGTCCGTCCGTATTATATCTATCAATGCGACCCGGTTGTCGGGTCACGTCATTTTCGCACTTCGCTGGCGACGGGGATTAAGATCATGGAGAACCTGCGCGGCCACACCACCGGATATGCGGTTCCGACTTATGTGGTCGACGCGCCCGGCGGCGGCGGCAAGATCCCGGTTTCGCCCCACTATATCGTTTCTTCTCGGAACGGCCAGTACATCCTCCGGAATTACAACGGGGAGGAATATATCCATCGCGATCCGGCATAAGTCAATCGGCGTCGATACCCGCCCCGGGATCGGATCTTTTAATCCGGATCAAACAGAACTCCCTTCCTGATCTCTCAATTGACGTTAACAGTAGGGTATGTTAAGATAACAGCCTTGGTATACAACAGAACCGGATGGACAACTTCGTCCTTTACTTTTTGTTGAAGTATAATATAATACCTTTTTTTACAAACCGTTAGCTTCTCTAAGGAGGCGGATAAAATTCTATGTTGGAAGTTAAGGTCACAGACAAGCACAGCTTCGAGAAGGCCATGAAAATGTTCAAGAAGGTTTGTCAGAAAGAGGGTTTTCTGGTCGAATTGAAGGAACGCCGCTATTACTCCAAGCCGTCGGAAAAGAAACGACGCAAAAAAGGTTGATTGTTTTTTCGACCTTGCTCACTGCAGGACATATCGCGCAAACAGGAGTCGAAGTGAACGAAGTGAACCGCTTAAAACTCCGTCTTTCACACAGCACTCATGGTCAAAGTTCAGACAGCCCTCATCAGTGTTTACGATAAGACCGGCCTGATTGATTTTGCCCGCGGCCTGCGGGCCTTGGGAATCCGTATCCTTTCTACCGGCGGGACCGCCCGCCAACTCACCAATAATAATATCCCCGTTACCGAGGTCTCCGATTACACGGGTTTTCAGGAAATCCTGGATGGCCGCGTTAAAACCCTGCATCCCTCCATCCATGCCGGGCTCCTGGCGCTTAGGGATAATAAAAAGCATATGGCCGAGATGAACCGTCATGATCTCGGGTTGATTGATATGGTCGTGGTGAACCTTTATCCTTTTGAGAAAGTTATCCAGAAGAAAAATGCGCCCTTGGATGAGGCCTTGGAAAACATTGATATTGGCGGGCCGACGATGTTGAGGGCGGGGGCCAAGAATTATAAGAATGTCGCCGTTGTCTGCAACCCCGCCCGCTACAGCGAAATATTGAAAGAACTTCAGGACAACAGTGGCATCCTGGCCGATACGGTCTTGTCCCGCTTGGCGGTTGAGGTTTTTCAGACGACCAACCGTTATGATCGGGCGATCTTTGATTTCTTAAGCAATCGCCTGAAGGGCGGGGGATTTATCAGTTTGCCCAGGGACCTGGTGCTCCGTTTTACCAAAGTTCAGGACTTGCGGTACGGAGAAAATCCGCATCAGGCGGGCGCTTTTTATCGGGCCAACAACGCGGAAACGGGATTGAATGCGCTCCGGCAACGGCACGGCAAAGAACTCTCGTTTAATAATTTCTTGGATGTTCATGCGGCGCTTCAGATCGTCAGCGACCTCGCGCGGCCAGCAGCCGTGATTGTGAAACATAACAACCCCACGGGAGTGGCCGAGGCCGCGGGGATCGAACAGGCCTATGCCTTAGCCTTACGATGCGATCCGGTCTCGGCGTTCGGCGGGATCATCGGATTCAACCGTAAGGTCAATGCCGCCACCGCCCGCAGGATCGAGAAAAGCGGATTTATGGAGTGTGTCGTTGCGCCCGGCTTTGACAAAAGCGCCTTCGGCATCCTTTCCAAAAAGAAGAACCTTCGGATTATCGAAATAGATCTGAAAAGATTCTTGCAGGAGGAGCAGCCCCTTGACTTCAAGCAGATCCGGGGCGGAATGTTGTTACAGGATCGCGACCGCCGGAACCTGAATCCCGATGAATGCCGGATCGTCACCCGCAAGCGCCCCACGTCCAAACAAATGGAAGCGCTGTTTTTCGGCTGGAAGGTGGCCAAACATGTCCGCTCCAATGCGGTTATCTTGGTTAAAGATAAACGCACGGTCGGGATCGGCTGCGGTCAGACCAGCCGGATTGAGAGCACGCAGCTGGCGATTCGCAAGGCCGGTAAAAACGCCCGCAATTCTTTATTGATTTCGGACGGTTTCATCCCGAAGACCGACAATATTCATTTCGCCGCCCGCGCCGGCATCAAGGCCGTTATCCAACCCGGAGGATCGATCGCGGATCCGGATGTCATTCGCGCCGCTGACAAAGCCGGAATCGCCATGGTCATGACCGGGGTGAGACATTTTAAACACTAAGCCTGCCTTCCCATGCCGTCATCCGCATGCCAGTCTTATCTGGATTCTTTTATTAACTATGAGTTGCGTCCGGTTGATGATCCCGCAAGGACATTCAAACCGCAACGCATACGGGCCTGCCTGTGCCAACTCGGCAATCCTCAACAGCGGCTAAAATGCATTCATATCGCCGGGACCAAAGGCAAAGGATCGACCGCTGTTTTTTTGGCGCATATTCTCTGCTGTGCGGGATTCCGAGTCGGGCTGTATACCTCCCCGCATTTGTATGAGCTGAACGAACGGATCCGGATCCTGAATCCCGGACAGCGCGGCCAAGCGCAAGTCGGACTTTTCCCCGATGCGATCACAGACAGGGAGTTGGGTGCGTTGCTGGCGGCTAAGAAGCCCGTGCTGGAAGAATTCCGCTGTCATCCGGAATTCGGAGCACTGACGTATTTTGAATTGTTGACCGCGCTGGCTTTTTGTTATTTCAATGAACAGCAGGCTGATTTTGCCGTTCTGGAAACCGGCCTGGGGGGGCGTCTCGATGCGACCAATGTTGTTGATCCGTTTGTCTGCGGATTAACAACGATCGGGTTCGATCATACGGCGCAATTAGGCTCAACCCTGGAGCAGATCGCCTGCGAAAAGGTAGCGATCGTCAAACCCGGCAAACCGGTGGTTGTGGCTCCCCAGGCTCCTGAAGTAGCGACCCTGATTCGGGAACACGGCCTCAGGAACCGGAATCGCATGATTTATATCGGGGAGGAAATAAACGTTGCGCCCTTGAAATCCGGCATCAGCGGTCAATCATTCCGTGTCCGGCACCGGGAGCATGTTTATGATCTGTCGACCGGATTGAAAGGATCGTTTCAGTTGGTTAATGCTGCCGTGGCGGTCGGCCTGGCCGGGGTGATCAGAGAAAAAGGTTTTCCGGTTCCGGTAACAGCGGTCAAGGACGGCATTGCCCAGGCCGTTTGGCCAGGACGCTTTGAAGTCCTGTCAGGAGAAAAGACCGTGGTCTTGGATGCTGCCCATAATCCGGATTCCATGCGAACGTTGGCCGAGAATGCGAAATTTTATTTTCCGGAGAAGAAAATAATCCTTGTCTTGGGCATGTCACGGGATAAAGACATCGAGGGGATTTGTCGAATCGCCAAGACTTTTAGCAATGAAGTTATTCCGGCCCGGGCCGACCATCCGCGTGCGTATGATTTTTCCGATCCGGTCATCCGACAGCTTTTGGATTTGGGATCAGGGGCAATCCCTTTAACCGGGCGTGCCGTTGAAAAAGCCGTCAGCCGGGGTGGGCCCGAAGATGTTATCCTGATAACCGGTTCGATTTTTATTGTGGCGGAAGCGCGGAAAATATTAATGGAAGGAATTCATAATCATGCCTGAATCAAGGGGTATCGATGACACGATCGTGGCGATTGCGACCCCCCCGGGGATCGGGGGTATCGGTGTGATCCGTTTCAGCGGGCCCGCATCCCTGGATATTGTGGCGCGCATGTTCCGCGGCCGGGGCAGGCGAACGCCTTCAGACTGGAAAAGTCATACGATCCATTTAGGGCATATCGTTGATCAGGATGCCGGGGGGGGGATTGTCGATGAGGTTCTGGTCACGGTTATGCGCTCCCCGCGTAGCTATACCTGTGAAGATGTGGTGGAGATCAGCTGTCACGGAGGACCGGCTCCCGTGCGGTCGATCCTGAATCTGGCGATCCGCCACGGTGCCCGTTTGGCAGAACCCGGTGAGTTTACCAAACGGGCCTTTTTAAACGGCCGGATAGATTTGGCCCAGGCCGAGGCTGTTCAGGATATTATTCAGGCGGCAACTGATACATTTCTTAAAGTAAGCGTGAATCAGCTTAAAGGCGATTTAACCCGGGAACTGGAATTGATCCGGCATGATTTAATGGATATCTATACCCAGCTGGAAGCCGCGGTAAATTTTCCGGAGGAAAGATTAGAAACCCTCGATCGCCAACAGATCGGCTCATTAATATCGGCATCCGGCGATCGGATCGCGGCCCTGCGGGAAACCGGCCGGCAGGGCCGGTTGCTGAAAGAGGGCATCCGGGTGGCGATATGCGGCAAGGCGAACGTGGGCAAATCTTCCTTATTGAACGTTTTGGTGCGGGAGCCCCGCGCGATCGTTACCCCGGTGGCGGGCACGACCAGGGATACCATTGAAGAGGTTATTTCGATTCAAGGCGTACCGTTTCGCCTGGTTGATACCGCCGGGATTTTGGAACCCCGGGACGTCGTTGAGCAGGAAGCCGTTAAACGCAGCCGGGGTGCGGTTGAAAGCGCTGATTTGATTTTATTTATGCTGGACGCCGACCGGGGCTTCTTGCCGCAAGATAATGAGCTGTTAAAATTAACCCGCGAAAAGACCATGCTGGTTGTTATTAATAAATGCGATTTGAAGGTTAACGCGGCTGTTGATGAGATTCAGACGCATCTGCCGGGACGGGAAATGATCCATGTGTCGGCATTAAAGGAGATGGCTATCAATGAACTGCGGGATGCCATGGCCCGGATATGCCTGCAAGGCAAAGCGCTTAATGTGGACCGGGTTTTGGTTAACAATGTGCGCCATTTGGAAGCTTTACAGCGGTGCGGGGATTATGTTAAACAAGCGCGGGAATCGCTGTCCCGGGAGCTGCCCCCGGAATTTGTCTCGGAAGATATCCATCGGGCCGTAGATGAGCTGGACCGGATCACGGGGCGGCGGGCTGACCAGGATCTTCTTCAGCAGATATTTGCGACGTTTTGTGTTGGGAAGTAGCCGGTTCTTGTTCCGGACCTCCCGGGGCGGGTTGTTGCTGTTTTCCGGTAGCGATCATTTTGACCACATGGGTCAGTTTTTGCATCAAACGGTTGTCACCAAGCAGTCCGGTTATTTTCGGGTGAACCAGCAACGCAACAATTTTGTTTTTTTCATACAAACTGATAATGTCCGGGTCTTGCGATATGGCTTCGAGTTTGGGATCGGCCAGGAAGGTTTGAAATTCTTTGCTTTCCGTTATCTCGTCTAGCCGTTGACGGTCTTTGAAAATGGACAGGACCGAGAAGATCTGGCGGGTGAGGGGAATCCGGGCAAAGATGTTCTCTGAGGTCCATTCACAGATGTTGGATTGCTTAATATCCTTCTGCATTTTTTGGACTTTTTGAAGTGATGTGGGGATCAGTGCAAAGAATAAGAAAGCGGCGATGGTGATCCCGCCCAGCCAGGCCAGGTTGACGGTTGCGCCGGCTACCCGGCTGCCCGGGAAGAAGGTTGCCCGGTATTTCTGGTCGACCGTTTTTTTGCGCCAGAGCGTAAATAACACCGCGACCACGATCATGAGGATGATCGAGCCGAATACCGCGACAAAGAAAGCGATAATGATATTATCGGTCAGGTCGAAGTACAAAAAGGCGAGCAGGCAGCAGAGCATGGCACATACCGGTCCGATCAGGGTTTTCAGCAGGCCGCTGTTCCAGCCTTCCCAGAGATAAATAATAAGAAAAAAACCGATGATGATATCTGTTATCATAGGGCGACTCGTTTGTTTGGTTTGTTTTCGAGATTAAAAATATCTTAGCTTATTGTAATTAATTTCACGAGGTTTGGGAAGGAACTTTCAAAGAATTCAAACGGGTTAAGCAAACGGTTTTTTTGTGAATTTGTTATTCGGTATTAATCGGTGTCAGAATCCTTTTTCTTGAGGAGATCTTCGTAGCTGACGTCTTTGGCCTTGGTGTCATCTTTGGGCGGGGAAAAAGGACCGGTTGCGATCATATATATAATATAGGGAAGGAACAGAACGCCGAAACAAAAGATAATCAATAAGGGTGTGCTGAAAACGAATTTAACCGGGGCTGGGAGTCCGGATTTCTTTCTGTGGGACCGTTTGGCGCGCAAGGCTTGGTATTCGGCCAGGGAAAGCGTCTGGCAGCCTTTGGCCTTGTATTTCTGCTGGAGAATCTCTTTTTCTTTGTTCTGGTCTTCCATCGCGAAGTTTTGTTTGGCTTTGCCGATAAAAATATAACATATGCCATTTTTTTATTCAATGCGCCTGAGTGTTTTTTTTATTAATATCCGGCAAGACGAAAACGGCCATTTGGGATTTTTATTCCGGTTTCCGGAAGACTGCGGCATGCCCGTGAATAAATGGGTATTTGAGAATCGGGATTTCGCGCCCCGGGGCTTGCCGGTCATTCTTAAAGCATATGTAAATGAAAATAAAATTTATTGATTCTCGCTGGGAAGAATTATAAACTATAAACAAACTCCGCGATTGCGCACGGAGCCGGTTCGTGAACTGTGTTTAAAGGACTTATGCCAATTTTTCGAAAAAGTTTCTTTTGTATTTTATTTGTCTCAGGGGTACTTATTTTTTCCTCCCCGGCCCAGGCCAATAATCTTACCATCACCAATGTTTCTTTGGAAACCCGCGATCAAGGCGCGAATACGGCTATTGTCGAATTCGACATCGACTGGGAGAATTCCTGGCGTGATACGGAGAACTGGGACGCGGCGTGGGTTTTCTTTAAAGTTTCCAAGAGCGGCGGCAACTGGGTGCACGGCAAGATGGATGCCTCCGGCACCAATCCTTCGGACACGAGTTACGGCAGCGGGACATCCCTGACCCGCTATGTCCCTTCCGACCGGGCGGGGGCATTATTATACCGGTCGGGCACCGGCACCGGCGATATAAGCAATAATAACGTGAGGCTAAAGCTGGATTACGGTGAAGCACCGGTTAGCGCCGGTGATGATGACTTAATTGAGGTTTTGGTTTACGGTATTGAAATGGTTTATATTCCCACCGCTACATATGTTCTCGGCTTCGGCGGTGGCGAATACGGGCAGTCCTCTTACGGTCCTTTTGTCGATGCCTGTACCTCCGGGGATGTGGACCCGGTCACGATTACCTCCTCAAGACCTTATGTCTCTTCTGACAGCGATGGGGATGGTGACTGCGGCGACATCGGCTGGCATGACTGGTACGGCGGTTCGCGACCTTCTTCTGACACAGCGGTGAACGCCAATTTTCCGTGGGGATATTATGAGTATTATTTGATGAAATACGAGCTGTCTCAGGGCCAGTACCGGGATTTCCTCAATTCCCTGCCTTCGGCGTATTATTCCAACCGGGTCGCATCCACGACCAACAATTATTATGCCATGACAAATACCACATCCCCGTCACACAGAAACACCATCAAATACAAATCGACCGGCGGTCCGTTTGTTTGCGACCTCGACGATGACAATACCGGGGATGAAGCCAATGACGGGGAATGGATCGCCATGAATTTTGTTAGCGTTCTTGATTGTTGGGCGTTTGCCGATTGGGCCGGGATGCGGCCGGCCACCGAGATGGAGTACGAAAAGGCCTGCCGCGGCTCCGGAACCTCCTATGTGGTAGAGGAGCCTGCGCATGAGTCGATCAGCTGGTCTCGGGCTAAAACACCCATTAACAGTTCCGGGACCAACACCGAAACCCCAAGTACGATGCCCTATTTAATTAATTATGATGGTTATGGCAGCACGACCGATGGCCCTTTGCGGGTCGGGTTTGCCTCCACATCATCGACCAGCCGGACCGCGGCTGTTGCCGGTTATTACGGGAATATGGAACTGTCCGGGAACGTTTATGAGCTTTATGTCGGCTTAGGGCGGAGTTATGCTTATGTCACTTATACGGGGTCACACGGTGACGGCATCCTGACATCCGGCAGTTGCCAACCGGGGAATGCGACCAATTCCGATTGGCCGTTATATAATAATACCAACTGCGGTTGTGATGGTGCCACTAAGTACGGCGGCTTTGCCGCACGGGGCGGGTCATTTGATGGAACTTACCACGAAGTTTTGCTTGAGGATCGTTATCGCGGGGACTATACGACTGAAACAAGGGTTTTTGAGAACGGTTGCCGTTTTGCCCGGGATCCGTGATGAGTCCGGCGTTTAGCAATTACCTTTCAGCGATTAGAGAAAATAAGCAGTAAAAAAGATTCAAAATTCCTCTTGACGGCCCGCGCTAATTCCCCCTTTTTTGAATCAACTTCCAAAAAGTTTTATAACTCGTTGATTATTATTTCAACCGGCGTAGAATAAAATTAGACATAACGAAAGGACCGCCGGATGAAAAAAACCAAGGAATTCCGTACCAGTAAACGCCGGGGCTGCCTGGTGCCGGTGGATTCCGGAGCCAGCCAACGGGACCACATGCGCACGGTGGATATCAGCCGCAAGGGGATCGGCCTGATCTCGAATCATCCCTTGGCCATTGACGAGGACGTGGCCGTGAAGATGGACCTGTCGCCCGACGGGGAGTCTGTCGTTGTCTGGGGCAAGGTCTGCTGGGTTCGGCGCATCCCGGAATCGGGGAATTACCGGCTGGGCATTGAATTTAAACGTGATGTCTTGTCCGGTTCGAAGCGAAGATACAAGCGGTATTTTTAATGGATTGATAAAGGACTTTTGATGATAACGAAAAGCATCACACGCGACCGGAGAGTGTTTCAGCGGTTTCCTTCGCGGTTCCCGGTTAAATACGAATATGAAAACAAAGAATACGGTGCGTCGGTCTACATCCGGGACGCCTCGGCCGGCGGGTTCAAACTGACCTCGCGCGAGAAATTGTTCCTGGATGACGGCATCAGTTTAGAGATGAAATTGCCCGATACCAGCCGGCCCCTGCGTTTAAACGGCCGGGTGGTCTGGACCCGCGCCAGCGGTCCGGATTTGTGGGATGTCGGCATTGCCTTTCATAAAGTTGATTTCATGCGGGTTCAGCGTATTTATAAATACGTCAGCCCGGACTGATCTTTCTGCCGCAAATTATTGTCTCCCGGCATCTTTAATCCCATAAAAAATCTTGACCGTTTTTCCGCCCCTGTGGTATACTCCTTTCTCACAATTCCCGTTATTAATAAATAATACTTAACCAAATATTCAAAATCATGAAATACGGTTATTTCTCCAAAGACGGTTCCGAGTATATTATCACCGCTCCTGAAACACCCCGCCCCTGGATCAATTATCTGACCAATGAGCACTATTGTTGCATCCTTTCGCAATGCGCCGGAGGCTACAGTTTTTATCGCGATTGCCGCAGCCACCGCATCACCCGCTGGGCGCCGGAGAATTATCATTTTGACCGGCCGGGGAAGTATATCTACGCCCGCGAAAAGAACACCGCCTGGTCTTTAACGTATCAGCCACTGCGCGTGAAACCCAAGTCTTATCAATGTCGGCACGGGCTCGGCTACACCGAAATCGAAAGCTTTAACAACGGTATCCGGTCTGCGATTACCTTTTTTGTGCCGGAAAATGAACCCTGCGAGGTCTGGCTTGTTCGCCTGACCAATGAATCCCGCCGGACAAGAAAGCTGGAGCTGTATCCGTATGTTGAGTTCCTGATCGGGGATTATCATGAGGAACTTCGTTACCGCAACATCATGAATTTGTATAACCGCATCTGGTTTGATACAGCGCACCAGGCGGTGTTTGCCAAAAAGACGGCGCAGTGGCAGGGCATGAATATCCAGCCGTTCGATGACCTGATCTTTTTCGGCTCGTCGCTCAAGGTCAAAGGCTGCTGCACCCAGAAGGACGCTTTTCTGGGGCGGTATAACAATGAGGAAAAACCCGATGCGGTTTTAAAAGGGGCTTTCCGCAATGTTGATCTCTGCTCAGGAGAAGACGGGATCGGATCTTTCAAACATTCCCTGACGCTGAAACCCGGGCAGGTAAAGGAATTCAGCCTTGTCCTGGGGCAGGCCGCCGGCGTGCCTGAGGTGACCGGCCTTTTGAAAAAGTACCGCGATTTGAAAAAAGCCAAATCGGAATTGGCCCATGTCCAAAAGACCTGGCGGGACAAGATCACGGACAATATTGTCATCCAGACCCCGGATCAGGATTTCAATACCTTATTCAATATCTGGACGAAATATCAACTTTACATCTGCAATCTCTGGTCGCGTTCACCCAGTTATTATCACGAAGGTTCCGGCGGCCGGGGGTACCGCGATTCCTGCCAGGATTCCGAGGCCGTGGTCGCGCTCAATCCGCAACTGACCCGCAGCAAGATCCTCAAGAGCGCCTCACTGATCCGCCGCGACGGCACATCCGCGCCGGGATGGTCAGAAACCAAAGGCCCGCACGGTTTTCTGCCGAACCGCGATCACCAGATTTGGCTGACGTCCACGGTCAATGCTTATATCAAAGAAACCGGTGACCGCGGTATCTTGAACGAATATGTGCCGTACCTGAAAGATAAATGGATCAACGGCTGGGACAAAGATCCCGACCATTGCGGCGGGGCGCAGACCGACGGGGAAGGGACTTTGCTCGAGCATTTGGAGAAAAATTTAAGATTCTGTTTTAACGATGTGGGCGCGCAGGGGCTGCCACGCATTGGGCATGCGGACTGGAACGATGCGATTGATGCGGCCGGGATCAAACTGAAAGGCGAGAGTGTCTGGCTGGCCCAGGCCCTGGTGCGCTCGTTGCTTATGCTGGCGGACCTTTGCGAGACTGGCGGTGAATTATCCAAGCGCGATGAATACCGGCAGATGGCCAAGACCATGGATGAACGGATCAACACCGTCGGATGGGACGGATCATGGTATACCCGGGGCTTTGACGATCAGGGGCAGGTTTACGGCAGCCGCCGGGATAAAGAAGGCAAGATCTTTCTGAACTCGCAATCCTGGGCGATCCTGTCCGGTGTGGCTGATGACAAGAAATTGCAAAAGATCGTTCAGTCGGTTGATAAATATTTGGACGGCCCGCACGGAATGGCGCTGTTCGCTCCGGCGTTCCGCTCGTGGGTGAAACGATTGGGCCGGATCAGCATGTTCTCGGAAGGCACCAAGGAAAACGCTGCGGTTTTTTGTCATGCGGTGACCTTTATGGGCGTGGCTTTGGCCATGAGCGGATACGGGGATAAGGCCTATGCCGCGATCCGTAAGATCATGCCCAATACGCAGAAAGATATGGAGCTTTATAAAACCGAGCCGTATGCCTTTGCCGAATATCTGGTCGGCCCGGAAAATCCAACACGCTACGGCGAGGGCGCTTTCACCTGGGTTACCGGCTCGTCGGGCTGGAGCTTCCTGCTGGCCACCGAGTGGATCCTGGGAGTGCGGCGGGATTTTGACGGCTTGCGGATCGATCCCTGCGTGCCTTCGCATTGGAAGAAATTTTCTGTTCGCCGGCCTTTTAGGGGCGACATTTATGATATCGAGATTCGTAATCCCAAAGCACGACAGTCCGGTGTTAAATCCATTACGGTGGACGGGAAAAAGATTGAAGGCAATTTGATCACCCCAGTGCTAGACCGCCAGGTCCATCACGTCCAAGTCCTCATGGGCTGAAAGAGGCCCGTTTACCAATCCGCACGAACTAGTTCTCTCGTCCCTGACTCTGTTG
>Ga0272441_10010586_pt1 | contig 13912 bp, 11 predicted proteins | sample SSMProp6N_FD_193582 | JGI IMG/M metagenome (GOLD analysis project Ga0272441, IMG submission 193582) | Marine sediment archaeal communities from Little Sippewissett salt marsh, Falmouth, MA, United States - SSM-Prop-6N | ecosystem: Environmental > Aquatic > Marine > Wetlands > Sediment ... | reverse complement strand
ATTTTATTCTTAATGCGGTATAATTTAATCAAAAAATAGAAAATATTAAAGCATAAAAATTTAATACCATACACCTAAGGTAGATATGTTAAAGGTTAAAAAAAATTTAGATAACATTGATAATAAACTTTTGGTACTATATACTATATTGATTAAAATATTTTTAATTATCTCTATTTTGTTTTTAATTTGGATTGTTTTTATTGCATTTGGTTCTTTCATTTTAGAATTTCAACCTAACTGGGCAATACTTGATCTTAAAAACTGGATATTAATTTGGTGTTTTCTAGTTGTAATTTTTATTATATTAGAAATAGCCTTCTATATTCATTATAGTTCCTCAATTGATAAAAGAATTGAATTTGTAGAAACTGAACCAGAATCAATATTTGGCAAACGCTTGTATATTTATACATTCCCGATAGGAGCTGAAGGAGGTATATTTAGTAAAACATACATTCAGATTGACAAAAATAGTGTGTTACGACTTAGGAATCAAATAATTCCACCAAATGATCTCTGGAATAAAGAAGAAAAATAATTCAATTTTTTGTTGGTATTATTTTTCTTCTTTCATCTTATTTTATCTCCAACCAACTTGTTGATTATACCTTCTCTTTCATTTTATTTTAAAGTAAAATTTCAAATTATCTTAAAAGATATAATTATTCTACCGTTAATCAAATTTGTTTTATTTTTATATATAATCATTTAAAAAAATCTCAATAAAAATTAATCTTATTTTTTTATCATCCCCAATTCAGTGAGTTTTTCTGGTAAATAAGTATCTGTTACATAATCAAGACCATATTTTGCTAAAGCCTGCTGTTCTGATTTTTTACCAAGTTTAAGTTGAAGTTTGATTTCATTTATCCAGAACGAATCCTGAAATCGTGGATCTGTAAGTTCGCTTTTCAGAGATTTTATATCCTCTTTTGTTAGCTTATCGGTTGGTAAATTATAATTTTCAATATCTGAGGGAGTCACACCAAGATATTGAGAAGAAGGTGTAGCAAGATACTCTGAAATATGCGCAGTCTTGATAGCACCATATGCAACACTAGCAAATATTCTATAACTCCATGGATCACAGTCAGTAAAAACTAAAACTGGAATGTTTTTCTCATCACTTAACCTCTTGATAAACCTTCTTGTGGATCTTGCAGGTTGACCTTTCAAGTGAACAAGTAATGCTCTATAATAACTATCAAATCTGTTTTCTACAAGTCGATCAAACATACCTCCTGTTTCTATTGCAATAATAAAGTCAACATCAGCACTTTTGAATGATAATTTTTCAGGTTCAACGTTGTAAGGAATTGAATAACCTGAATCACCAACATCATCTTGGCAGTGAATTTTCTTTTTATTGTTGTTTCTTGTCAATTCTTCTATAACAATATTACCTATAACCCGTGCCCCATCCTCTTCTGGTCTAAGCTTAAAATCTTCCCTCATACAACTAGTAATAACCTCTAAATCTTCAGCTAGTGAATTAGATTCGTCCTGAGAATGGAATTTTGCATAATCCCATCCTTCTGAGATATAGTACATTTCTCTTAATGTCGAGGATTTTTTTATCTTTATCATTTCCTTTATAAAATCTACCATATACATTGTTCGAAGCAGCATATATGCTCCATCAAGTGATTTTGCAGATCTTTGAATCATATTTTTTCCATATTTCCAAACATTAAATTTCTCATTAAACTCAATATTTGATTTTGAACGAGTGGGAAGTTCAATGCAGGGTATTTCTGTTTTTTCTAGATCGTTATAAATCTTTGACGCGACTAAATCTATCTTTTTAATAACATCATTATAATCTTTTCTCAAGATTATTCACCCTCCCATTTATCTGCACCGATAACATATGATGGATTTATATCTTCGACATATATGTCATTTTCATCAAAATCTCCTTTCTCTAAACCGGCAAGTTCAAAATTTATATCTACTTTTTCTGCAGAAGGAATAGCATCTAAATTCCATTTTATGAAATTTCTATTTATATTGGTTGGCTTGGGTTTTACTGCTCCTACAATAGCATCTTCAGGAATAATAACATAGAGATTGAATTTTTGCGAGGATCGTTTATAATTTATAACCTTAATTTTACTTTTAGTTATAGTGCCTTCATCTTGTTGTTTTGATGCATTATCAAGTAATGTCATCTGAATAGGTTTTTCAATAACTTTTTTTGAAATATTTTCGTATTCAATAATATCCTCAATCCATACTACATCCATAATTTTTGTGATGACTGCATCCAAAGAAGGTAACGGTTTATTAAGCATTTTAGATGACTTATTTGCAATCTCAGGTAGGATTTTTTTAATAAGTTCAAATTTTTCCCTTATTTTTTCGCGTTTAACTTTTTTATGAATATGGTGTTGTACTTTCCTTGCACATATTCTCAATGCAAGTTTTATCTCATTCTCTATCTCAGGAATATCTGCTATTGCTTCTTTACTTTCAGATGTAAAAGGTATTAGGGTTGATGATACATGTATTAAAAAAATTGCAGGGCCTGAAGGCGTTCCTTTACCTGATTTTTGATCAAGACCATACCGCCTCCAGTCTATGGAAGATATTGCAGAAGTAATTACACACCCTCCTTGTTGATACAATAGTGGTACTCTATTTGCAAACCTCATTATTTTTACATTTGAATCCATTGGAAGATTACCACCATATACAAGCCCTACTTCAACTTGAAAGGGATTGCCAGTATATGCTGAAGGAGGTCTTGATGCCGTAATTATAAACTCTGGTGAAATTTCCTTTGTTTCATATTTTAAACTTCTTTTTATTAACGTTTCTCCTATTGGGGAGAGGCAATCTGTTGGAGGTGCCATGATTTTAACTTTTTTAAAAGCTTTATGTAATGAAAGGAATTGTTCCCTTGTCATCTCCTTTGGATTTAGATATTTTTCCAACTGTGCATTTTCACAAACTGCATTAGCTGTTCTATCACCCATACTTGTAAACTCGTTTTTTAAAAACGCGGTAAGTTTTCTACTCTTAGTTTGTTTTGCAATTTTTATTAAAGTCCCAAGTTCAATTCCATATGGATGAGGTTTGATTTCAACAGATTTTCTGGGTAGCATTTCTGAAGTCCTTTCAAATAAATGCTCGGTTCCATCAGGTTCTTTAAAGGTTATTTGTGCATGAGGATTAACAATAGATGTACTTTGTAGATATTCGTACACAAAACGTTTTCCTCTTTTGTAATCTGCAATAATGCTTACTTCTAGTCTAGTTCCAGATGGCTTGTCCCAATGTTTAATATATTGATTGATAACTTCAGCACGATTTTTATTTGTATCAATGGCAAGTTCCATGATTGTAGCAGGTCTATCCTCTTGAATTTTCGAAATTACTTTTGCATGTTTACCTGTAGTTAATTGACCATACAATACAACTGCAGAGATTCCTATTCCTTGTTGTCCTCTACTTTGTCTAACTGTATGAAATCTTGAACCATAAAGCAATCTTCCAAAAATATGTTTGATTTGGTTTTTTACAATACCTGGACCATTGTCCTCAATAATAAGTTTAGATTCTCCATCCTCATGATTTTTTATTTCGACATATATTTCTGGTAAGATATTCGCCTCTTCACAAGCATCTAAACCATTATCGACCCCTTCTTTCACACTAGTAACAAGTGCCCTTGTTAGATTCCCAAATCCAAGAATATGTTTATTTCTTTCAAAAAATTCTGCTACAGATATTTCCTTTTGTTTTTTTGCAAGATCGTGTGCAGTTATTTTAGCCAATTTTCTACCTCCATTATTTTGGAGAAATATGCATCCAATCAGGTAATAAGAACAATAATTATAAAAGTATTTATCTAAAACAGCTTTTACTTTCTAATAAAATGAAAGGATAAAAGTGTAATTATGCAATATTAATATCCTTACAAAGATAGACATCTTGTATTCTATTTAAAAGTTTTATACCCTCTTCAATCGGTCTTTGAAAAGCCTTTCTGCCCGATATGAGTCCGGTACCACCTGCTCGTTTATTGATTACAGCAGTTCTTATTGCTTGTGCAAAATCATTATCGCCAGATGCGCCACCAGAGTTGATAAGACCTACTCTGCCCATGAAACAGTTAGCAATTTGATATCTTGTAAGATCAATAGGGTGATCTGAAGTAAGTTCAGTATATGCACTTTTATCCCATTTACCGTAAATAACCTCACCTTGATTTAGCACAGCATATCCTCCATTTATAGTTGGTAATTTTTGTTTAACAATATCTGCTTCTATTGTTACTCCAAGATGGTTTGCCTGTCCAGTAAGATCTGCCGAACTATGGTAGTTTTTTCCATTTACATTAAAAGCAGGATTTCTAAGATAACACCATAAAATTGTAACCAACCCCAACTCATGTGCATACTTAAATGCCCTACTAACTTCTTGGATTTGTCTTTTTGACTCATTTGAACCGAAGTATATTGTACAACCTATTGCTGCAGCTCCCATATCTAAAGCCTGTTTAACATCAGCAAACATAATTTGATCAAACTTGTTTGGATAAGAAAGAAGTTCATTATGATTTATCTTTAAAATAAATGGAATCTTATGTGCATACTTTCTAGAAATTGAACCTAATACTCCAAGGGTTGATGCTACTGCATTACATCCACCCTTAATAGCTAATTTCACAATATTTTCTGGATTAAAATAAATTGGATTTGATGTAAAAGATGCAACTGCAGAATGTTCAATTGCTTGATCAACAGGTAATATTGAAAGATAACCAGTACCTGCAAGGCGACCATGATTAAAAATTGATTTAAGGTTTCTTAAAACTTGTGTGGGTCTATCTGAATCTATAAATGTTTTATCAATAAAATTTGGACCTGGAAGATATAAATCATCTTTTGATATCTTCTCACATCTGTGATTTAAAAGATAATCTGCTTCATCACCTAGGTAATCTCTTATCATCTCAATATTTACACTATCATTTTCACTAACATCTTTTAATTCCTGCATTTGTTTTCATCTCACCAAATATGTATAAATATGTTTATGCACAAAAAACTTTCTAATGCGTATTCAAAGATTTCCTTTTTCATAACGTATTCCAAGTTTTTTAATCATATCTTTGGTTACAGCAGATAGATCATAATCTGGAGTCCATCCCCATTCTTTACGTGCAGTACTATCATCAATTGACCTGGGCCAAGAATCAGCAATATCTTGTCTAAAATCTGGTTTATATTCACATTCGAACTCGGGTATATATTTCTTTATTTCACCAACAAGTTCGCCTACTGAAAAACTCATAGCTGTGAGATTAAAATCACAATGATGTTTTAATTTTGATATATCAGCCTTCATAAGATCAATAGATGCCTTTAAACAATCAGGCATATACATCATCGGAAGAATTGTAGATTCTTTTACGAAACAAGAATATTTTTTGTTTTTTATAGCTTCATAAAATATCTCGACAGCATAATCTGTTGTACCTCCACCTGGCAAAGTCTCATTACTGATAATTCCAGGATAACGCAATCCTCTTACATCAAGATTGAATCTTTTAAAATAATAATCACCTAAAAGTTCCCCAGTTAACTTTGAAACTCCATACATTGTTTTTGGCTTAAGTATTGTTTCTTGAGGAGTATTATCTTTAGGGCTTTCTGGGCCAAATACAGCTATTGAGCTTGGGACAAAAACACGAGTCATATCATATTCAAGTGCAATATCAAAAATGTTGTAAAGACCATTGATGTTTACATTCCAACACAATTCAGGGTTTTTTTCTCCCACTGCTGATAGTATTGCCGCCATATTATATATTGTATCAATATCATAGTCTTTTACAACCTTTTCAATTGATTTCTTATTTACGACATCTATATACTCAAAAGGACCGGAATTAAGTAAAGTTTCACTTGGTTTGGTCTTTCGTCCTGTTGCTAGAACGTTATCGCTATTGTATTTTTCTCGTAATGCAATGGTTAATTCTGATCCAATTTGTCCCACTGCACCAGTAACAAGAATTTTCTTCATCTCTTTTTTTGACATTATGTGTAATCTCCAAAAATTATTAAATCGCTATAGGGAAATCATATACAAACTTTACTACACTAAAATATTTTTTAAAGGATGGAAAATTGTTTTCGATGGGTTTTTATTCTATTTTTATTTCCTACATTTTAATATGATAAAAGAATATCTAAAACTCGCAAGGTCATTTAATTCATTTCTAACAGGCATATCTCCAGTTATGGGTGCTATCGTAATGAGTGATTTTAACCTGACTCATTTATTTATTTTATTTTTAATTGGTTTTTTTGGTCATACATATGGTTTTGTTTTAAATGACATATGTGACTATAAAATTGATAAAAAAAATAAAGAACTCAGTGATAGACCACTCATATCTGGAACTATATCAATAAAAAAAGCATGGACTTTTACATTTTTTTCATTATTAGTAGCATTGACACTTGCAGTCTATTATTCCTTTCTAACTGACAAGTATTTTCCATTGTTAATATTATTATTTTCAGCAGGTTTAATAACAGTTTATGACACAATTAGTAAAAAATGGCCGCTTATGGATATTTTTAATAGTCTCGCAGTTTTTATGTTTATTTTGTATGGGGCGACAACGGTAACTGGTAATATCTCAGATCTATCAAAACTTGCATGGCTTGTTTGCTTACTTGGAGCAATTCAAGTATTTTTTATGCAACTAATTCCCGGTGGTCTTAAGGATATTGAAAATGATTATAAAACAGGAGCAAAAACAGTTGCCGTGAAATTAGGAGTTAGGGTAGCTAAAAGCGATATTTTAAAAATACCATTATCATATAAAATCTTATCATACGTTATTCAAATTTTTAATATAGGTCTTGTTTTTCTACCGTTCTTTTATTTTACTTTTATTAATAGGGTAACATTACATTATATCATTTGGGCATTACTTGGATTAGTATCAATATTGATGTTTTTTGTTACCCATAAATTTTTGAATATGAAATACTTTGAAAGAGGAAAAATGAGGAAAATATTGGGGATTCATTTCTTTATAAATTTTTCACTTGTTCCAATCATGTTAATGGCACTTAATCCATGGACGATTCTAATTGTTTTTTTACCACCAATTGGTTTTATTTCTTCAAATTTAGTATTACATAAAACATTTTTACAACCCAAAACTATGTAATCTTTTGGTTTTTTATATTAAAAAATCTAATTAATAATTATAGAAATCATTAAGAACTATCTTTTTTATTTTTTATTTACAAAAAGGCGATTTAATAAAATGATAATATCAAAAACACCAAAAGAAAAATATTTTGAATTTTCACCACAAGATATTACATTAAAGGACGACGCGTTCCATGGTTCAAAAGGATTTTCTTATACAGAATGGTGGTATTTCGATTCCGAATTAGATAATGGATACAGTATACAAATGCATCTAAGAGTAGGAGGATTATTGAAATCAAGATTTGTCGTTTTCTTTCAAAAATTAGACATTTATAAGGATAAGGAATTAATTACTAGTCAAAGAAAAATATTTTTAAAAAAGCATGTATTTGTATCAAGAGAGATTCCACATGTTAAAATAAATGGTAAAGATATTATCAAAGGGGAAATTGATAAAAAAACTGGAAAATGGGTTTATTTATTAAATTTTGAAATAGAAAATATATCTGCAAATTTGAAATTTATAGGATCAGGTAGAGGATATAAGGGAATCGTAGGGAAACCTTATAATAAAAGAGGAACAACAAAACAGGGAAAATGGGCTGTTATATTACCTTTTGCAGAAGTTACAGGAAAATTAAAAATAAAAAATAATGAAATAAATTTGAAAGGATTTGGATATCATGATCATAATTGGGATATGAGAGGTACAGTTATAACAAATTTTGGATGGTTGTGGGGAAAGATATACCTAAAAGATATTACTATGGTTTGGTCAAGAGTTTATAAAACAAAATATATTGCCTCTAATTTATTAATAGTTAGTAAAAAAAATAATGGATATATTAATATAAAATCAGATGATATTATGCTTTTAACAAACGATTTTCGAAAAGAGAAGGGTAAATTAATTCCCCATCATATTAATCTTAAAGTAAATAATGATAAGGTTGATATGACTATTGATATGAAGGCAAAAGGTATACATCATACAAGAGTAATGGGATTTACAAATTATTATAGATATCATATGAATTGTAAAGGTGCTGTTACAATTAATTCTAAAAAAGAAGAAATTGATGATATTTTAATTTGTGAATTAATGAGATTTGGGTAAAAGATTACATTCTTTTAGGTTTTAAAGCAGAACCATAAATTAATTTATTAAATAAAACAAACCAAAAAAACGGAAATATAATTAAAAATAAACCCATATTAAATCCGATAAAACCTATTAGCATTATGGGCACTATAGTATATCTTAAAAATTCTTGAGTGCTAATCATTTTTCTTATTTGATTTCTATCAAATTTTTTCATATTTAACATTTTTATTGTAGAATAAAATATTAACAATAACATAAGTATCATTAGAATAGGTTGCCAGATATAATATGGGAAATTTTTCAAAATAATTATTGGAACAAACAATAGTATAGATGAAGTAGTTCTTAGCAGTAATGTAATTATTTTAAATGGAGTGGTAATAATAACATTATTATCCTCAACTCTAACACCCAAATGATAAATTATATTTTTAATATCATAAAGATAATCGTGATCTGCATCCTTTAGGCCACCTGTTATTGCATTTAAGAAAAATATTTGTAAAAAAACTAAGGAAATAATAATAATTGTTAAGTTACTTATGTTTTCAGAAATAACTAAAGCTCCAAATAGACAAAATGATGCAGCAGCAGATGCTGAAATGAAATCTGAACCAAGTATTTTTTTACCATATAAATCATATATTATTCCTAATATTAAGGCAAGTGTAACGAATATTATTGGTTTTATGTCAGCAATAAAAATATCTATATACATTGCATAAAAAATAATAATATAAGCAATTATTACTGCGAAAAATGATATGTACAAAGCATGTATTCTTGGAATTGAACCCTTTACCAACGGCTTATCTTTCAAACCCTTAGAAAGTGAATCTACTTCAACATCACAATAATCATTAAAAACACTACTAAAAATTGTAGCTTGTATACCTATTATTATAAGTAAAAATAGTTTAATAAAATCCAACTCGCCAGCACTTAAAGCTCCATAAAAGGCAGTAAGGCTTGCAACTCCCCACTGATTAATTGTAATTAATTTAGCATAATCAATTATTTTTTCTATCATTTATACGATATAATAAAATACGTATTAATTTTCTTTTTGGTATAAATAAGATAGATTTGTTGATTGTTAAATTTATAAAAAATTAAACACTACTATTTTATAAGTATTTGGACTATACAAAAACGGGGAGATTGTTTGAATTATGATGTTGCAATAGTTGGTGCAGGACCAGCAGGTTCAACAGCTGCAAAATTTATATGTGATAAAGGATATAAATTAGCATTAATTGATAAGTGTAAATTTCCTCGTGATAAATCTTGTGGGGGTGGACTTCCTACCCATGTTTTAAAACGATTTAAAAATATATTATCAGATGATATGATTGATTCGTATTCATATGGAGGAACAACATTCTCACATTCTATGAAATATCAAATCAAATTTATAAATGATGAACCAGTAACAGCAATGACTCTTAGAAAAAAATTTGATTATGGTCTTGTTAAAATCGCTATTAAAGCAGGTGCTAATTTAATTGATGGTGAAAAGGTAATTGATATTAAAATTAATAAAGAAAAAGCAACTATAAAAACAGATAAGGGAAAAATAATTGATTCAAATATTTTAATTGGAGCTGATGGAGTTTGGAGTTTGGTAGCAAAAAAAATTGGATTAAGAAAAAAAAATAATCCAATTGGTTTATGTGTATTTGAAGAGTATGAATTAGACAAAGAAATGCTTGATAAATATTTTGGAGAATTAAGGTTAGGTTACATACATTCAAAATTTGACAATTTAAACGGCTATGGGTGGGTATTTCCTAAAAATAAACATATAAATATAGGAATTGGGGAATTAGAATATAATCCTCAGCAAAATAAAAGTAAAAACAATCTTAAAAATGTTTATTATAATTATATTTCTACACTTAAGAAACAAAAATTAATACCAGAAAAAATTAAAATTAATAATATCAAAGGAGGAGCTTTTCCAATTATTCCGTTAAATAAGACATATAGTAAAAGAGTAATTCTTATTGGTGACGCAGCGGGTTTTGTTAATCCAGTCTCAGGAGAAGGTATCTATTATGCAATGGCTTCTGGTCAATTAGCTGCAGAAACAATTCAAAAGGCTTTAGAATCAAAAGATTCAAGCGAAAAAATTTTATCTAAATATCAGAAAAATTGGAAAAAAGATTTTGGAAAAGAATTAAGATTAATGCACTGGTTTGCAAAAAGACAAAGTAGAACAAAAAGTGAGAAAAATTTTAGACTTTTAAAAAATGATGACAAACTTAACCAATTATTATCTAAAGTAATGGCTGGTCATTTAAGTTTTAATGAATATAAATGGAAAATTGCTAAAAGATACCTCTACTGTTTGATAAAAGATTTTTTTAAAAAAACAAATCAATAAAATAAGAAAATATTAAAAAATGTATGTTGTTCATGCAATAATCTAAAATGAATAAAAAAAGATTGTGTATTATTGGTGCTGGTTTAGGAGGATTATCAGCAGGATTATTATTTTCAAAAAATGGATACGAAGTAACAATTTTTGAAAAAGAAGAAATAATTGGTGGAAGAGCATTATCCCTTGATGGTAATACACTTACTTTATTAAAATATAGAAAAATTTTATCAAATTACAATATGGCTATCGCTTTTTCTGAACCATCTCTAGAAGTAATCTTTAACAAAAAAATGCTCCATGGTTACAAACTTGATTTAGGCTTCCATAGTATTGAGGGAGGAACGATGTCGGATTTGGGGCGCATAACAATCGAAGCAGAATCAAAAATTGAAATGTTAGAATCTAAACTTGGAATTATTAATGAAAAAGGATATTCTTTTCCCCTTATAACTACAAAAGATAAAATTTGTTTTTTACCACAAATATTGAGACTTGTTTTATCAAAGGAAAGAACAATGAAAAACCTTGATAATGTATCTATTGCTGAAACAATAAATAAATATGGTAAAGGAAAAATGAAACTTATACTCGAGCTATTACCTCGTGTTACAACAACAGTTAATGATTTAAGCAAAATTTCAACAGGTGAATCGTTTAGAGCATCTCAATCAAATCTTAAACGTGGTTCCAGTCCAGTGGGTTATCCAATAGGAGGTTTAGATTCAATTAATAACACGATATCCAATGCAATTAAGGAATATGGTGGAAGAATACATCTCAGTGAAAAAGTAGAAAAAATAATCATAAAAAAAGGAAAGGCAATTGGTATAAAAATTAAGGATAAACAATTAAATTTTGATATAATTATTTACAATGGTTTAGTGCAAAAACTTTTTAATATTGCTGATGAAAAACATTTTCCAAAAGAATATGTTAGTTATGTAAACTCTTTAACTGGAACAGGTAGTTTGTGTGCATATTATTCTTTTAAAAATATTAAAACTGATTTAATCGGTAAATCATTTTTATTTATTGAAAGAAATATTGAAGTAGATGGAAATGACGCAGTAGGTATGATCGAATTTGTGACAGCAAATCCGGTTGCAAATATATCTCCTGAATCTGAATTTTTAGTTCAATCATATATTATATGTACTCCAAAAGAAGCAAGATCTAAAAAAAATCTCGATGAATTTAGATATATTCTTGATAAAAATCTTGAAACATTATATCCAAACTATAAAAAATATCTAAATTGGGCAATTTATCCAACTATTTGGCACTTAGATGGAGTTACAAAAACAATTGATAATAAAAAAGTAGATATAAAGACCCCTATTGAAAATTTATTTTTAATAGGAGATTGTACTAGGGCCTCAGGAATTGGAGTAAATTGTGCCGTGAAATCAGCAAATATATTATATAATACAATTAAAAATAATATACTTAACTAATAAAAAATCATGAGATTTCTAAAGTTTCGGAATATTTTAATTATTTTTATAAACCATTTGTTGAGAATTTAAATATAATTGATAAAGGTTTAATATCTATTATTCCTTAATCCAATTTTCAATCTACTTATAATATAATAAACTAAGATAGGTCAGAATTTAATATTATTCATAGTTACCTATATCATCATATCAGGATAATTTTCATAATCTTATTAATTTTAATATTAGTTTATTTCAATTATCTATATGAATTAATATCTGATTAATAATAATTATTGAGATAAAAATAGCTGTCTGTTTGGTTTAATTAAATTTGTTAATTTAACATTAGAATTAAATTGTACTATTTTTCTTATGAAAAAACATTTAATGGATATGATATATACTTGTAGGTAATGAAAGAACTTGATTCAAACAAACGAAGAGATTCATTTGGTAAACTTACCATGAAACAACCATATAGTAAAAAAAGAATCTTTTCATATCATATTCGTGGATATATTGATCTGCTCCGTCCTTTTACATTATTAGCACCTTTAATTGTATCCATGTCAATAATTGTTGCAAGTTTAGTTTTTAATGCTCGATTTTATGGTCTTGAAATTCCTACCAACTGGTGGGTAACTGTTGGTAATGCAAGTCTTACTATAGCATTAGTAAATGCAGCCTCGAATGCATTGAATCAATCTACTGATTTTGAGGCTGATAAGATTTCAAAACCTTATCGACCAATACCTAAAAAGGTAATAAGACCAGAAGAAGCCCAAAGTTTTGCTTATATTTTTTATCTCTTTGCATTATTACGAGCGGTAACTATTAATGCATGGTTCGGTACTTTTATTTTCCTTATCATGATTTTTACAGTTACTTATTCACTTCCGCCTCGAACAAAACGGTTTTTATTTTTAAATCAGATCTGGATTGCCATACCTCGTGGAATTTTAGGAATATTAGCTGGATGGAGTGTTTTTGGTGATCCTTTTCAGAAATTACCTTTAATAATGGGAACTGTTGCTACTCTATTTCTAATAGGGGGAATGTCAACTAAAGATATTGTTGATAGTAAAGCAGATAAACTTACAGGTGTACACACTTTGGTCAATACATTGGGTGTTAAAAAAGCAGCACTAGTTTCATTTCCTTTTATGTTTTGTCCGTTTATTTTAATTCCATTTATGATTAATATTGGTTTTATTGGATCATACTTCTGGCCACTAACATTATTTATGTTCGCTTCTTGTTTTATTTTTTATCTTATGGTTAAAGGAGATACTGAGAGTAAAACACTTGAAAATATTCATGCATGGTCAGTTATGTATGCAGAATACATTTTCTTTGCGCTAGGATTTGCATTATTAACTATCTTTAGTAATTCTCTTGATTTTCTCTAAGTCATTTAGTAGAACAATAAAGATCGTTTAATAGATCATATAAACCAAAATTTGGAAGCCAATTAATTAGAATCCTTTAAATATATTCTTATAATCTACTCAAAATTTAAATAATCTAGTTTTTCTTTTTTTCTTATTATGAAATTTTAACATTAAAAAAATTATTGCAATTATATTTTAACTATCAATGTTTCGAAAATCTAAAACAAATGAATTACCAACAAGTGTTGAATTCATATTAATAAAAATTATTCGTTAAAACTTTTAATATTAATTTTCCGGTGGTTGTCAACTTTAGCACCTCGTAAAGTGATACATACTTACAAAACAGTTCAACCAATTCTGCACAGTTTCTAATTTTGTGTTATAAGGCCAATTTTGATAGAACAGT
>Ga0272441_10010585_pt1 | contig 13913 bp, 10 predicted proteins | sample SSMProp6N_FD_193582 | JGI IMG/M metagenome (GOLD analysis project Ga0272441, IMG submission 193582) | Marine sediment archaeal communities from Little Sippewissett salt marsh, Falmouth, MA, United States - SSM-Prop-6N | ecosystem: Environmental > Aquatic > Marine > Wetlands > Sediment ... | reverse complement strand
CCACGATGCTCGAAGTCGTTCAAAACGTCGCCAAAGCCGCGACCATTCCGTTCACAGTCGGCGGCGGCATTCGCGACGTCGCCTCGGCGGCGCAGGTGATGGAGGCGGGTGCCGACAAAGTGTCCGTAAGCAGTGCGGCCTTTCGGACACCCGAGATCATCCCGGAAATGGTTTCTGAATTCGGTCCGGAAAAAGTCACGGTGGCGATCGACGTGGATGTGAATGATTCGTTGCCGTCGGGTTACGAAGTCTATGTCGATGGAGGACGGACCGCCACCGGCGCCGACGCCATCGAGTGGGCGAAGAAAGTAGACGACTACGGCGTCTCCGTCATCTTACCCACCAGCAAGGCCGGCGACGGCGCCAAAACAGGCTACGACTTGCCTGTTATCAAGGCGATGGCCGAGGCGTGCTCGGCGACCATTGTCGCCTCCGGAGGAGCCGGGACATTGGAGCATTTCTACGAGGCCGTAGAAGCCGGAGCCACCGTTCTTCTGGCCGCCTCGGTGTTCCATTTTCATATGATCGACATACAGGAATTGAAAGATTATCTGCGAAGCCGGGGCGTCCAGGTGAAGTAGCCAACCCAATAGCTAAAGCTGAAGGACTATGGCTGATGCTCGACAGGATTGTTCTATGAGACGAATCATCGCAGCAATCCAGACGTTTATCTTGCTCACGGTTGTTCTGCCCTCTATCGGATTTTACGATCAGGAGGCTGTGAGTCCATCGCGAACACTCGATTTAAAAATCTCGAAAAAGAAGGTGCGCCAATACGAGAAGCTGGAGATGGAGATTCAGGTCGATGGCCACTACGGGGATCCATTCGATCCAGAGGTGGTCGATTTAGTGGTGCTACTCAAGACTCCCGACGACCAGCAAGTCATGCTGCCAGCTTTCTTTTGCCAGAAGTACGAGCGGCGAAAACTGGATCAGGGTCGCAATAAGGCGAACTGGTATTACCCGGTTGGCCAGGGTACGTGGAAAGCACGATTCGCTCCGATGCAAACGGGTCCCTATTTTGCTGCGGTGAGGTTAAAAGATCGAACCGGCACAATCCAGTCCGAAAGCATTCGATTCGACTGCGTCCGGTCATTGAGCAAAGGCTTCCTCCGTACGAGCCGGGACGATCCGCGATTCCTCGAATTCACGGACGGCCGTCCATTCTTCGCCATCGGTCAGAACCTCGCCTTCATCGGTGAAAGTCAATACGTCAACCTCACGAAAGCCGAAGAGATATTCGGCAGGCTCAGCGCAAATGGCGCGAACTTCCTCCGCATCTGGACCTGTTGCGAAGACTGGGCCATGGCCATCGAAGCGAGAAAAAGCGCCTGGGATCGATCGTGGCATCGCAATGCACCGATTGAACCACTTGCCGGTTCCAATTTGTCCAGCAGCAAATACGTGAAAATAGACAGCGACGACAGGATATCCATCACGGTCTCTCCTTCCCATCCGGTGGCGCTTCGGCCCAAAACATGTTACGCGCTCATCGGACGATTCATGGCAAAAGGACCAACGGCGTTGCATGTGAGTGTGGGCCGAAACAACTGGGAATTATCTTACGAAACGACCGATCCAAACGAATGGAAAGAATTCAGACGAGAATTTGTCACCGACCAAAACGAGTTCTGGCTCGGGAGAACATCCCTTACTCTGGTCGGTTCCGGCACAATCTGGTTGGACATGCTGTCCCTCAAAGAAGTTCCCGCCGGTCCGGAATTGCTCTGGGAAGCAGATGTGAACCGCCCGATAAGAGGTTTTTACAACCAGTTAGACTGCTTTGTCCTGGACAACATCATCGAGGCGGCCGAGAGGAACGGCATCTACCTGATGTTGTGCCTATTGACAAGAGATTTATACATGGCGTCGCTTTCCAATAACAAGAGTGCCGAATACCAACAAGCCATTGAGGATGCGAAGAAATTCATACGTTACGCGGTAGCAAGATGGGGTTATTCGACGCATGTTGCCGCCTGGGAGTACTTCAACGAGATCAATCCGGGCCTGCCCACCGACCGCTTCTACACCGAGGTTGGTGAGTATCTGGAAAAGACCGATATCTATCGTCACCTTCGTACGACCAGCACGTGGCACCCTTCGGCAAAAGATTGCCGGCATCACCGGCTGGACATCGCCCAAGTCCACCATTATATGCGCCCCGAAACAAAGGAGGAATTTGAAGATGAGGTGGTGGTCGTGTGCGATAAGGCGCACTTCCTGAGAACACACGCTTCCGACAAGCCCGTTCTGATCGGCGAATTCGGACTGGCGACACCGAAATGGGGCCTCAGCGACTATATGAAACAGGATACCGAAGGCGTACACGTCCATAATTCGCTCTGGGCTTCGGCGTTTTCGGGCACGTCCGGCACGGTGATGTTCTGGTGGTGGGATGAGCTTGATCGCCAAAATGCGTATAGTTATTACCGTCCGCTGGCGGCGTTCCTCAAAGATGTTTCTTTCGTGGGACTGCACCTGATCCAAACCACATCATCCAACGATCATTTTCGGTGGCTCGGTTATCAGGGCAAGGACCGCGCCTACCTCTGGTTAGCCAACAGCCAGGCGACCTGGTACAATCACGTCGTAAGGAAAAAGCCACCGGCGCCCGTGGAAGGTGCCACAATCACCGTGGGGGAGATTCAGCCCGGTAACTATCGACTCGAATGGTGGGATACTTATGAAGGCAAGATCGTTGGGACCGAAGAAGTCTTTTTTGCTAAAGGTCCCTTACGCATCTCGGTTCCATCATTTCATCGGGATATTGCCTGCAAGATACACAGGATTAATGATTGACCCTTGAATAGTGCCTATTGACTATTTGCGCCGTCAGTGGTGAGCGGACCTATCGGACATGCCATTCATGAGTGGGTTCCCATTTTGCGGTTTTTCTGCGAAATGGGGGCCCCAGTCAATAGTGAATATTCAGTCGTACCGTCGGAAGGCGACTTTCAGGATGCGCGCCATAAGCTTCTCATAGGAGATGCCCGCCTTGTGCGCCGACTCGGCGAATTCCTCTCCGTAAGCGATATCCGGATTCGGATTGGCTTCAAGAATGACAAGTTTGTTATCAGGCGTCAGCCGAAGATCGATTCGACCGTAATCCCGAATCTGCAAAACGCGATAGACTCTCTTGCAAATGCGTTCGACGTTCTTGATAATCGCCGGATCCAGCTCGGCAAATCCGAACGTGATATCCCATTTTTTGCGATATTCGGCATTGAATTTGACCCTGTAGGTCGCCATTTGAGGTCCTTTGGCCGCGTCAGAATTGAAAAAACACTCACGGATCGGCAGCACGGCAAGCTTCTTGTTGCCGAGAACGCTGACGTACAACTCGCGGCCTTCGATATACTCCTCGGCGATCACCGCCTGCTGCCATCTTTCGTGAACAAACTCGACACGTTCCTGAAGAGCCTCAACATTAGCGGCCAACGAGGCATTTGAAATACCCTCGGAGCTGTCTTCAAACGCCGGCTTAACGACCAGTGGATAACGCAGCGTTTTCGGCACGCGAAGAGTCCGCTTCAGAGGGAAAAAGGCAAAACCGGGAACGCGAATTTTGTGCAGACTCAGAAGCTGCTTACAGAGCCGCTTGTCCCGGCAGAGCATCAATCCCGTAGCGCCGCTTCCCGTAAAAGGAATATCCAGAATCTCAAGAAGTGCGGCAATGTTTTTATCATATCGCCTGTCTCCGCCAAATTGTTCGGTCAGATTGAAGACGATGTCGGGTTTTCGACCGGTTAGGACACTGACGATCTGTGCAATATCTTCTTCCACCGGCAGAATCGATATGTCGTGTCCCAGGTCGCGCAGTGTCTGGATGACGTGATGTTCGGTCGTCGGTTCTTTCGGAAATCCCGTGAACTCGCGGTCATTCTCGGGTACGGCCGAACCATCCACTAAAACAGTAATCTTCAATTTATGCCATCGGTATTGTGAGGTCATTAGCGACGCCGTTTCCTGCTGACTCTAAACGTATTGCTTGCGATGGTCGTGACTAAAGCCGTAACGGCGATAAGGTCATCGGTCTCGTGCCTGCCGGCATGCAGCTTAAGACTTTCGCAGCGCAGAATGAGTCTGTTGACCAACTGATGAATATCATACTTGCGGTGTCCCGTCCACCGTGTCACGTTGTCGATAATATGCCGGCGATTTTGACGTAAAAGCCGCGACGCCTTGAGCGCCGAAGGACCGGGACGTTGTGTCATAAAGAGTTCCTTGAGATTATCATCATAAAATCCCTTGAATTCACTTCCGAGAACTCTGCGTTTACGCTCGTAGTGAGCGGCCAGGGTGGACGTCATTCGAGCCGCCGACCACGGAGGGGCGCTCTGGGCCGTGTGCAATGGGGCCCGGTCACCGATCTTCTTCATCAGGCCATCGATATATCGCAACTTCCGGATGACCGGCCAGCCTCGATACTTCGTTTCCCAGCTACTGTTCGGGGTTAGCCAGACCGCGAAGGTCTCGGCAAAGTCTTCGTCCGGATGGGCCTGGGCATAATTGTCTTCGAGGTGGATAACGAAGCGTTTCGAGTAAGGCAGGGCGTAGTACGAATTGGTGTAGCGTACAGAAAACTTGCCGAATAATTCCCGCCATCGCGTCTTCTTGTACAGATCATAGGCGTAATTCAGGGCATGGCCACATTCATGACGCAACAGCTTCATACACGTCTCGTCGGTCCCCCCTTCAACGTCAAACATCATTTTCTTCTCTAATTGTTTGAGTCGCGGATGGGCCAGGTAGAAAGGAATACCGATGATAGGCATTTTTTCAGGGCAAAGCCATTCGTCGGCGAAATAACACGACGGATGAAATCGGATGCCCCGGGCGTCGAGTTCCTCTAACAAACGCTGGATAAAAGGCTCAACGGGAGAACCTGGAATCTGTATCTTCAGGTCTCGAACCCGCATCCGAAGTATATCCTCTTCGGTCAGTTTTTCCCAGTCGGCAGGTTTAGAAGTTCGTTTCATGGCCCTGTCCTTATACGAATGTTCCCTAACATAGGAAAAAAACATGCAATATTCAAACAGATTTCAGATAGCGTTATTTCGGAAATGCGGCAAGCCGGGTTTACCTATTTTAACAAGAAAATACGTTAAAGCCAAAATTCCAAGAAGAATAACAGAAAAAGCGTAACACTTGAGATACGATGTGGCACTGTTCTATAAGGCTGCGAAATAGGGGGTCGCTTGTGAGCATCTTGGGGGCAAGCAGGGTGATGGGAAACATAAAAAATGATTTTCCAACGACCCTTAAAGCAGCGCAGATATCTTCTTCTAGACATCGATACACAAAGGGATTTCTTACTCGCCGAGGGTAAGGCATGCGTCAAAAATCACTCGGAGGTTCTGGCCAACATTCGGAGGATCATCGCATGGTCCCGGCGCAAGCAGATCCCTATCATTTCAACCGCAGAAGTGCATCCCAATCACAACGGCGCAAGTGCACTCGCCTATTGCATCGACGGCACGAATGGCCAAAGAAAGATTTCCTATACCCTCCTGAGCAATCGGGCGAGTTTTCCAGCGGACGATTTGAACGCTCTGCCCGCCGATTTGTGGCGCTCCTATCGTCAGATTATCCTCCATAAACGCTGTACCAATCCATTTGACGAGCCCCGGATAGAGCGACTGTTGAGTGACGTGCAGGCCGATGAGTTCGTTCTGGTAGGGGCCGGGACCGAAGAGGCCGTGAAGGCAACGGCATTGGGCCTGCTGCATCGCAGCAAAAAAGTGAGTATTGTGGTAGATGCTCTGGGCTCATACAACAACAAAGAGGCCAAACTGGCCCTGCGCAAAATGAAAACCAAGGGAGCCAAACTGATTGCCACAAAAGACCTTGCAGGCATTTCTCGTCTGCGGCGTATCGGTGCGTGCAATTGCAAAGGCTGCCAAAAAAAAACGTTATACTTAAGACGGGAATCGGCACTCAACTACAGACAACAATTGTCCGATAAATAATTAGGAACAATACTGAAATCTGAGTCAATTAATAACGCTAAAAAAACAGAAACTCACATCCCTCTCCTTGAAGCTGAGCTTGCCGGCCGCGCCTCGCGCGCGGTCGGCAAAGTAAGCCGAAAGCATAGATTTCAAGCAAATAACGAAACGAAAATAATTTCATCTCAAAAAACCAACTCCAGAAGAATTCTGCACAAAATCCCATTCTTAGGCGAAAAAGCCCATTTTGGGGCATGAATCAACAATAGAATCACTACCTATTAAAAATGGGCATTCTGAGAAATTTTCCTTGACGTGAATATAGGGATTGTGGTATAAATGGTAAAGTGAAGCTCTTAAGTCTCCATGAATAACAGCTTCACGGCGTATTACGTATCCATGGTTCCTGGGCAACGACCGGAAGCGTGTTCCGGTATGGGACAGAGTTGGAGTAAGGTAATGCGGCAGGAGACGGAGGAGGCGTGTTAAACAATCGACTGCTCTACTCGACGAGTTGAGCAGAAGGCTTGTATTGCATACCTGCCTATCCTTGCCACTGAGCCTGGTGGTATGGACCAAACCTGTCTGAATTGGTGGTCTGACTTAGCCTGCACAGGGGAGGGTCAGTGGCCAAGATCCTCCATCGTGGAGGTTGATCTGAACCATATAGAAAATAATGCAAGGATCTGTCCCAGCACATGTGATGTAGGATAATCAACGGAAACCCGAATCTTCAAATAAGGGATTTGAAGATATGAAGAAAAAAGCGATTTGTGTGTTCATCTTGTCGCTCTTGACAGTGCCCTGCTATGCAGGTCCGATTTTTAGCACTTTAGGCCTTGGAAACACATATGATATCTCAAACGGCTGGATTTTCGGAACGTGTTCGGATATCGATATGGGGAATCAATTTTCCTTAGCAGGGCCAAAGTCGTACAGCCTGGATACGATTGAACTGGCTGTAAGTTTGCGGAGTGGACCGAACAAACTGGACGTCTGGCTGATGGGTGATATCGCAGGAAAACCGGGCATCATAATCGAGGCGTTTAGCTTCACTCCAACGGGGCAAAACACTTCCCTTTTGGTTGGTGATTCTATCCTCCAACCGGTTCTGAGTCCGGGCACTGAGTATTGGCTTGTAGCCTCCGCTTCAAGCACCGACACCGAGGCAGATTGGATGAAATCTTCACCAACTGTCATGGGAACGACGGCACAAAAGCAAAGTACGGGACCATGGACTGTCTCTCCAAATGAAATATTGGGAGCATTTCGTGTCAGCGGCACTCCCATACCGGCTCCGGGTGTTTTTGTTCTCGGGGGTATAGGTGTGGGGCTTGTCGGCTGGTTGCGCCGACGCAGGACGCTGTAAGAGTAAAATCACAATGTTAACGTAAAAAGGCTGTGAGTCTCAGGTTCACAGCCTTTTTTATATATTTCCTTCCAACTTCCTCCCTTATCCCTCCTCAAATATTCATCAGTGGCCATGCAGGTTCTTCAGCAATGACGGATAGGGGGATCCGTGAGGTGTATGACAATCACAGCAACTTTGTTGTTTCCGCGCCATAGCTGAATCCAGGAACTTCGACTTGTCGAAGCCGGAACCACTGGATTCTTCCGGAAAGGTCACATGAGCCGGGGGAGCGCCGTCATGACAGATCAGACAGAACCCGATCCGGCTGCCGGTCCACGGTTTCTTGCCGCCGGAGTCCGGATCGATCAGATCCACAACACCGCTACGATGCCGGTTAGTGTCATGACACAACAGGCAATCCTTGTCCTCGATAGAGCCGGAGATGTGCTTTGAAACCATATCGAATTCTCCACCCGGACCGAGAATCTGCCGACGACCGTACAAACCTTCGCGGGGATGACAACGGGAACAGGCATCTTTCCTGACACCGAAGTTATCGTCGCCGACTTGTCCCACATGACAGGCTTCACAGCTTTGGTTATCTTTGTGATGATAATCACCATCGCCATGACAATCAACGCACCCGGTTGGCGGAGGTGCGGCTACATTCATCAAATACTTGCCGGAAGACAGTGTCCCAGTCCAAACAGGTTTATTGAGTCCCGATTCGATTTGAGCAAACAACTCGTCAGTCACTTTATGCATATACACCGCATGGAACGGGCCGGCAGTAAAGACCGCCTGGTCGGAGGCACCGATGATCTTACCTTCGATATTTGCCTCCAAAACGTCTCCCGGTGCGATTTTCTGAATCGGATTATCCTGCTTGCGACCACGCGACCTGCGCCTTCTTTCGGAAGATTCTATCGTTAGAGTCTGTCCATTGCCGTTGTCGATAACGATATGTTTGGCGGCATCTGTTACCTTGTGATAAAAATTGATGGATTCGTTCGTCGTGTTCTCGAATCTCAACTGGGCGGCAACGGGTTCACCGAGAACAAAGTTCTCCGGATCGATACTGAGTCCGCAGCGCAAACCATTAGCCGGCTGACCCCACTGCGGTTTCGGGGGCGGCGGCATATGGCCCTGATTGGCAATGAGTTTTCTCAAGGTCCTTTCGACGGGCGGAAGTCTGAAATCCCATGGTCCCTTACCGGCGTAAAAAACGACCTTGCCATCAACATCAACAACGGTGACGCGAACGGGGGCAGCTTTGTAATCGCTGTTGACCTTGCCGTCCAAACCGTCGATCACCATCGGTATCGTAAATTGGAATTTGGTGACACATTCTGTCGCCAGGATAATCCGCTCGCCAAAGGTTTTTGGCCGACCTACGATGCCTGTTATGTTGCCCTTTTTTAACATGTTGGGGTGGGCTTCGCGGATATAAACGATCAGGAACTCGATATCTTCATTGTACGACGCGTACAATCTTTCCATGTCCGCTGCACGGGAAGTAAAGGGCGGTCAGGTGTAGCTGGACATAATCAGACAAACGGGCTTTTTACCTCGGAAGGATGATAATCTGATTGTATCTTTCTCGTTGATCACGCCAACAGTCTTACCTGTTTCATCCGTCCGAAAATTGAGCTTTGGCAACTCGAAATCAGGAGGGAATTCTCCCTGCCGGATCAGGGGATTCTGGGTGTTGACCTGACCGTTGGAAGAAGGCTGTAAGATAATCACCCAGAAAACGATACAAAGCATAATGACCGGCCAGGCTGTGTTTCGGATGCCTCGTTCATGAATTCGTCTCACTGTCAGTTCCTTACAAGGGAGCCACTCAATCATCCTGATTGTATACGATTTACGCTACCCTTTCCAACGTAAAGTCTCTGAAACAATGGTTTTATTGAATTGCATATGAGCCGATCAAGAAAAGCACTTTCCATTGCCTCCGACCTCTGGTATGATCGTCCATCATGTTAAAGTTGTGTGTTCAGGCAGGATTGTCGGTCGATCCCGCGCACGGCGATTTCTTGGAACGATAAAGGAGACAACAGTGAAAACAAAAATCTACAGTGTAATACTGGCTCTGGGCTGCTTGATGGTGATGTCCATCTGCTCCATTGCCACATATGCAGGTAACGTTGTAAGGATAGTCGGTGACGAAGAAAAGTCCGTTCCAAAGTACGAAGAAACCAAATACAATGCCACGCTCAAAGACTACAACTATGATGCTGCCGTCGCGGGAGCTGGAATCGCCAAGCCTATTGATGGCAACATTGGCGAGTTCCTTATCCAGGACGTCAAGCTCACGATGAAGAAGAAGAAGTTCGAGAGCGGTGCTATCGAAACCAAAGAGCTTGGCAAGGTCCGCATCCTATTCTCGTCCTCTCTCGCTCGCGAGGGCTTTATCGCGCTGCTCACAAAGGAGCAGCTCAAACAGCTTGAAGGATTGCTTCCTAAGGAAGCAGTCAGCGCCGCGGCTTCCGCAGGGCAGGCGACAGCGCCACAAGCCTCGGTATTCAAGACGGAACAGGATAAAGTCAGCTATATCATCGGGACACAAATCGCTCAGAGCATCAAAAAGCAGGGTGTTGAGGTTAATCTTGAGCCCTTGATGTTGGGCCTCCAGGACGTTTTGGAGGGCAATACATTAAAGCTCACAAAGGCAGAAACTCAGAAAGTTTTCGCCGCTTTCCAGCAGCGCATGAGGGCAAAACAGGAGGCCGAAAGGAAAATACAGGCGGATGAAAATCTTGCTAAGGGCAAGGCATTTCTCGAAGCCAACAAAACCAAAGAAGGCGTAAAAGTCCTGCCGAGTGGCTTGCAATATAAGGTCATCAAGGAAGGAACGGGAGAAATCCCCACAGCGGACGATAAGGTCAAGACCCACTACCGCGGCAGACTGCTCGACGGTACGGAATTTGACAGCTCCTACAAGCGCAACCAGCCTGCCGAATTTCCCGTAAAAGGCGTCATCAAAGGCTGGACCGAGGCTTTGCAGCTTATGAAAACCGGGGCGAAGTGGGAATTGTATATTCCGGCCGACCTGGCCTATGGCGAACGGGGACGACCCAGCATTCCACCTAATTCCGTACTCATTTTCGAGATTGAGCTGCTTGAGATCGTTAAATAAATAAAGCCATCAGGGCCTATACCGAACTGATCGGTATAGGCCCTGAATTAACTCAAATCATAGTGTGTTTTTAGAGTACGTTCGGCGTTCACTCTCCTGGAACGTCAATACAACGCGATATCATCGAAGTACACTGTACCGGAACCGCCGGACGTTGTCATAGTGTCTTTCGTGCCCAAGCCAATTGTAATCGTATCCACATCGGCTAGGTCCAATCCCTGATCGGCAAGTGTTTGCAACTGAATCACCCATTTCATCCAAGAGCCATTTTGGGCGACGTTTGCGTCATTATGCACTGCCATCACGGGGGCACTACCGCTATTGGCAACAGACACGTACAACGGCTGCGCATCATTATCCAACCTGCCCCGGAACCAGATCACGAGCGCATTGACACCGCTCTCGGTCCAGTCACGTGGATAATCCAAGGTCAAAGTGGCCTCAGAATATGTCGCGGCATCCGGCGCGTTTTCATACCTCAGCGGCAACGACTGAAGGCCGCTATGGACAATCATCTGCTCGGCATAAGGAGGCATAAGGTATCCCGCCTGCGCGCCGTTTTCCGGAACGCCGAAGCCATCGATCCAGCTTTGCCAAATGGCCTCACCGGTTATTTCGTCATCCGTGTATTCCTCGAAGTCGTCCACGGAGAGGAAATCGGCCGTCGTGAAACTCCAGAGAGGCCCTTTCGTCGTGTTGCCCAGGCTGTCTACCTCATCCACGCGCCAGTAGTACGTCATGTACCAGGCGAGTTTACCGGGATCGTAGCTCTCAGCGCCCAGAGCCTTGCTGCCTTTATATTCGAGCGAAGCCAGATCGGCATTGCGGACGGCTTCTTTATCCATACCGAAGTAAACCTCGTGCGAAGCGGCGCTATCGCTTGCCGTCCAGCCCAGCGTCGTCGTCATCTTGACGTCCACGGCGCCGTTTGTGGGGCTTGGATTGCCGACTGCTCCCAATGTCGTGAAGCTCCAAACATCCCCCTTATATGTGTCGGAACTGTCAAATTCATCGACTCGCCAGTAATAGACCTTCTCAGGATCAAGCGGATGAGCTGGCGTATAAATTGTGGGTCCTTGTGGGGTACCTCCCATGGCATTATCTACATCGTCGTAATCGTTTCCAAGATATACTGTGTGCAACTTAGCGCCAAAGCCTGCCGTCCAGATCAGGCTCACGACTGGATTTACAAACTCGGCGCCATCCGCTGGTTCGGGATTATACGCCTTCCTGGGAGCAACGGAGAAGCTCCAGATATCACCTCGCCAGGGGCTGTTGGGATCGGCTTCATTCACCTCGTCGATGCGCCAGTAGTATGTCGTTCCGGGTACGAGACCATCCGGATAGGGAAATCCGGGGAAGCCAACGACGAAGTACATCATGGCTTGATTACCCCGAAAGGCCTCGCCGATCCCCTCGTTCACATCGTTGAAATGATCGCTGAAGTACACATCGTGCGAGACGGCTTTATCACCCGGATTCCAGCTAAGATTCGCCCACGTATCCGTAATGATGGAACCATCAGCGGGGTTAGGATTGAAGGCAATCGGAGAGCTTATCCCCTGCATAAGCTTAATAACCTCGGTCGCCGATAGTGCCCGCTTAAACAGGCAGAACTCATCGATCTGGCCGTTAAATTGCCAACTGTCGTCAACGTCCCGTCCGATGCGAACCCCTCCGCCCCAATTGTCGGCTGCCTTCACACCGGGAAGTGCTTCCACGAAATCGTTGCCATATTCTGCAACGAGTTCCCCATCGATGTACATCGCCCCGCCTCCATACTCGCCGGGAACGAGTTCCCAGGTCAGGGCCATATGGTGCCATGCACCGTATTCGACCGTTCCTTCATACGCATTGATAATGTATTTGTTATCGATGTCGCCGATATGAGCGTGATACTGATTGTTACGAATATAGCCACCGTGACACCAGGAATGCGGCGCTGCCAGGGCACTGAAGACGGTTTGCGTCCCACCTGTATCCTCCGGATTGACCCAGTAGGCGAGCGTCATGGCCGTTGTTGGAATATCTTCGGTAGGGAAGTTGGGCCCGTCCAGATCGAGGTGACTGCCATCACCGGTGACTTGGCAGGCTTCTGAATTCCTTACACCGGCACCGCCAATTCCTTTCACGTCGTCGATCACAGTGGCGTCGTGCCCCTTACCGGATTTATCAAGGACAAAAAGGCTATTCCCGAAGCCCTCAAAGTCATAGTATATAACCAGGGATGGATCTTCACTCGCGAAGACGTTACCAATCCAACCCAACGCTAAAACAAAAGAGAAAAAATAAGTCAATTTCCTACGCATGATATTCCTCCTACAAAAAGATTGATATAAAAACGACGGATAACGATCTGACGATCACCGTACTGCGTCCTTATGCGCCCGGGACAATTCTCACAACCTTACTATTTATACTCAATCATTAACGGCCTTGTCAAGAAAAATTGTTTCAATTTTGCAAGCCCTTTGGTCAAGGTTGTGCAATAAACCGGGATTTAACTTTTGTTTGTTAGAGCGAAAGGACCTTTTTGAGGAAATCAATCACCTTTGGGCGATTGGGATAATTCTTTGATATGAATATCCTTGAAGCGGATTCTCAGCTCATCGTTTCGATGAATTTGCAGCGCGATATGGCCGACCATGCCAACTTTCCAGGCCTCGTGGACCTCGTCGTCGAGAACGCCGTCGCCATTATAGTCCACAACTATGACGCCGTTTAGATGCACCGTGAGCCGGGTGCCGACTGCCTTGATTTCAAGCTCGTTCCAGCCGGGATCTTCATCACTGTAACAAAAGACAAGGTCCGGATGGGCCATAGATGGATTGACCCACTGGCCTTTAGGTACATCGGGATAAAGCCATCGCTTCACGCCTCGCGTTTCGTCCCAGATCATACCGGTTCGCCAAGATCCCGGGGGATTAATGTCAATCTGGGGGCCGTCGAGCCAGCCGGCCTCTTCGTCGTACCGGCTCCTGACCTGGACGCCGCTGTTGCCGGGACTATCGCGAAAGGCCTGGAATCGCAAGCGCAGAATAAAATCGCCGTACTGTCGATCCGTAAGGAGCCAGACGTAATCGTGCTTCTTTCGACCCATCGAATCGGCGAGGATCGTCCCATCTTCAACGCGAAAGAATGTTTTGTCGCTATCGGCAGGGACGCATTTGACGGTCCAGCCGGTCAGGTCTTGACCATTGAAAAGGCTCGTCCAGTCCGTTCGGTCGGTGTGCATATCCTGAGATGAGCAACCGGCGACGAGCAGAGATGCAGTCAAAACACATGTAGTTAAAATCATTTTCGTCATAGAACTCAATCCCAAATATTCAATTCGAACTCATTGAATTGCAGACACTATTTATCCGGCGTTGACAAACTTGAACGGAAACATCAATCCTGGCAAAGATAGCATATTCTTTTCAAAAAGCAACCGTCATTTTCTTCGCGCCGTCTTTTCAAATTATCCCCTTGT
>Ga0272441_10010584_pt1 | contig 13913 bp, 12 predicted proteins | sample SSMProp6N_FD_193582 | JGI IMG/M metagenome (GOLD analysis project Ga0272441, IMG submission 193582) | Marine sediment archaeal communities from Little Sippewissett salt marsh, Falmouth, MA, United States - SSM-Prop-6N | ecosystem: Environmental > Aquatic > Marine > Wetlands > Sediment ... | reverse complement strand
CATGGCTGGGCAATGATAGCTGCGGCAATATTATCGCATGGTTGTGGCACGCAGGCAGGCGGACGAAACTGGTTATTGTAAACTATTCGGCTTCAACGTCGCAGGCCCGGGTAGTGCTGCCGGGTGAATTCATCAGGAAGAAGCAGATAATCTTCAAGGATCACACTGATGATGCCGTCTACAAACGCGAGGCAGCGAAACTTACAGCAAGCGGGTTGTATGTCGTACTTGGCCCCTGGAAAATACATCTCTTTGAACTGTTGTGATCTACCCGTTATTCGGAGTTATTCTGTCACACTTTCAAGACTGCTGTTTAAATGAAGCAGAAGTGTATCTATAAAAGCGTGGTAGAGATCAGCCAGTAAAATAAACCGGCTGCAAAGAACACCCCGGCCCAGTAGATAACTGCAATCAAGCGCCACGTCCTCGATTTCATGCTCACTATCTCCTCTTAGTACTTACTGTTGTTAGTGAATGAGAAAATGCCTGCCGTATAAAAACAACGGATATGCGACCAGAAAGCCGATGACAAGGGAAAGGATGATATTGATCAACCGTCGAAACAAATTATTCGAGGCCATATCTTACACCTCCTGAGTGTTAATTGCGTTTATATGCAAAGGTATCTGCATAGTACATCAGACCCTGTGCGCTGACCTTGGCCATGCGGATTTCTGTTTTGGGCAGAAAGCACACGCCAACAACCCAGGGATAATCCTTATTGATTGGGCAGGTGTAGTAACTGACATAGATATCGTCACCACGTCTGACAACGCCGGTGTAGGCCGTATCCCCGTTGCTGGGCAGATCGAAGAGGAATACCAGTCGGTCGTTCAAAACTTCAAAAAATGCGGTGCGCTTTCTCGCCAGGTGGTTGCCCATATCCGACCTGGGCCCCAGATGGTTTCTGCCGACCGCGAATATCCTTCCGTCCAGAGGGAACAGGGTTGCGCCGTCGAGCCGGGTGATAAAACTGTGGGCATACGACCATTTTGCATAGGGATACTCTGCCTTCGCAATGATGGTGTTTGCCGTTGGATTCCCAAAGGCATAGCCGCCGGTTCCGAGGCTGCTGCAACGCATGGTGGCGATCATGGAGTTATCCGGCAGAAACTCAAGGCACGACTCAAAGGTGCCCTGGGCGGTATAGACCTCTGACACCTCCTGCCAGTTGATTCCATCGCTCGAAGAAAAAAGCACGGTTAGAGGGAAAGTGCCTTCTTCTTCAACAGCATCACCCTCGATGGTTCCCTTGTGCCCAAGAACCGGCTGTACCAAAGGTTTCCTGCCGCTGGCCATGACATACCAGGTCTTGTTATCACTGGTTTTGGGCCGCCACAGGTTCCAGCCACTGCTTGTGACCTGACGTGACGAACCGTCCTGAAAATGGTGGATGGATATGATCGTATCCATCTCACGCGGTTTCTGCCAGTCAACACCGTCGTCGCTGACGCTCCAGTAGGTTGTCTCCGGTTCTGGATCGAAGAGCACATTAGGCAGAAAATACAGGAACAGCCTGCCGTGGATTTCTGCGAATTTCGGATCGCGCACATCTGTATCGGGAACTGTGATACGGGCAACATTTTGCCAGTTCTTTGCATCCTTTGAACGCTGTATCAGCAGTGCACCGTTTTTATCTTCGAGGTGCCATTTTGTCTGGGCGTGGACCAAAAAAAACGACCCTTTAAAAAAGATCAGGTCAGTATTGGAATTATGCTGGATGCGCATCTCATCAACGGCAGGCACAGCAGTCCAGGTCTGGGACTTGAGCATTGGATCGAATTCATACGCAGGAGGATCGCGCATCTCCCAGAAAAGAATCAGTATGGAGATAAAAAGTATCGGTAATAAAAATACTGCTCCAATAATTAAGAAAATTGTTTTGAGTATTTTCATATCCTGCTCCTCATCAAGACAATTGGCACTACCAGATTGCACAACCAAAGATGATCAAGCATTTATTATATAAAATCGTTAAGAGCACTTCCACCAGAAAATATTTTTCCCCCTGCGAAAAACCCCTTGATCAAGCCTGTCTGTATCCTTAGAAACATTCACTTACCTTAACGCATTGCATCACGGAAGAATTACTATTACAGCTTTTAGGGCTGCCATCATGGTAGGATTTATCATCCGGCCTTGATTTGTTTTCATGTTTTGTTGCATGATCAAAACAAAATTCGGGCAGGCATTGAGGAGACACCATGAGCATTGTTCATTTTATACGTCACGGGCAGGGAACTCTGGATGGTGGTGATTATGACAATCTTTCGAAGCTGGGGCAGACTCAGGCCCGCCAGCTCGGAGACATGTTTGTGGAGCGCGGTCTGCGCTTTGGGCATACTTTGTGCGGCGGCCAGAGACGGCACAACCAGACCGCTGAAATCGTTGCCGGGTGCTACCACAGTGCAGGCATTGAATTTCCGGAAATCGAAATCGATACCCGTTTCAACGAAATCGACTCCTACAATATAATCGAAAACGTGATACAGGCTTTTGTCAAGGCAGATAATAAATTCGCCCGGCTGGCCCAAAAATCCAGGGAGGCCCTTAAAAACAACCTTCCTGAAAAATTTGATCTTTTTGATGAACTCTATATTCAACTGATGAAGGCTTGGATAAGCGGAAGATTTCCTGAAATCGAAGCCATATCGTGGGATGATTTTTGCAGCACCGTGCTTAGTGCACAATCGAATCTCAGGGCTTTTGCAGATGATGAGCATATTGCGGTTTTCACCTCGGCCAATCCGATCGGGGTCTTTATCAAAGAAGCCCTTTCACTTTCAAATGACAGGGCACTGGAGGTCATGGATAACATCTACAATACCAGTACAAGCACATTTGTTATCTCTCATGGCAGGCTCTCTCTTAAACACATGAACGTCACCTCACACCTGAGAGCCGACCAGATTACGCGCAAATAGTTGTTTCTGCAAAAAGAGCACATTCAAAATTATTACTTATCTAATACCACATTCCTGTTTAAGGTAAGTACTTCCGGGAAGTAAAAAGTAGCCACCCCTTTGTTACAGACAATGTTATCTGCTAATCACATGGCTTCAGATCCCCAGCTTACGCCGGTTGTTTTCAATATGGGTCAGAATATTTTCAGATGCCTTCACTGCGTCCTGCTCCACATCCATTACCCCGCCGGTCACCTGGACGCATTCGTTGGTGAGCAGTTTCACCAGGTTGGGTGCACCGGTCACCGTAGGAACCGGGTTCACATATGTGTACAGCCCGAAGGCCAGGGCGAAAATGGCGTCAACGGTTGCCTTCTGTTCCATATATTCAGGAGCCGCTGCCGCTATCGGCAGGTCCGGAATCGGGACATCACCAAGGGCATGCGAGATGGCGGCAATGAGATCTGCAATGCGACCGGTATCCGTACATGTTCCGTAACTTAGAACCGGGGGAATCCCCAGTGTGCTGCAGATCTTTTTCAGGCCCGGCCCGGCCAGTTCCTGTGCCTCGAGGGAACACAGGCCTGCAACCTGCATCGCGCCATTGCCGCAACCCATGGAAAGCACCAGAAGATCGCGCTGTATCAACTCCCTTGCAACTGCAACACTGTGCACATCCTGGCCGCTGTCTCTCAGCGAGGTGCACGAAACAAGCCCGACAACACCCCTGAGCGTGCCTTCCTTGACAGCATCGAGCAAAGGATCCAGGCTGCCGCCGAGCGCATCAAGGATACTCTCGGTGGAAAACCCTACCACAGCTTCATGCAGGGGCAGTGCTAAAAACGGTTCTACCGAAGCTCGGCGCTGTCTGAAATTGTCAATGGCCATCTTCAAAAGGTCTGATGCCTGCTCGGATGCCTTTTGCGGCTCGTAATCGATCCTGTCGGTTATACCCTCGAATGCTACCAGGTCGCTGACCGGAATCAGTTTAAACCTGTACGTCTCGGCATACTTGGGGTCGACAGGCATAGAACAGTTCATATCGCAAGCGAACAGGTCGACACAGCCGCTGGCCAGGATGGCTTCCTGCATAATCCAATTGCCGGTAAAACCATAGAATACATCATCCATCTCCCAACGCTGGATCATCTCCTGCCCGGTTTCGATATTGGCGATCACCCTGAGCCCCTTCGCGCCGACAATTTTTGCTTTTTCCTGCCATTCAGGCCTGCGGGCAAGCTGCACCATTGCAAATCCCAAAAACGGTTCGTGCCCGTTGGGCAGGATATTTACATAGTCAGGATCGAGAACGCCGAGGTCAACCCGCATGGGATGCGGCCTAGGAATGGAAAAGAGGATATCCTGGCAATACTCATTCACGATCTGGCTCTGGTAGGCCATGGCAATACTCATCCGCATCGACTTGAGCGCCAGGCTTACATAATAGCCATCAACATTTGTCAGACAGGAGCTTGTCGAGCGCATCATCTCGCCGTAGATCCCGCCGGGAAAAATGTTCAGTTCCTTCCAGCGGGCCTTTCTTTCCTCAGGTGCCAAGGCTGTGACGATCAGGCTTTGCTCGTCGTCCTTACGATTAAAATCTTTCTGCACAAAATCACAGAGCTTCAATGCCAGATCCCGGGTTGATCCTTGATTATCTAGGCCCAAGCGGGATGAAAACACCGTTAGTTTCTGCGGTTCGCTGATCTCAAAAGGTGTCTCACCCCGGGCAGTAGCCCTGAGGGTTTTGATGGTCTGCTCGGCATGATAGTGGTATGTGGAGGCCCCCATGACATTGCGCAGGAGCATCATACGCATAGCCATGCCGTCACCGGTGATCCCGCACACACCCCTCTTGTCCTTGGCCACATCCGCCCGGCAAGGCCCGTTTGAACACAGGTCACACCTGATACCGCCCATGCAGAACGGGCATCTCTGGTCTGGGTTACCGCCCATTCCCTGGGCTTCGTAACGATCCCAGATATTGGTCATTCCATCCCGTTTGATCCGCTCATATAGTTTTCTTACCGAATCATGATACGATATTCTATCTGGTTCCATAGCTCACTCCTTTGAATAAATTCTACAACGTGTTTAGTGTGTAAATCATGAAAGTCTATAAGAAAAATATAAGTTGTAGTGTTAAAAGGTCAATCGACTGAAACTTGATAAAATTATTTGTTACATCCAAAGAATGACACTACTATCTCTGCTGCTGTTTCGATTTACCCGAGGATTTTGATACATCACCATTTTTCATAACCTTGAAACTGAAGGTCACGCTAAAAGTCGGGAAGCAAAACGGTTTGTAAGCATGCGGTAGTGCATCGTCGGTCAAATATTCTGCTCTGCATATAAAAACATAACACACTCTGCTTACAGAATGGTATATCTTAGTAAGAAAACGAGAGTCATCGTACGCAAAGACCGCTGAAGATCGGATTTCCGGTAATAATACATTGTTTCTCATGCACCCTTAAAAAAGGCTGTAGCTGCACATCGCTGAACAAAACTCTATCTATCCATTTTTCTATCAACAAGTCCCGCATTTTTCTCAGAGTTTGGGGACATATACCGGATTTATGCTCCTCTGGGCCGGTAATATCACATGCATAGTGACACTGAAGTTTAAACATACATGGCGTTTTTTAATTGCCATAGCCGCCTCAAGGCATGCTTGTCCTGTAAAACTAATACATAGTGAGATGTTGCTGTTGCAGCAAACTACTCAACAGAATTAGGACAAAAAAGATATTCAGTTAAAATCAGGGGCGGTACAGAATCGCCCCTGTGAATTTTCTAGGCTTTAAAAACGTCAGAAGCCTGAGGTCCCTTTGGGCCCTGGACAATTTCAAAGGTTACCCGCTGTCCCTCTTCGAGAGTTTTGAATCCTTCCTGTTTGATCGAAGTGTAGTGTACGAATACATCGTCTCCACCATCAGATGTGATAAAACCATAACCCTTCTGCTCATTGAACCATTTTACTGTGCCTTCCGCCATTAAATACCCCTTGTTCCAGATTCTCGCGCCAGGCAAGCGGAAAAATCTGTTTGTTTATTTCTGAAAATAGAAACTATCCTCTATGATAGATTGACTTGCGGAAATGCCACCGAACGTATCCTCCACAAATCAAAATTCAATTGCGATATATTCTTTTTCCAGATGTCTGGTACACCTAATTAACTCTTGTGCCCATGTCAAGCAAAAATTATCGGCAAAACGTCTAACACGCTTTGTTTTCAAACCAATAAGTATAACACATCCTTAAGATTTGCTTCACCCGAAATCCTTTTTGTTTATCGCCGCACGGCGCATTTTAGTTATCTTGAATTCGTTCTCGTTTCGCGAGGGCATGATACCATATATCCATTGACATGCTCTGGTGCATATGGCACTTTTTTCAGGTTATGTCTGAACTCGTGAGATTTGGTGTTTCACTTGAGAAAAAACTGCTTGATCGGTTTGATAAACTCCTTGGGAAACAGGGATATACGACCCGATCTGAGGCGATTCGCGACCTCATCCGCCAGGAACTGGTTAAAAGGGAATGGGAAAATGACCAGAATGTGGCAGGTGCAATTACCTATATCTACGACCATCACAAAAGGGGCCTTACAAACAAACTCATTACTCTCCAGCACGACCACCAGGAGATGATCATATCCACCCAGCATGTCCACCTGGATCACGATAACTGCCTTGAGATAGCAGTGGTAAAAGGTCGAGCAAAAGAAGTACAGATGCTTGCCAATAAGCTGCGCTCAGTAAAAGGTGTACGGCATGGAACACTAAGCATGTCAAGCACCGGGAAATCAATTGAATAAAGATATGATCCGAAATTCTTCCCGAACCAAACCCCTGTTCTCAGGCTGAGACTTAGATAATTATCCTCACCGGAACAATCCTTTGCTTTTTTTACTTATTATTTTTTCTGGTAGCACATTTATTATTTTTGTGTTACCAATTCATTATTAATTTGGAATTGGAGGTATCACCATGCACATGGCCGATGCATTACTTTCACCTGCAGTAGGAGGGACAATGTGGGCCGTAACGGCAGGGCTGACTATTTATTCTGCCAGAAAGGTCAAACAAGATCTTGACGAGCGCAAGGTTCCTCTTATGGCTGTGCTGGGCGCCTTTGTTTTCGCTGCACAAATGATCAACTTCACTATCCCGGCAACCGGCTCCAGCGGACATCTTGGGGGAGGAATGATTCTGGCGATCCTTCTGGGTCCTCATGCCGCCTTTCTCACCATGGCCTCGATTCTGACGATCCAGTCTCTTTTCTTCGCCGACGGCGGCCTTCTGGCTCTGGGATGCAACATCTTCAACATGGGTTTCTTCCCCTGCTTCATCGCCTACCCTTTCATCTATAAGAAGATCATCGGCAATAATCCAACAAACGCACGGATTGGAACTGCTGCAACTCTCGCGGGTGTCATCGCCCTCCAGTTAGGGGCCTTTTTTGTTGTGCTCGAAACCATTTCTTCAGGCATAAGCGAACTGCCGTTTTCTACCTTCGTGCTTCTCATGCAGCCAATCCACCTTGCCATCGGTATTGTTGAAGGTATAGTAACTGCCGCAGTTGTCACCTTTGTCTGGAAGGCACGTCCCGAAATCCTTGAAATGACCGAAAAGCATCTGGCCGGTGAATTTTCCATGAAAAATGTACTTGCCGGCCTGGTAATTATCGCCGTCCTTACCGGTGGCATGCTGTCCTGGTTCGCATCGGCCTACCCGGACGGCCTCGAATGGGCCATGTTTCGTACCGCCGGCAGCGAGGAACTCGCTGATTCTGGTTACAAAGCCCATTCGGCCCTGGCCGGAATTCAGGAAAAAACGGCCTTCATGCCGGACTACACATTCAAGGATAACCCTTCTGCCATCGCGGAAGTTGCCGTCGATGAGGAATCATGGCCCGCGGTAAACACCGGGACATCCACTGCCGGGATTATCGGCGGAGCATTAACCCTGCTCCTGGCAGGGCTGATCGGTTTTGCCCTGAAATGGATCGGCAGGAACCGTGAGATATCAGCAGGGGCGTAAGTCTCCCCGGCTATTATATAGAGGATCTCAATGAAAAACCGTACGCCGATGACGTCTCATTATGCCTAAGGTTGAAAAGACCTTGGGCTCCATGGCGGCCCTTGATGACCTTGCCCTGAACGAGACGACCCTTCGATCGCTGGATCCCCGCTCCAAGTTGATCACCTCTCTGGTTTTCATCGTGGCGGTAACATCCTTCGGCAAATACGACCTGCTGAGTCTTTTGCCCCTGGTTATCTATCCCGTATCCCTCATTGCGCTGGGTAATATCCCGGCTTGGGAGATAACAAAAAAGATTCTGTATGTCTCACCGTTTGCCGTATTCATCGGGATTTTCAATCCTGTCTTCGACCGTGAAATCATAGTGCAGTTCGGCTCGTTTGCCATTCCGGGCGGCTGGATCTCATTTACCGTCATTATGGTCAAATTTGCACTCACAGTAAGCGTTGCTTTGATACTTGTGGCAACATCAGGTTTCGATTCGGTATGCTTGGCTTTGGCCAAGCTTAAAGTTCCACAGATCTTCGTGGTCCAGCTCATGTTCATATACCGTTATATCTTCGTCATGGTTGATGAAGCCTCCCGGATGGTCCGCGCCCATAAACTGCGCTCATTCAGACGAAGCAGTATAGATTTTCGAATATTCGTTTCCATGATCGGACAACTGCTCCTGCGTACGCTGGACCGGGCTCAGCGCATTCACGCAGCAATGATTTCCCGTGGATTCACCGGCGAAATCCGTCTCACACGCGAGCTCAAAGCCGGTCTCATTGACTGGATCTTTGTCCTTGGCTGGTCTGTTTTTTTCATTCTCGTCCGGATCTACAATATCCCGGAGTTGCTGGGCCTGCTGGTCATGGGAGGTCTTACATGAGTCATCATATAGTCGAAGTCAAAGACCTTGAATATGTGTACCCTGATAACACCCACGCTTTAAACGGGGTTTCCTTCAAAATTACGCACGGCGAGTCGGTAGGCCTGGTGGGGGCTAACGGCGCGGGCAAATCCACCCTCCTGCTGCACCTCAACGGTTGCCTGTTCCCCAAGAGCGGCAGTGTACATATAGGCGACTTTCCCCTCACTAAAAAAAATGTTGTTGATGTTCGCCGCCATGTCGGCATGATATTCCAAGACCCCGATGACCAGCTTTTCATGCCACGTGTCTTTGATGACGTGGCCTTTGGCCCTCTGAATCTGGGCATGCCCCCCGATGAAGTGAAGGATCGTGTAATTTATGCACTCAAACAGGTTAACGCCGATCATCTTATTAACCGCCCGCCCTACAAAATCTCCGGCGGGGAAAAAAGGTCCGTGGCCATCGCTACAGTACTATCCATGGCTCCTGATATCCTTGTTTTGGATGAACCGAGTTCGGGGCTCGATCCCAAATCCCGGCGCAAACTTATCGGCCTTTTAAAAAACTTTACCCACACCAAAATCATCGCTACGCATGACCTGGATCTCGTTCTTGATCTTTGCGAGCGCACCATAATCCTAAACAACGGCCGCATAGCCATCGACGGTAATACCAGAGACATTTTCGGCAACGAAATCCTGCTGGAAGCAAACCACCTGGAAAAACCGCTCACAATGCAATGCTCTTAGGTTGTGGGATCAAAGGTAAAACATACTTTAAGAAACTGATATAAGCAGTCATAGACCTCAATCAACTACAAACACAACTGGTCTACAAGAATACCGAGCTATTGCCAGCTTGTTTTGATAACCAAGGCAATCCGCAGGGTCCTGATTTTGAAAAATTCTATCAAGGCCCGGACTGGTAAAAAAAGTCAGCAACCCAAGCAACTTATAAAACCCCGAAGAAATATTTTGGATCATGATCTCTTCTGTGATACCGCGGGGGTCTTTGCCGCTTCTGATAACATCGGTTATGACCACGCAGGTATTAAGAGTTTTCGAATTGCCTTTATAAAGTACCCTGCCTTTTAAATTCTTAAAACATCAGAGAAATTAGAGAAAATTGATTGAATCAGCCTGGCAAATCATGTATCACTGATACTGGTATGACCACCAGCCATGTTTTTTTCACGAGCACATACTTTAAGAAAGGAGACAGTCAATGGCAGATTATGATGTTATCGTGATCGGTGCCGGAAACGGCGGGCTGACCGCAGGGGCGCAACTGGCGGCCAATGGGACAAAGGTCATCGTCCTGGAGCAGCATAACCTACCGGGAGGCTTTGCCAGCAGTTTTGTCCGCGGGAGGTTTGAGTTCGAACCATCGCTGCATGAACTGTGCGATGTGGGGCCGGCAAACGATAAGGGCAGCGTTCGCACCCTTCTGGAAGATGATTTGGGCGTAAACGTCGATTTTGTAAGTGTGCCCGAGGCCTATCGCTTGATCCTCACCGAAGAAGGTCTTGATGTAACCATGCCCTTCGGCATCAACGAATTCGTGGATGCCATGGACGGATATGTTCCCGGCAGCCGATCCCAGATGCGGGCATATCTGGACCTTTGCAAAGAGGTTCTTGATGCTCTGACCTATCTTGGCGAATCAAAGGGTAATCCTGACAAAAAGGTTCTCATGAAAGAACACGCCAATTTTCTCAAGACCACACCCTACACGGTCGAAGAGGTTACACGCCGCTTCAAAATCCCCGAGCAGGCCAAAAAGATCCTGTATGCTTACTGGTGCTATATCGGGCTTCCCATGAGCAGAATGAGCTTCACGCTGTTCTCTGCCATGCTCCATAAATATCTGACCAAGGGCGCCTACATACCCAGGTATCGTTCGCACGAAATGTCAAGTGCCATCGAGGCCAAGCTCCTGGAAAACGGCGGCAGGATCGAATACAACACCAGAGTGGATAAAATCCTGGTGGAAAATGGCAAGGTCACCGGGGTGGAAACCTCGTTTGGTGATCGTATCACCACAAACCATGTGATCTGCAATGCATCGCCGACCATGACCTACAACAAATTGATTTCTCCGCAATCCGCAGTCCCCCAGATCGCCTACAAAGAGGTCAATGCCCGCATTCACGGCTCCAGCGCCTTTGTGCTCTATCTGGGGCTCGATGCAACTGCCGATGAACTGGGCTTGAGCGACTACAGCTATTTCATCTACGATCATATGGATACCGACAAGCTCTATGCTTCATTCAACAATCTCTTTGATCCAACTGTCCAGGCCACCATCTGCCTGAACAAGGCCATCCCGGATTGCTCACCCGCCGGCACATCGATCATGTCATTTACGATCCTTTACCGGCCGGGCGTTTGGGATAATGTGAAGCCCGAAGATTACGTGGCAACCAAGCGCAAGATAGCGGACCAGCTCATCGGAAATTTCGAGCAGGCCACAAATATCCACTTGCGAAAGCACATCGAGGAAATCGAGATCGCCACCCCGCAAACTTTTGCGCGCTATACCGGATCGTTCGGCGGCGGCGTATACGGCTATGAGCCCGAACCATGGGATTCCATCATCCCCCGGATGATGTCCATCGAGGATGAAAAATATATAGAGGGTCTGCGCTTTACCGGCGGCAATGCCTTCAGAACCTATGGCTACAGCAGTTCCCTGCTCTGCGGACAGACCGTAGCGCTTCTGACTTTGAAAGATATGGGGGTGGTGTGATGAAGATACATGTGAAAGGTAATATTCGAGACCTGCTGGCATTTAAAAACCTGGTCCCCAAAAGAAAGAAGCGGATTATGCGCTCTTCTGCCACACCCATCGGGGCAGATGCGGTCGGCGAACTTTCAAGGCGCCTGCATCCCCAGCGGCAGCACCTTGTGATCAGCGCGGTCAAAGACGAGACTTCCACCACCAAAACATTCCGGCTCGTCCCCGACCCTGATGCACTCACCCCCGAACTGGCGCCGTTTCAGGCCGGCCAGTATCTCAGCATCAAGGCCGAGGTCAATGGTGTCCGGATTACCCGCCCGTATGCCATCTCATCCTCGCCGGGTGAAAAAGAGTTTTACGAGATCACCCTGCGCAAGACCGAGAACGGCTTTCTAACCGAATACGCCTGGGCAAACTGGAAGGTGGGAACAAAGCTGGACAGCTCCGGGCCCGAGGGCACATTCACCTATGAACCCCTGCGGGACACAAAAGAAATCCTGGGGCTTGCCGGCGGCAGCGGCATAACGCCCTTCCGTTCCATGATTAAAGACATCGTTGAGAATGATCTTGATCTCAAACTCATGCTGATCTACGGGATCAAATGCCCCGATGACATCATTTTCGCTGATGAATTGCAGGAACTCGCCAAGACAGCGCCGGAGAAAATTTCGGTGCACTACGTCTGCAGCGAACCGGATTCGTGCTGGCAGGGCCGCACCGGTTTCCTCTCGGCCGATTGCATCACCGAGCTGGCAGGAGATTTAAGCAACAAGACTCTCTTCATTTGCGGGCCGCCCCAGATGTATCGCTATCTGGAAGAGGAATTGAAGAGCCTGTCTCTGCCGAAGAAGCGCATCCGGCGCGAGGCCTTCGGCGAGGTCAAGGATATCGAACAATATCCGGGCTTCCCGCCAGAGGCGCAGGGCAAGAGCTTTAAACTCAGCGTAACCATGGCCGGTAAAAGCTTGGAAATTCCGGCGCTGTCAAACGAAACGATCCTCGTGGCCATGGAACGGGCCAACCTCGCGCCGCCATCCAAATGCCGCTCGGGTGAATGCGGGTTCTGCCGCTCAAGACTTGTCGCAGGCGATGTGTTTGTCCGGCCCGAAGACGACGGCCGGCGCGCCGCCGACAAGATTTTCGGCTATATTCACCCCTGTTCTTCCTACCCGCTATCAGACATCGTTATTGAAGTGCCGCGCGACGTATAGCAAAAAAGGGGGGCGCCCAGCCCCCTTTTTGTCCTGATATTGTTTATTAGAGACTCGGCAGCACTAAATCTGCCGCAATCTTAAAATTACTCTTCAATCCCGAAACTACGACTCTACAGGGGACAAAACTTTATGAATCATTGCCCCGCATTTCTTCCGGGATGGGCTCGTCGGGTTTTACCCCGTATTTTCTCTGGCGGGCTTTTCCCCACCAGCACCCCCCGGACGTCACCAGCATCTCGATTTTCTGAATGAACTTGGCAACAGGGTTTCCCTGGCGTGCACGGGTACAGATCGGACAGCCATATTCGCAATAATCCGAGTCATTCGGATTGAATATGGGCATCTTCCAGCCATTCCAGCCGTATTTGTTCGATTTCATAAACAGCCCTCCTTTGTTCCATGAATCATCTGTTTTAAGGACACACCGATTGTACCACTATTACCGATGCACGGATTGATCTTTCTGACACGCTCCTCATCGAAACCCGCCCGCTGATTGTTATCCGCAAAAACGCTCCTCTTGATCTCAACAACTTTATAATTATCCATTCTATGAGTTCAGGCAAATGATGTACCTGATTGGTCGTTTTGCAACTACCCGATATCATGCTTTATTTTTACCAGTCACGTCTAACGGCTAACATTGGTAATATATTAACAGCCAGAGCGGTTAATTGTGGACACTTGCATACTATTTAGAATCTGACCAAGTTAACTTTCTGATATATCAGTGTTTATTTTATGATAAATATGTATTCTCAGGGCTTAGAACTTGGGGTTAAAATGGGCACATTAAGGAGTTGCAGTCTCAATGAAGAATTGACAGCATGGACGGTAGAACAACTCATTTGCAATCTTAAAACCGCTTTTTCAGGCATAAAATGACGATTCTAATTCTAAAAAAGGCCAATATTAAGATTATTTACGCATTATCTCAATTAGTTACCTTGGTCAGACCCGAGATAGATTTCATGTGCCTTTTTTGCGAAGCATAAATGAAAATGCCGGCCATAATTCAGTTCCTTCTGGCACATTAGATCCGCCAATTTGAAACAGAGAGAATTCTTCACCTTGAATATTCCTCAAAATCAGATTTGCAGCACCATTATTCATTGCAACTCCTAATTGAGCCCCGTCCACTGGAATTTCATC
>Ga0272441_10010583_pt1 | contig 13913 bp, 7 predicted proteins | sample SSMProp6N_FD_193582 | JGI IMG/M metagenome (GOLD analysis project Ga0272441, IMG submission 193582) | Marine sediment archaeal communities from Little Sippewissett salt marsh, Falmouth, MA, United States - SSM-Prop-6N | ecosystem: Environmental > Aquatic > Marine > Wetlands > Sediment ... | reverse complement strand
CCTTGGTTTCGGCAGCTGTTGCTGTAGGCGCGGCCGTAAGAGGGAGGATAACAGCCACGCCGAGAACCTCCGGCGGCTGCTCCGAAAGGTGCCGCTCGTGCTCAATCTCCACCAGGCGGGCATCACGGCGGTGGACGAGTTCGTCGCGCCGGGCGACCTCTTGGGCGCGGTTGCCCTTGAGGTTCAAGGCCTTGGGGTCATTCGGGTTCAAGAACTCCCGGATCTTGCGGTCGTAGTCGATGATCTTGCGATTGGAGTCGGCGATGAGGTGGTTCAGCGACTTGCGGATGTACTTCTCCTTGATGGCGAGTTCGCGGCCCCGGCGCTCGGCGACCTCCTGGAAGTAGGGGGCCACAATGGCGTCGAGGGCCCAGTCGATGACGCCGTCCTCGTCGTGTGCGCCCTGCTGGAGGTCAGCGGCGACCTGCGGTGCCTGGTCGGGCGACTTGAGATCCAGAAGGGCATAGGGCTGCGTCTTCCGGTAGCCGGCGTCACGTCGCTGGACGGCGAAGAGCCGCTGAGCGATAGTGCGGCCGTGACCGTCCTCGATGCCGCTCTTGAGGAGCCAGAGAACCTCAGGCTGTGTGGCGTCGGCGTTGTAGAACACCGCGCCGCGGAGCAAGGCCGGGCCGTACTCGCGGAGCACTCGCTCGACGACGCCCTCGAACAGCGGATGGCCGGGCCCGACGAACTCGACCTCTTGGTACTGGCCGGTGAGGTCCTTGTCGAACGTAAGGCGGGGGTAGGTCTGGCCAACCTTGCCGAAGCGACGCTCGACGGCCTCCGGCAGTCTACGGAGGTTGGGCGGCACGCGGGTGATGGTCCAGACGCCTTTCTGGCCCTTGACCTCGGCGATGGTCCCGCCGAACGAGCGGTAGGCCTCGATGAAGAACCGCTCGATGTACTCGGGCATGAGCCGCTGCTCTTTGCTTTCGCGGACCTGCTCGGCCAAGGCGGCCATGTCGATGTAGCGGGAGCCGAGGGCCTTATCATGCATCTCGGACCGGATGCGGGCAACCTGCGTCTCGTCGGTGTGCACGTCGATTTCGGCGAGGATTTCCTGGAGCGTGCGACGATTGGCCAGCCAGGCACGCATGAGTTCGTCGAACTTGGGGGCCGAGATGATCTCGCCAATGACGTCATAGACGCGGTCGGAGCCGAGGGCCTTCTTCATGGCCTCGAGTTTCAGCAGGAGACGGTGCACGACCTCTCCCTCGCGCGTGTTCGAGGCGACGAGGTTGAAGATCATGACCTCCTTCTGCTGCTTGTAGCGGTGAATGCGGCCCATGCGCTGCTCAAGGCGGTTAGGGTTCCAGGGGATGTCGTAGTTGACCATCAGGGAGCAGAACTGGAGGTTGATGCCCTCGCCGGCGGCCTCGGTGGCCACCATGACCGAGGGGCAGTGCTCGAAGAACTCCCGCTCGGCGTCGATGCGCTTCGGCAGCGCCATCCCGCCGTGGATCGTGCAGCAGTGGAAGCCGAGGTCGCGGAGCCTGCGGAGGAGGAAGTCGAGCGTGTCCTTGTGCTCGGTAAAGACGAGGAGGCGCTCGTTCTTGCCGGAGACGTGCTTGGAAATGACGTTCCGAAGCTCCTCGAACTTGGTCTCGACCACTTCGCGCTGGGCGTGCTTGGCCTTACGGACCAGTTGCTCAAGCTCGGCGATCTCGGTCTCCAGTTCAGCCATGTTGGAGGCGAGTGTCAGGCGCTCGACGACTTCGTCCTCGAATTTCCACCGCTCGGCTTCGGTCAGGTCTTCGAGCTCCTCGGGGATCTCGCCGAATTCTTGCTTGAGCTGACCGAGCTTCCGCAGACCTCTGAGCCGCTTGAGACGGCGCTCCAGCGAGAGGGATACCGCCACGATGCTGGAGGCCAAGCGACGCTGAAGCACCGTGAGGGCGAGGCCGACGTTGCGGTTGCCCTCGGACTCGGCCCGCTGGAAGTTGTTCTTCACGTAGGCCGTGACGGCCTCATACAGATCGACTTCGGCGGGCGACAACTCGTAAGGCAGCGTCCGCACGTGCCGAGGCGGGAAGCAGGGCGTGCCGTCGAACTTCCGCATGTCCTCCTTGAGCCGGCGGATCATGATGCGGTTCTCGTCCTGCACGCCGGCCTCGGCCAGGATATCGCCCGTGGCGTAGAGGTCGCGGTCCAGGAGCTGAAGCAGCAAAGCGAAGTTGTCCGGGTCGCCTTTGTGAGGCGTGGCTGTCAGGAACAGGAGGTGGTCTGTTCGCTCCCTCAGGAACTCGCCCAACTCGTACCGGGCCGTCTTGTCGATCTTCGTGCCGTAGCGGTAGGCGGCCATCTTGTGGGCTTCGTCAACGATGACCAAGTCCCACCGCGTGTCGCGCATCATGCCTTGGACGTCATCCTGGCGAGCGACGAAGTCAACGGAGGTGATACACTGCGGCTTGTCCTCCCAGATATTCCGGCCGTAGGCCGCGTTGACCGTTGCACGGTTCACAACATCGAAGGTCTCGCCGAACTTCTCGTGTAGTTCGCGCCGCCACTGGTCGGTGAGGTTGGCGGGCGTGACGATGAGAATGCGCTCGATGAGCCCGCGCAGTTTGAGTTCTTTGATAAGCAGGCCGCCCATGATTGTCTTGCCGGCACCGGGGTCGTCTGCGATGAGCAGTCGGATACGTGGTTGGGTCAACAACCGACCGTAGACGGCGTCTAGTTGGTGCGGAAGTGGGTCGACCTGCGATACAGAGACCGCGAAGTGGGGGTCGTACTGGTAGGCAAGGCGGATGCGATGTGCTTCGGCCGCCAACCGGAAATGCTCAGGATCGCCGTCCAGTGCGGCCCGTTCGGACGGAAGCGACACCTGTACGGTGGTGCCGATGTCAGCAAGCGGGATGAGTTTTGCGGAGTGCTGGCGCGACTGGATCCCGATCGCATGGACCTCGAGTCGGCGGGCCCTGAGCTTGACAGAAAGGACTCGGACGGGCTCTGTCCAGTGTGGGCCTTCGAGTATTGCCCCTTCTGGGATCTCTGACATTACGCCCCCCTATATACACAGAGCTGCAACAGGGCTTCTGCTCGAAACAACCTCCACCAAGCACGGCCAACCAGGCATTTTGACACAATTTTCGGTTTTTTCAAGTCCCCTGTTCTTGAGAGCACTAGCCGATATGGGCTAGCTCCTATTTCGTAGCGCCCGCTGTGTGTTCCCACGGCGGGTGCTAGAATTGCGGCGGTTCCAGAGAGCCCCGGGGGCCGTGTCCATCGACATTCTCGACGCCATTCCGATTGCCTCTTCCCTTGACGAGAAGGACCGCCTTATCGTTCGAGGGTTTTCCAACACCGGCAAAGGCACGAGTGATAAGGGGGTTACCCAAAAAGACGCAGGACTATTCCGCGACGTAGCCAAAATCCACGAATGCTCGGGACAGGAATGCACGATGCTTATCGAGGACCTCGGCGTGAGCCCCTGAACCGGGAAACCATAGAATACCTGTTGCTCCTCCTGTCGTTTTCACAGAGTAGTCCCGATCCTAAGCTATGGGGCAATCCGGCCCGCCTGACCTCGTCTGCTCGCCTGTATACGCGAGATTTTCAACGTCCACGAACACATGCCCCACATGTGACAGCGGGCGGTCCATCGGCAGTCCGAGGTGGCAGTGACAGGCCGCAATCGCCTCATGCCATTCGTCCGCGCTCGTCGGCCCGTTCACATCCGAGGCGTTCACGAGATTCACGAACAGCAGGTGGGCCGGGATGCCGTTCAGGTTCCGGAGCAGGTACAGGTGGGCGAGACGGTTCGTGTACTGGTAATAGGTGCCGGTCCAACCGGGCGGCTCGGCTGCCTGCGCCGGGCCCGCGGCCTCTTGGCAGAAGAACGTCCGCGCGCCCGCGAGGCTCTTGCGGATCAGGGCAAGAGACTCCTGCGATGCTTGGCACGGCGGCGACGCAAACTCCGCAAGGTGGGCCTTTGCCTCGACGAGCAGCGGCTCGTTGCCGCCCGCGAGCCCGAGGGCATCCCACTGGGGGCCGCGCTTCGGCCAGAACGCCTCCAGCGGCACGCGCTCTAGGCGAATGCCGAGCAGGTTGAGGAACGCCTCGTCGCGATACTCGGCGAACTCATCGCAGGCCAGCGGGGACCGCCATTCGATATTTGCCGTCGGGTCGAACCCCAAAGCCTCGCGAACGGGCGCGTTGAGCCGCTCGGGCTGCTCGTTGACGAGCACCTGGAGCCAGTACTGGCTACCTTTGCTGGCCTTCGGTTGCGCAACACGCACCGTAAGCCTCCTTGCGCTGTCGTGTTCAAGCCGTTGCTGGAATGCGCTCCCTTGCCGGTCGACGAGGGCACGTGCGGCAATCGTCAATTCCCGTCGCTAACGCCCCATTCGAAACCCATAGCCTCGATCTCGTCGATCAGGCTCCCAGTTTCCAGAGGACCGGCGAAGGCCCCGAGGTCGTCTTCAAGGATCGCAACGGCCTCGTCATATCTGTCGGTGCCCTCCACATCGACTGTGTGGTACACGAGGCGATCCAGGCCGGCAAGACGTGCCGCAAGCACTTGGAGCATGGTCATCAGCACGCGATTGCCTCCGTACGCGCCGCATCCCCAGAACCCGGTGTGAACGCTCACCGTCGGTTTATCCTCGCGGCCACAACGCGACTCGACCCGGGCCGCCAGGAAACCGGAGTAAGCCGTCTTCAGAATGAAGGTGATCTCATCGCGGCCGTAGCGCCCCGATCCATAGGACGGAGCCTCGGTGGCCAGTATGTTTGTCACCGTGGGTGGGTCCAGAACCGTGACGGCCCGTTTGATGGTTTCAACATCGGCTTCGGCGAAACGATTACCGTAAAGACCGCAGGGCCGGCCCTCAGTCGGGTTAACACCCGTCGCAATCCGGCAGCGGCGTTCGGCTCCCGTCACCAGGATTGGAGTCGGTTGATCGTTCTCCACCGTCAACGTCGATTCACCGAGGGACAGCAGGGCTTCCCGCAGGGCAGCGAGCACCGGATGCTCAGCCACCTGCATCTCGTCCTGGGCAAGGAGACGTGAGCCGTACGCGCAGAACAGGTCGGACGCAGCGAAGTTAAGGTGCCAATCCGCCGCCGGCGGTCCAGCAGGCGGCGGATCGTAGGTGAACACACCCTCGTGCACTTCCAGGGAGGGGGCCCTGACACTTGCCTCCAGCGTCTCGGGCAACGTGGCAGGCGGCCATCGGGTATATACGACTTCTCCCCCGTGGACGGTGCCGGGCGGGCAGGCCAACCGATATACCACCTGCTTGTTCGGGTGACTCCAACGGGGCGGATACCTCTCCATCAACTCACGCGCCTGGAACACCCTGCGGCTCAGCGGTTCCGTGGTCTCGTCGCCCGGCATGGCATTCCTTTCCGAGAATGTGACGTATCAGGTACAGTATAGACCCGCACCTGCCGGGGTGCCAGCATGCGAAGTGTGGAATGTCACGCTCCCAGCCAGAAGTTACTTGTCGACGTGACTGCAATTGGCTTTTATATGTTCTACATTGGAACGTGGTGCTCGGCGGAGCGTCCGCTCGACCGTCCTTAGTGGTTCATGGGTCTCTTGAAAAAAGAGCAAAGTGCTCAAGCTCCAGGCATCGTATAGAGAATTTTTGTCTTTATCCCAAGCCGCCAAAACCATCGCGGTCCATCCACACACGGTTGTCCCGTGGATCAAGCGAGGCGTCAGGACCGCGGCCGGGCGCCGCCATCTCCAGGCCCTGAAGGCTGGCGGTCGCTGGCGCATCCAGCCTCAGGACCTTGATGTTTTCCTCGATGCCACGAATGCCGACACCCATGGGGGCCAATATCGCCCGCGTGAGTCTGCCGCCCGCCGACATGAACGGGCCAAACGCCACCTCGTCGCAATGGGTGCTCTCTAAACCGGTGGCCGGGCGCAGGCAGTCCCTTCCGGCAGGAGACCACGTTCGGCTTTTGCCTTTGTCCTTTTGCGGAAAGGGGCTGATCTTTGCGTGGGATCTGGGATTTGCAGGTTTTAGGGTGCCGCCGGGGCGTGTACTTACGCCAACGAAGGCGAGACCACAAGCCGCTTCGCGGTTCCGCTGACGGCGTGCTGTTAGTTCACCTTGCCAGTGACCGCAACACCTCGTCGCGCAATTCCATGGCGGACCGACACAATCGGCTTGCAAGGATCTTCAGCAGTTCCAAGAACGCATTGCGCAGGGCGCTGTCGTTCTGTACTGCGTCCCGATGCTGCGACCAGCAAATCCAGAGGGCTTCAGCAATCGACGATTCCACCTCACCTGAGCGGAAACCTCGCCAGTTGTAGTCAGTGTACTGCACGACGGCATCGCGTATCCAATGGACCGCCGGGCAGACAAGGGGCTTTGCCCCTGGCTTCGTCAAGAAAGCGGTGAAATGCCGCATGGCATATCCATCCTTGAGCCAGGCTGCCGCCCAGCGCTCGTATAGGTCTATTACCGAGCGCATGGGATCGGCAAACTCGTCACGCCCAATTCTCTCCGAGCCTAACCCCAAGCCCATAAGCTCGATATACATCTTATTCAAGCGAAACGCCGCCCTTCCTTCAGGAGACCAAGCAGGGGATGCGAGGCAATGCTTAATCATTGGCCGCCAGCGTTCGACAAATGCAGCTGGGCTTTCTGCCGCGTCCGGCCCGCTTATCGTCCAGTTCTGGAGAAAGGTCTCGACCCAGTAGTGAGCAGGGGGGCCCAAATCCAGAATCGGCTCCCAGAAGCGTTTGGGCTTCTCCCCAGCCTCCATCTGGGCCATGAGACGAGCGACACCCTCAAACACCCAGTAATCATAGGGATAGGGCGTATCGGACAGTTCTTCGCTTTCATCCTCGTCGTCGTCCGCTTCAACCATCCTAAGAGTTACCGCGAGGAGGCGCGACCAAGTCTCTATCCAAACCTGCCTCTCCGCTGCGCCTCTAGCCGCAGAGAGCGATGGCAGCCATGCAAACGCCGATTGAAGAACCAGTGGGTCGAAACCGGGGGACTTTATGGATCTACTGCGGCGATGTCGCCGTGGAGAGACTGGAGGATTGTCCTCGGAATCTACTTCGCGATCCGCCTCCTCCACTTCCTGTATTACTTCATCACCAGAACCTTCTATACCCCAGAGCCTAGTTCTATGGCGTTGTTCCAACCTCTCAAGCAAGCGGCATGAGATGGCCTCCACCCGGTCCCATGGCAGAAGGGCTGCTGGGACCGCTCTGCCTGCAAAGGCACGTACAAGCCTCTGATGCCAGCGTAAATAACGGTTCCTGTCGACCTGAAGGACCTCTGCTCTTCGCATGATTCGGCTCAGTGCTGACCACAAAACGGCGATGTTCTGCATTCTAATGAAGTCATCACCGATTCGCGACCTAAACTGGTAGCCTGCTCGCATGGTTAGTGCCGTGGTGGAATGAAAATAGCCAGCTACGCTCTCGGCAACTAGACGCCGCACGCCTTCGGCTTCTGCGTTTTCGGCAAGCAACGCCACAGAAACCTCTCCAGCGAAACAGCTCCAGTCCGTCGTCGTAACAGTCTCGGGAAACGCGAAATGCTCAGGCTCAGGAGGCGACTCGACAATGGACACTAGGCGCTCTACGCACCAAGCAGTTTTCTCGGCATCTTGATCTAGCCACGCTCTGTGGTTCGTCAACAAGACGGCTATTCCGGCGCAAACGGCATCCTCAATGCGGTGCCGGGATAAGTCCGGGGCTTCGGTCGCCTCTATTGCATTGATCTTCTGGAGCTGGTCCCAGAATGCGGGAAGTTCCCCTTGTTCCAAAGCCTTCTCTCCGTCCAACAGTTGCCTGCACTTCCACGGGAACGTCAGCACCTCCATCCCCAACTCGCTTCTCCGCAGAGCGGTTTCTGTTCTGTCTCTGAGGTGTTCCGGCCACTCCAACCCAATATAGACCCGGCCGTCCTCACCTTTGGACGCTCTGTAGTTCGCAGGATCAAGCCTCGCGATAAGCAACTCCAACGTCTCATTGTCCGAATCGGCCGCGAGTTCTGCAGCCCAACGCTCGCGCGTCTCGTCAAAGAACTTCTGGACCCCTTCGTCTGTCAGCAGATAGTACACGGCCAGTTGCTGAAGGGACTGCTTCCGATGCGGCATCGCGTGCCAATCCCGCACCAAATTGAAGATGCGCTCTCCGCTTCGAGACCAACTCATCATCTCAATGCCCCAAACATCGGAGTTGGCCAGGATATAGTGGTCCCATTCGTAAATCTGCCAGATGCCAAGCAAAGGCATGAGCGGCCCAGCAAGAAGTGAAGGCTCCTTCTTTGCAGCCTCGGCCAATAACCCTGCAAACGCCACCGAACGCGAACGTGCGAGCATGAGGTCGGCCCATTGTCGAATGTCACGTTCTGCATCAAGCTGTTCGTACAGCCACTCTTCGACAGCCATTAACGAAGACGCAACTAGGTTTGCGCTGATCATCATGTTACGGAACCAGCCGTAAACCCGCTGGTCCCCGATCCATTCTGAATCCTGGCCTCCCGCACGGACAGATACCTGGAACCGGCTAGGGTCAAACGCCTCGCCATGGTGGGCTGCCCACTTCTGTTGAGTCTCAAGCCACCGATCTGTGGCGAAGTTCACAAGCCGAAAGACGGTGTCGAGCCCCTCTTCGGGCTTGAGTCGCAAGAACTGAAGAAAAGGTCCACGGAAGAACATGGGCGGGTGCATTTGCGGAGAGTACTGCGTGCCAAGGCGGTCCATCATCAACTCTGTATGGTCGAATGGATTCTCGGGCTTCGGCTCCTCGATGCAGACCGCCAGCAAAATCTCTCGCGCCGTCTCAGGGCAAGTAGTCATCATCCCGTGCAGGGCAGATGTCTCCAAAACCGTCTTGCGGAAGCTGTTGTCCACGCGCTCGTTTGGACCCTCGGGCCAAGGATCCCGCATTGGCCACTCCGCCGGACCTAGGGCAACGATGTGTTCCGGGGGTTGGGGATGGTCGGGCAACTCCTCAAGAGACTCCTTGGTTTCCCGCTCTCTCTGCTCCTCCAGTATCTTCATAGCCGACTTAAACTCGTCGGATTCTTCCCGCCGCCGGCATAGCTCAAGAGCCAGTTGAGCGACCTCGTCGGGCAGGTCGGGCGCCCCTCGTAACGCCGCCTCATAGACCTTGCAGTCCGTGTCATCGCGGAAATGGTGGTAGCCGCTTAAAGCCTTGGCCGCCCGAACTTCCTCGGCCATACGCAGCGCCATCCTTGCCGCTTCGCTACGCCACGGCCATGGAGTTCCAGGCTGTATCTCACTCTGCGTTGTCTCCAACCATAGCGAGCAAATCTCCGCTACTGGGTGATGATGTTCAACGGTCAGTTCCTCTCGGTGACGGTCAAGGAAACAAAGCATTGAGGGCCAGCGCGGCCAGTAGGGCACACGCATGACTGACGAAAGAGAGCCGATGTCCTTGTCATCTTCGACGAACATTGGCAACCGCGGATCGGGCAACGTAGCGGCGTGCAGAAAGTGCTTCAAAAGGCGAACCAGCAAGCGCCCGTCGTCAGCGGACAAGTCCGGCCATACCAAGTCAAGCAGACGGTCCGCATTGACTGCGAAGAAGATCGCTTCGAGAAACAGGTCACGTACTAGCACCTCGTCGTTCGACTCACCTCGGAGTGCGTACATAACCTGGCGCCACTGGCTAGCATCATCCCCGCCCTGCTCAAGCAGTCGCTGCGCATACAAACGGATCGCCCGATGCCATCTTGGGAAGGATGCCCTTTGCCGCAACAGGTCGGCCAGAGATCCTTGTTCACCCAAGATTATTCGCATCCTCGCCCAATCACCTAACAGGTCATGGGCGAAGTACACGCGCTCCTCCGAGACGCGAATCAAACCCGAGGCCTCAAGTTCAGGCAGAACCCCCCGGCCAGAATCTGTCAGTTCACGCACTGAAACCCCGGTTGCGAGGGTATCACCTTCCACCTCGCCAATGCTCTTGATGGCCTCTGCCCTCTCATATCGGTTTGAGCCTGGTGCGAACCACGTTTCCCAGAGCCAGTCCACCACGTCCGAAACGCCCACCCACCCACGGGCATCGACACGGGTGTCGCTGCTTGCGGCGTTTACCACCCAGTCTAGGACTTTCAGATTTCGTAAGACCGGGCGGAGGTCGCGGCTCAGGGTCGGCAAGGAGATTCCCTCAAAGCCCTTCAAGAAAGCATCGACCTCCCGCATATTCGGCAACTCAACAACGTAATGGCCGAACCAGCGGGCAGCCACACCGTGCCCCGTTAAGTGGGCGAGAATAGACTGCCAGTTCTCTGGCTGGCACGTTATGACCACATGCCACGGGCTATCTTCCTCATCCAGCCCAAGGCTACTAATCAGATGTGATGTGAGGCTCAAAGCCTGCGGGGAGAAGCGGTCCAAACCATCGATAACGACTAATGCCCGCGGAACCGCGACGGTCCGCATCACATCCGTGAGTGGATTATTCAGGCCTAGTCGTTGCTCCAGCGAAGGCATGTCGGCATGGTTTAGAATCTCCCCGTTCAGCCACACGGACCTTTGACTGATCATGGGGTCACGGATGAGGTCCTTAGCAATGGCGGATTTCCCGCAGCCGGATTCCCCAAGGAGCGTGTAGATCTTCGCCTTCTCTATGCCGCTTCGAATGCGAGCGCCTGCATCTTGGCGGGGCAGCACGTGCTCGCGTATGTCGCCCCGGACAAGAGCCACCGCTTCTTGAGACATGCGCTCCAATTGCCGCCAGTCGTGTTCGTGGTCCGGGTAATCCTTGAGTCGGAACCGTTGAGAGAGAACCCGGATAACGTTTTGAAGGCTCGCCGACCCACCCGATCCGCGCAGCCTCGAAGCGATGCCGACGAATGCCTGCCATAGTCCACCTGCCTCGGCCGAGTCGCCGCTCTGGAGCACCTCTTGGCACACGGCCAGAGCAGAGGTTCTGTTATCTGAAGGCTGCTCGCGGAAGTCAAAGTGCAACAAACGGAGATGGCCAAGAAGTCTTACTGCGGCAATCTCATCCGTCTCGCCGGGCACCTGGAGGTCGGAGGGACATTGAAGACTGGCAAACAGCTTACGCTGAAGCGCGGAAGTCTGGCCCCGGGTATGCAACCGTTCCGCCAGTCGCTCGGGCTGCGTCGAGATCGCTTCCTGGACTAGGTCATGCCAAGCCCCCTTAACAGAATCTGCCAACTGCCCCGTGGCTAGACCAAGAAGGTCTCGTCCCCTTTCGAAGCACTCGGGTCGCGTGTCCAGCCACTGTTCCCAGACAGATCGAACGAAGTCTCTTGGGAAGCCACTCCTCGTAACTTGACGACGCCGCTTAACTGATACGGCGAACGAATGTTCACTGCCACTCTCTAACAGATTCACGAGCAAATCGTCCAGAAACCATCCGCTTTCTCTTGCCTCGAAGTGCACGCTGGTGATCGTACCGTAATTTGAGCCCAAAGGCTGGCGTCCGGCCAGCATTTGAAGGAGAAACCACGCGGCCACTTGATCCGCGTACTCGAAGCCCTTTCCGCCGGTTACTTCAGGTGGCGCCGCTTTCTTTGCCATTGTTCTCGCCCTGCCATAAGCGCACGAACCAAACCCATCTGGTGTCACCATTCTCTCCGCAAGCACGCGTCATTGCAAGGCAGCGGAGCCCCCACAGGCTTGAGACGACCCCATGGAGAGTCGCGCAGAGTAAGATCTCGCATTCTCCTGAATTGGGGTCCATTCCGAACCATCGCGCTGACCGCAGCCGCCCTCTCGGGCCGAGAGCCTGAGAGTTCGCGGCTAGTGGAGGCGCCGGGGGCGCACCGTGGCGCGCGGCACGCTCACGCCACCAGGAACCGAAAGCTTTATAAATCCCTAGGTTAATCACTCCTCCGTGGTAACACGTCAACCGGCGCATTCATTGCGCGCGAGTTGCGGTTGATTCGTATGCAGTCAGTATTCGGCGCGGGGAGCGGGCATCTCATTGAAGAAGGCCTTACGCTCAGCGATGATGCGGTCACCTGCCTGATAACCGGTAGAACGAAGGAACAGGACCGACTTCAAACCTGCCTTGCAATGATGGCCCGCGGCCAACCAGCTCTGAACACATACCTTTGGGGACCACCGGGAAGTGGCAAGACGACCGTGGCCGGTTTGGCGGTCCGCGAGGTAAGCAGCACCCCGACGAGCGTTGGCGTCTACGTCAACTGCTGGCAGCACCGGACTTTGTACAGCGTCTTGCAGGCCGTTATCGACGAGATGAAGATCCTGCGGGCCGAGGCCCAGGACACGCACTTCAAGTTCGAGCGGGTACGGCAGGCCCTACGAGGGCGGCCGACGGTGATCATCCTGGACGAGATCGACCGATCCACGCCCAAGCAGCGGGATGATATCATCTACGGCCTGCTGAGTCTTCCGAAGACCGGCCTCATCTGTATCGCCAACAGCACCCAGCCGCTGGCCGTAATGGACAATCGCGTGCGCTCGCGTCTGAGCCCCCTTGTGGTCCAGATGTCCGCTTATACGCAAAGTGAGATCGAGGCCATTCTTGAAGACCGGGCCCGCCGAGCCCTCGCACCTGGCTCGTGGTCACCTCCGGTCATTAGGCAGATCGCCAAGCTGGCCGGTGGCGACGCCCGTGTCGCCATCCAAACGCTACGACGTGCCGCGGCGGCGGCCGAAAAGGCCGGGCATGGCAAGATCGAGAAGCGAACGGTCTCACAGATCCTGAAACCTTGGCACACGATTCTCCAGGAGCAGCGTCAGGCAGGCCTGACCGACGATGAGCGCGCCATCGTCCAACTGGCCGCAGAACACGCTCCGGTCGGCACCACTAGGCTCCGGCACCTCTATGCCGCGCACTGCCGCAACGCAGGACAGCGGCCGGTGGCGCGCCGGACCTTCTCCAAGTACGTCAGCCGGCTAGCGGCTGCCGGCGTCCTAGACATTGCTTCCCGGCCATCAGCCCCCGGTGGACGGCTCGTCCGCGTGCCTGCCCGGCATGGCCACTGACGAGACCTTCCCAGCCCGTCCGTGACCCGCCTTCGTCCGACCCCGCAGAATCCGGCTCTGCAAGTCCGGTTGGAGGCCCACCTGGGCCGAGCCCTGGCTGTACTTCTTGGCAAAGAGGGCCCGCTTCCGATCCGACTGGAACAATCGGTTCACAAGGTTCTTGGCGGCGCTCGGCGTGATGTCCAGGTGGTCCGCAATCTCGCGATAGGTCAGGAAGCCCGACTCGAAGCAGAGCCGAAAGACCCGCCGCTCCTGAGGCGTCAGCGCCATGACCATCGTCTGAGGCGACGGGTTCGACTGAGTCGACCGAACGGGTCGCCCCATGGTGCCCGACTCAGCCGACTGGGGCGGGTCAGCCGCCTGCTGAAGTCGCTCCAGCAGGCTGCGCTTCAGGTCGACGAGTTGCTGCCCGAGGTCCGGCGGTACACGGCGTACCAACTCGCGGGTGTCCGCGTGGATGGCCTCCAGTTCACGCTCGATCCGAGCGAGTCGGCCGGTCGAATCAATCGACTCAGTCGCCCCGTTCGACTGGGGCGTCTGTCGGCGCCAGTCCTCAACTTCTCGCTGCAGTTCACGAGCCAGCCGCGCCACCTCCTGAGCCAGTTGCTGCATACATTAGAGTTGGGGACGCTCGCTTAAATACACTGCCTGCCCGAAACAGGCATGGCGGAGTTTCTGGGAAGATTTTGCAGGTTTTCTGGGAAGATTTTGCGGGGTTTCTGGGAAGACTTTCAGCCTGCTGAAAACAACCGGGGGTGGACCTCGAAAGGCCGCTGGACTCCTCCTCTCTCCCTCTCTCTGTATAACACTGTTATATTTATCACATATAAGACGTCTCTCTCGCGAGAAGCCCAGCCTACCCGCAATTCTCTACCTCGGTGTGATTCAGTGTCAAAATTGCCTTGCGAGTTGCTTCGGCGAATGGCCACATCCCAAGCCCTGAGACTCCACGGTGGGCAAAGTGGAAATGGGGCGCAGTTTCG
>Ga0272441_10010582_pt1 | contig 13915 bp, 11 predicted proteins | sample SSMProp6N_FD_193582 | JGI IMG/M metagenome (GOLD analysis project Ga0272441, IMG submission 193582) | Marine sediment archaeal communities from Little Sippewissett salt marsh, Falmouth, MA, United States - SSM-Prop-6N | ecosystem: Environmental > Aquatic > Marine > Wetlands > Sediment ... | reverse complement strand
ACAGCGAGGTAAATGATAATCGATAATGAACATGAATGATATTGATATCGTCAGGCGTTGAATCATGTCAACTATCAGCCTTGGGCAAACCGAGTGTATTAGCTAATCATGATGTAACGAAATGTTAAGGAAACTCTGATAGATTCAGAGTTTTCGCGGCGCACGGACGCGCCGCCATTTTCAGTCGCCTTAAGCGATTGAAAATGAAGGGGAACAGAAAATCGCACTTTATGTTTCCCGTGCTCTGATAATTCAGGGATGAATTATTCAGAGCTTCCTTAACAAGATCTGTGGCGTCTCATTCGAGATTAATCGATCGGAGTTGCGCGATATCAAGACTATTGTCGCCACATCATTTAAGCTGTTGCCAAATTGATTCAGCGAGAGGTTTGAACATGTTTGGCGAAAAGCATGACTTGATTCACGAGTTACCGGAGCACAAGGAGCGTATACACGAGCTCAAGATCAGTAATGAACACTTTTCGAAGTTATTCGACGAGTATCACGAGGTGGACCATCAGATACTCAGAATGGAGGAAGGTATCGAAACGCCGTCGGACGAGGTGCTGGAAGAACTGAAGAAAAAGCGGCTCTACCTGAAAGACCAGCTATTCGGCATGATCATGAGCCGGCCATCGGGCTAGCCCGCATTTCTCACCAGGCGGCGTAAAGAACTGATAAAGCATTGGCACTTATAAGGAAACTCGAATGATCGAAAATACAGCGTGTTTTTCAACAGTGCCTATCACGGTTCAGGCTGGTCTTCGCGCCCGTAAGCTTGCTCTTCACTCAAACCGTAGCTATGGCTACGCTTTTCGCTCCAGAGCGGCGCTTACGAACACGAATCCTGCGCCTGCTCCCGTGATCCTGGTGAGAAATGCGGGCTAGAACGGGTCCACCGATGAACGCAGATAAACACTGATGCTTGATAGTCCGCTACCAGTAGCAGCGCGTTAACACTATTTCTTTCAGCCGTCAGTGCAAAACGGTATGGCACGGGCGCAAAGAGCGAAATAAACAAGTGGTCAACGAATCTTGCGTCTTTTGGATTTGCACCGACAAACAGCCGATCTATCCTCTGCGTTTATCAGCGTTCATCTGTGGACTTTGGTCTTTATGGCTGTTTTAGATCAGAACCGAGTGTCCAGCCCGGTTGTCTGCAATATCGCGTCCCGGCAACGCTCAGAGTGCAGTGATAAACTCCTCTGCAATTGCCTCCGGCCCATGCCTGTCGATTAGCGCCTGCAATTCTGCGATCACCGTTTGGGTCTCGTCGTCCTCGAGTTCGCCTTTTGCAATCAGGTTGGCTAACAAGCCACTTTCGAGTTCGTCAAATAACTGAGCTAGACTCGGCTCACCCAGTTTATCGATACCTGCTTCAATTAGCACCGTGAGCGCCTGGCTTGCGCGTGGCCGTAGAAAACCCACTGCCAACGCATCATTGCCGAATTCTTCAATCAGATAATCGATCTCATCGCGCAGCTCCTGCATCTGATCGTCGGAAAACCGGTTCAATGGTATCGTCGGGGTATGCACTGCACTCAAAATTTCCTCGCGCACGCTTTCCAATGTTGCCGGCTGTGCAATTTCATCGTCATCAAGCACTTTTTGTATTACACCGGACAAAGCGTCTGACGTGTTCTCGTAGACATCGGTGGCAAAGTTCATCGCGATCTCCTGAATATCAGCTTTATTTAATGGCATATCAAAACCAGGTATGTTGACCCATATCATCAAAAAAACGAAAAATCTCTCGATCGATGTGGGTGCCAACCCGGCTCATGAGCGCAATACCGCTGGCCGGGCTGGACGCAACTTGTTCACCGCAGAGACGCCGAGGCGCTGAGAATGCTTGATGTTTTGCCTGGAGCGACTTTGGGCGCAAGTCTTGCAGATATTCGAGATTAAACTTGCTCCGACAGTCGATTCGAATCGCGATAATATGGATCGAAGAGTTGCGGATATAAAACTCTGCGCCTCCGCTTCTGTGCGGTTCATCAAAACTCCTGGTGTAAATGAGGGTACACCTGAGAATTACATAACACCTGCAGCACTGAGTGGCAAAACGTCCACACTCAGTTAAGCAGCATGGATATGCAGTGTTTTAGACCTGAAGTTGACCCGAGCTAAGATGATATGACCGAACTGAAACGCACGATTGGCCTGCCCTTGCTGTTGTTATACGGTCTGGGCAATATTCTGGGTGCAGGCATATATGTCTTGATCGGTGAGGTAGCCGGTGCGGCAGGCATGTATCTTCCGTTCGCATTCTTTGCCGCATCGGTTGTTGCTGGCTTCAGCGCGCTGACCTATAGCGAGTTATCGGCGCGCTATCCGTTTTCCGCCGGCGAGGCTGTGTATATCGATGAAGGCTTTCATCTCAGCGCTTTATCGCGCCTGACCGGCCTGTTGATCGCAGGCGCAGGTATGGTCTCGGCCGCGACCATCGCACGAGGCTTTTACGGCTATTTCACCACATTCGTTCAGCTGCCGGAGCCGCTGGTTGTGAGTGGTATCATCTTAACACTGGGTGTGCTCACGGCCTGGGGTATATCGCAATCGGTTGCTGCCGCAGCCGCATTGACAGTGATAGAGATGGCCGGCCTGTTCTTAATCATCTGGAGCGGAAGTGACGCCCTCGCCTCGATCCCGGTGCATATTGAGAAGCTACTCCCACCGCTTCAGACCAGTGCATTGACCGGGATTCTTCTTGGTTCCTTCCTGGCATTTTTTGCTTATATAGGATTCGAGGATATGGTCAATATCGCCGAAGAGGTCAAAAATCCGCAACGGAACCTCCCGGCGGCGATCTTGCTCGCATTGATTACGGCCACCTTGCTTTACGCCCTGGTCGCGCTGGTGGCGGTTCTCTCCGTTGATGAGGATACGTTATCAGTTAGCAGCGCGCCGCTGGCCGATGTGCTCAAGGCCACCTCCAGCATCGATCCCAAGATCATCAGCTTGATCAGTATGATCGCGATCGTCAATGGGGCGCTGATCCAGTTGATCATGGCATCGCGCTTGTTTTATGGCATGGCCAACAAAGGCTGGATATGGCATCGACTCGGCCGAATCAACAGCCGCACACGAACGCCTGTTGCTGCGACCAGCCTTGTTGTGCTGCTCACGCTCGGGCTGGCACTCTGGCTCCCACTGGCGTCATTGGCCCGTGGCACCAGCTATCTGGTGCTCGTGGTCTTCGCGCTCGTCAATGCGGCATTGCTCTTGGTCAAACGAAAAAATCCGGCACCGAAAGATGTGCTGAATATACCAGTATGGGTGCCGGCCACAGGGTTCATCGCCTGTTCCGGGCTGTTGCTATTCCAGGTTGTAGCCGGCTAGCCTGTCGCCAAAATCATGGGCTCGGATTCGGATGTTCACTGTGAATCGACTCAATTCCGGCCAGCACTTCTTCTGACAACTGCAGATCGATGCTGTCGATGTTGCTCTGTAGCTGCTCCATCGTGGTCGCGCCGATGATGGTGCTGGTCAAGAAGGGCCGGCTGTTGACATAAGCCAATGCCATCTGGGCCGGATCCAGGCCGTGCCGACGGGCCAGGTCGGTGTATTTCGCTGTCGCATCGATCGAGGCGGAATCGCTGTAGCGGGTGTAGTCGGGATACAGGGTCAGGCGTGCGCCTTCGGGCTGAGCGCCTTGCAAGTATTTCCCTGACAGCACTCCAAAGCCCAGCGGCGAGTAAGCCAGCAGACCAACGCGCTCGCGCCAGGAGATCTCGGCCAACCCGACTTCATAACTGCGATTGAGTAGACTGTATGGATTCTGCACGCTGACAATGCGCGGTAGACCCGCGCTCTCGGCAAAATGCAAAAATTGCATCACGCCCCAGGGTGTCTCATTGGAGAGGCCTATGTAACGTATCTTGCCCAAACGCACTTGTTCGGCAAGGGCTTCGAGAGTTTCCAGCACAGGCGTGAAGTCCTCGTCGACAGCCGGTTCGAAGCCGAGCTTGCCAAAGAAATTGGTCTGGCGTTCCGGCCAGTGTAACTGGTAAAGATCGAGATAGTCGGTGTGCAGGCGCCGCAAGCTGGCATCCAGGGCCGCACCGATATCCTTGCTGTTGAAGCGCGTTCTACCCTGACGAATGTGGTCGATCCAGCCCTCGCCGGGACCCGCGATCTTGCTCGCCAGCACGACCCTGTCCCGCGCCCCCCGGGACTGCAGCCATTCACCGGTGATCTTTTCCGTCAGGCCATAGGTCTGTGCTCGCGGCGGAATCGAGTAGAGTTCTGCGGTATCGAAAAAATTAATGCCTCGCGAAAGCGCATAATCCATTTGCTCGAATGCCTGATCGCGCGAATTCTGTTCACCCCAGGTCATCGTGCCGAGACAAATCACACTGACATCGATATCAGTATCGCCAAGTTTCTGGTATTTCATGCTGACAAACCGGAATTTGAATCATTGTTGTGATGTTAACGAAAAACATGCGACCTGCGCACTATCCAAACTGAATAATCAGAGCACCGCCGAGAACAGTGTCGCAATGCCGAGGAAACTGAAAAAGCCGGCGATGTCGGTCACGGTCGTCAACACAATCGATGATGACTGCGCTGGATCTTGTCCAATCGCGGTCAACACCAGCGGGATCGCCGCGCCGAAAATACCGGCGATGACCATCGACAGAACCATCGAGATGCCGATCACCGCCGCAAGCCCGCTCGAGCTGCTCCAAAGCCAGACCCCCAGCGACGTAGTCGCAGCAATAGCGAGCCCATTCCAGAAACCGGCAGACATCTCCTTGAATACGATTCGCGGCCACTGCCGGGCTCGGATCTCCCGTAGTGCGAGTCCGCGCATCGTAACCGCCAGCGCTTGCGCGCCGGTGTTTCCCGACTGGCCAGCCACAACAGGCAACAACACAGCCAGCGCGGTATATTTCGCAATCGTGTCCTCGAACAGCCCGACGACTGCAGCGGCCAGAAATGCAGTCAGCAGGTTGATATGCAGCCAGGGCAAACGCTTGCGAACTGCGAACGAGACCTTCGACAAGGCGCGTTCGTCCTTGCTGACACCGACCATGGTTTGCATCGCCAGAGTGGCTTCGTTCTCAGCCGCGGCCAGCAGATTGCGATAGCGAACCACGCCGATCAATCGGCCCTCAGCGTCGACCACAGGCAGGTCAGTCAGTCGATAGCGCTCGAGAACCTCGACAACCTCTTCGCGGGGCGCTACCGCGTTGACCACCGCCTGGACTGGGCGCTGCATTTCCTCGAGGAACGTCGACGCTTTCTCGGTGGCCAGGTCCTGAATATCAACCTGACCTTTGAGGCGATTCTCGGGGTCGACGATAAACAGCATGCGCATTCGGCGCCTGCCGAGTCGTCGAATTCGAGCAAGGGCTTCCCTGGCGGTCGTATCCGGACGAAACAGCAGTACACGCGGGTCCATGAGGGCGCCGGCACAGTCTGGCGGATAAGCCAGAATAGCGCGCAACTCGTCCGCATCCGCATCGGGCAGTTGCTTCAGATATGTTTCCCGAGCCTCTGCGTCCCGCGTCGAAAGCAAGGCCACCGCACGTGTCGGCTCCAGAGCGCGCAACAATCTGATCGCCTTTTCCTCAGGTAACAGCCCGATCGCGCGCATACCGATATCGGGTGCAAGTCGCTCCCAGACGGGCACGGTGATTGTCAGCGGGTGTTTTGACAGTAGATCCGCAATATCCCGAGCCGGCAGTTTCTCAACAAACTGAACCGCATCCTCAAGATGATGCTCAATGAAATCCCGTTGCAAAAGCATCGCCGCTTTGTCGAGTTCGGACTCCATATCAGTCCCCCTCGCTACTGCGGCGAGTCGCTCCACCGGCAGCCAGCAAGGCGCCCGCAGCCATCCAGAAGATGTCTGCGAGAGCCGCCCGCGTCGTTAGCAGCTCGTTGTGTTCCGTCACCCTGTTGATCAGTTGTTCGTGCTTTTCGATTACTTTGTCTCGCCTGAGCACCCCCTGATAGACGTTGTTCCGATTGATCACTGGGAGGCTGTCGTGGGTCAGCCAGGCCGTATGATTCGAGACCGACTGGAACGACGACCTCGCGCTCAGCGCTGCCGCAACTGGTCGCATAATGCGCTTTACGAAGGTCCGGTCACGCGCACCGAGCAGATCACTCAGATGCACTTCGCCAACCAGCTGGCCGTATTCGTCGAGAACGTACACGGTCTGCCCGGTAGAGCGTCCATCTTTGCGGTACAGTCTCAGTGCATCGGCCACATGCTGTTCAGGTTGCAGGGTGACCACATTGACATCAGCGTAGGCACCGATCGCGCTCTCGCTGAAGCGTAAGCGCAAGCGAATTCTGACGGCCAGGCTACGCGGCATGTTCCCGAGCAGGGTTTTGAGCAGCGCAGGCTTCATTGGTCGAAGCACCGCGACGCTTGCGGTCACCGGCAACTGCTCGAGTATTTCGCTGCCGATTTTGTTGTCCAGATCAGCGAGGCATTGACTGGCTGAGGCCGATGCCATCTTCTCGAGAACCCTGGCCGCAACTGGACGCGACATCGCCGCGAAAAGCGCTTTGCGCTCAATTGGTTCGAGCCGTAACAGGCTTCGAGCAGCATCATCGGGGCGTAAAGTCAGATAGCCTTTCGTTAGTGGGTCAAGCATTCGCGGTCTCCTCTACGTCGATGATCAATGCAGCATTTTCCAGAAAGCGTCGTGCTGGAATGCGGGCCTCGCCTTCGCTCGTCTCCAGAATCACATCGACCTGGGTCAGTTCCAGCACTTCACCTTCGATCCCGAGAATTCGGAGCCGTTGACCCTCACGGTAAGCCTTTCGCACATAGTGCGACGCCAGCACATTGCGCACCGAATCACTCGCTCCCAGACCAAATGCGAGCGCAATGCCACCGAACAAGCCGGCCGCAGCCAGTGTGATTATGTTCGCGAAGACGGTAACGTCCAGGCCGAGCTGAGCCAACGCCAGCAGCAGCGAGAATGCGAGCACCAGCCCGGATGCCAGATATCCAAGCGTGGGCCCGTGCTGATACTCGGCGGTATCAGCAACCGAAACAATGAATTTGCGCAAACCCTCGCTGATCAGATAGCCGATCAGCAGTATGAACAGACTGATTAACACGCGCGGCAAGTAGCCCAGCAAACCCAGAATCCAGTTCGACAGCGTGTCCAGGCCGAGCTGCTCGGTGGCTGCGCTGAGGACATAGACCAACGTGATCCAGAATGCGATGTTGCCGACCAGGCTCGATATCGACCAGCGCGGGCGGGTGACTTTCTGGCCGAGCCAGCGATGCACGACGTTCAGGATCGCGTCCATACCTTTGCCGAAACGATGAATAAGCCACCGCAAAACGAACGCACCTAGCCAGCCGACGACCAGCATTGCGACCGCGCCCATCAGATCGGGCACAAAATTTATCATCGCTGTCGTCGATTCCTTCACGACCTCTTCCAGCCAGAGGCCGGGGTTTTCGATCAGGTTTGCTCCGATCTCCTTCAAAGGCGGTGGCGGCGCCGGCGTAGGCGGAGGGGGATTTGGCCCTGGCGGCGTGCTTATCGGCGCTGTCATGCGTATTCTCTCGAGCGATCATGTGACAACGAGAATTCTGGCAGCTTTGATGGTGCCAAGACAAGTTGCTTTCACTTTTATCTATGCGGATCGCTTTGCATTACTCGCGCCTGGGGCGAGAGCGGCCGTCATCGCTTGATGTTTTCCTTCGTTTATTGACCGCGCACCTTGTCTGAGAATCAAACCACAACAGCCAGTTCTCGTTGGCGTCGCTGTGCCCGCCAACCCGCGTGTCTATCGCGAGTCACTGGCAGCCGACACTGACTCAAATTAACATTTGTTAACGTTCTAAAGAGTCAACTGTTGCGCAATCTATGGCATCATTCAGCTGCTATGGTACTCCGGGGGGTTTGAGTTGTGCGTATAGGTTTGCTGGAAGACGATTCAAGTCAAATAGAGCTAATCAACTTGTGGGCCAGGGAATCGGGCAACCAGCTGCGGTCCTACACTACCGGCAAGAGTTTTCGTGAAGCGATCAGCCGCGAGAACTTCGACTTGCTGGTACTCGACTGGCACCTTCCGGATACCACCGGTATTGAAGAGCTCGACTGGCTTCGTAGTGAGCGGCGCTCCAACATTCCCGTCATCTTTATCACCAACCGCGACAACGAAGAAAGTGTGATTGAAGCGCTGGACCATGGTGCCGATGACTATATGGTCAAACCGGTAAAAAAGGGCGTGACCCTGGCCCGAATAAAAGCCCTGCAACGGCGCAACCGAACTGCGGATATCAGCGAAGACGAAAAAACCGAAACCGATCAGGCGTCGAGTCCCGCGCCGACGATTGAAATTTACGACCCATTTGAAGTCAACACCGAAGAACGCACGATCGCGGTCAAAGGCACAGTCGCAAAACTGACCAACAAAGAGTACGAGCTCGCTGTTCATATGTTGCGCAATGCCGGTTGCCTGGTGTCGCGCGATTTTCTGATGCAAAGCCTGTGGGGCACACGCGCCGACCTCAACACGCGCACCGTCGATACCCATATCAGCCGTATCCGATCCAAGCTGGGCATCAATCCTGCAATCGGCTGGCAACTGAGCAGCATTTATCAACGCGGTTATCGTCTGTCCAGGGTGACGCCGGAGTGAGCGTCATGGCCCGATTGACCACCGCCCTGTTGCTACTGGTCACACTGAGCTGGTCAGCAATCAGCGTGGCGCAGGAGCAATACTGGGAGTACACCTTCCGGCCCGGGGACAGCATCTGGAACATTGCCGAGAAATATACGACATCGGTCGATAACTGGCTCGAGATCAGGGAATTGAACAAGATTCACGAAGGGCCTGACAGACGGATTCCGCCAGGCACGCGAATCATCATCCCGGTCTGGATGCTGAAGATTCAGCCCGTGCCGGCAGAAGTGGTTGCTGCCAAAGGCGGTCCCACATTGGTCCGCGCAGATGGCGATAGGCAGGAAGCGAAGGTGGGCATTCTGCTGTACAGTGGAGACCGAGTGGTCACGGAAGTCGAGCAGGCACTGCGCATTCGCTTCGCTGACGACTCCGAGCTCCAGGTCCTGCCCGGCAGTGAAGTCAAACTCGACAAACTCAGTTATCACAAGGCCACCGGAATGGTCGACACGCGGATTCGGCTGAATAGTGGACGTGTCAACACCTGGGTCGAGAAGCTCAGGCCTGATAGTCGCTATCAGATCACGACGCCGGCGGCGACGACAGCCGTCAGGGGCACAGCTTACCGTTTGACTGCAGAATCCGGTACAGTCAGCCGTGCTGAGGTCACCTCAGGACAGGTCGGCGTTGCCGCAGGCAATACCGAAAAAGCCGTGAACGAAGGTTTTGGTATCGTCGCAGAGAAAGACAAGCCGCTGCCCGAACCGGTGAAATTATTGCCCGCGCCCGAACTCGGCGAAAATCAGTCGGCCGATCAGAGCCAACTCGAGGTGAGCTGGCAACCGCTGAAAGGCGCGACATTGTATCGTTATCAGTTGGCCACTGATCAGAACTTCGATCAGGTCGTTGTCGAAGCGTCTACAGCGGACAGCCAGATTGAGCTTGGCGATTTGCCACCGGCGCGCTACTATCTGCGCGTCAGGGGCGTCGATCAGTACAAACTGGAGGGTCTTGATGCGATTCGTGACTATCAGATCTTGGAGCCGCCCGAAGAAGATGACCGCTCCTGGGTCGTTATTCTGCCCATCGCAATAATGCTGCTGGTCATGTGAGCCTGATCAGCACAAGCTTGCATTTTTAACCAGATGGACGAGTCTTCACTTGAGCCTGCAATCCGTTTCGATCAGCCTGCGATAGCAAGGGTCACTCCGCTTCGTCGCAATAGCCTTGGTGACAAATCCATCTGGAACGAATCTGGACCACAAGGCGCTTCCGAAGCGGATCGATACAGGGATGTATTCCATCTCTGCGAATCTCCGCGTGACCATCTCGCCCACTCGTGACAAATGCAGGCCAGGATCCGCAATACCGGTATCTTAGAGCACTTGCTGCTGGTTGCCTTGTTGGCCGTCGTTGCTGCATCGTTCGTTCACTACCAAGTTCTATGGCGTTGGGATTACCTGCTCTACGATGCTCAGCTGTCGTTATGGACCCGAGACGTTTCCGATGACATTGTCATCATTGCAATCGATGATGAGAGCCTCAATCAGATCGGGCGCTGGCCCTGGCCCAGGTCGACCCACGCACGTCTGATCAATCAGCTCGAACGCGAGTCACCAGGCGTTATCGGCCTCGACATCATCTTCAGTGAACCCGACCCGAACAACCCGCTGTCCGACGTGCTGCTGTCACGCGCGATCCGATCCAGTGGCAAGGTTGTACTGCCGGTTTTCATGACGCAGGAGAGTAACAACGCCTATCCGATCGAGGCTCTACCATTACCAGAATTCACCGGCAGTGCCGCAGCACTCGGGCACGTGCATATTGACGTCAGTGATGACGGTATCGCGCGTCGGGTCTATCTCAAGGAGGGCATCGGTGAGCCGCACTGGCTGCATTACAGCCTGGCCTTGCTCAGTGTCACCGATCGAGCCGTTGAGCTCGTGCCTGAGCAGCCTGTGTCAGATCAGCAGTTAGCGTACTCCCCGATGCAGTGGTCACGGGAATACCCATTCTTGATACCTTATGCTGGACCGCCCGGACACGTTCGCCAGATTGGCTACGCGCAGGTCCTGGCAGGGGAATATCCGCAAAATCTATTCAAGGACAAAATCGTGTTGATTGGAACAACTGCTGAAGGTTTGGGCGATGCACTGCCAACACCGTTATCGGGCAACGGTGGGAATATGCCCGGAATCGAGATCATAGCCAATGTTACTGATGCAATTCTGAACAATCTGCGTATAACTGAATTGCACAAGCCCTGGTTGCTGCTGCTCACCGCGGTACTCGTGTCACTGCCATTGCTGGTCTACCCGCTGTTGAATCCAGCACATACATTGCTGGTGCTCCTGGGTATCGTATTCAGCACATTGCTCGCGGTCGCGTCAGTGCTGTGGTTACTCGGCATCTGGATTCCACTATCCACGACGCTGCTATTCCAGGTACTCAGCTATCCTTTATGGAGCTGGCGCAGATTGGTGCTCGCTGTGCGCCACATCAATGCCGAGCTGAGTCAACTCGCTGCCCGACAGAACGAATTGAGCGTGTTCAAGGACAGAAATATTGCCAACGAGATCGAGTTCATTTCTCAACTCATCCCGATCAACGGTTGGGTTTTGCAGGGTGAAGCAGGATCGACCTTGATGCGAAAAGGCACAGAACCTGCTGATATTCCGGGCCAATTGAGCCCAGATTACTGGACCATCGATGGCGCCGGCTACTGGAGCGATATTCACTACAAAGACAAACGCTTCAGACTTGGATTGAATATCGCTCCTGATACGGCAATCAGCGACGAAGAAATGCGGCTTCTGAATAGCCTGATCAACAGCGGCGTTCGGCCAGCGACCGTGGAACCCGCTTATCTCGAGGACGTGCTCAAAGCGAAAATCAGACAGGTACAGGCCGTTGGTAGTGAGTATGAAGCGTTGCGGCGTATTATCGATGACAGCCTGTCAGGAATGGCTGACGGCATGTTGATTTGCAATAGCCGGGGCCATGTCATGCTTTCGAACCGTCGAGCCGGATGGTATTTGTTCGGAGATGATAATGCTGTGATCGACGGTGAGGCGTTCACCAAAGTCCTTGAGCACGTACATTTGAGAGAAGGCGTTGGTTGGAAGCACTTGTTGCAGCGCGTTCTCTTCTCACAGGAACGGGTGCTGGCGCAGGCTCAGCATGAAGCCGGACGCGACTTGATGGTTGAGATCAGCCCGATAAGAATCACAGGTGATGTTTTTGACGGCTTTGTGGTCAATCTCTCTGACATCAGCATGTTGAAAGCGAGTGAACGCAAGCGAAACGAGGTACTGAATTTTATTTCGCACGATCTGCGCTCCCCGCTATCGTCGATGCTGGCTATGATCGAACTGGCCAAAAACAAAACCAGCATCGACGATATCGCGATCATGCTGGACAAGCTGGATAGGAACACGCAAAAGACCTTGCATCTAGCCGAGCAGTTTCTGCAGCTGTCGCGTGCTAACGCAGATGAGCACCTGAATTTCTATGACATTGATTTCAACAGTGTGGTGCTCAATGCAATCGATCAAATATGGGCCTTGTCCAGTAAAATGCAGGTCAGCATCGATCATGAGTTCGACAGGGACGAACTGTGGACACATGCAGAGCCCGACCTGCTCGAACGCGCCATTCTGAACCTTTTGTCCAATGCGATAAAACACAGCAAATCAGGCACTGTGGTCAATGTGACGGTCCGACTGATTGAAAACGAAATCAACTGCTGCATCATCGACCATGGCACCGGTATCTCTTCCCAGGATCTTCCGCATCTGTTCGAAATGTTCAGGCGCACCCAGGATGGCGGTGTCACGCGCAAACGCGGTATTGGCTTGGGGCTGGCGTTCGTTGATGCCGTTGCCAGGCGCCATTCCGGGCAGGTCGATGTCCAAAGCGAACTCGGTGAAGGCTCGGTTTTTTGCCTGAGAATACCGCATGTCGAACCCATCGAACCTGTCTTGAACACCAGTTGAAAGTGCAGATAGCTGAACCACGACAGCGGCGTGATCTGATTCCAACCTGCTGCTGTTGCCCCTCTCATAGCGACTAACCCGCATGTTGCACGAAGGCGGACTCATTATTCGTTACATCCCTGTAAATTTCAATCACATCAATCGAAGTCAACGGTGTAACGTGCGGTAACAGTTGGTCCTATTTGGTTTTACGAACAATCTGGCGTCGCATCTTGAACGATCGCCCTTGATCCATAGCTAAGGCTATGAATACTTCGGGCGTCCTGCCCTTGCCCTTCGGGCTCGCTTCGCTCATGCAATTTGCTCCAGGCAAATTAGTCTGCACGCGATCGTCCAATTTGCTTTGCCAGCTTGCCCGTAAAACCCAAATCCTTCGTGCAACATGCGGGCTAGACTGTTAGCAATTGTTAACTCTACCGTTAAGGCATTGTCTGCTCACGAAGGCTCTTCTATAGTACTGCTCAAGCGAGTTGAAAGACTCACTGATGCTTTCAACACATCCCAAAGGTCCCAGAAATGAATTTCATTCAAGCATGTTTTTCCGAGTACGAAAGCGCGTTGGTGGAGTTATTGGAAGATGCTGGCTTTACGCGTGAGCAAGCGAGCGTATTCTTACCGGAGGCGGCCCAGGGACTGGCGACTGCATTCCAAAACCGAGACATCGAGTTGATCATGTCTGCGTTCGGATCGAAGGATCCCTCGCTGTTGCTGAGCAATGTTGATACCAATGCGATAGCGGACAATACGCGATTGACGCCTGAGCAGGTTACAACCGGCATCAAGGCCATAGCACCGCTAATATCGCGGGCTTTTAAGCATAGTAGCGAGGGTATGGTTGGCGCGGCGATATCAATCGCCTGGGAATCCAAGCGCAATTTCAAAAACATTACGAAAAAGTTATTCACCTGACGAGAATCTCGCATTGAAGAACAAGAATCCCATGTCAATGATTTTATATACGGCGGCAGGGACGCTGCCATGGTTGCAAAGAATACTGGGCCTACGACTACAATAACAATAACTGCCTGGTTGTACTTAAAGTAAAGCCCGCCCTCCTCGGGCTTTTTTTTTATTGCTGAAAAAGCTTTAACCCGCATTTCTCACCAGGCGGCATAGAGTACTGATAAGGTATTGGCTCTTTCGAGAAAACTCGCCTGACCGAAAATACAGCGTGTTTTTCAAACATGCCTATCACGGTTCAGGCTGGTCTTCGCCTGCCCAAGATCGTAGGGTGCGCCGTGCGCACCAGAACCGGCCACCGAACTGAAGATGCGCGGTGCGCATGGCGCACCCTACGGTCTCTTCACTCA